>JACCDR011752636.1_pt1 | contig 13327 bp, 11 predicted proteins | sample 7446431 | NCBI WGS metagenome assembly JACCDR01 (sample SAMN15323443, study PRJNA562643) | freshwater metagenome | isolation source: river surface water | place: USA:Blue River Watershed | collected 2017-08-17
GTAGTGTTCTACGAATTGGCGAATCTGGATTTTTGTGGCTTTCTCAGATTTCAATTTATGCTTAATTGTGCGATGTCTCGTTTCCTTATCATCCATGGGCGCCTCATTTACTCTTTGCTTCTTTGAACTTCTAGCAACATGCGATTGTTTCTTTTTGCGCTTTGCCATGTCAGAAAAATTTCCCCTCCCAAATCAAGATATTTACACTACACGTGAAAAGGAGTAGACGGACATTTGTTTCATATCAATTTTACTAAAGTGACTTGATCTAGTTTTTACATTTAGTGTCCCTAGTAGTTCTTGTACTAGTGGAATTTCCTCCAAGTCGTCGATGACAATAGCGATGCTCATTATAATTGAGAACAAAAAAAATCAGTTTTTATTAGTAGAGAACGCCACAGCACGTTCCTTTGTATTTAATGTTTTATTTCTAAATGCAGGCACATATGTCTTCTTCGTACATGTCGCACCAATATCAATCGTCTCTGGTGGACAGTTTGGCGAACATACATTGCCGCCTACAAAATGAAAATTTGGTTTGCAATTATTGTAACAGAGACCCGCAATTTTTTGCTGATTGGGCCCACACTTTGATTCAGCAGCAATGACCCCATTTAAACTCCAGCACGTCGCCAAATCACCGTCACCAGCCTTGTCGTAACCAGAAGGACAGCTAGTGGTAGGAATGGTACCCACACCATTTCCATAGGACGGTGGCTTGCTGCAGCCGAGTCCATAGTCTGTAAATCCATCTGGACACTTTGCTGAGCACCATCCCATGTCGTTTAAAACGTAGCCTGGCTTGCATGGCTCAAAACACGTTCCAGCTTTTTCAGTCCACCCAGGCGGGCAGCCGCCTCCGAGGCACCAGTATGGCGGCGCTTCTTTTGTTCCAGACGGACAACTCTTGTACTGCTGTGGGTCAAAGACTTGTTTGAGTCCTCTAACAATGGTGGTGCCAAAGATGGCCTCTGCGACAAATTGGTCCACGGGCACGACACAGTCGTATTTACCGATAGTTGGATTCATCTTCCACTCTGCACCTTTTGTCTTGCAATATTTTTCATCTATTTGGCACGTTCCAGTTTCTTCATTGTATGGAATATTGTTTGCTTCACAAATATCACGCATGACGCCGCTAGCGAGCTGGCAACCGCCATTTTTATATTCTGCGTACATCTCGTCTTCCTGTAATGGCCATTTATATGAATTTCTACACTGTTCTTTCGTAGCAAAGGTACAGACAGAGACACCCTTTTTGTTTATAACCATCTTGCCATTTTTGCTTTCACACGCGCGTTGCAGCGCTTTGTCTGCGACAGCGTCAAAATTGACCAGCGTCAGGTACGGTGTCATGACCGTGTCGTCACCACTCTCTAGCTGCTCTGCAGTCAACTTTCCAGTCGCAATGTCGTCTGCAATCGCCTTTGCCATGGCACTCATCAGAGGATCTATCTTTTCTTTCGACATGTCCATGATAATTGCAACTTGTTTCTCCATCTCTTTCATGGCGGTGTCTGCGTCCATCTTGTCCAGTGGGCCAATATACAGCGGATCTGATAACCCTTGATCTCTCAGAGCTTTGCTCAATTCTGTGTTTACATGCTTTTGTATCTTGTCATACTGCTCAAAGGTGCCCATTTTTGCGTAGCCGACCGTTCCGCCAGGTACAAACATGTCTGTAAGATCTAAAACGAGAGAGGTGATGGCAAAAATGGCCAAGAACCCTGTGCGCGCGACTGTCAAGCTTTTCTCGGCTACCTTGAGCGCTGTCGCAGTTTTTATCTTGGTCGCATTCGTTGCAAGCATTTGAGCGCCAACTCTTGCAAAGTACTCTGCGCCTTTAGCGGCACCAACTCTGGCAAGCATGGTAGATGTACGCGTCGCTACTTTACCAGCAACCTTGGTAGTTGCCGCAGCGATGCCTACACGATAGGCTTTCGATGTAGCGATCCGAAGCAGCTTTGAGGCTACTGCTGATCCAATGACACCGGCTGTGATACCAACTGCCAACCTGGCGTACACTGGATTGTCAATCAGTTCATTATTTGCAAGCGGTGCGGCATTGTCAATGTCCTTGTTCCCTTTGACATCTTGTGCGTTTGGTGTTTGTTTTTTCTGTGGCACCTGTTGTTTGTTCTGCTGCTCTTTTTGGTTTACAGCGACAACAGACGCTCCAACAACACTTAACATCATCAGACATATCATGAAAAAGACAATTATGATTACAGTTGCACTTGCCATTTACTAGTCGTACTAAAATTAATTTTAACTTACAATATAATGAATATACTTGGTTTATTGAACAACAGAGAACAGTATCTTGCACAGACGTTGCTTCGAATTGAATTTAATGACGTGTTGGAAGAAATACAAGAGTATCGACACCCAATGCCCTTTCCGTGGTACCATGACCGCGACCATGTTGTGCGAAACACAGAGCCGCCAAAACGCTACTCAGACTTTGGCGAGCTCAACGAGCTTTGAGCGTCTTGATTTCCTGGTACAACTGCTGCACCGCTGCTGTCAAGTGTACAACGAGCCCTTGGTAATTGACGACTTTAAAGTCATCAACCAGTTCGCCATAAATGAATAATTCAGAATTGGTTGGATTCCAGTCGCCGTCGACACATTCGCCAATAAACACGTCTGGCTCAACATATTCCATGTTCATTGTATTGTCTAGCACGTCATGGATCTGGTATGTTTTTCCGACAACCAAATCCAAATTGGACGCGTCTAGTCGTATTTTTATCTGACTTGCAGTCTTTGAAATGTTTGTAGCGGTTGTATTTTTCATAATGTTTGGAATAAATTGGGTTTCTGTTTGAACCATGTTTGGAAACACCTTTTCGATTTCCTGTCCGATAAATCCTGCTGTGATTTTGCTGCCGTGTCGGAGTTTGTCGATGTAAGCGTATGTGCGCGGCTGTAGGTCCATGAGTTGCTCCAAGGTTGCCTGTGGCTGCATTGCGTTAATATTGCATTTGATACGTTGATCAGATATAACATCCACTTCGCCACCACTCAGTATACGACCAGTTGTTTGCAAGGACACGGAACCGGCGTTTAGCGCAGAGTTTGTGATGACACCTGCAGTACCAGTGGACGTGTATGCATAATAGGTAAACGTGCCCAGATTACCAGTATTGGTGTTGCCAATATACAGAGGTACATTTGCACCAGACGGATTCGTGCCGCCAATCGTTACAGACGAGTTGAAGTAGCTTGCACCAGCAACACCGATACCGCCTGAACATTGAAAGGCACCTGTTGTCGCAGATGTAGAGGTAGTTGTATTCGTCACAAGTACCTGTCCACCAAATCGTGAACGCGCGGTATCGACATATAAACCGTATAAATTTGTAATCGTAGCATTGGTTCCGGCTTGTGGTGCACCTGTGATTACAACGGTTGCGTACGTATTGATGGAAGTCGGACTGGCGCAATTAATAGTGTGTGTTAAAAAAGTGTGGTCGCCAATAATTTGATGTCCAGTCGTTCCATAGACGTCCATTGATGCTAAAGCTCCAAACGCTGACAAGAGGGAAGCGCTTAAAGGTAAAGCCATGTTGTCGGCTCTGTTAAAAAATTTGTAATATGTATTGAATGTACGAAAAGGGCTTTCAGGTGATCCAATATTTAGTGCGTTGGAAATAGGGTCGATCCTATCGAAATTGGCGCCACCAGATGCGGTTACAGTACCACCAAAATAACTGTTTCCTGCGACACCAATACCACCGCTACACACAATCGCACCAGTGGAAGTGGACGTAGAGGCTGTCGCGTTTGCAAACGATATGACGCCACCAAAGTAGCTGTTTCCTGCGACACCAATACCGCCACCCACTTGAAGGGTACCAGTGGACGTAGAGGTTGAGGCGGACGTGCTGCTTAGAATGACTGAATTGACTAGGAGTTGTTTTAAGCCAAAATGAATAGACATGATCTTATTCTATGGAAAGATTTTTTTTTACTCATAAGATATAATGGCAGTAGTTATTATCGGCTTTTTTATGCTTATCATTTTAGGAATTACAGGTATGATGATTTATTTGACCATAGAACAGACCAAGGCGACTCTGGCTGCTGAGCAGCCCGCAGGGCAAAACACAGCCCAGGAACCAGAAAAGACACAGGAACCTGCGCAGGCTCCGCCGGCACCGATACCAGTGGACCCAGTCACGGTGGACGCGTCGTTTGCGCCGACGAATGATCACTTGGCAAGTATGGCAAACGGGTCGTACTGTCTGGACAACAAGGACGGTACTTCAAAGCCAATCTATCCGATACAAACAGTCGGATGTTGGAACGACTTGGCGCAGAGATGGACTTTCAGTTCTACTTCAAAGACGCTCCAAAACAAGATCAGTGGAAATTGTTTAACGGCCAAGAATGAATTAGCAGCTGTTGGAGACGAGGTTGGACTGGACATTTGTACACTCAGTCCAAAACAGAATCAGTGGGAGTATACCAACACAAAGCAGTTGAGACTTGCAAACAATGTTTCTCTGTGCTTGGACGCTGGTGATCCAAATGCTTTGAAGCTTGCAACATGTGACGCCAACAGTCAGTCTCAAAAATTTCAGATTCCAGCAGAATTTACGCCTGGTGTTGAGTTTGTCAATGGTGATCACGTCTTGGCGAGATATGGCACAACCACTGCAATGTGTTTGGATAATTGGGACGACAAGAGGGCAGATCAAGAACAAATTGGTCTCGCAGACTGTCACAAGCACCCAGCGCAAAGATGGACGTATGACAAGGTCTCCAAGAGATTGATAAACGGGTCCAGCTCTTTGTGTTTGACGTCTTCTGATAAAATAGAGGGCTCCAAGATTGGTCTGAAAACGTGCGATGGTGCGAATAAAAATCAAATGTGGACCTGGGACACGACTAATAATGCGCTTGCATTGAGTGTAAACAAGACAATGTGTGCAACAGTCGATCCAAGTATCGTTTCCAAGGGTCGTCCTGGTTTAACGCTGAGAACATGCGATAAATCACCGACACAGACATGGGCAAAAGAGAGCACGCAATATGCAGAATAAAAATTTTATTAGTAATCAATATGGCAGATTCCAATACAGGGCTTTATTTTGTTTTGTTTCTAATGTTTGTGATTATGATGGGTATCTCGGTATTTATACTGATTAGCGCGAATGTCATTCAACTTCCGCCTGAAGTGATGGCTAATTTAGAACCAAGCAATACAACGACCCAAAATACGTCCAATGCTACATCTCAAAATACGTCCAACACGACAACTCAAAATACGTCCACTGCGACGTCTAGCAGTACTCAGGCTTCTGTGACCAAGACGATTGTGTCAAATGGCGTAGAGACTGTTCTCACAAAGTCACCGGTGCCAGTTTCGGCGCTATTTGAAAGTAGTATCAATACGCTAGACGCTGCACCAATCACAGACGACCATTTACGAGTGAACAGTCTTTGCTTGGACAATCCAAACGGGACGCCAGTTTCAAAGGACCAAGTTGGACTGACAGAATGTAAAGACCATCAAGCGCAACGATGGACATACAACAGCGACACCAAATTTCTAAGCAACACAGTCATTCCAGATATAAAAGATCCTAAACCCAAAACACAGTGTCTTGGCGTCGTCGGCTCACCAACTGGACTAACGTCTGGTTTAAATGTTGGTATATTCACTTGCCCAACCGCTTCGGACCCAAAATTTGAGTGGGCCATGACAAAAAATTCACAGTTTGTCTTGGACACGACAAATACAAGTCCTGATAAAGCGCTTTGTTTGTCAAACGACGGATCCGGTAAGACTGTCTTGAAGCCGTGCTCAAATATAGACAGCCAAGTGTTTAACGTTGTTAGATCGTATCATCCAGCCGAAGAAAATGCTATCAACGGATATCCGCTAAAATTACATGCGTTTATCAACGGCGCTGGCAGTCCCTCTGGTAGAGAGTCCTTTTGCCTAGATAATACCGATGCACAAACGAGCAACATGCACACGATTGGCGTTTCAAACTGTCACGATCATTTTGCACAGGCGTGGGAATGGGACAGATTCAACAAGCAGCTTCGCAACAGACAAACAAACTTTTGCATGCAAGTCGATAAAGACCCAAGTGGTACCGGTGATAACTTTGTTTACTTGGGCAACTGTTCTAATAATAGTAGATACCAAAAGTGGAGATTTGACGAACAGGCCAAGCAAATTTACCTAGAAGCCTTTCTCGACGAGTCGGACGCGTCCAAGAAATGGTGCTTGGACATTGATTATGGGTCTGCTTCAAAATTGAGCCCAGGTATGAAGTTGAAACTGAAGCCATGTGACAAGACAAACAAGACGTTTTCGCAACAGTGGACACCAACAGAATTCGTCATTACGGCAGAAGGGGCACTGAGGCAGCGATATGGACTATAAAATACGTAATTTACTTTTTATGTTAAAAGACTCATCCATCCTTTTTGAATTGCTGATTTGGCTAGGTTGTAATCCTTGATCGTCTTTTTATACTCGGCTTCCTCTTCTTTGGTGATCTCTTGCTGCTTGAAGAAACCATTCTTCAACTTGTTTGGCGCATTTTCCTCAATCGGCAATTGCTTTAATGTTTTTGGTGCATACAAATATACCTTGTCGCCAAATTTTGCCACTTGCATCTTTCCAAACATTCTTTTCACTTCACGCACACCCTTGACGTCTTCAGCGGTTGGGAAATCTCTAAACGGCTTAAAGTCTTGCTCTGATTTACCCTTATTGATGACACCCTCTACCAAATCAAAAAAGGTGTTCATTTCAAATGCATAACCGTAAAAAAAGATGACACTGCTCATTTATACTACTCATAATTAATTCAATTAAACCTAGACAAATTTTGAGTTTGATTTAAATGAAAAATATAAAAGACTTATGGATTTATGGAAAGATGATCACTTTACGGGAGAGGAGCGCCCAAAGCTCATCTTCAGTTATATTTTCCGAAAAGGCGTTGACGCTGCACCATTGTTTAAAGCGCGTGCCTTTGCCAAGAACGAAAAGGAAGCTATCAGTATTGTGAGACAAATGGAATTGGAAGACAAGACATTTTCGTTTTACATGGCAGACGTTGGAAGATGGTTTGACTTTGATGATGAGAATGTACCATATGTCACAGACAATCCTCAAATCAACGATCGTAAAAAAGAAATCGCAGAAGAGCAGCGCAAAATCCGAAAAGAAAAGGAAGAAGCAGAGTTGCAGCACCATGCAAAGATGAAGAAAGAGATGAGAAAATTGAAAGACAAATCTGTCGATATGTATGTTGACCAAATTTACGACCAAATCAAGTACGTCAAAGACGGTGAGACATTGCTGCGAGCTGTGGAACAAAAAGTGCTGGACAAGAAAAAAGAGCAGATGGATGATCTGCACAAGGAACTGGTCGTTGAAGTGACTAACAAAAATTTAGTAAAATTATAATTTTTATTTTTTGCCGACAAAAAAACGAAATGTGGCGCTGTTTCCAAACTGAAATATAAAGATTGCCTGCATAGGTTCAATGTCAATCTGTAAAGTGCCGCCCAAATCACACGCCTTGATGAACAGATGGATATGCTCAATGAGCAGCCGAATTTCAAACGACTCTGTAATATCGCTACTCAACAGAGTCAGCTTACGCTCATACTGGCTCATTACTTCCTTGGCAATACATGTCACATCCAAAGAAGCACTGGTGTGGATTGCATTGATTTCGACCACGTCGAATTCCAGAGACTTGATATCCTTTATCATTTTTGACCAAATATTGGGCTCAATAGTGAATCGCTGTGGTTTCACAAGCGGAAACTTTGGCACTGGCTCGATATTTCTGTTGAGGTATTTCAGTAAGATCTTGGTCTGGTCTGTCTGAAAGACGATGCCCTTGTCGTTTGCAACCAAGGTAATTTGTGGATTAGACGTCAAACTCTTGACAGTCTTATACAGGTTGGTGCTGAGGTATTTTTTATGGTAAAAGAACTGTACACCGCTACTGGTGGTTTCAGAGTCGATGACCTCGCACTTGAACTGAGAAATCATGTCACTGTCAATCGAAAATTTTAAAAAGCCATTGTATTTCCCATTTGGACCAATTTGGTAGAATAGGATTTGCGTCGGGTCAACATACAACTGGATCTCAGGAAAACAGTCTTTCATAATCTCTGCGTACTTTTTGAAGCGATGAATATTCTGAATGACGCATTGAAAATACATTTATATTTATTCATTATTTTCTTTAGGACTTTGGTGGCTTCTTTTTAGATTGTGCCTTTGTACTCTCTCTAAGGTTATATGGCTTTTCACTCTTGACAGGCTCTTGCCCTGTTTCTTGTTTTTGTGAAAACATAACTCCTAGAGATTATCAATGAATTGCTAGAATCCGTTGAAAATCCACCAACCCGCTAGAAGGTTGGATACAAGATGAACTCACGTCCATCCAGGCCCTAGGCGGCAATATTCTTGTCATATGTTTTAAGTAAATATTTCGCGCACCTAAATAATCGCGATCTATTTCCAAATGACATTGTTTGCACTTGTACCATTCTGCACTTGATTTGGTTGTCTTCAAATGCCCACATCTCGTACAAGTCATTGACGTATAACTCTCGTCAACAATCTTTAAATGTTTTCCACGCTCCTTACACTTAAATGCCAATCTCTCTCGAAACGAATAATGTGCCCATGTCATCATTGTTCGAGCAGATCGACTATTGATATTTCTCTTTTCTTTTTTTACCATCTTTTGAGTCTCAAATTTTGGCAGTATGATCAGGTCGTAATTTGTGGTCAAATAATGGGCCGTCTTTTTATGACAATCGTCCCTTAGGTTTTTTACACGTTTATATAATCGATTGATTACCTTGCTATACATCTTTTTCTTCTTCTTTTTCTTTGCCTTGTCTCTTTTGCTACATACAGCGTCGATTGCACGTAAATATTTTTTTATACTGGAAAACTCGTGATTGCCGACTGTAACAATAGTTTCAGTGTCGTATCCCACTAGAAACTTGCGATTTCCGGGATCCAAAGCAATGGTCTTTTTCGCCTCTTCAATCGTTTTCTGATATTCATACAATGTGGGAATATGAATATAGAATGTGTCGAACTTGTCCCTTGTAAGTTTAATTGCTCCATGAATTTCCGGCCACTCCTTGTGGCCCTTAAAATGACCAAATAGCGGACATATCTGTGGAAAGAGCTTCTTCTTGCCCTCAATGTCTCTACGATTGATCTCGATCATGTCTCCATCTTTCCTTGATTTGTGCGACATGTCGAATGGTTTTCCGCTCTTTTTGTACTTTTTCAACTCGGTTTTGTAGGATGTTATAAATTGACGGACGCTCAAATCTCGTATACTTTGAGGGGTGTTTTTCAGCCACTCGTTCTTTGGAAACAAGGCTGAGTCTTCATAAACGCAATACTCCCGCAAGGATTCTAACGTGACCTTTTCTGATTTGGATTTAGAAACACATTGATTGTATGTCCATCGACTCGAACCCATCCACTGCTTCAGTATCTTTTTTTGACGCTTTGTCAGTTGCAGCTTGATCGACCGCGATTTGAGCGGCTTTTCCTTTCTCTTTTCCTCGACTTCCATTTCCTTTTTTGCCACCTCTGCGTCCATGGGCTTGAGCAGTGAAGAATGTACAAACGGTGATAAGATCGTCTTTGAGCTCGGTTTCCTCGCACTGACCGTCTTGATCGAGAACCACGAGCTGGACGTTGAATTTGTCACAGATGGCTTTAACGAGGTCGAATCCAAATCGGCACATTCGGTCGCGATAGGTAACCACAACTTTTTCGACACGTTCTGACATAACTCGTTCCAAAAGGGCTTGAAATCCTTTCCGCTTGAAATTGAGTCCGCTTCCAATGTCTTTGATGAGGGTTGCGTCTGGATATTTTTCCTGCAGACAACCGATCTGTCGTTCAAGACCTTCTTTTTGTTTGGATGAGGACACTCTTGCGTAGAGGATCGTTTCCCTTTTCTTTTCACTTGAGAGACCAAACAAAAGACGGACGTCGTTTGCATTGTACAAGTATTGGTTTCCTGGAGTGGCGAGACATTCGATCTTTCCTTGCTTGGTCCAATTTCTGAGGGTGGTATGGTGGATTTTGTATGTTCTTGTAATTTCTCTACTCTTAACATATTCAACAGATGGAACGGAGAGTCCATTCTTCATTATAGAATGGATTACTTTTAATGCTTAAGTCTCGCTGAAAGCAAAAAGAGGTACTCAAAACGAAACAATTTTTATTTACATTTCGTCCAATTCTTTGAACACATCTATTTAGTGTAGCTGCTGTTTGATATACTATTGGATGTAGGGTTGTTTGCTTGTGGATTGGTAGAAGGAACAGATTGTGCTGGTGGAGCGACCTCTACTAATGTATTCATTGTAGGTAAATTTTGAATAGGATCACTCTTTGGTATACTATTGACGGTAGTTGGATTCGTAAAAGCAACTTTTTTATCGGAAGAATTTAAAGGTACGAATATTTTAGTATTTCTATCATACGAAAATGAGGGGTTGTTGTTTTGTCTATTTGTGTTGCCTTGCTCGCTTGGCTCTTGTTGCTTTCTGGGAGTATATTTTGTTACATGGGTTATTGTAGATGTATCTTCATCGACGCCAATTTCCAACTTTTTTAACCGTTTACGATATGAATCTGATGTTATCCCTTTTGATTTATTACAATCACCGAGTTCCTTTTGTAATATAATTTTAGCATTATTACAATTATTTCTTTCTTGTTGTAATTCCGTACCCTTTTTACTTAATTCGGCGATTTGCTGTTGTAGTTGTTGGTTTTGTGTATTTAGAGTTTCATTTTTGGATTTGTACGCTACATTTTCTTCGACAATCGCGTTTGTCTTTTTCAAAGCATCATCCATCTGTTTTGATGATTTATGCGCTTTTTCCAAAGCATCGTCTATTTCATTTAAAACTTGTAGGTTTAGTTCTCGACCTGTAACATTTGGCTCTTGTTCTTTGTTATCGCCTTGTAAACCATCTGAATTTATAGGTATCTTAAATTGCAAAATCCGGTCTTGTCTTATTTTGAAGATTTTTCCTACTAATTCTTGACCTTCTTCACGTAAAGCCTCATTGTTTTTTTCCAAATCAGTGATTTGCTGTTGTAGTGTTTGGTTTTGTTTTCTCAATGCGTCATTTTCTATGACCAATTGTTTATCATTAGAACCATGTGACTCAAGTAAACCTTTAAATTTGTTATTTTCGGATATCAGTTGTTGGTTTTCTTCAATAAGACCTTGTTTTTCTGTTTTTAAACGCTGAATTTCTTCTTTGTTATTCTGTAAACCTTCTTTTAACCCATTAATGGCTAACTGTAAGATATCTTTTTCGTGCGTGCAAATTTCTGTATTTGATTTTATAGCCAGTTGCATCTCCTTTATCTCCTTTTCTAAATTCTTATTTTTGATTTCCAATTCAGTATCAATTTGCATCATGTCGGGATATATCTTTTTTTTGATTTTCCTCCATAATGCGTCATACCTTTGATCTTTCAGGTGTTCATTGTCCATTTGCTTTGCAAGATCGCTCATAACAATATACGCCTTGAGCTCCTTCATTTTATATGTTGTTTCGTATATCTTGTCCAACTTTCCAGATAAAATAGGACTTTCACACAAAAGCAGTAATAAATCCAAATCATCTTTGTTAAAATTGAACAAGTTGCCAAGATAACACTGATCGTACTCTTCTTTAAATGCTAAGAACCGCTTCAACATATCCACGTCGAATACAAATTTCTCCTTGACTTTGTTCAGAATTCGATGAAATTGTACCACTTTTACTCTTTCAGACATTATCTATTCGTACAAAAAAAATGTTTTATAACATTTTACTGAGATGCCCTAAGCAAGTAGTCATAGGAAGACATACGTGTATTGTCTGGCTTTTTGGCAACGGTATTTGCGACGAGATCTCTAGCAACTTGTGCATTAAAGACCGGACTAGAGCTGAGCGCCTGGTAATTCAAGGTAAACTGTTGTCCAGCCTGATCGTATGCTTTCAGGCGTCCGTCTTGGTCCAGTAAGAATTGATATGGCGACACTCCTGTCGACTTGGTCGGCATTAAAAATCCAAAGCTCAGCGGCTCTTTATACTTGTCAACTACAAACACGTTTCCACGCTGCGTATCCAAAACAACATCAACACCGTTCTTTGCAGACAGAGAGCTCAACATGTAGCCCTGGTTGGTCGTGAGTAGCAAATTACCCTGATAAAATTGTATCAGCGCGTCGCCATTCCGTATACCACCAGGCTGCATCAGTCCTTGATACGTTACAGCGACCGTTCCATTGGGAACGTAAGACGTGGTAGTATTTCCTGTCTTGCTAGCAGTCGCAGCAGTGTCACTCGCTATACCCTTTGGAGCGTCCTGTACCACGACAAGGTCTACTAACTTAATATACGAAATCCATACAAATCCCACAAAGATTAAAAAAATAGCAGTCTTTTGCAATATGTTCATTAGCTATACACACGAAATTTATTTTTATAATCGAAGTGTTCTCAAAGATTCCTTGGACATTTGAACCAAAGTCTTGGTGTCGTTGAATACTTGTTGTCGTCTTGGAAACACTATCATAATAACAATAGATCCCAACGAGACAGCAAAGATACCAAACATGATATTCTGTGCTAGTTTGCGTTGTTCCTCATCCTTGATAGCGTTTTTAAAGTACATGGCTATAGAAGATCCCACAAACGATATGAGTGTCAATATAACAAAAATCTGGTACCAGGTCATAACTATTCCCAGAAAAAAAATTAATTGTTCTCCTGTGTCACATCTCTTCTGACAAAGGTCAACTTTTCTTTTTTCGAGTTACCCCGTCTGAAAAAAGATGAACGTGAAAAAGGCGTTTGCTGAAAAAGTTTTATTTTGACGTTTGATGGAAAAGATGCGACAAAGGGGACCAATCAGATACATCATTTTCAAGTTAGTCGAAAGTTACTCAATTCAGTTAAACGTTGATCATTAGGAAAAACAGTTAGATTATTTCGCTCTGCGCTACTTTGTGCAAGGTCTATAGGATTGTCTTCTAATACCTCTGTCAAGAAATCAACAATATCAAATAATAAACTTGTAAAGCTTATCTCCATGTTTGAAGGTATTTTAACGGAAAGTTTTTCAGCATTTTCTTGCAACTTTGTTTTCAAGGTCTCAGTATTACCATTATTTCCTACATATGTGCTTAGTTTTTTCAATACATCTTTGAATCGGTTCACATTTCCTGGTTCCCTAAATAGTTGTTTATCACTCTCAGATAATATATCAGATGGCACGATCAGGTAA
>JACCDR011885110.1_pt1 | contig 13327 bp, 26 predicted proteins | sample 7446431 | NCBI WGS metagenome assembly JACCDR01 (sample SAMN15323443, study PRJNA562643) | freshwater metagenome | isolation source: river surface water | place: USA:Blue River Watershed | collected 2017-08-17
ACAACAATTGTAAGTAGATTTACTGAGGTAAAAGCTGCCGCAAAAGCTGCAAAAAATTCTATTAATGAACTAAAGTTTGTTATGATAACAGACTTAGTTTCTGACAATGATAAAAAAATCTTGCAGCAAGCTCAAGATATTGTCGAGAGGATTGCAAGTAATGCATCTGAAAGAGATGCCATAAAATATTTTAAAAATATAAATTTAAACCAAGAATAATTATGGATTCAATTGTGGTTTATGATGGAACTTCATATTTTGTTGAGGAGAGGGGGTTTATCTTGGTTGAAGATGAGTTTCAAGTGTTTAAAGGTACATATGACGAATGTGTACAAAAATGTGAAGAATTAAACGAATAAATATAGTATAAAAATATATTTATTTTTTTTAATACTTGCACCATTAGAGTTAATGGTGTATCTTTGTTTAAACAAAAAACAAATGCAATGAGAGAGATACCAAGCGAACTGATCGAACCATATCTAGCCAAATTTATGGGTACGATGGTTGACTTTATATCAAGGGCAGCAGTTACACCTGAAGATAAGATATGGGAACACCAACTCACAGTAAATGAAATTAAGCAGTGGGTTAAAGGTGTTGAGATGTTTGTGTCTATAAGCTGTGGTATACACGCACGATACGCAATGATGAATCAGTGCCATCAATTCTGTGAGATGCCGAACGACGTGTTAAAAGAAACCTGTATAGAAGCCTTACAAACACTTAAAGTAGATGACAACGAGCTAGAGAAGTGGCTTGACATTCATTCATAGATAAAAAATATGTTTCTTTTTTTTAGAAAATACTTGCACCATTGAAGTTAATGGTGTATCTTTGAAACATCATTAAAACTTAACATTATGCGTAATATTCCATCAGAATACCCCAACCCATTCCTCTACAACGAGGTATTAAAAAACAACACATATGATCCGTCAACTAATAAATGGGTGAAAAACGGATTGTGTTTGATATGTTGGCTAAGAACCCCAACGGGCAGGTTATCTAAATACTACGGATATATTGCAGCCACAAGCACTGATGAAGAATTTGATGCGCTCTATGAGCGTATTAACCAAAAAACCATCAATTACATGGAGATTTCATTTGGCAAAGAATTGAAAAAAGGGTATACAATAGATAAGGTATATATATACCAAGGGTTTAAAAAAGAATAATAAAAATTTTATAACCCCCCCTTTGATAATTGGAGAATTGTTTGTATCTTTGTACTATCATTAATTAAATAACCAGCGAAATGAATCAGATAAATAAGTATGCAACAGCCCTTGAATTGATGGGGCTTACTCTTGTCGAAGTTCAAAAAACCCTTGTGTATAAAGGAGCAGCATTAAATGTTACTCTTTTGGAAGTTGAACGTGTCATTCGACAAGGAAGGCAAAAACAATTATCAGAAGTTGAACAAAATACTTTGAACCTCTATAATGAGGAACAAAAAACATTGGCTATTGCTGCCTTTGATGAAGCGGCTGAATTGAAAAATGTACAACAACAACAAATTGCTCTTAGCCTTGAAGCTGAACTACAAAACCGTAGTGAGTTGGAAGCTAAAATGCAACGGTTGGTAGCTCTAAACGAGCAATTAAACAATCAGGTTGAACTTATCCCTGATTTGCAAAGTCAATTGGCTAAGGCAAATATTCAGCGAATTGAAACAGAAAAATCTATTGCTGATTTATCAGCAAAGATTGAAACCTTGCAAGCCTTAGTCGCTTCTTTTGAAACTGAAAAGGCACAACGCGAAAATGAGGTCGTTGTAGAAGATGCCCGTATCCAAACCCGTATGGACGGATTTGGTAAGTACGTGGGGTATTTTTTGGTTGGAATTATAATCTCACTTCTCATGGTGGCCGTCTTTATGAACGTTCACAATTTAGGGGTGCTTTATTCAAAGGTTATTCCCACTCCTATACTTGTGATATTTGCAATCACAATATCTGGTATGCCATTGGTTTACGCATGGCTAAAAGATGAGTTTGAAATCAGTGCCAGCACTTTTATGCTTCCAATTGATTTTGTGTTGACTATTATACTGTTCCTTTTCTTGAACCAAGAAAGTTATTTTGTTCAAAACAGTGAATGGTTAAAAAATATGTTGCCAAATATCCATCTTATTATCTCATGTGTAATGGGGGTATTTTATGGATGGCAAATATATATGCTTGTGAATAAAGCATTGGCTGTATTCAGCAAGCCCAAATACGAAAAATTCTATCGGAACTTGTTCCGGTAATCGCTGGTTGACTGTTTGCACGGGGAGCTTTCTCCCCGTGCCTTTTTTATTTAAATCATATAATCATGGAAACTAAGTTCTCATTTTCAGATATTAAAAATTTATTGATTGAAATTGGATTTCATTATTCATGGGGTTATTTTATTTCAAATAAAAATAAAGCTCATAGAATAAAAATACAAAACTCAAATGACACTTTTATTTTTTATATAACAAAAAGAGGTAATTATTTTGATAATAATAAATTTATTATTGAAAAAAAAGAAAAACTATCTCTTATTAAAAATAAAATAATTACTTATTTTGATGTAAGCTAAAAAATTACAAAAACATTTGGATAATTGAAAAACTTTATTTATCTTTGTGCTATCTAATAAACATTAGATTTCATTTTAAACATGAAAAGTATGTCAAAATCACTAAGAAAAGTATTCAAAAATGATACACTTTCATTATATGAGTGTAATGACGGATATTATTTATATGATTACGTACTTGGTATGCACATAAGTATGAGAGCAAAAACAGAACAAGATGCTTGTATTGAAGCATTGCTATATTATCAAAAAAAATTGACTGAAGTTAAAACTGATTATAAAATTTTAAATGATAAAGTAGAAGGTTTTTTATCTCAATTCTACATAGATGAAAATAAAGATTAGCTTTAAAAATATAATTATGGCACACTTACTGAGTCTAAAAAGTTTATATACAAATAACCCTAATGAACCCAAACACCCTGATTGGTTCAATGAAGAAATTCAAAAGTTTCTTGAACTAGAAGGTTTTGTGTTTACAAAAAATGATAGTTATTCTTTTAGTCAGATAACCTATGAAAAATTATATAAAAGATTTGTACCTGAAATATCTGGGTGGTCTATAACCATCTATATTTCTAAAGATTATATAGGTATCGACAAAGATTATGACTGTGGAGGTAATTTTATGACCTATTCATGGATGATATTAAATTCTAATGATGGGTTCATGGAAGCATATAATGAAATGATTTTACATTTAAAAGAATATTTTTAAATAAAAAATATTTATTCAATATAAAAAAATTACAAAAACATTTGGATAATTGAAAGACTTTATTTATCTTTGTGTTATTATTATAATAAATAATTTTTAAATAAAATGAATATTACAAAGCCAGAACAAATGACATCAGGAACTTCAAAAGTTGAAGAAGCTGTAAGCAAGTTTGAGGAGCAATTTGCTAAATATGAAAAAGATGATAAATATTATCATTTGGTTATTGTTGGAGAGTACAACAGACAAACTTGCGATGAAATAGAACGCATTTACACAGAAGCAGGTTGGAGTAAAGTTATATGTAGTACATCATCCGAAAAAGGTGAACGTGGTGGTCTTACAGGTATTCAACTGTATAGGTCATAACATTGACGTAAAATTATAGTTATTTTTATTAATACCAAAAGATAATAATATTTATTCAATAAGAAACTTTTTTCAAAAAACATTTGGATAATTAAAAAATCTTTGTTATCTTTGTGTTGTCAATGATGAAAAAAGATTCATCATATATATTATGCCCCTTGTTCCTGACAATCGTCTTCTAAGCGATTACCTAAAAAGTTGGGTGGAGGTGAAAGGTTCGAGTCCTTCAAGGGGTACATTTTTTCTAATGGCGGAGTATCCCCTCATCCTTATAAGATGTAGAAAGGGTAATTGGTGCATATGGGTTCAAGTCCCATCTCCGCTACAAGGTGGGGGAGCAGTTTAAGTTTTGCTCTAACTGTTGAGAATATTTATTTTTTTTTTATTTTTTTAGCCCCCACATTTTTTATTTCATTCGGGCCTTTAGCTCAGTTGGTTAGAGCGATGGACTCATAATCCAAAGGTCGTAGGTTCAAGCCCTACAAGGCCCACATTTTTTTACCTAAAAAAAATAATAATGAGAGAGTTTCAAGTAGGAGATCATGTATCATTTAAATTACATGGCAATAGAGTCATAGGTACAATTACTGAAGACTTGGGGGAGAATAAGGCTTACCCCCTAAAAGTTAAACCTATTGATCCTAAAGCAATAGGGTGGAGCACTTATGATGCTCTGTGTTATACCCGCCAAGGTGAATGGTTTGGAGGTGATAATGAGTTAGTTCTAATTGAACCATCTATAAATCACACAGGTAACTTTTTTTACATTGAACCTCTATCAAGTTCAAGTGAAATAGTTTTTACAGCAGACGATTATGGGGTGTTTTCATTAGAGAAAGAAGAAGCATTTTGTCATTTTTGGGGTACAAAAGAACAGTGTCAAGATTTCGTTGATCAGCAAAATAAATCAAAGCAAAGCGAAATGTACCTTGAAACATATAACTTGTTAAACGGGACTGAACCTAAACAGTCTAAACTAGAAAAAATACTTGATCTTCTTGATCAACAAGGGATTGATCAAGTCACGTTCAATGCTCATAGTTTTGATGAAGAATATCAACTTCCTTGTGATGATAAAGACTATGTAACCTTTCACAAAAGGCATATAGGGAACATATTGATCGCAGATAAATTGCTTGTTTGTGATTACCAAACTACAGAAACACCTATTTACAAAGATTGGGTTATGACAATTAATTATCATTCATAACACATAAGATGGTATAGACTTCAAACTCTATACCATCTTATCTTTATCTAAAAAAAATCACAAATTCAAACCTAAAAATGAGAAAGAAATTTTATCTTAAAGAGAGGCACAACCCACAGTTTGACAAGCCTTATTATGTCAAACTTGGTCAAATTACAAAAGCTGAAGCTATGCGGCACGAAAAGTCGATTTATGGGTATAATAAAATTTTGATCTATGAAAATGAAAATTTGTATAATAAAGCAATTGCTGATTTAATTGCTGATGGATATAATGTAAAATAAAATATGAGCAATAAAAAATCACCATATATAATCCCTTTCTTATTAGGTTTACATTTTCTATTTGTTACCTGTTATGGTGTAATTTATCATAAAGGTAATTTACTACCATTATGGGCATTACTTAGTATTATCTCATTCTATATTACATACAAAAATTATCAAAATAAAAAGAAATGAATTTCACGCACAATAATTTAACGGTACATCTCTTAACCCAAAAAGAAGATGTAGATAAGTGGCCAGCAGCTTTAAATATAGACTGGCTATCAGATCAAGAGTATTCCCCTATTGATTGGAGGGATACTTCAGTGCTTGTTATAGAACATGGAAATTATATCAGAACTCAAAGGCTACATCACTTTCCCGGATTTGAAAGAGGGCTATGTAAAATAGTTCATAGGCTTATTCATGGAGATGAGTTAATAACAATTTATATTTACATGAAAAATGGGAAATATGTATTAACACATAAAATAGAAAAATCAACATATTATGAGAGATAAAATTTTCAGTAAAGGCTTTGCCTATCACATATCAGGCAACACTTCTATCAAACTCACTGAAATCTGCAAAATCGCAGCAGAGTTTGCTAATGAGATTGGAGTGCCTGTTGACAGTGTGCTTTATGATGGGGTAATTGAACACAGCAATTGGTGTAAAAATTTTCAATTGTATTTTGCTCCAGTAGCCAATTGCCCCGAAGGATACACAGAAGTGGAAGATTATTTTAATTATATAAAAGAAAATTAAAAACTTATGATACAATTCTTTTATTTGTTAGGGACATTTTTTCTCATATGGGAATTAATCTCTATTTTTGAAATTAAAAAAGTACATAACTTTGTTATGACTTTTAAGGCGATGTCTGGAATCCCTTTGGAGGTAAGACCACCTACACATTTGATTTATTCTTTAACCATGTTGTCATATACAATATGGTGCTTGGTAGGACTTCTTACTTTTCAATGGCCCTTGTATTTAATAATCCTTTTAGCATCCTTTATAAAAAAAGATAACATCGTGCTCAGATGGATAGATGCATTCTTATCTTCATTGATTTTATTGTTCATTTTTATAAATGCATTTTATTTTCAAATAGACATTTGGAAATGGGCAATAGGATTGTTCTAATGAACAATAAAAAAGTGATCATTTTATTTGCAGAGGTGAAATGATTTGCTTATCTTTGTATTAATAAATAACTAAACAAATACTTTAATAATGAAGATAATTGGCTATTTTTGGATTTTCTCAACTATTGAAATGCAATTAGCATTTGGAGAATGTAAAATGTTTCCATGTGGCTATGTTAGTTGCAAACTTCCATCAAATGTTATGGATTGGATTGATAAAAATGCTGACAGGATGAAACATCCTGATGAGATTGAAAAAATTGGATATGACTATCAACATACTCATGATGGTGGGTTATTCAATGAAGCTCTATTAAGAATGGATGAAACTATTTTATTAAACTAATAATAATGAACATAGAAACCTATAACTCCCTTATGGAGTATGCTGAGGAAGCTAATGCAGCCAACCCTGAACCTGAAACAGTAGATTTTTGTCTCTTTGAAGGGCGACACAACTTGCCCCCTAATGAAGGGCCGTTGTATAAGTCTTTTGATTTCGGTACTTATAGAGCAGAGCCTACACCCAATGTTGAACGTGTTATAACCCTGCTAACCCATCACCAAAAAGTGAGGGTATATGTAACTGGGTTTACACCAGCACTAACACAGTTCTTATCTGAGGTCAGACCATACGTCAATTTGCAAAAAGGGGGTTTAACCCTAATGCATTATGATAAAGAGCTTAATTCTTATTTTCAACAAGATTTTTAAAAGTAATCATTTTAATCATAATAAATCCTGTCTGTGCAAACAGATGGGATTTATTATTCAAAGAATATAATTTGGCCCTCTTAAATTTAATCCCGGCTTTTTATCTAGCTCGATTTTGTGTAATCATATAAATCCAAAATTATATTCTTTACATATAAGATAATTTATATATGTTAAAGTCTTAAAAAAATTTGCTTTATCAGAAAAAAGGATGTATCTTTACAATGTAATCAGTGGACGACTGATGGAACGATCCCTTAGCACACCAGTAAGGTAGGAATAATCCACTCCTGCGCACTATTGAAAGATATTACAATAAAAAAAATATTTATATATTTTTTATAAAGTTTGGTTATTATGAAAAAATGGATTATCTTTGCTAAACAATAAAAACAAACTATGAATGCTGGATTAACTGACCTCAAAGTAGGTACACGGGTAAAACTCACAAACCTTACAGGTGAAGATGAAGAATTGAATGGGTTAACTGGATCGTTAACACATCCATTTGCATTTGCTGAAACAGGAAAAGATTGGGTAGGGGTATATTTAGATCATACTGCAACAATGCCTTATGGGGGTAAATGTAATGTTCTTGTATCTGAACTTGAAATTTTATAAAAAAAGTAATCATTTTATTTGGATGTTACACTTAAATCCCTTATCTTTGTAACATCATAAAAACAATAAGTAATGACAACATCACATTTTGGAGTAACGGGCTTTGATTTTGAGGTAAATAAAGTTCCCTCATATTTTATGCACCCACAAACGGGTGAACCCACCTTTTCAGGGGGATATACAATTTATGGTGAAAATTTTAAACCTCTGGCAAATGTTGGTGGTCAATATCACCTGTTCAATAATGAACAATTTTTCAATTTGGCAGGGGAAATATCCCAATTGACTGGGCTGGAAATTTCACATTTTACCTCTATTAATGGTGGGGCAAATGTTCTTGTAGCATTCAAAAGTGGGGATGTAAGTTTCAACATTGATGGCAAAACTTTTGACCAAACCAATCACCTTATTCTCATGGATAACAGAAAAGGAACACTGCCATTCCAAGTAGGTGATAATGCGAGATTGCATCGTTGTGATAATATGTTTTCTTCAACTAAGGTTGTAAAGAGGATTAACCACAATAGCCAAATGCCTGTATTAATGCAAGTACTAATGGATCAAATAGAGCTTCAGTTTGAAGCCAATCAACAGTTTATTGATTGGCAGATAAGGATGGCAGGAGTTGAGGTGGATGACAAAATTATCCAAATGGCAAAAAAACAACTGCTTAATTTGGGTGACACTGCAATGTCTACAACGATGGCAAACAAACTTTTAAGGTTGGACAATAGCCTTCAAACTGAAATGGCCGAGGTTGGACAAAACGCATGGGGGCTGTTTAATGGTGTAACTCATTTTACTACTCATAATTTGAGTCAAGCGAAGTTCTTTGGAAAAATGGATTATCCATTGTTTGGAGAGCGACAAAATCTCAACAGTCGTATTGTTAGCTTTCTAAACGAACAATTCAACTAAACAAAAACAATAAACCCGGTGCATCTAATGTGCCGGGTTTATTAACTTATAAAAATTATATAAACATGGTATCATTTACTTTAGAACCAATGGTTCATTATTTTCTAGCAACATATTTTGTATCAAGAACTTTTCTAATATTTGTAAAGGTTCCTACAAATATCTATACATGGGAGTTTGAACAAAAACCTATTTTTGTTGCACTTTCAATAGTATCATTCTTGAGTTTATTACAAGTCTTTAGTGATTTATTTAGTATTTTAAATTAAAATATCATGGAAATCTATTATGTTTTTTTTATTGTTTATTTCTTTTTAAAAATGGGATCAATTTTATTGAGTGTTTACCATATTTTTAAAAATAAAACACCAAAAATTGAAATTAATTTCACTATTGAAAAATTGCCTATATATTCTTTTGAACTCACTTCTTTATACGTTTTCATTCAATGGATAACAGGCAACCTTTAGTAAGTGCTATTAAAACCGGAAGAGCATGGAACGGTTTTCAAAATGATATAGGAATAATTGTTCATGCTGTTGAACCAATACCTGAAAATTGTGGTGGTGATTGGTTTACTCCTGCTCTTTGTAATACAGAACCGGGTAGAAGGGGCAACGGTTGGTATGAAGTTGACAAACCAATTAATTACCCTAAATGTATAAAAAAATTACAAAAAAATATTAATCATGGAATTTAACTCATTTTCAGACATTGCAAATAATTTAAATTATTGCAATTGGCCAACAAATGTAAAGAGCATGATTGCTCTTGCAGATTATTATGCTTTTAAACCAGAAAAAGAAAACTTTTTCAATTGGTTTAAAAGAGAAGCTGATTGGCACACAATGATCTCATTAGAATCTACTTCAAACCCTGAAGATCATTTTGAGATGTTTGAGGGATTGAACTGGAAAGATATGAACCCTCAAATACCTGTTGTTAAACTCAGAACAACAAAGTATGGGTCATTTCAAACAAAACTAAATATATTTAAAACCCCTAAATATGGTTTGGGGTATTGGTATGCTACAGCAGATATATATGAAACAAAGAACTATATATATATTTGTTTACCTGATACCATAACGAAAAAAGGTGCCACCTCTCTTTGTGAAAGGGTGATAACCCTAAACAAAGAGGTATATGAAAAGTATAAGTTATGGATAAACCACAAATTGATGAGAAATCAATTAAGTGTTGATTTTGAAAATAAAGAGTTATATAACTCTAATCCTGACTATTTTTAGTTTAGGACAAAATAAAATTTGCCGGGGTTTTGTAAAATCCCGGCTTTTTATTTATGTCGATTTTGTATTTTATCAATAACACAAAATAAAATTCTAAAATTCTATTTTTATTTGTTTATTTGGACAGAATGTTGTATCTTTGATCTATCATTAAAAACAAAAATATGCAACCAATTAAAGTAAATGTTCTCCGATATAACAACATGGAGAACGTTATCAAATCAAAAATTGAAATCACCCCTTTATTAGATGGTGTTTACATCTACCAACAAGATGGTGATAATATCGTTTTTGAGATTGAAGGCATTTATGTATGGGTGGCCAATCTATACAAATATGATAATAGTCAGGATGAAAAGATAAAAATAGGACGTGAAACTTTTTTGCAACGCATTGACAGTGGTGAGTTATGGCCCACGACGGTCACAATTGCCCTGTACGAGCAGTTGGGTAGGGATACTACCCAACTCTATGCAACACGCGAAAAGATTCGCTCAGAGCGAATTGAGAAAGCAAGAAAAGATAAAGAAGAAGCCGACCTCTATCTTGAACAAAGACGGCAAGAAGAAGAAAATAATAGTATCATACGTCGGGCTGATACAATTCAAAAAATAAATCAAGATGAATTAATCTCAAGGGATGAGTTTCTTGAGTTATTAGATTTTTATGATATAGAAATACATCCAAGGACTTTGGGTATGCTTCGCAGCTTAAATGTATTTAATATTAATAAAGAAAATGTATACTTTACCATACCAAGGGGCAAAGCCAAGCCCAAATTTGATAAGTGTTTTGAACACTACAATAAATTATTAAATAAAATTAAAAATTAAAAAAAATGATAACATATTATTCGGACATAATGAACTTAGGGCTACAATTTCAGGAGCTTGTTGTTAGTAGAGCTAAAGAATTATTTTATTTAAATGGGCCTACAACAAAAGATATATTTTTGGTGGGGTGGCGTTTTGATGAGTGTGATAATGGGCAAAAATTATTAAATGTTACATTTGAAGAAGATGATGACTGCCCCAATACATATAATGTGGATTTAACTGCCGAACAAGTTGATATGAGTGATGACGAATGGACGAATTACATTAAAATTAAAGAGACTGAAAAACTTAAAGAAAAGATGGAAAGGGCAGAGAATATTAGACAAAAACAACTGGAAAGAGACATTGCAGAATATACCCGGTTGAAAGAAAAACTGGGATATTAATTATATAAAAAAATGAATTGTGAAACACTGTTCAAAGTGTATCATCTAATTCAAGAAATGAGTGCCCCTTGTTAAGGGGCTTTTATTATTTTTAATAAAATAACAATCAGTTGGTTAGGGATACTACCCAACTATATGAAAAAATAAATAATATGATGAAATTATGTTATATAACTGATGAAGATGCTTTTGAAGCCGCTTTAATTGCAAAAATAGGGAATAATCCCTATATTAAAAGAGATGGGCAAAGCATCACCATTTTTGATGGACTAAAAAACAGAAATGTTTGCATATATTTTTCAGGGTCTAATACTCGTGTATTGAATAATGGATATGAAGTTATTGAATACTGTTTTGAAATTTATGATTTTTTAAGATCAAAAGGATATACATGGAAACTATGATAAACTTCAAAGAAATATTCACAAAATTTATCATTTCAGATAAAAGATATTTGTATCTGGATGATAAGATATTATATGTGAATAAAATAAATCAATATGGAGATAAAATAATTGTTTTGCATGTAGGACAAAACATTATTTTTCGATTACATATTGATTTTGATACTGTTATATCAGATAAAATATTTGAATATATCTTAGGCCATGCAAATAATAAAGGGGTACAAATACCTTTGCAAGGAAATTATACCATATCAGATGATACATTAGATATACCCAATCTATGCATACAAAAATCTGATTATGGACTCATTATTCCCGGAGAAAATGGTTTTACTGATATGCAGGTTTATTATTGTTCCTATATGGGGCATAGTGGCCTACATAAAATTTTAAAATCATTAGGTAAAGTAAAAGGCTCTGATTGGACAGACTATAAAAGTTCTGCACCAATTGATCAACAAATATTGCACTTCTCAACAGGTGCAATAAATGGATCATTAAAATATTATTTTAAACATAGAAGTGATAGTAATAAAGAAATAACAGTTAATGAAGTACTAATTGCATCACAAATATATAGATTTATTGTTGAAGGTGATATGTATCTAAACAATAGGTATATAACTCATTATGATACAGTTGATTTTTTAAATCTTTTATATAATACCATATTTAATTTTTATAAAGATAAGGGTTCAAAGTATGCAAATCTAATGTTTTTGAAACATTGCTATCCTAATTTTTTAACTCCGGACATATCTTTATCTCCATTTGATAAAGATAATTCTATCCGATCATCTCCAGAACAATCTGCTCCGGGAGTATATAATTCCATAATTGGAAATGCTAAAATACATGAATTTCAAAGGATTAATCCTTTGGACACAATGTACTTTTATCAAAAAACAATTTATGGAACCAATGGAGTTGCCGAGATCAATGATCTTGGATACTTTGCATTTATATCTGATTTAACTGGTGGGATAACCTCAGATAAAACTCTGCCTACTAATGATTTAAATGCAGATGTTAAAAATATATGTGAAACTATCTCATCACATTTAGGACAGAATATACAAATTGAATATGTTAAAAACCATAGTGGGGTTTATATTGTGCAATTAAGATTATTTAAAAAGCAAGATTTAAGATTGCAAACACCCCCCGATGGAAGTGTTGTTGGACAGACATACCAAGCGGGTACTGCTCAGGGGGTTTTAGGTCAGGATATTATAGTTATCAACGAAGATGGAACTGAATTAAATGATTTAAATAAAATCATTGGATGTAAAGGCTTTATATACAATGGAAAAAATATTCTTTCTCATTTGTTAACATATACCCGAACATATCAAATTCCCACAGCTATCAATCTGGACACAACTTCAATCCCTGAAGGAAGTACCATTATACTTAATTGTGAATCCAAACAGGCATATTTAATGCCCCATAAGTGATTTTTTATTTATCAATGTGTTATAGCTTCAATTGAAATATAATTGTTTCAATTGAAGCTTTTCTTTTATAATAGATCAATCTTGGACACATGAGAAATATAAAAATTATATAATTATTCCAATACCCTGATAATCAAGTGATTTATAAAACATTTTTATTTTTTTATAACATTTGAAATATAAAATCACTAATAAGATATGGACATACCCCCCTATCGGGGGAAGGGGATATACTAGGGGTTATAATAAAATTCTTATGTAAAAAAATATATCTGTTGGAGATTGAGGTAGATACTTTTCGGGGGAGGTAGTTTTTTTTAGGGTAAAAAATTTTTTTGATTTGTGACCTTGCCCCCAAAAAAAAACCTTTACCTCTAAATGATATAACTCCATACTAATGATACAATAATAACTCCATGATAAACTCCTTTACCTCTAAATGATATAACT
>JACCDR011320344.1_pt1 | contig 13321 bp, 20 predicted proteins | sample 7446431 | NCBI WGS metagenome assembly JACCDR01 (sample SAMN15323443, study PRJNA562643) | freshwater metagenome | isolation source: river surface water | place: USA:Blue River Watershed | collected 2017-08-17
ATGTGTTCGTCTCCTATCGCACGACCCCCGAGGTCATCGAGCAGGGTTACCTGAAACAGCAAGTCCGTGACGCCTTCAACCGCGCCGGAAATACCTTCGAACCCTTGGAACTCCTCACCAACCAGCAAGGTCTCCTCGACGCGGCCTCCAAGCACCTACTTGACCACGTCGGGGCCAACTTTGAAATCGAATCCGTCATGCTCCCCAAAGGTGTCCACCTTCCGGAGAACATCACCAACTCGATCAACAACGTAATCGCCGCCCAGCAAGCGGCCCAGCAAGCCCAGGCCAAGGTCGCACAGATCGAAGCTGAAGGCCGTCAGACAGTGGCCGCCGCCGAAGCCAACGCCAAGGCTCGACTTGTCGAAGCCGACGCTGAGGCTCAGGCGAACCAGAAAATCGCCAATTCCATCACCCCAACGCTGGTGGAACTGAAGCGAATCGAAAAGTGGAACGGGGCCACGCCGACTGTTACCGGTGGCGCGCAACCGCTTCTGCAACTGAAGTAAACCTAGTGGGGCTCTGCGGAGCCCCTTTTTTCAGGAGATTTTATGACTGGTTATTTCATTCTCGGGGCTATTTTTGCCCTGATACACGCCTTTGTGTCGTTTGTGGTTTTGGTGCGGATGTCTGATCGCCCCTCCGACGACGGAGAATTCATCATATCCGCCGCATTCCTCGGGGTGGTATCGTTCTTCTTCTGGCCAATAGCTTCCCCCATCGGCCTTGCTCTAGTCCTCGGCCTCTGGTATACCGGGAGGCTACGCCGAAACGACCGGCCACCTCAACATTAAACCACGCCGATTTTCGCGCCAGACGGCCCGCCCTGCGATTTTCTCCCCCTCGGAGGTATCTCCGGGTGGGTCGCCCCCTCCGACGCCTCCTAGGGCCGTTTCCGAAACCTCCCAGTTCTGGGTGCGAGGAGCCGCCCTTTCAAGGGGGCGGCGACGACTAGAACTTAGTTATTACAGTTCTAGTGCTGCGGGCGGCAGTGCTGCGCGCGCTTAGTAGGCGCGGCGCGTGCGATAGTGCTGCGCGCGTTCAGTGGGCGGGCTTACTGCTGCGGGAGCGGGCGCGCGCGTGTATAGTATAACAACCGGCTTGACAGCGGCCGAGAACGCTGGTAATCTGGAGGTGAAGTGACCAATTTGCGGATCATCAACATGGAAACGGAGGACAAGGCTAAGGCTATATTTTTCAACGTGTTGGTCGAGATGGACGAGGAGATGGCTTTGGTAATCCCCGGCTGGAAGATCCACGACGGCCGGATCTACCTGCCCTCAAAGTCCTCCCGGGTCGGCCACTTCGCTACCCTGCTGGCCAGTGAGTCGTTTTGCCGCCGGGTTCAGGAGGCCGTCGAGGCCACGAATACCGCCGGGGTGGAGCTTGAACACGACGCCTACGCGTCTTCCAAATGGGGGCAGAAGAGTCTCCAGAACGTGGCGTATACAGAAGCCGCCGGGATGGAAATCTGGCGAAAGTACAGAAAGGGTTGATATGAGTCAGAGTTTGTTGGAAAAAAGAATGCAGAAGACCGGCTTCACACTGGTCCTGGAAGTGGACGATGAACAGGCGGTGACTCGTGAAGATTTGTTCATCGAGTGCCGGATGATCCTTCGGGAGTTGCCGATTCGGGCGGTGAAATTTCAGTATGAAGGTGTCACCTACACCTACTGCCGGGATAACCGGGTCATTGTTACGGCGGTTCAATCTTTCGACGCAGGGGTGCAGTCGTTGGTCGATAAGGGGGTTCTGTTGAAAAATGAATCCTAATGAAGAAATCCTCAAAATCGCCTTCGTTGACAAACGGGCCGATTACATCATCATCCGAAGCCGCCGCCAGCAGATCCAAATCGAAGCCGCCTCTTATGGGATGGAGAAAGGCTGGCTAAGACAGGAAGTAGTCGAACCGGACGAACAGTCCACCGCTTGGCTGTTCTTCTTGACCGACATAGGGCGGGAACATTTTGGTTTACAGAAAGGAGACATTTATGAGTAGCGCACAAGACCAACAGAACATCGCCTATCTGCAAGCGGTCCACGGACTAGCTGGCGCGATGGTAGCGCGATTGCAAAACGGCGGCTACTGGGACGGCGAACTTAACGCCGCCGTGAGCCAGATCCGGCAGAACCTGTGCGACGTGTTCGACGGGCTGGGCGTAGAGGAGAATTTGCATCAATGGCTGGCCGCACGCGATTCCAACCGCGACGCCCTCCGCGCGGAACTCACGGCGGCGCTTGAAGCGTCTGGTGCTAACGCCAAGGCGTGGCAGGATTGCGTCGAAGAAAGCGCCATCAAGCGAACACACTTAATGGCAGAGATTGGACTGACGGAGCAGCAGCGCGACGCCGCCACCGCTCGCGCCGAAAAAGCCGAGGCCGCATTTCGCGGTGTATCTGAAGCAGTGTCAGTGTCCGGTCCGTGGGCGTGCTTTCACTGCGGGTTCATGACTGGCGACGTATCCGAGGCGAAGGCCCACTTCGGGGATCGAGACGACGAGGAGCCGCTGTGCTTGACATGGCACGACCTTGACGCAGATGGGCGGGTGTCGGAGTATCAGTCGGTAATCAGAGAGCTGGACGCAGAGCGGGAAGAGAACGCCGCTTTCCGCACGAAAGTAGAGGGCCTTGAGTATCGCGTTGACGGGCAACTGTCGGAGATTCACTCGTTTGCCCCATTCCGGAAGTGTAGCGGCATCAACGAAGTGTTCCATGTTTACGACAGCATGGAGGGCAGAGCGCTGGTAGCCGAGGCCGAAGCCGCCTCGCTGCGGGCGCATGTCGAGCGGATGCGGAGGGCTTTCAAGCGGATTATGACAACCGATGAAAATGGCAATTCGATGAATTGGCCGGAAATTGACGAAATGGTGCGGCCTATTCTCGCCGCCACGCCCGCGCAATCGCTGGCGGCGTGCAAGGCGGAGGCGCTGCGGGAGGCGAAAGCGGCAATCAACCCTAACGTACTCGGAAACGGCGATTACTACGCAGGTATGCAAGCTGGAATTGAGTCGGCGTGCGACACGTTGGAAGAAATGGCCCAGTGCCTAGAGAAGGAGGCCGAAAATGTCCAGTACTAAGAACCTATCCGACATCTCCGAAGATGACGCCACAGATTGGGCTCATCCGGCATGGTGGCGGGGATATAATTACGCCGTCGATTCTATCTGCGAGAAAGTCAAAGAAATCCTAGATGGGAAAGAAATATCTTCTGGAACCTGCCTTGAACCGTGGGAATCTACTAGACGACGGCTCTTCGAGTTAAGAAAGAAAGCAAATGGCAGCTAAGATCAGAATCTCCAACATTCAATACCTGAAGAAACAAGTCAAAGACTATCAGAAGCCATTCCGCTTCACATTATCTCTCCTGTGGGATGATGCCGAAGGTCATGAGCATGGAGTTGATTTAGTCGGGAATGTCGCCGGGGTGGGGCGAGACGGCGTGGCGGAATGGCGAGGGCCGATGTACTACGTGGGCCGGAAACCATCTTACATCGCTCACTACGCCCCCGGGACTTATGAAGCCGTTCTGAAGGCACTTACTCTCGGCGGCTACTTCAAGATCAAACTAGACGAGTTACTCGGTCCAGCGACCATGCCGACATCGGCCGAGGAAGAAGTCGGGCTCCCCGGAGAGTTGGATGTCCAGTGAGAATGAAACTCCTGTCCAGGATACGGAAGTATCCGTCGCACAGGGGAATAACAAACTAAACACCGTAGCAGAGCGGCGGGCGAAGAGACTATTAGACCGTGTCCAACGGGGTGAGACTCTATCAGCCGCCGCCGATGCCGAAAGGATGACTGTGGCTGAAATCAAAAATGAAGAAAGCCTAATCGGACTCTCAATCCGGCAACTGATCGGCAGTTACTTTTTACCGCCGGAAGCCCGGAAACAAATGGTCCGCGCGGGGCTTAACAAAGTCTTCGCCGAGAACGTAATCTCCGCCGATCCAGCGGCCCAAAAAGTCGCCCTGGACGCAGCCAAGCAGATCGCCGCTGACCCAGAAGTCGGCCTAACCGCCACTGACGCGGGCGGCGTAATCATCAATATCGGCGAACTGGCCGGTATTTTCCAGCAAATTCGGGCTACTCGCCCACCTGAGGTCAACGATGGAAGAGAATCGGGAACTGATCGAGAAGTTGAAGCAGAATTTACGGATATCACGCCTTGACGAAGTGAACCCGTTCCCTTTTCAACTCTACTCCGGCGACACGGCTCTCGGCTCCGCACCGAAACCTTTCACAACGGCGGAAAGTCGAACCTATGGCTGGTTGGATGACCTCGCACAGAACACCCGGAGAAGCCTCTGGGAACTTATCAGGAGTTGGTAGATGGCAGTAGCAAAAGTGAAAACCCCGGAGTGGGAAGATATCTTACTCGAATTGGACCTTGACAAAGTCAACTCCGAGATCAACGCAGTCGAAGCCGGTCAGCCCGAAATGCCTGACTATGAGCGGCAGGATGTAAGATCATTGGTCTTAATCGCCGCCGAGCGATGGCTGCCCTACGACTTAGTCGAGTGGGAACTTCTCGGCGTCGAAGAGAACTACGACTCGCCGACGTTCCGGGCGATTCTCGATCTCCGGGGGCGGCAGAAAGGTGTTCTCCCGGCATTCAAGGAATACGCCGGTGCCCCGTTCTGCGGCGACTGGAAGACCACCAAAGGAGCCCTGGACGCCGACTGGGCGAACCGGTATAAATACTCCCACCAGTGGCCGCTTTACGTCATGGCGTATCCGGAGACACGTCTCTTCACTTATCGCGGAGTCTCACGGAACGGCGACACGCGGGAAGTCATCATCGAAGTCCCTGACGGGAAAGTCCTGGAAGCGCAGGAGTACCTGAAGGACGTTCAGGCAATGAGAGCGGTTCTGAAGGACTCGCCACGGTGGCCGAGGAAGATGCCGGGATCTTGCAAAGCATACGGCCGGGAGTGTGAATTCATCGACACATGTCGGGAGAACATCATCATCCCCGGGACCGTTGACTTTAACAAGCCGATGAGCTATTCTAGTGCTGAGACGTTCCTTTTGTGTCCCGAGAAGCACCGGCTGACGCAGATTTCCGGGTACGGCGAGGATGACGAGACCTTGGCATTTGGCAAGGCGTTTCATCGCGGTATTGCGGAGGTTTATAAGCAGGCATTTAACTTAGGAGGTTAGCGTGAAAATTTTTGGGTATTATTGGAAGGGTTTCGGGCATACTTGGTCGGACATCCTGTATCACACCCTAGGTCTTTGGACTTACGGGAGAGTTATGGACGAAATTACCTCTGCCGTTCACCCGGACTTTGGTTGGGCCATGATAGAGGCTCACAAAGATACTGAGAGATTTATCTTAGAGGCTTTCGAGAGGGGGGTAGCCGAAGGTCAACGAAGGGCTACTAGCTCAGGAGAGTAACATGGCCGATAAGTATGAAGTCTGGGGTGTTGATATGTTCGACTATGACCACTACCCGGTGGAAAGTCTCGGTCAGTTTGACACCGAAGATAAGGCGAAAGAAGCCGCTGCCAAACGTCTAGTAGAAATCTTCAACGACAAAAACACGATCAAAGACCGCGTCTACGTCAAGAAGCAGACGAAAGAGCCATTCAGCGATTAAGGAAGGACAAAATGGAAGCAATCATCAAAAAGTGTACCAACTGCGGCGACTCGACCGGCCCGGCAGCCACTTTCCAAAACGGAAAGTACGGCCAAGGGAACCGCGTTTTCTGCCCGTCGCAGAAAAAGAAGCTCTCCCAAAGTGTACAGTTTGCGCTACCCGGCGCTAACAACCAGAAACCGTAAAATAGACCCCGAAGGTTACGACCGTAATGGGGAAAGGACAACAGAGTGATTCAACTAAAGAAACCTGAAGCCGCCAACAAGGCCGCCGCTTTTGTAGCCGGAGGTGTGAAAACCATCACCGCGCCGAGAGCGAAGACCCGGCGGTTTGACCAGGACGAAGTGGAAATGTACCTGAAGATCATGCTCTTCGGGAATCCCGGCACCGGCAAGACCTACGTCGTCAAGTCGCTCCTGGAACTGGGCTTCAAAGTCCTCGTCATTACCACCGACGTAGGTGGCGACGGCCTCAACGCCATCATCATCCCGATGCGTGCGGCAGGGACGTGGAACAAGTTCAAAGGCAATCTCCGGTCGGTTGAACTTGGCGGCTATGAAACCGTCAAAGAGTTCTTCAACAAGCCCGAAGATATCATCCCCGATATCTACGACTTCGACCCTGATTTCATCTTCTGGGACGGCATGTCCGGCTGGCAGCAGATCGACGTGTCGCAGTATGTCGGCGACATGACACCTGAGCGGTCCGGCAGTAAAACGGTCTCCGACGCCCGTGAGTCGGGTCTGCAATTCGAACAGGCCGACTGGGGTCAGGTCCGCAACGCGACGATTCGCGGCATTGACGACTTCTGCTCGATGCGGAATCCGAAGACCGGCAAGATCTTCCACAAGATCGTCACCTGTCACGAGAACGTGAAGTCTAAGGGCGCTGCGGCCGGTGGCGGCTTTGTCGAAGGCAAAGAACCGCTTCTACAAGGTGCCGGTGGCCGACTCGCCCAAGGCGCGTTCGATATCATCCTCAGGACCTCGGTGGTATCCGATCCGCTGGATGAAGACGGCTCGAAGCGCAAGTTCTACTACATCCTCCAGCCGCACCAGAACCTAGCGGCGAAGGTGCGCGGGTTTAATCTGCCACCTAAAATGGAGGCGGACGCGGGGGTGCTCATCACGGACTTGTTCCGGCAGATGGGGCTGACGCTTCCGGCGGTAGAGTGAGGTGGCGGCGTTTTGAGGGGAACCGGAAAGTGAAGGACTCCTTCCTTTGGTTCCCGAAGACGCTTCCAGTTCGCCATGTGGACGGACCGGTGGAAACGCGGTGGCTCGAACGTGCGCGGTGGATTGAAGATCGTGGGTGTCGTTATGACCAGTGGTACGCCAGCTACTGGCTCGACGCCGCTACCGTAGTGGATTTGACAAAACCCGCCACCTGAGCTATTCTAATAGTGAACCGGGCAGCACGCGAGTCCGGTAGCAAACGAAGAAACAACCCAACCCGAGGCGGTGGAAGAGACTACGCCGCCTCACTCCAACCCCAGAAACAAAACAGAGACAAAACAAAAATGGCACTATTCAAAGCAGCATCCGCCCCGAAACTTCCCCGCATTGCCTGCATCGGCACTGTGACGGACGTGGCCGACACCAAGATCTCTCAGAAGGGCGTCTACAATGTCACCAACATCACCATCGAACCTCGTGGCGGCGGTTACCCGACCAAGTTTGCCCTGCTGACCCGGCCCGAATGGCTGACCCCTGGCTATGATCCCGATGTGGAACTCGACGGCCAACCCGGCCCCGCGTTCGTGTACAAAACAAACATCATGGCGGCCTCGGATTCCGGTCCGTCGCGGCTGATTGGTCTTGCGGGCAGCCTGGAGAAGGCGAACATCCTGGTCGATACGATCATGGCTGGCGCGGCTTCGGTCGAGGATACAGACGGTAATACGGTTTCAGTCGTACCCGACGAGAAACTAGACGCCGCTCTCCGCACCTGCATCGGCACTACGGTCGGCTTTGTTCTTCAGCAAAAGCTGGAAGACACCGGCGTGGTCGATGAACACAACAAGAAAGTGAAGATCCGCACGTCGAATTACGAGTTCGGCGAGTTCTTCTTCGCGGACGACAAGGCGCTGGCGAAGTACCGCCGGTTGGCTAAGGAACGTCCGGAAGATTGGCGCGTCGGATTCGACGAGGCGTTCTAAGAGTCTTCGACTCTTGACTGTTCGAGAGTGGAAATCTCTCAGAGGCAGAGAAGAGAACACTGTCCCATCCGGTGGAAGGCCGGAACCATATTGCAGCCGAACGTCGAGGGTTATCTTTCTATTGGTGAATACACGTACCCCTTGGCATCAACATGCTGCATTTACTTTCTGCTTCGGCGGATGAAACCGTACCACCCGGCATTGCTCAGTGGTGGATGAGCCGGTGAAAGAGGGTGCAAGCCCCTCACATTTTCTTCGCTTGGCCTTGCAACCGCCCGGCGAGTCGTAGGGTTGACACATTGTTGCAGATGTGATACTCTATAAGTGAGTGCGGTGACAAACACTCGACACTCAGCCGCTGCTTTTAACCAGCGGCACAAGTTTAGGAGCCGAATGTTTTTGGGTTATCTATTCCTACTTGACACCCCCAGAAACGCCAACACGCTCCTTTCAATCTCGGGCCGTTAGCTCAATTGGGAGAGCACCTGATTTGCATTCAGGGGGTTGAGGGTTCAAGTCCCTCACGGGTCCACCATTTTCCGACCGAATTAAATTCCGTTATCCATGCTAAGGACGAGGTCACGGGTTCAAATCCGTCAGCCGCACCTGGGTGGTTTCTAACAAGACCTCTCTGGCGCGGCTGTAGCTCAGGGTAGAGCGCGTAACAACCGGAGTTTTACTACATGTCGGATTCATTGGTACTGGCAAACATTCGCTGCGAACCTATGCTGCCAACCCCGGACAGGCCGTTCCGGTACAAATACGGCCGAAAATTTCCGACCGAAGAGATTTCGTTATCCAAACTCAGCGGGTTGTGGGTTCAACTCCCACCGGGTTCAAGCCTGTAGCTCAACGGTAGAGCAGCCGATCAAAACACGAAGTTTCGAATCATGTCGGATTAATTATGCGGGGCGGGTACCGGGTCCTTTCGGTGCATTAATCTGCCGGTCTTCTTGTAGAGTTGACGACCGTGCCGGAGAAATCCCGCCAGCAAATTTCCAGCCGAATTACAGTCCGTTATCTTTACTGAATCAAAGCGTCCCGGGTTCGACTCCCGGCGTCTCCACCATGCGGGGATGCCTCCGGCGAGGGTGAAAAACCGGATTGTTTCAACATGCTGGACTACTATAACGCCCGGAGCTTTTTGGTTATCTTCCCCTCCAGAGCGGCTTTTGAAAAAGAGCTTCTCTGGGGGAAAACATACCAAGAAGTGACTGCCATGGCGCTTTCTTTTCTAGTACAACCCTAATGTAGTACACTGGCCGGGGGTTGTATTGGTGTCCGTGAACAACACCGCAGGGGGTTGGCCCGCACCTAAGAGCAACGCGGGCCTCAAAAAACAGAAAAAAAGGAATCCACCATGTCTTACCTACGCAGAAAGACCGTCCAAATGAATCCTATCAATACTCCGCCCACCTCCCCCATTCGTGGCCGCGAGTCTGAAATGGTCCGGGCAGCCGGGTCCAGCCACTTCGTCTTCGTTGAAGACGATTTCACCGTACTGAGACGGTTTCTAATCCTCGGTACCGAGTCCTCAACGATGTACGAATCGTCAGACTCGATGACAACCAAGAATACCGACACTCTCGAACGGTGCCTAGTGGCTGACCCTTCCCGGACCATTCAGATCATCACCGAAGTTTCGCAGTCCGGCGCTGCGCTGAAGAATGACGTGGCGATTTACGCCTTGGCTGTTGCGGCAGCGTCTGCCAACCAGTTGACCCGTAAACTAGCCTTCGACGCCATTCCCGCAGTTTGCCGGACGGGAACGCATTTTCTCATGTTCGTCGCCTTCGCTGACCAGCTTCGAGGCTGGGGTGCGGGATTCAAGAACGCTGTGTGGGGCTGGTACCTTGCACACGCTGGTAAGGACTTGGACTATCAACTAGCCAAGTACCGCAACCGCGAAGGCTGGACGCATCGGGATGTCTTCCGTCAAGTCCATAAGCCGGTGGCCGAAATGGACCCGTCGATGGCCCGAGTGATCGGGAACGTCGTCCGGGGTCAGAAGGCCCCGTCTGGTTCATTCCTGGAACTAGTGGACCGGGCAAAGACGGAAGACCCGAAGCGTTTGGTTTCTCTTCTCGAAGAGTATCCCGGCGCGTCGTGGGAAATGCTGCCGACCGAGGCGTTGAACAACCCCGATGTCTGGGCGTATTTCGTCAACCAGGGGATGCCGATCACGGCGTTGATCCGTAACCTGAACCGCATGACGGCGAACGGCGTACTCGCGCCGCTTTCCTCAACGGAGAAGAAGGTGATTGAAACGCTGACTTCGGCCGAGAACCTGAAGCGCGGCCGTGTTCACCCGTTGAACATTCTGATCGCGAAACTGACCTACGGCAGCGGAAAGTCGGTTAAGGGGTCTTCGGTGTGGACGCCAAATAGCCGGATTACTTCGGCCTTGGAGGATGCGTTCTTTGCTTCGTTCAATTATCTGGAGCCGACCGGAAAGACCTTCTGCGTCGGGCTGGATGTGTCGGGGTCGATGAGTATGTATCAGTTGAAAGACATCCCCAGTCTGGTCCCGGCAACGGTAACAGCCGTGATGTCAATGGCCCTGGTCCGCGCCGAGGCCAATGTCTTTGTCGGAGGGTTCGCCCAGTCCTTCAGAAACCTGAACATCGGCCGGAACGACAACCTCCAGACGGCCATGCAGAAGGTCCTGGACAACAACTTCGGCTCAACCGATTGTTCAGTCCCTGTACGCCATGCTCTGTCAAACCGCATCCCAGTTGACTGCTTCCTGGTTATGACCGACGGGGAGACCAACTGCGGCCCGGCCCACGCGGCCAATGAGTTGAAGCGCTTCCGGGGCGAAATCAACCCCAATGCAAAAATGGTCATGGCGGCGATGACGGCGACCGGCCGCAGCATCACCGATCCGAAAGACCCAAAGAGCTTGGCAATTACCGGATTCGATCCGTCGTTGCCAAGAATCGTTCAATCGTTCGCGACTTTCTAACCTCAGGGGGCTGTAAAAGGCCCCCTTTTTTTGTCTAAGGAGATATATGTCAAAGATCACGCAGTACACAAATCACGTCGCCCTGGTGGTGGACGCGTCGGGTTCGATGAGGGACATTCACAACGCGACGGTGAAGGCATTTGATGGCATCATCGACTCATTGCGGGAGTCGGCTAAGAAATACAACCAGGAAACCAGGGTTTCGGTGTATCTCTTCGATGACCGGATCGAGGTCCTGGCGTTCGACCTTGATGTGATGCGAATGCCGTCTATCAAAGACCATTACTTCACCCGCAACTACACCGCCCTGGCCAAGGCCACCAACGTCGCCATGGATGACCTGGAGAAGCTGCCGGAACTTTACACAGATCACGGCTTCGTCGTATACACGCTGACCGACGGTGGCGAGAATCGTTCCGGTGACCGGGAAATTGAGCGTCTTTCCGACCGTCTATCCAAGCTGAAGGAAAACTGGACGGTAGTCGCCCACGTCCCCAACGACGAAGGCCGCCGACAGATGATGAGACTCGGTTATCATCGCGGCAACGTCGAGGTATGGGACACGACTGAGAAGGGAATGGAAATCGCCGCCCAGAACTTCACCCGTTCGGCCGACACCTACATGCAGAACCGGTCGAAAGGTATCCGGGGCTCCTCGTCGTACTTCCAGATGGACGCGACGAAGCTGAACATGGCCACCGTCACCGCGACCCTCACGCCGGTGTCCTCGCGCAAGTTCCGCCTCGTGCAGAACCCTGAAGCCAAGGCAGTGCAGATCAAGCCGCTGGTTGAGGCGGCGACAGGAGAGTCCTATGTACTGGGTAACTCGTATTACGGTCTCGTCAAAAATGAAACGATTCAGCCGCAAAAGAAAATCATCGTTCGCGAAAAGACTACGGGAAAAGTCTTCGCCGGAGACGATGCTCGAACGCTTCTGGGGCTCCCTACCAATCAACCGGTGCTCGTTCGGCCTACACTCAGCCCGAATTACGACGTGTTCGTACAGAGTACATCGGTGAACCGGAATGTGATTCCGAATCAGTCGGTGGTGGTGTTGAGGTAGTTTAGATGACACACCAGTACCACGACGCGGAGATCGCGTACAACGCCTACACCAACTTCTCCAACGGCCGGTCGTTGATCTCGGGGGATAAACTCCCCGAGTTCTTCGATCTGTCGTTCAAGGTGAAAGAAGCCTGGAAACAGGTGGCCGATGCGGTGGCGGAGGAAGTTCGGGAACGTGACGCGCAAAAAAAGTTTCAGCGAGAGTTTGCCGCCACGTTGACACGATAACCGCCTTGTGTTATCCTAATAGTGAAGAGCGGGATAGGTGTTGACGGTGGCACAAAACTCTTCCAAAGTTGAAGGATCGGTTCGAGACCGATATTCCGCTCCATTCTTTTCGGGCACGATGGTGAAGTTATCGAACCGGCGGATTGCAACCCCGCTTTTTAAGAGGGTGAGAGTCCCTCCGAGCCCTCCATGTAGAGATAGAGTCGTAACGTCAGCGGCACCGGGCTGTAACCCCGGAGTCCTTCGGGATCTTGTAGGTTCGAGTCCTACTCTCTACACCATTTTCAATACGGAGGGTCTAGCATTGGTGCCGGACACGGGCTCATGACCAGTCAATCCAAAGTCGGTTCGACTCCGACACCCTCCGCCGATTTCATTTCGAGGTAGCCAAGCTGGTAAGGCAGCGCACTGTTAATGCGCCTACCGGTGGTTCGAATCCACCCCTCGGAGCCATTTCAAGGATCTGTGGCCTAATGTAAGGCACCTCGTTGTCTGCGAGAAAAATGCGGGTTCAAGTCCCGTCAGGTCCGCCACCCCGACATAGCTGAGACGGATTAGCGGCGGTCTGAAAAGCCGCAGGGGCAGGTTCGATACCTGCGGTCGGGGCCATTTTTGTTAGACCGGCAGATATGAGGTCTTGAAATCTTCGGCCAGTTTCAAACGTGCTACCATAGTGAAATGGTCTGTACGAAATGTCACTCCGAGAAATCGGAGAGATACTTTAGCTGGAAAAATAAAGAGAAGGGAAAGAGATCTCTTTGGTGCAAGACGTGCATGTCGGAGCATCATAAGGGAGTCTGGAAGACACGAGGAGATCGGTACCTTACTGTAAAATCTCGAACGTCTGGGTATAAGTTACGCAATTCACAGTATATGTGGGACTTCCTATCCAAAAATCCATGCTCTTCCTGCGGCGAGGCCGACCCAGTTGTCTTGGAATTTCATCACCGAGATCGGGAATCAAAAATCCAGAGCGTATCCTCGCTTGCGGGGTCCTGCTCCTCCTTAGATAAACTAATTGAAGAGATATCGAAATGCGATGTCCTATGCGCTAATTGCCATCGAAGAGTAACTGCGGTAGAATTTCGATGGTATAAAAACATAGTAAGATAAATAGTGGAGGGTGCTGCGATCTGGTTCGCAACTGGTCTTGAAAACCAGAGTTTCTCAAAAGGATAGGGGTTCGACTCCTCCACTCTCCTCCAATTTTGCCCCTATAACATAGTGCTAATGTACCTGTTTTGTACTCAGGGAACCGGAGTTGAATTCTTCGTAGGGGCTCCAATTGTGGCAGTAGCTTAATGG
>JACCDR011486756.1_pt1 | contig 13320 bp, 9 predicted proteins | sample 7446431 | NCBI WGS metagenome assembly JACCDR01 (sample SAMN15323443, study PRJNA562643) | freshwater metagenome | isolation source: river surface water | place: USA:Blue River Watershed | collected 2017-08-17
GAACTCGACGAACTTCTGGCCCTGCAGCTGGCGCAGCACGATGCTCATGTGTTCGCGCACCGAGAGCTCCTCGCGCGTGATGCGGTGGTGCTGCACGAGCTTGGCGCGCTTGAGGATGTCGGCCCAGGCTTCCTGCAGGTCCACCACGTGCACGTCGGGGAAGCGCGGCTGCAGCGACTGTTCGATGTAGACCTGGGCCTTGAGGAAGTCGCGCCCGTACTGCGGCAGGTTGCCCAGCGAGGCGGCCGCCAGCTTGATCTGCTCGTACTCGAGCAGGCGCCGCACCGGCCCGGCACGCGGGTCTTCGGCTTCCTCGCCCTCGGCCGTCTTCTTGGGCGGCAGCAGCATGCGCGACTTGATCTCGATCAGCATCGCGGCCATCAGCAGGTATTCGGCGGCCAGCTCCAGGTTGCGCTTGCGCACCTGGTCCACATAGGTCAGGTACTGGCGCGTGACCGCGGCCATGGGGATGTCGAGGATGTTGAAGTTCTGCTTGCGGATCAGGTAGAGCAGCAGGTCCAGCGGGCCTTCGAAGGCCTCGAGGAAAACTTCCAGCGCGTCCGGCGGGATGTACAGGTCCTGCGGCAGCTGGAACAGCGGCTCGCCGTACAGGCGCGCCACGGCCACGTGGTCCACCACTTCGGGCAGGGCGGCGCTGTGGGGGGCCTCGGAGGCTTCCAGGCCGGCGCTGTCGTGCGGATCGCTCATCGGGGAGACGGGGGCGGACGCGGCAGGCCGCGCTTACTTGCTGTCGCCGCCGGTCTGGTAGACGTAGGGTTTCTGGGGCACGCGGGCGGCCTTGAAACCTTCCCAGGCCTGGCGGTCCACGGCCTTGTCCCACAGCAGTTCGCGGCCCTGGCGCTGGCGTGCTTCCAGGTCGGGCTTGTCGGCCTTGAGCTGGTTGATGAACTGGGTGGCGTCGGACTGGTAGTCGGGGTGACGGAACAGGTGCATGGGACTGGTCTTTCTCGACAGGAACCGGGCATTTTAGCCCCCTGCCGCCAAGGCCTGGTCCGGACGGCGTTCAGGGTGCGGACACAGCGGCGGCCAGCCCCGCCGTCAGGTCCGGGCAGACATCGGCCGCCGGCAGCTGCTCCAGCAGGCCGCTGCGCCGGGCGATGTCCAGCGGCTGGTGCTGCAGGCCGCAGAGGATCAGGCGCACGCCGCGTTTGCGGCAGGTCTGCGCCAGGTCCAGCAGGGTGTCGGCGCCCGAGGAGTCCACGTAGATCAGGTTCTTGAGGTCCAGCACCAGGGCCTGGCCAGGCAGGCGGTCCGCCATGTTCTCCACCAGCTTGACGGCGCCGAAGAACAGCGCGCCGTAGAGCCGCCAGGCCTGGATCTCCGGGTCGCGGCCCGCCAGCAGGGGGTGGTCGTTGGCGCTGACCGGCTCGGCCCGGCTGAGGCTGGAGATGCGGTAGATGAAGGTCAGGCCGGCGGCGATCAGGCCCACCTCCACGGCCACCGTCAGGTCGACGATGACGGTCAGGCCGAAGACGGCCAGCAGGGTGACGCGGTAGGGCAGGCGGTAGTGGCGCAAGTGCAGGAATTCGCGCCATTCCCCCATGTTCCAGGCCACGTAGACCAGGATGCCCGCCAGCGCCGCCAGCGGGATGTGGCGGGCCAGGGGGGCGGCCACCAGCACCACGGCCAGCAGGGTGAGCGCGTGCACCATGCCGGCCACCGGGCTGACGGCCCCGCTCTTGGCGTTGGTGACGGTGCGCGCGATGGTGCCGGTGGCCGGCATGCCGCCGAAAAAGGGCGTGACGAAGTTGGCCACGCCCTGGGCCATGAGTTCCTGGTTGGGGTTGTGCCGGTCTTCGGTGTAGCCGTCGGCGATGCGCGCGCACAGCAGCGACTCGATGGCGCCGAGCAGGGCCAGGGTGAGGGCCGGCATGAGCAGGAACTGCACCGTGCTCCAGCTGAAGGTGGGCCAGACCAGGGCGGGCAGCGCCGCCGGGATGCCGCCGAAGCGGCTGCCGATGGTTTCCACCTCCAGCTCCAGCAGCACGCTGACCGCGGTGGCCAGCACCAGGGCCACGATGGTGCCCGGGATGACGGTGAGCTTGCCCGAGAACGGCAGCTTGTCCGGCCCCAGGCGGGGCATGGCCTGCTGCCACACGGCCACCAGCAGCAGCGAGCCCAGGGCCAGGGCCAGGGCGGCCGGCTTGAAGGTGTGCAGGGCGCCGCCCAGGGCGGGCAGCATGGCAAAAAAGCTGGCGGGCACGGTCTGCAGTTCCAGCCCGAGGAAGTCCTTGACCTGCGAGAGCAGGATGAGCACGGCGATGCCGTTGGTGAAACCGATCACCACGGCAATGGGGATGAAGCGGATCAGCGTGCCCAGCCGGAACAGGCCCATGAGGAAGAGCAGAACGCCCGACATGGCCGTGGCGATGATGAGGTTGGCCAGGCCGTAGCGCTCGAGGATGCCGTAGACGATGACGATGAAGGCCCCGGCCGGCCCGCCGATCTGCACCCGGCTGCCGCCCAGGGCCGAGATCAGGAAGCCCGCGATGATGGCCGTGAAGAGCCCGGCCTCGGGCTTGAGGCCGGAAGCGATGGCAAAGGCCATGGCCAGGGGCAGGGCCACCACGCCCACCGTCAGGCCGGCGCCGAGATCCCGCAGGAAGTGTTCGCGCCGGTAGCCCGGCAGCGTGTCGAGCAGCTTGGGGCGGAAGGCCGCCAGGGGGCGGGCCGTTTCGGCGGGTGGCATGGCGGACCAGTTTACTCCCGCCCTGCGCGTGTTCAGTCCCTGGGCACCCGCGGCGCCACTCGCCCGTGGCGCAGGTCATACAGCAGCGGCCCCGAGACCAGCAGGCCCAGCAACGCGGCCAGGGGGACGGTGGTGATGTAGCCCCAGTGCTTGAAGCCCAGGGCCCCGGCGATGGCGCCCACCAGGAAGGCCGCGACCAGCGTCAGGTGCACGCCCAGCTTGCGCCGGTTGGCCTGCACCCGGGTGGGTGCCGGCGAACGGTTGAGGTAGACCAGCTTGCCCAGCTCGATGCCGATGTCCGTGACCAGTCCCGTCACGTGGGTGGTGCGGATCTCGGCCTGCGAGACCTTGGTGATCACGGCGTTCTGCAGACCCATGATGTAGCAGAGCAGCAGCACCGTGAGCGGCGCAAACAGCTCGGCGTGCAGCTGCAGGGCCGCCCCGAAGAGGCCGAAGACCAGCAGCAGGCTGGTCTCCAGCGCCAGCGGCCGGGCGAAGGCGCTGCGCAGCTGGCGGCGCAGGCCCCAGTTGACCATGAGGGCCGTGGTCATGGCCCCGCCGATGAAGGCGGCCATGGCCGCCAGGCTGGCGGCCACCAGCGCGAACTGGCCCAGCACCAGATGGTCGGCCACGGCTGACAGCAGGCCGGTCATGTGCGAGGTGTACTGGCCGATGGCCAGGAAACCGCCGGCGTTGGTGGCGCCGGCAATCAAGGCCAGACAGGCGCCCAGGCGGAGGTTCACGCTGGGTGAGCGGTGGACATCGGTCCACCAGTGGGGGTGGGACGCGGGCCGGGGGTCGGGCATCCGGGCAGTTTAGCGGTCCTTTTTTCAGCAGATGAGAAATCGACTGTTGTCCTATGACCCTTTTGGGGGATAGGCAGGGCGGCCGGGCTTCCCTAAAGTGGCGGGGCTGCTGTCACAGCATCAGGAAGAAAGGCGAGGGGCACACCGGAAGGCGACGACCGGTGTGCCCCAAGCGCTTTCAGGGCCTGTTTGCCGCTTCCAACAAGGATTCCCTTGAAGCATCTGGCTGATTTCGTGGGCATGAGAGGCCACCGGGGCTTGGCGGCACTGGGGCTGGGTGTGTTCCTGCTGGCCGCTGCCCTGACAGGGATTGCGGTCTGGTGCGCCCCCACGGGCGGGGCGGCGGCGCTGGCCGGCGGACTGGGGCTGGCCCTGCTGGGCGTACTGCTGCTGCTGGGGCGGGGTGTGATGCGCCAGCTGCTCAGCGACGAATACGAGCGCCAGGCCCTGGAGATGGGTCACGAGTGCCTCAAGGAGGCCATCGAGGCCCTGCCCCTGGGCGTGGCCGTCTACGACCAGCACGACCGGCTGGTGCTGTTCAACGAGTCCGCGACTGACATGGCCCCTTACCGCTACGGGGGCGAGCTCATCGGCCAGACCTTCGAGGCCATCATCCGCCGTTCGCTCGAACGCGGCGCCATCGCCGATGCGCTGGGGCGCGAGGAGGAGTGGTTGCGGGAGCGCCTGGCCGGGCGCGGCCAGCTCAGCCGGCCCCTGCTGCGCTCGCGTTCCGACGGGCGCTGGATGCATCTCTATGAAATCAGCACGCCCTCGGGTTGCCTGGTGATGGCGCGCCTGGACGTGACCGAGCTGGTGCAGAAGAGCATGGCCCTGGAGCGCAGCAACCAGCAGCTCGAGCGCCTGTCGGCCACCGACGGGCTCACCGGCCTGGCCAACCGCCGCCAGTTCGACCAGCACCTCTACGCCGAGTGGCAACGCAGCATGCGCAGCCGCCAGCCCATCTCCCTGCTGTTGCTCGACATCGACCACTTCAAGCGCTACAACGACCACTACGGTCACCTGGCCGGCGACGCCTGCCTGCGCCAGGTGGCGTCCATCCTCTACGACTGCGCCCAGCGTTCGGGCGAACTGGTGGCGCGTTACGGCGGTGAGGAGTTCGCCCTGCTGCTGCCCGGCGCCGACGCCGACGTGGCCATGACCGTGGCGCAGCGTTGCATGGACGAGATGGCCCGCGCCCGCATCCCGCACGCGGATTCACCCGTGGCCGACAGCTTGACCATCAGCATCGGCGTGGCCACCGTGGTGGCCAACCAGGAACTGGTGCCCGAGAGCCTGGTGCGCTGCGCGGACGACGCGCTGTACCGCGTCAAGAACGGCGGGCGGGCGCATTACATTGTGGCGCCCTGTCCGGCCTGAAACTTGCGAATAAACCTACTGCGCAGCCCTCATGCGGCGTTGGGCGGTGCTCGGAATCCTCACGTACCTGAAGTACGTTCCGGTTCCTGCGCTCCGTCCGCCTTGCCTGAGGGCCGCTCGCTACGGTTTCTTCGCAAGTTTTGTGACGTTGGCCTACGTTGTTAGCGCACCCGCATGCCGGGCTTGGCGCCCGGCCAGGGGTTGAGGACGTAGATGCCGGGTTCGGTCTTTTCGTCGGCGTGGCTGGCGGCGAGCACCATGCCTTCGCTGATGCCGAACTTCATCTTGCGCGGGGCCAGGTTGGCGACCATCACGGTGAGCTTGCCCACGAGGTCTTCCGGTTGGTAGGCGGACGCGATGCCGCTGAAGACATTGCGCATCCTGCCTTCGCCCACGTCCAGCGTGAGGCGCAGCAGCTTGGTGGAGCCTTCGACGGCTTCGCAGTTGACGATCTGGGCGATGCGCAGGTCGATCTTGGCGAAGTCGTCGATGCTGATCGTCGGGGCCAGCTCTTCGCCGCCGGGCAGCAGCTTCTCGGGCTCGGGGGCGGCCGGGGGTTCGAACAGGGCTTCAAGCTGCTTGAGGTCCACGCGCTGCATCAGGTGCTTGTACTCGCCGATGGCGTGGCCGGCGCCCAGCTCGCGTGCCGCGTCGCTCCAGACCAGGGGCTGGATCTTGAGGAAGTCTTCGACCTGCACGGCCAGGGCGGGCAGCACGGGCTTGAGGTAGAGGGTCAACAGGCGGAAGGCCTCGATGCAGACGGTGCAGACGTCGTGCAGGCGGCCGTCCATCCCCTCCTGCTTGGCCAGTTCCCAGGGCTTGTTCTGGTCCACATAGCCGTTGATGCGGTCGGCCAGCAGCATGACTTCGCGCAGGGCCTTGCCGTAGTCGCGCTCGTTGTAGAGCTCGGCCAGACCGGGCGCGCCGTGGCGCAGGTGCTCCAGCAGGGCGTCGCCGTCACCCGAGTACTCACCGAGCTTGCCGCCGAAGCGCTTGGCGATGAAGCCGGCCGCGCGCGAGGCGATGTTGACGTACTTGCCGATCAGGTCGCTGTTGACGCGGGCCATGAAGTCTTCGGCGTTGAAGTCGATGTCCTCGTTGCGCCCGCTGAGCTTGGCCGCCAGGTAGTAGCGCAGCCACTCCGGGTTCATGCCCAGCGAGAGGTACTTGAGCGGGTCCAGGCCGGTGCCGCGGCTCTTGCTCATCTTCTCGCCGTTGTTCACGGTGAGGAAGCCGTGCACGAAAACGCGGTCCGGCGTCTTGCGGCCGCTGAACTTGAGCATGGCCGGCCAGAAGAGGGTGTGGAAGGTGACGATGTCCTTGCCGATGAAGTGGATCTGCTCCAGCTTCGGGTCGGCGATGTAGGCCTCGTAATCCTGGCCACGCTTGTCCAGCAGGTTCTTGAGCGAGGCCAGGTAACCCACCGGCGCGTCCAGCCAGACATAGAAGTACTTGCCGGGCGCGCCCGGGATCTCGATGCCGAAGTAGGGGGCGTCACGCGAGATGTCCCAGTCGCCGAGGCCCTCGCTCTGCGTGCCGTCGGGGTTGGTGCGCACGGTGAACCATTCGCGCACCTTGTTGGCCACCTCGGGCTGCAGGCGGCCGTCCTGCGTCCAGTCCTCGAGGAAGGCGACACAGCGCGGGTCCGAGAGCTTGAAGAAGAAATGCTCGGAGCTCTTGAGCACGGGCTTGGCGCCCGACAGCGCCGAGTAGGGGTTCTTGAGGTCGGTGGGCGCGTAGACGGCGCCGCAGTTTTCGCAGTTGTCGCCGTACTGGTCCTTGGCGCCGCACTTGGGGCACTCGCCCTTGATGAAGCGGTCGGGCAGGAACATGGCCTTCTCGGGGTCGAAGAACTGCTCGACCACCTCGCTGGAGATCAGGCCGTTGGCCTTGAGGTCCAGGTAGATGGCCTTGGCGAGCGCATGGTTCTCGGGGCTGTCGGTCGAGCTCCAGTTGTCGAAGGCAATGTGGAAGCCGTCCAGATAGGGCTTGCGACCTGCGGCGATGTCGGCCACGAACTGTTGCGGCGTCTTGCCGGCCTTTTCGGCGGCGATCATGATGGGCGCGCCGTGGGTGTCGTCGGCCCCCACGAAGTTGACCTCGTGGCCCTGCATGCGCTGGAACCGCACCCAGATGTCGGCCTGGATGTACTCCATGATGTGGCCGATGTGGAAGTTGCCGTTGGCGTAGGGCAGGGCGGTGGTGACGAAGAGCTTGCGGGTCATGGGCCGGGTCTTTCGGAGGGAACCCGCGATTTTAGAGCCTGCGCACCCGTTCCCCGCCCCCGGCGCTTGCAGGGCCTAGACCCGCAGGGGATCGCGCCGGCGTTCCGTTCGCTCGACCGGTGGGGGCGTCGCGGCGTCCCAGCCGAAGAAGCGGCAGACCTCGTCTTCCTGGCGCAGGGTGTCGGCGTGGCCCAGGGCGATGAGCTCCCTCGTGAAAGCCGCCTCGAAAAGCAGATAGCTCGTGAGGGCCCCGCCCTTGACGTCGGCCTTGTCCGAGGTGGCGCCCAGGCCGCCCAGCAGGCTGCGCACGGTGTGGGGCAGTGCGTCGGCATGCCGCGCGGCGATCTGGTCCAGTCGCTGCGAGGGCGAGATGACCAGCAGCTCCACGGGCCGCAGGGCGCTGGCCTGGCGCGCCTCGCGCGGGATGAGGTTGAGCGTCTGGTTGATGCGGCGGATACGCTCGATGTCCACGGCCAGCGCGTCCAGGAAGATGCTGGACATGGCGTGGCCCGCGATCTGCGCCAGCGAGGGATAGCTCGTCGGAGCGGCGCGTGTCAGGGTGTCGCGGGGTTCGCTCATGCGCCCGGCGCCCACCACCACGATACGTTCGGCCCCCAGGTGGATGGCCGGGGCCACCGGGGCGGTCTGGCGCATGGAGCCGTCGCCGAAGAATTCGGTGCCGCCGTTGATGGGCAGGGCCTGGGCCGGAAAGACGAAGGGGATGGCCGAGGAGGCCAGCAGGTGGGTGTGCGTGATGCGGTCGCGCACGGCCAGGCGTTGCGAGCGCACCCAGGGCTCCAGCGTCTCGGTGCCCTCGAAGAAAGTGACGTGGTGGCCCGAGCTGTAGCTCGAGGCCGTGACCGCCAGGGCCTGCAGGTGGCCGTCGGCGATGAGCTGGGGCCGGCGCTCCAGCGGCACCATGCGTTGCAGTAGCAGTTCCAGGGGCGAGTTGTCCAGCAGGGAGCGTGGCTTAATGCGGCGCCAGCGCGCGATCAGCCAGCCCAGGGACAGCAGGCTCATCCAGCGTGCGCCCGAGCGCAGCACGCTGAGCAGGTCGGCCTCGTAGACCTGGCCGGCATGGAAGTTCGTCCAGACCGAGACGATGCGCTCGACCGCGAGGTCGAAGTCGTCGGCCGCGCAGGCCAGCGAGGCGGCGTTGATGGCCCCGGCAGAGGTGCCGGTGATGATGGAGAAGGGGCTGGTCCGCGCGCCGGGCTGACGCTGGCGGCGCAGTTCGGCCAGGGCCTGCAGCACGCCGACCTGGTAGGCAGCGCGCGCGCCGCCGCCGGTCAGAAGCAGGCCGATACGGGGAGCGTTCGGGGCGACGGCGGGCATGAATCCATTATGCGGGCCGGGTCTGCGCCTGCACAGGGCGGGCACGCGCGGGAAAACCCGGGCGTGTGGCAATTTGCCCGCATTCCCGGGGTTGATTGCAGGCCGCTAGACTACGCGCACTTCAGGAGTAATTGGAATGGCAGTGACAGAACAGGCCTTGATGGACGCCCTCAAGGCCGTGGTGGACCCGAACACGGGCAAGGATTTCGTCTCGGGCAAGAACATCCGCAATCTCAGCGTGCAGGACGGGGATGTCTCCTTCGACGTCGAGCTGGGTTACCCGGCCAAGAGCCAGATCCCCGGTTTCCGCAAGGCGCTGATCGCCGCGGCCAAGGGCGTGGCCGGCGTGAACAACGTGTCGGTCAACGTCCATACAAAGATCGTCGCGCACGCGGTACAGCGGGGTGTGGCCCTGCTGCCCAAGGTCAAGAACATCGTGGCCGTGGCCTCGGGCAAGGGCGGCGTGGGCAAGAGCACCACGGCCGTGAACCTGGCCCTGGCCCTGGCCGCCGAAGGCGCCAGCGTGGGACTGCTCGATGCCGACATCTACGGCCCCAGCCAGCCCATGATGATGGGCATCGACGGTCGCCCCGAGAGCGAGGACGGCCAGACCATGGAGCCGCTGGAGAACTACGGCGTGCAGGTCATGTCCATCGGTTTCCTCGTGGCCCAGGACGAGGCCATGATCTGGCGCGGCCCCATGGCCACCCAGGCGCTGGAGCAGCTGCTGCGCCAGACCAACTGGAAGGACCTGGACTACCTGATCGTCGACATGCCCCCGGGCACGGGCGACATCCAGCTCACGCTCTCGCAGCGCGTGCCCATGACGGGCGCGGTCATCGTCACCACGCCGCAGGACATCGCGCTGATCGACGCCAAGAAGGGCATCAAGATGTTCGAGAAGGTGGGCGTGCCCATCCTCGGCCTGGTCGAGAACATGGCCGTGCACGTGTGCAGCAACTGTGGCCACACCGAGCACATCTTCGGTGTCGATGGCGGCAAGAAGATGGCGGCCGAGTACGGCATGCACTACCTGGGCGCCCTGCCGCTGAACATGCAGATCCGCCTGCAGGCCGACAACGGCAAGCCCACCGTGGTGGCCGACCCGGACGGCGAGGTGGCCGGCATCTACAAGGCCGTGGCCCGCCAGGTAGCCCTGTCCATCGCGGCCAAGAACAAGGACTTCTCCAGCAAGTTCCCGAGCATTAAGATCTCGAAAGAGACCTGAGCCCGGGTGGTCCCAGGGTGAACGGGCCCTAGTAGCGCAGCTGGCCGGCGTTGTCGACGATGGCGAGCTCCACGTAGGACGAGCCGTTGTGGTTGGTAGGCGAGTAGCGCGCGACAAAGCGCCCGAAACTGATCTCGCCGGCTTCCTCCATCGCCTTGATGAATGATGCGGTGCTCAGGTTGCGTCCGGCGCGGCGCAGTCCCTCGACCAGGATCTTGGCGTGGATGAAGCCCTCGAGCTCAAAGGCCGAGGGCCGGGCTGCCGGGTCTTTTGCGCGCAGCAGCTGGTGGTATTCCGCCACCACGGGGATGGTGGTGTTGCGCAGGGGCGGCATGATCTGCGCCAGCACGATGCCCCGGCCGTCTTCCTTGAGGTCACGCCGGATCAGGTCGACGTTGGCAATCGAGAAGCCGTAGAAAGTCGGCCGGACGTTGCGTACCAGGACACTCTTGATGTAAGCGTTCATCGTGCCGCCGGCCGTGCCCAGCAGGACAGCCTGGGGTTCGGCGCGCTGGGTGGCGTCCGCGGCCACCGCCAGGTCCGGGGCCTTGGGGTCCAGCCTGATCTCGGCGACGAACTTGATGCCCGTGGCCTCGGCCGCCAGGTTCAGCTCGGACAGCAGGGTTTTGCCCAGGCCATCGTCCTGGTAGACCACCGCCACGCGTGTGATGCCCGTGTCGCGCAGGTGCACGACGATACGACGTGCCTCATCGGCGTAACTGGCGCGTACATGGAACAGATAGGGGTTGAGCTTCTGCCGGAAGGCGGTGGCGCCGGTGACCGGGCCGAAGACGATGGTCTTGCTTTCGGCGGCTAGCGGCAGGATGGCGCCGGTCTGGGCTGTCCCCGTGCTGTTGTAGATCATGAAGACGCCCTGCTCGTCGATCAGCTTGCGCGTGTTCTCGACCGCGCGCTTGACGTCGAAGCCGTCGTCCAGTGTCGTGTAGCTGATCTTGCGGCCGTACACGCCGCCAGCGGCGTTCACCGCGTCGAAGTAGAGCCTGGAGCCCTGGCCGAATTCCTGGGTCTGCGGCCCCAGGGGACCGCTCAGCACCACGGAGGCGCCGAGCCGGATTTCCGTGGGGGTCACACCCCGGTCGGAGGCCGCGACAGAGCCCCCTGCGGCGAGCGCCAGGGCCAGAACGAAAGGTCGAAACATGTGCATCTCCTGCGGTGGTGGGCCACACGCCAGCAATCACCCGGGGCGTCGGCCAACCCGGGTAATGGTTATTCAATATAGTTATTTGAATGAATTAACGGAAGCATGCGGCTAGTGGTTTCCCCTGAGTGCCTGCGGGCGGCGTGCATAAGTTCACGTTCTGGCAAGATGGCAGCCCGATGAACCTGCTCGTTTCCATGCGTTACCTCGTCGCCCTCGACGAGCACAAGCATTTCGCCCGCGCGGCCCAGGCCTGTTTTGTCACGCAGCCGGCGCTCTCGAACGCTATCCGCGCGCTGGAGGAAGAGTTCGGCTCACCCATCGTGCGCCGCGGCCGCACCTTCGTGGGCTTCACGCCCGAGGGAGACCGGCTGCTGGAGAGCGCGCGTCGCATGCTGCGCGAGGAGCAGTTGCTCAAGCAGGACCTCAGCAGCGTCAGCGGCCAGCCCCAGGGGCGCCTGGGCATCGGCGTCGTGCCCTCGGCCGAGCCGGTGGCCGCGCGTTTTGCCGCCATGCTGCAGGCGCGCCACCCGGGCATCACGCCCGTGGTGCGTTCCATGAGCTCACAGGAGATCGAGGCCGGGCTCGAGGCCCTGACCCTGGACATGGGCCTGGGTTTCATCGAGCGGGTGCGGCCGGGCCATCTGCAGACCGTGCCCCAGTACACCGAGCATTACTTCCTGGTGCGCAAGGCCGGCCAGCCCGGCGAGCAGGGCATGCGTTTTGGCGCACCCATGGCGTGGAAGGAGGCGGCCGCGCTGCCGCTGTGCCTCATGACCTCCGAGATGTACAACCGGCACATCGTCGACGGCGCTTTTGCCGAGGCGGGGGCCCAGGTGCGGCCGGTGCTCGAGACCAATTCCCTGCTGACGCTGGCGCTCAGCGCCGTGGGCGGAGCCGTGGGCTGTGTCATGCCCGGCGCCCTGGTGGGGGCGGTGCGGGCCTATCGCGAACTCGAAGCCCGGCCGCTGGGTATGCCCGAAGTGCGCACTCCCATCGGTTTCATGGTCCAGACCCGCGAGCGCCATTCCCGTCCGCTCGAGGCCGCCCTGACCCTGGCCCAGGATGCGTCCTGGTTGCGCCACGCGGCCGCCCACAGCGGCTTGTTGCACGCCTGACCGCAGCGCGGGCCTGCTCCGCGCCTTTTAATAAGAACTGCTGTTATCTACCGCAGTGCATCATTTATTTTTTGAATGACGACATGTGTCGATCGAATTTGACCGGCTGGGGTCGGGGGTCGACACTGCGGGCATTCGTATGAACAGAGGGACATACCCATGAACCACCCGGGCCGAAAAGGCGAGATCCAGGCCGTGGCCGTTGCCACGGTCGATGACCTGCGCGAACGCATCCGTCGCAAGAGCAAGCTCAAGGGCCGCCAGGCCGACGAGAAGTCGCTGGCCGAAGTCGTGACCCTGATCGGCCCCCGGCCGGAGGGCGGCCATCGCCGCGACCTGCTGATCGAGCACCTGCACAAGCTCAACGACGCCTACCGCTGCCTGCACGACCGCCACCTGGTGGCGCTGGCCAAGGAGATGAACATCCCCATGGCCGAGGTCTACGAAGTCGCGACCTTCTACCACCACTTCGAGGTGGTCAAGGGGGACGGGCAGGCGCCGGGCCTGACCGTGCGTGTCTGCGACGGCCTGAGCTGCGAGATGGGCGGCGCCCAGAGCCTGATGGCCAAGCTGCAGACGGCCCTGGGTTCCGACCCGTCCAAGGTGCGCGTGATTCCCGCGCCCTGCGTGGGCCGCTGCGAGCAGGCGCCCGTGGCCGTGGTGCACCAGAACCCCGTGCTGCATGCCACGCCCGAATCGGTCGCCAAGGCCGTCAAGGCCGCGGCCAGCACGCATCCCAAGTCCAATGGCAAGTCCAGCTTCGAGCCGGCCGCGCTGGCGCTGAAATCCGTCTCGCCCGTGCCCAGCCAGCAGCAGGTCTCGCCCGATTACGTGGGCTTCGACGCCTACAAGGCCAAGGGCGGCTACCAGATGATCGCGGACCTGCTCGGTGGCAAGCGCGAGGTCGAGCCCGTCATCAAGGCCATGGAAGACTCGGGCCTGCGCGGCCTGGGCGGCGCCGGTTTCCCGGCCGGCCGCAAGTGGCGCATCGTGCGCGACCAGCCCGCCCCGCGCGTGATCGCCGTGCACAGCGACGAGGGCGAACCCGGCACCTTCAAGGACCGCACCTACCTCGAGCGCGATCCGCACCGCTTCCTCGAAGGCCTGCTGGTGGCCGCCTACGCCGTGGGCGTGGGCGCATGCTACATCTACCTGCGCGACGAGTACCACGGCGCCCGCGCCCTGCGTGGGCCGCTGCGAGCAGGCCCCCGTGGCCGTGGTGCACCAGAACCCCGTGCTGCATGCCACCCCCGAGAGCGTGGCCAAGGCCGTCAAGGCTGGCATCAACACCCAGCCCAAGTCCTCGGGCAAAGCCTCCTTTGTGCCGGCCGATCTGGCCCTCAAGTCCATCTCGCCCGCACC
>JACCDR011980099.1_pt1 | contig 13318 bp, 15 predicted proteins | sample 7446431 | NCBI WGS metagenome assembly JACCDR01 (sample SAMN15323443, study PRJNA562643) | freshwater metagenome | isolation source: river surface water | place: USA:Blue River Watershed | collected 2017-08-17
CTCTCATCTCCGCCGGTTAGAGCTAGCTCGAAACACTATGTTTGGTGCTAGTTTTCTATATAATCAGAGTATGCATGAGAGTTTAAGAAATGCTGAGTTTAAAAAATTAAACAGGATAATTCTCGCAGGTAGAGATTTTGTTGAATCTCTCAGTGCAGTAACTTTTATACTGGAAGAGATGGACCCAAAAGAAGAGAAAATATGCACTCTTGCAGAGTTGAGACGATTACGTTGTTATGAGACGACAGCGATTGTCGCGTACGCCAGAGCGTTTAACTCTCAGCGCGCAGGTAAACATGACCCATTTTCCTTTGAGGATATTGGTCTTGAATTAGATAAAGATGAACAGCATCTTCATGTTAAATTGATTAGTTTCAGAGATGAGATTTACGCACACTCTGATGCAGATGTCGCAGATTATAGTGCTTCTATGGGAGAGCTTGAAGTCAGAAAAGGTAAAGTAATGAGATTTGTGAAACCTATACATTTCGAAGGGACAAGGTTGCAATGGAGTGAATATAGCCTGTTTAAGAAACTTGGTACAAGTGCATCTCTTTGTTGTAATGCGAAAATTTTAGAAATCTCGGTGAACCACCTAGATAAATTTAAGGTGCTTAGCCACAAAATTAATAGCGCTCGAGACACTATTGAACTAAAACCTGAAAAGTAACCAATCGGTCAAGCCTGCCTTGACCGTCCACGGTTCTAGCCCGAGACGGCCCGCAGTGAACGCAATGAACAAGGTGAGAGCGAGTACGCTATGAAGGGTGTACAGAAACTGTAAGTTTCGAGTCCTCTCACCTCAGGCAGACTTAAAAATGAAGCTTCAAAAAAAAGTTCGACCTACCCAAGCCATCTCACGACAATGTCGTAGTAGTAGTATCCGAGATACGCGAGCGTGATGTTGTAGAACATATTACCAATCGTCAGGGGAATAATAATCCGTCGGTAGGAATATCCCATAAGGGTTAAGGATGCAACGATGAAGTCATTAGAGAACGGTGAGATGGACCCATACAAAATAAGACTCGGGATAACGAGCTTCGGGTAACGAGCCAGTACTACCGACACGTCTGCGAGCCAGGTAGCAATCCGACCGGAGACCACTGTCTTCGCTTTGTGACTAAGGAGGTACGTCACCGAGTCCCCGAACATCACGCCGGTCGCGGTTGCGATACCAATGAGCCACGGTGTCGCACCACCGGCCGCCAGCCCCATGAGGACGAGATGGTACGGGATTCCGGTAAAGGTTGATAAACCGCCAATCACCCCGAGCACGAACATAAGGAGCGGTGCTCGCTCTACCCCAACATAACCAACAATCGATTCAGTTGGTATGGTCGCAAACAGCACTCCAAAGCTGATAAGGAGAGCAAGTGCCACACCAACCAATAGTTTCTGGCGCATAATGATACCTAGCGCTGCGGTCGGTCAGGCAATACCTCGAGGGACACGAGCTCTTTGCGGCCATCTTTTACTCCATCAACCGTAAACATCACCCGTTCGCCAATAAGGGATGGTGTCGCCTGCGCTGCGGTAGTTGGCGTTACATATAATTCTACGGTTCTCCCCTCTTTGACACGAATGACGATAGTGGTACTCGAGACAGATTCTACTCGACCGATAAGGAGCGGTTCTCGCTCTGTGAAGAATGGTGCGTACCAGAGAACTGGGATAAACGCAAAGAACACCGCCGCCCCCACAAACAACCACCACGACTGAACGTGCCGAGGATTTTCTCTCAATAATTGTCGCTCAAGATAATCAAATACAGCGCCAGCCGCATCAACCGGTGTACCCTCAAGCGGGTCATGGTGGAGATTAATAAACGGTACTGAGTTACACTCGATAATCCCCCACCGAACCGTATCCGGATCAGCCGTCACATCAGTCGAGATAAAGTCAAAACCAATAATTGGATCGGCAACAGCGGCTGCTGCTCGGTTAAATACTGCTAAGAGTTTAGGGTGCGTCACATCAATCATCTCGCGACTCATACCACCATACGAGAGTCCTATTTTCTCACTGAGATCGATCGTCAGTCCGGCCTTGAGGACAGTTTCGAGGGTGTAGCCAAGCGAGGTTAAAAAAGTATCGAGCTTCTCGGTATACTTCACGGGCCCCTGCTCAGCGTGTCTCGTCGCGTTTTTGGTATCAATGAGTGTACGAATTGTACTCACCCCATCCCCCGTCACGCGCGGTGGGTCACCAGCCAGAATACCGACTACCTCACCATCAATACACGTAGCACGGTAAACACTCCCGACCAGATGCTCCTCCACCATCACCGGCCAACCGAGTTGGCGGGCTCGCCGATACGCAACGACAAGCTCCTCTAAGGTCTTGATATGTGTTGTCGTATGACGACCGCGTGAGCCGAAACGAGGCTTCACAATCACTGGCTTTTGTAGTTGAGCGAACACCATTTTGGCACGACGAAGACTATAGACCACTTCGCCCTTTGAAACGGGGATATGGTGTGCTCGTAATCGCTGCTTCAAGACCCATTTATCATCAATCCACCCTGACGTCACCTTCTCTACCCGGTCAATGCGTGGCACTCCCGAAAAAATCAACTGCCGTCCGTTCATCGTGAGGCGAAAGGTGTCTTGGAGACGTTTACCAATGCGGAGGGCTTCAAACGCATACCCTCGACGATTCGCCTCTGCGGCCAGCACACCAGCTCTCGTTACCTCGTACGGAGGTAACATCGGTTCAAAGCCTGCAAAACCAATTTTTTGACCGGTACATATCACGAGGTGGAACAACGTATCGATAAACCACATCAGCGGACGTCCGAGCCACGACCGCAAAATCCATTGCATCACGGGGTTTAAAATCAAAAAAACTGTCGCATCAATACGGGCCGTAACATGATGAGTTGGGTTGTTACCACACCACAAGCAGGTGGGTTTAGTGGTGACTGGTGGCTGCGCCATAGGACATTACTCAGCAGACTGCTGCCACGACTGCATATCGGCAATTTCTTTCTCCTGTGCAGCAATGATAGCTGTTGCGAGATCTTTGATACGCTGATCTTCTGCGTGTTCGAGAGCGGCTTTTGCCATAGCGACCGCACCTTCATGATGGACAATCATCTCACGCAAAAAGATGGCATCAAATTCCGCCCCTGTCTTACCATCAAGTGCACGCATCATATCATCCATCATCGCATCCATGGTATGAGCTTCGTGATTCATCATTATCTTTGACGCACTTTTGTCTGCTTTTTCGTAGCGTTCATGGTAATCACCATGCTTGTAGTGTGCACCGCCATGATGCAACCAGGGCAACACCAGGATACCAATAACCATCCCGAGCAATAAGGCACCTCCTCCAATTACCAATGTTTTTTTATCCATAAAAATATATTAATTTTGTAATTCTACTACCGCTTCAGGGCTTTGACTGTCGATGAGACACTGCTGGAGAGCTGGGGTGTCTGTCCAACCACACTCGCCGCTTGATTGACGCTCGCAGGTAGCCTTTTTGTAACATGCGTATTCTGCTCGCCACTCACAGGTGGTCATCATTTCATTACCTGCCTCTACACACAACTGTCCGCTACATCCGCCAATCACACAACCCAGAGGAGTTTCACCATTACCAATTGGTAGTGGCTGTGGGTCAGGTTTATCAGTTGGTGGAGTAATTTCTACAGCACTGGTTTCATCTCCTTCTGTAATGACATTAGATTCAGTTTCAGAGAGTAAGGGGGCTTCGGCTCGATTGTGCCCAATGATAATCATCACCACTACGAGGGCCAGAAGACCACCAATAAGACCAAAAAAGATATGTCGGTTCATATATGCTTTCCACTACATACCCATACTCCGCAAGCGAGTAATTCGGTCAGCTGCTGGTGGATGCGTCTGGAAGAGACTCCCTACCCGTTGCCACACACTTGGCTTGCCCCCCGCAAATGGATCAGCGATGAACAAGTGGGCTGTCGCATGACTCGCTGTCTTCATTGGTCGGCGACTTCCACTGATTTTCTCGAGGGCTGAGGCTAATCCTTCGGGATAGCGCGTGAGGAGTGCTGCTGACGCATCAGCAAGATATTCACGCTTCCGCGATATAGCAAGCTGCATGAGCTGCGCTGCTAGAGGTGCCAAGATAATCCCCACAATACCGATAATAAGAAACGCCGGATGACGGTTCTCACGACCACCATCAAACATGAGTGCCCGAGAGAAAAAATCAGCCACAATTGCGACGAAGCCAGCGAGTACGACCGCCACTGTCATCACGAGCATATCGCGATTGCCAATATGAGCGAGCTCATGGGCCATCACCCCTTCGAGCTCATTACGGTCGAGAATAGCCAGGAGACCGGTCGTTGCGGCTACCACAGCATGTTCGGGATTTCGACCAGTGGCAAAGGCGTTTGGTGACGGGTCGTCGACTATATAGACCTTCGGCATCGGGAGTCCAGCCGTAATTGAGAGATTTTCGACAATATTGTAGAGCTCCGGTGCATCAGCCTTCGTGACTGGACGAGCGTTCGTCATTCGTAGTACGAGCTTGTCTGAGAACCAGTAACTACCGACGTTCATAGCGAGAGCGAGGAGTACGCCGATATACAGTATCGACGGATCTCCAAGGTAAAATGCCATCGCGTACGCAAGCACAATAACCATCACAAAAAAGCTAATCATCAGATACCAAGTCTTGCGAATATTAGCCCCCTGATGTGTATACATTGTTGCCATATGCGTGCATTATACAACGATTTTCTAGTGTAATAAATAGCTATGAAATACCCTGCGGTGTTTCGTTACTCTTATACTCACCGGCAGCCGACCAGTGAAGAAAATGTCTTTCTTTAAAGAGTCCTTTCTTTGCGACATTATCGGTGAGCGCAACACGAATTTCGGCTTCAGATATTTCGAGGAGACCCGTTAAGGCATCAAGAACCGCCATAAGGTCTGCGTATTCTTCAAGAAACTCAGTGCGCGACGAAGCTTTGGCGAGGCCCTCGGCTTCTTCACGCACTTTTTTGAGTAGCTCTTGTTCAAACTCCTCATTGTCTTCGAGTACTCGCACCGCACAGGTCTCCCCCTTCCCCTCAATCTTGGCTTTGATACCATCACGTACGAGTTTGTTGTAGAAGACTTTTTTCATAGCAATACTAAACTGTAGTCAGTGGTGTCGAGGCAGAGCTGACACCAGCAGGAGTCGTTGTACGGGACACGATTGCCTCGAGTAATTCGGTGTTAAAGTTTTGTGGTGGAGTCTCACTCGTTGCGTACACGTAGAGTAGCGTTACGATAATACTATTGAGGACCTGTTGCAGTGCAATAGCAGCAAATAGCCACACCACATAGAGAATGCCGCTCACCATGAAGAGAGCCCCTTGTCCGGTCTCGATACTGATGAAGAAACACCCAAGGAAGACAAGGATAGCGAGCACATGCAGTACGATGAATATGAGACCAAGCGAAATGTTCGTTATAAGTGTCTCTCCCCAGGTGCGCTTGAAGACCGAACCAGAATGCGTAATCGCCGAGAAGGCACTGTTCTTATTGATGACCATGGCCGGCACAACAAAATACGTGAGAATCCCCCAGGCCGCCCCGAGGAGTGACGCAACCACCTGACCGAGCCAGCGTGACCGCTCGCTCACCGCTCGGAGGGCAACGCCGACCGTTGCACTGATGATGGACCACAGGAACAAGGCTGGAAGATGTCGCCCGGCGACCAGCAGACTCTGACCGAGCGTGGCGTTCTGACCACGGGTACGGGCATAGACGGTATGTGTCACCATAGCCTGTGCAAACGCCACCACAAAGGCAGTAATAAGGTAGCTGCCGGCAATGAAGATGAGCCCCTCCACTGTCCAGGCGTCTTCAGCGCTAGCAGTCAAGAGTCCCGAGACGAGGAGCCCGATGATAAGTACGGCAAACAAGAGCACCATGACAATAGTCGCAATAATCGGGACGAGGAGGAGTTCACTGTCAGCCTTGAGAAAGCGCCAACTCTCTTTGAGTAAAAGCCAACTCGCCTTAAACCGGGAGATTTTTCTTTCACCGATGGTTACCCCGCGGATTTGCATAACTAGAAGCTGACTTTCACCGGTTCGCGTTCGGTACTATTCTCAGGTAATTCAAAATATGGCATTTCTGCAAAGGAGAACGCCTTACCAACCATATTACCCGGGAACGACTGGAGTGCAGTCACAAGGTCACGAACATTGCCGTTGTAAAAGCGACGAGCAGCTTGAATTTTGTTTTCGGTGTCTGTGAGTTCTCGTTGGAGTTCGACGAAGTTTGCGCTCGCCTTAAGATCTGGATAGGCTTCTGCAATACCAATGAGTTTACCAAGCGCCCCACCAAGCGCGGCTTCAGCCCCAGCCATAGCTGCCATTTGGTCAGCGGTAATAGCGCCCGCATCGATATGTGTCGAAGTAGCATTGGCTCGAGCAGTGGTGACTTCATCGAGCACTGCTCGTTCGTGGGCGGCATACCCTTTTACCGTCTCAATCAGGTTTGGGATTAGGTCATAACGACGCTTGAGCTGGACATCAATATCTGCCCACGCTTCTTTCACGCGTTGCGTCATTCGAATAAAACTGTTGTACGTGAACACCAAGTAGAGTGCCACCACCGCTACAACTCCTACAATAATCCATGTCGTCATAAATATATATATAATTACTCCCGTAACAATGTCGTCATTATACCATAGCACCAGAATTTGACAGTACTCATGATGCGTTCTACAGTGTGCCGGAACAGTTCATCTCGAGCGGAGCGTCTCATGGAAATCGTTCATCGACTAGGGTGCTGCTTTGTCCCCGCCCAGTTGTACTGCCAAGTACTCGGAGTAACCCCACCCGAAGCACGTTTTCCGAGCACTATGAATGTTGTATTCATGTTTGGTCGTCCAATCCACCTTGGCTGGGTCGAGTATCAAATCTTGTATTTACTCATGAGTCACCCAGAAGGCAACTGGGTAACACGAAACATGTTACTCGATTATGTTGGCGATGTCGGGAAAGTCGACGAAAGGAGCATTGACTGCACAATCAAGCGCCTTCGTCGAAAACTCTTTCCTGGAAGTCGCATACTCGGTGCAGTTTTCATCGAGACCGGGTACGGGCGGGGTTTTAGAATTCCCAGCCGAAAACAACTGGAAGCCAAGTATCAGACACAAAAACACCAAGCGGGCCCATGACTGGGCCCGCTTTATTTTATTTTACCTATAACACAAAACCTTTCGTTTAAACGAAAGGTTTTGTTGTTTTAGATTTTACAAAGTCTGTGAGATGACGAAGATGTGCGGCGTGACAAAAATATGGAAGAAGCGGTAGTTACCTACCGTGACTGACATATTTGCCGTCGCAACAAAGCAGGTTCGTTATATTCACTGAGTTTGTCTAGTACATTCCGCCACCCATTCCAGACATATCCGGCATCGCTGCCTTCTCTGGCTCTGGCTCATCAGCTATCGCACACTCACTCGTGAGGAGGATTCCCGCCGCCGAGACCGCATGCTGTACCCCAGCCCGTTCAACTTTGACCGGATCAATGATACCAACCTTAATCATATCGTCGACCATCACACCCTTGGCGGCATCATAGCCAGCGTTACCACCAGCCGCCTTCACCTTATCAACCACGACAGCACCATCGATTTTGCCGGTATTTTGGGCAATCTGCCACAGTGGTACCTCGAGTGCCTTCAGTACGATGTTGTATCCGACCATTTCTTCCATCGAAAGCCCCTTCTTTTCACCGAGCTTCTTTTCAACAATCGCTGCCGCGCGCGCAAGAGAGGTTCAGCCACCCGGTACGATTCCTTCGTCAATCGCAGCCTTCGTCGCGTTCACCGCATCTTCGATTTTGAGTTTGAGGTACTTCATCTCAGTTTCAGTAGCGGCACCAACGCGGATGACAGCCACACCACCCGAGAGCTTGGCAATTCGCTCTTCCAGCTTCTCCTTGTCGAACTTCGAAGTGGTTTGTTCGAGCTGGGCCTTGAGGGCGGCGACACGATCAGCAATCGATTGCTTTTCGCCGGCCCCTCCAACAATCACCGTATGATCCTTGGTCGCGACCACGCGGTCTGCTTGCCCGAGCATCGCAATTTCGGCATTTTCGAGCTTGAGTCCCACCTCTTCGGTAATCACCTGACCTCCTGTGGTTACGGCAATATCAGCGAGGAGTTCCTTCTTGCGGTCGCCGTAGCCTGGTGCCTTTACCGCGAGTACATTAAAACCACCCTTGAGCTTATTTACGACGAACGTTGCGAGCGCTTCACCTTCGACATCGTCAGCAATGATGACGAGTTCCTTCTTGCCCGTCTGTGCGATTTTCTCAAGGAGTGGGAGGATTTCTTGGACTGAAGAAATCTTCTTGTCGGTAATGAGGATATGCGCGTTTTTATGGACAGCTTCCATACGTTCAGGATTGGTTACCATATATGGTGAGACGTAGCCTTTATCGAACTGCATTCCTTCAGTGAGTTCGGTTTCGATACCAAATGACTGCGACTCTTCAACCGTCACCACGCCATCCTTGCCGACCTTATCAATAGTTTCGGCAATCTTCTCTCCAAGCTCACTACTTTCAGCTGAGATGGTAGCCACTTGTTTGATTTCTTCAATCGAAGAGATTTTGATCGCCATACCGCGGAGTGCCTCGACTACATCATTTGCGGCATGCTCCATACCACTGCGCACCGCCATACTATTGAGACCCATCGTTGTCTGGCGGAGACCTTCGTTCACAAGCGCCTGCGTAAGCACGGTGGCTGTGGTAGTACCGTCCCCGGCGAGTTCGTTTGTCTTGTTCGCCACTTCCTTGATGATTTCGGCGCCCATGTTCTCGAACTTATCCTTGAGCGTGATCTCTTTAGCGATTGAGACACCATCGTTCGTGATGGTTGGCCCGCCAAAACCACGGTCAAGAATCACATTACGTCCGCGTGGACCAAGCGTAACCTTCACCGCGTTCGCTACTGTATCAATACCTTTTTGGAGCTTCTTTTTTACTTCTTCGCCATAAATAACTTGTTTTGCCATGTGTATGTTGTGACTATTAGAGAGGATGGAGTGCAAATGGCGCATTTCTTTGTTGTCCTTCAAAAAATATTCTTCGATGTACAATCAGTACACCTCATCACATTTTATCGGACGCCTCGAACTGCATCCATTTTCACACCATCGTGATTAATTAACAAAGATTCCGAGAATACTCGACTCCGAAACAATAAAGTATTCCTGATTATCAACCTTCACCTCATCATAACCGTATTTTGAGAACACTACTTTATCTCCGACTTTGACATCCATGACCATTCGCTTGTCTCCGTCGTCATTCCATTTACCAGCGCCTACTGCCACCACAATTCCCTGTTCTGGTTTTTCTTTCTTGACGCTATCGGGAATGATGATGCCAGAAGCTGACATCGTACCTGCTTCTACTTCAGTGAGCGGACGAAAGACGACACGGTCGCCGAGTGGTCTGATTGGACTTCCGCTCTGTGTTGTTTCTGCCATATTTGCTCAATTGAATTAGAAAATTAAATAAAATCCACTTTTTTAGTCTACGGCAAGCGACTGATTTGCGATCATGTGCCGCAGACGCGCCTGCATTATACGTGTGCGAGAACGGTGAGTCAAAAATCACACTTATATATGATGCGCACACCCTCTCTATCAACCTGCAGGGACACAAGGTATATATTGACTTTATTTAATAATATTATATAATATCAACTAGACACGTGTCCCACCCCCCATTCCTCTTTTAGGAGCAGTCATGGTTCGCACTTTCCTCTCCCTCATCCTTGCCTTCTTCGTCGCCATACCGGCAGCTCACGCTCTGACGGTTGACGAAATTGAGGCGACTTGGGCGAACGTCGGCCAAGTTACCGGAACGTTCACCGAGCAATATGAGGACAACAGCACTTCCTCTGGCACCTTCACGGTCTATGGACCAACCCTCATCGTCATGACCTACGAAAACGGCACCGTTTTTGCAGTCAACGGTGGACAGAGTAAGAAGGTCGGCGACGTCCATGCCACTGGCCGTAAGGTCACCATCATCGACGGCTGGAACGGCGAGGCGCAACAATACGACCTCGGACCATTTCGGCAGCTCCTCAGTGAGACGCCCGAACTGAACCGGATTTTGACCGGCACCGGGGAGAGCGCAACCAGGCTCACCCTGCGTCTACAGGACCCCCGAGCACCAAGACGCGGCCACATCGACATCACGTGGAGCAACCAGACCGGCAAAATGCTCAGGTGGCACACCGTCATCGACGGGAGCGATGTGACCACAACGTTCTCGTACTGAAAAGCCTTGCGGCACCCCTCCACATTGGGGTGCCGCATTTATTTTAATCCTATCCCCGCATTCGTTTACATCTTCTCGCGCCTATGCTATAGTTCATCTCACATGGAAATCATTCAGACAGTGCAACCAGCGTTGCCATTCATCCAGATTATCCTCGCTGTCCTCCTTATCGCATCTATTCTCTTGCAGCAGCGTGGTTCTAGTCTTGGCGGAGCCTTTGGTGGCGACAATTTCAGTTCAGCCTTCCACAAGCGTCGTGGCGCAGAGCTTTTCCTGTTTAAGTTTTCGATTGGTATCGCAATCCTCTTTGTTCTCTCTGCGTTTGTAAACGTACTCCTCTAAGGAATTTTTAGAAGGACGAACAATCTGTGTGATACTGCCGACTCGAGGCTTCTTCGTGTGATTTAATTTTGTTTCTTATGAACAACCCCACCACTCACTCTTCTGTGCGCCACTCCTTTGGTCGTCTGATTCATAGTATCGAAAAAAAGCCAGCCAGTGACCGACTCATACTACGAGTGCTCTTTTTTGGCATCATTGGCGCTTTGGTGTGGGGCGCCATCAGTATTAATAACGCCTATCTCGCTGCTACCCCAGTGTCGGGCGGCACCATTGTCGAAGGGGTGGTTGGTATTCCCCGCTTTGTCAATCCAGTCCTCGCGGTGACTCGCGCCGACCAAGATATGAGTGCTCTCCTCTACAGTGGCATCATGAAGATTAATAGTGAAGGCATTCTGGTACCTGACCTCGCTGAAAGTGTTACCGTTTCAGACGACGGCCGGACCTACAACATCGTCATGCGACGTGATGTACGTTTCCACGATGGAACACCACTGACCGCCCGCGATGTTGCCTTCACCATCGGTCTTATCCAAAATCCCGACCTCAAAAGTCCCCTCCGTGGCAACTGGATTGGCGTAACACTAGAGGAAATCAGTGAGTACGAATTGAATATTGTACTCGATGAGGCGTACACCCCGTTTATCGAAAACTTCACCATTGGTATCATCCCTCGTCATATCTGGAATGAGCTACCACTCGAACAGGTGCCATTTAGTCAGCGCAACACCGAACCTGTCGGTTCTGGCAACTTCAAACTGAAGAAAGTTGTCCGCAATGAAGCTGGTCTTATCGAGACGTACGAGCTCGAACGTGCTCACGACGACATCAAACTCGACTCTCTCACCGTACGCTTCTACCAAAATGAAGCTGACCTCGTTAGCGCCTTCTCAGCTGGTGAACTGACCAGCACCGCAAACCTTCCACTCGAATCGATCGCCTTGGCTGACACTACTGCCTACAATCTCATTGAGAAGCCGCTACCGCGAGTATTTGGACTCTTTTACAACCAGAACCGCTCGGTTGCCCTCCGAGATGCAGCTGTACGAGACGCGCTTGAAATGGTCATTGACCGTGACGCAGTTGTGAACGCTGCCCTCAATGGGTATGGTGAACCAACTACTACGCCACTACCCCCACGGAGTACAACTACCGCTACCACCTTCGACTCGGCCGCCGCGCTCGCCAAGGCCACTGATCGACTGACCCGCGCCGGTTGGCAGAAGAACCAAAATAATCTTTGGGAAAAGCGTATCGATGGTAGCGCAGTAACGCTCTCATTTACTATCCGTACCGCCAACACGAGCCTCCTCGAACGCACCACCACCAGTGTCGCCGAACCATGGCGAGCGCTTGGTATCCAGGTTGATGTCGAAGCCTACGAACAAAGTGACCTCCTCCAGGCAGTTATCCGACCACGCGACTTCGAGATTCTCCTCTTTGGTCTTGATATGAATCGCTCAGTCGACCTCTATCCATTTTGGCACTCTTCACAACGTGAAGATCCCGGTCTCAACATCGCGCAGTATGCTAATATTGAAGTCGATAGCCTCCTCGCCACCGCCCGCACCTCGACGAGCAGCAGTGAACGTGATGCCAAGGCCACTACCGCAATGAATATAATTTCGAACGAACGTCCGGCGTTATTCCTCTTTGTCCCCACACTCACGTATGTAGTCCATACCGATGTGACGGTAGCACCGATGGAGGGATTGAGTAAACCACAAGAACGCTTTATGAATATTGAAAACTGGCACGTCGCCAAAGAAGACCGTTGGCCGATTTTCCGATAATGCGCAGACTCTTATTACAACGTAACAACTAACCCAACTATGACAAACGAACCTACAGACAACAACCGACCATCCGCCGATGCTTCTGCTCGACCGAACGACCGTCGTCGCCCATTTAATCGCAACCGCCGTTCGGGTAACCGCCCAGATAGCCGCGGACCGCGACCAACTGGCCCTCGACCAGCCCCACGTGATGGCGCCACCGCAGGTGAAAAAACCGGAGACGCGCGACGCAAACCAAATCGCCGTCGTCGTGACGATCGTCGCCGCAGCATGACGAGTCCTGCTCTCACCCACCGCATGACCGTCTCAGACGAAAAGAGTCCGGTGATTCCTGACATCACCGACGAAGATACTGTCCGCATCATCACCGTATCTGGCGTAGAAGAAATCGGGCGCAACATGAATATTATTGAAACCAAAGACGACATCATCGTAGTCGACGCTGGTTTTCAGTTTGTGTCAGAAGAAAGTCACGCCCCAGGGGTGAACTACATCCTCCCAAACACCCAGTACCTCGAAGAGCGCAAGCACAAAATCCGGGCGCTCATTATTACCCACGGTCACCTCGACCACATTGGTGGCATTCCGTTTATCCTCGAACGTATTGGTAATCCCCCAATCTACACCCAGTACCTCACCTCACTCATGGTATTGAAGCGTCAGGAAGAATTCCCACACCTCGACCCAGTAAACATGAACATCGTCAAAGAGGGCGAGACCTTTACAGTCGGCAACATGCGTATCAAGACCTTCCCGGTTACCCACTCCATTCCAGACGCAATGGGTATTGCTGTCGAAACTAAGCACGGCGATATTGTGATCACCGGCGACATTAAGCTTGTTCACGAAGAAGGTAAAGTCGTCGTTGAAGAGCGCGCC
>JACCDR012265845.1_pt1 | contig 13314 bp, 14 predicted proteins | sample 7446431 | NCBI WGS metagenome assembly JACCDR01 (sample SAMN15323443, study PRJNA562643) | freshwater metagenome | isolation source: river surface water | place: USA:Blue River Watershed | collected 2017-08-17
GAGGCGCGCGTACTCTCGGTCGCGCTCATCCTCATGGCCGACGATTACGGGTGCGGCCGCGCGTCGCCGGCCGTGCTCGCGACTGGAGCATGGCGGTTCGCCATGGAGCGCGATGACGGAGCGCACGCTCCGGAAGTGCTCGCGAGGGCCTCGCGAGCCTTTCGCGAGCTTCTCGCGATACGTTTCGTGGCCTCGTATCGAGTCGACGGACAGTCGTACTTCGCCATCCGCAACTGGTCCAAGCACCAGAAGGTGGACAAACCGTCAAAGCGGCGCCTTCCGGAGCCTCCGCGCGAGATTTTCCAAGAATCTCGCACCCCTCCCGAGGAACCCGAAAAGACTCGCGAGAGTCTCGCGAGCACTCCCGAAAACACTCGCGCTCGATCTGGACCTCCGACCTCCGACCTGGACCAGTACCAGGACCCCGACCGGGAGCGTGCGCGCGCGTGGACTCGCGAGTTCGGTCTCTGGTACGAGCGGAGGACCGGCGGCCCCGGTCCGGGACTCGGCGGGCACCTAGTCGCGCTTGTCGCGTCAAGCGCTGACCCGGCGCTCGCGTGTCGTGGGTTCTTCGACACGCCGCGGATGGCCAAGACCCGTCCGCCGTTCGACCCGAAGTACCTCGCCGAGAAGCCCGAGGGCTGGGCTGCGTGCGCGCCACGGAGTGGCATCAGCGATCCGGCGTCGTTCGTGATGAGCGAGCTTCCAGAGGAGCTCACGGAGCCCGCAGCATGAGCATCTTCGGACCGCAGCCTGGAAACACCATCGACGAACACGGCGTGCATCGCGACTCGCTCGGCCGTCGTCGCACGCTCCTCGACGTCGCGGCCGACACGTTCGTGCCAACCGCTGTGGATGCGGCGGCAATCTCCGCGTCGCTCGCCAGGTGGAAACCAATACACCTGCTCACGCCCGCCGAGCTCGATGCGCGTCTGGCCGAGGATCGGTTCCACGCGCGTAGACTCGAGCGGCGCAAGCACCTGCACGAGTCTGGCATTGTGCGCGTTTTGCCACGCCCTGCGCACGACATCCCGCTCATCGTCGAGGACCAGCTCCAAGAGCGGCCAGCGCTCGGATTTGTGCGCACGTGGTGGGCCGAGGGCGACCCGTACCGGCCGTGGCTCATCATTGGCGGCAACATCGGCGTTGGGAAGACCTGGGCTGGAGCGTGGGTACTTGCTGAGCGCGGCGGACGCTACGTCACGGCGGCGGAGCTTATCCGAGCTCACAAGGCCAAGGCGGACGCGCGTGGGCCCATCGCGACACCCATCGCCGACGCGAACTGGACACGCATTGTCGGCTGCGCCGTGTTGGTGCTCGACGAGTTCGGGCGCGAGGAGTGGGCGGACACGTCGGCGCCGTTCCACGACCTGGCGAACGAGCGCGGGGCACGCCCGACGCTCGTGCTGAGCAACGTCAGTTCCGCCGACGTGCGCGCGGCGTTCACGAGCGGAGCGCTCAACCCGAGAACAGCGAGCCGACTCAAGGATCTGGCTCTCAAAGACCGCGCCGGACGCGCCTGCTGGGACGTCGCGGGCGAGGACATGCGCGGTGGACGGGTGGACGCCTCGTGACAGACGACAAGATCCAAACGCGCGCGCGCGAGGCGGACGTGTACATCGCCGCGATCCGCGCGGGGGCGACGGAGCGCGAGGCTGCGGCGAAGGCAGGCGTTCACCGCAGCGCGATGGCGAGCCGTGTACGCGCTGACGAGGCGTTGGCGCAGCGCGAGGAGGAAGCCCGCGCTGCGTACCTCGACGAGGTGCGAGGCCACGTCGAGAAGATCGCGGCCGGCGACTTCGAGGACGCGCGCGCCGCTGCGGTGCAGGTGAGTGCGTCCACGTGGCTCCTGAGCAAGCGCGACCCGGATAGGTTCGGTCAGCGCTCGAAGCAGGACGTGGCGATCTCCGGCGGCGAGGGCGGTCCGGTGCAGGTCGAGCGCGTGCTCTCCCCGGAGGAGCGTGTGCGCGAGCTCGAGGAGATCGCGCGGCTCGCATCGGAGGCGCACGCGGCGCTCAAGAGCAAGTGACCTACCCCTACGAGATTGTCGCGCATGACGAGCGCGACCTGGGATACGTGATCGGGTACTGGCTCGACACGCTGTACCGGGCCGGCGCGCGAGAGTTGCCGTGGTCGTTGTGGAAGCCACCGGCGAAGGCGATGGTGGTGCGCGTGATCGACCACGGGCGCGTGGTGGTCGCGCACAACCCGGCGGACAGAGATCACCTGTACGGGTTCGCGGCCGAGGCTGACGGCGCGCTCCAGTACGTTCACGTTCGCCGCGAGCGCCGCGGCGTGGGGCTCGGTGCGGCGATGGTGCGCGCGCTCGGGTGCGAGACGTACGCGCGCGTGTGCCGAGGCGACACGTACGCGAGGAAGCTGGGACTGAGGGCACGATGAAGATCCGAACGCTGATGAGCGTGAGCGTGGCGAACACCGAGACGACCACGATCGCGCCGGTCATCCGCACCGCACACGGCGAGACGCACTGCGAGGTGGAGCAGGTGTTGGTGGGGTTCTTCGTGACGTGGAAGGCGGGCACGCACGACGGGAACATCCTCGTGCCGTGGTCGAACGTGCGCGACGCCTACGACGTGGACGTGGCCGCGTTGCGCAAGCGGAAGTGACCGACCTCCGCGCACGCCTGGCTCGCGCGCTGGCGGTCCCGTACTGCCCGGCCACGCCCACGGCTCCGCAACTGCGGTTCCTCGGCATCACGGCGCGTGAGGCGCTGTACGGTGGTGCGGCGGGCGGCGGGAAGAGCCAGGCGCTCTTGATGGCCGCCCTCCAGTACGCGCACGTGCCCGGCTACGCCGCGCTCCTCCTGCGTCGCACCATCACCGACCTGCGCCTCGCCGATGCGCTGATGCCGCGTGCCGAATCGTGGCTGCGAGGCACAGGCGCGACGTGGCGCGAGAGCGACAAGACGTGGACGTTGCCATGCGACGGCGGCTTCTCGACGCTGACATTCGGCTACTGCGAGACGCCCGGAGACGTCTTCCGGTACCAGGGCGCCGCGTTCCAGTTCGTGGGGATCGACGAGCTCACGCAGTGGACCGAGCGGCCGTACTTGTACCTCAACAGCCGGCTCCGCAGGCTGCACGGCAGCGAGGTGCCGATCCGTATCCGAGCCGCGACCAACCCAGGCGGTGTCGGGCACGCATGGGTCAAGTCGCGGTTCGTCGATCCTGGCGATCCGTCGCGACCATTCGTGCCGGCGCTGCTTTCTGACAACCCGCACCTCGATGTCGAGGAGTACCGGCACTCACTTGCGGTGCTCGATCAGACAACGCGAGACCAGCTCGAGCACGGCCTGTGGATCCTCGACTCGACGGGGCGCGTCTACCACTTCGAGCGCGGTCGCAACACGATCGATGCGCTGCCGGACCGCGAGTGGTCGACGGTGCTCGGCTGCGATCTCGGGGCGAGCGAGGCGAAGCCGACCTCGGCCTTCGCGCTGTGGCACTACCACCAGCACGACACGATCGCGTACTGCTCGCGGGCGTGGAAGGTGCCAGGGCTCATCCCGTCCAGCTTCGCCGCCGAGGTTGCGGGCGTGCTCGAGGTGTTCCCTGAGACCGTCGTGGTCATGGACGAAGGCGCGCTCGGCAAGGGCTACGGAGGCGAGCTCCGCACGCGCTACGGCATCCCGGTGAGGCCAGCGCAGAAGCGGGACAAGCTCGGCTACCGCAAGTTGCTCAACGGCGAGCTCGAGCGCAGTCTCGTGCGCGTCGTCCCGGCGAACTGCGGGCCGCTCATCGAGGAGTGGGAATCGCTGGTGTGGGACGCCGCGGGCCTCGACGTTGCGGCTGGACTTGACGACCATGCCTCGGATGCCGCACTATACGGGTGGCGCGAGGTCAGATCCTTCGCGTCTACGGCGGCACCAGACCCACGCCCCAAGCCGTACTCGGCCGAGTGGTATGCGCAGCGGGAACGCGCGGCCCTCGAAGCGGAGGAACGCGCGTGGCGGATTGGCGAGACGGCCCCCTGGGAGCGCTGGTAGAGGCCGCGGAGCGGCTACGCGAGCGCGGCGCCGTAAGCGTAGAGCTCAGCGAGAAGACCATTCGGGTCGCGTGGGCGCCCGAGCACGCGATGCCGGTGCCTGCGCGGCCCGAGACGCCTTCGGAGCGTGAGGAGCGCGAGCGTGCCGAGCGGCGTCAGCTCGAGGAGTGGTCGTCGTCGTGAGTGACGATCTGCGGTGGTGGCGCGCAGAGTCGGACCGCGCGGTAGCGGAGCGGGTGTGCTCCACGCTCGACCGGCTCGAGCGCGCTGACGCCGATCGTCTCGCTCAGATCCTCACGCACGCGCGGCTCTACGGCGGCGCGAAGTTCGCTGGGCTCGGGCTGAGCGACCACGCGCGAACGCTCCCTGGCGAGCGCCTCAAGCGCAACGTGGTCGCGTCGTGCATCGACACGGGCTGCGCGAAGCTCGCGAAGAACAGGCCGGCGCCGCAGTTCGTGACGAACGGTGCGGACTGGTCGACGCGCCGCAAAGCATCGAAGCTCTCGAAGTTCGGCAAGGGCCTCCTGCACCAGGTCGACGCCTACCGCATCGGCCCGACGATGCTGCGCGAGGCCATGATCTTCGGAACGTCGCTGGCCAAGGTCGTCGGCGAGCGCGACCGTCTGTGCCTCGAGCGCACCTTCCCGTGGGAGGTCTTCGTCGACCACACCGAGGCGCTCTACGGAGAGCCTCGCCAGATGATCCAACGGCGCTTCGTCGATCGCGCGGTCGCCATGGAGGCATTCGCCGGCTCCGGGCAGGGCGTGACGATGCGACGGCAGGCCATCGCCGACGCGGCGACGCCGGAGCGCGCATCGATCGGACGCGACACGACATGCGAGCAGATCGAGATCGTCGAGGCGTGGCACCTGCCGAGCGGCGATGGCGCGGACGACGGCCGTCACGTCATCGCGACTCGCGCTGGCGTGCTCCTCAACGAGAAGTGGGAGCGCGCGGCGTTCCCGTTCGTGGTCCTGCGGTGGGAGGATCCGATCGCGGGCTTCTGGGGCGTCGGGATGGCGCATCGACTGGTCGGGTTCCAGTTCGAGATCAACAAGCTCCTCCAGCGGATCCAGCTTGCGATGCATACCTTCGCCGCGACGAAGGTCTACATCGACGCCGCGTCGGGCATCCCGAAGGCCCACATCGACAACGAGACCGGCACCGTCCACATGGTGAGCCGCGGCGGCGCGAAGCCCGAGATCGTGCCTCAACAGAGCGTCCATCCCGAGATGTTCGCGCAGGTCGATCGCCTGGTGGCCGCGGCCTTCGAGGACGTCGGTATCAGCCAGTTGTCCGCGACTTCGCGCAAGCCTGCGGGCCTCGACAGCGGAGCGGCGCTCCGCGAGTACAACGACATCGAGTCGGAGCGCTTCGTGGTCGCGGGGCGTCGCTGGGAAGAGTTCTTCCTCGACATCGTGCGTCGCGGTCTCGACGTGGTGCGCGAAATGGGCGGCGAGTTCTCGCTCTCCGCGCCGGACAAGCGCGAGCCGGAGCGCATCGCGTGGGCCGATGTCGACCTCGAGGAGTCAGCGTACACGCTCCAGTGCTTCCCGGTGTCGCTCCTTCCGAGCACTCCGGCGGGGCGCGTGCAGATGGTGCAGGAGCTCGCTGGTGCCGGCTGGATCGATGCCGGCACGGCGATGGAAATGCTCGACCTGCCGGACCTCGACGAAATGTGGTCGCGCCTCACCGCGAGCCGTCGGCACGTGCGCAAGGTGCTCGACCGGATGCTCGACGGCGGCGACCAGGAAATGCCCGATGGCGCGATCGATCTCCGTGCGGCGCTCGAGCAGAGCAACGCGGCGGTGTGGGAGTGCGAGGACAACGGCGCACCCGAGGAGATCACCAACCGTGTGCGCGTGTACCGCGATGCGTGCGCGAGCGCGATGGCGAAGGCGAGCGCGCCGGCACCGGCAGCAACCCCGCTGCCCATGCCGACGGCGATGCAGCCGATGGCTGCCTGAGGACTGAATGAGCGAGACGACGACCGCCCCCGCAGCAACCGCGCCGACCACGCCCACTGCCGCGCCCGCAACGCCACCAGCCACCGCGCCCGCAGCGACCGAGCCGCCGAAGCCGGCAGAGACACCGAAGCCCGACGCGCGCGCGCTCGCCGAGGAGGCGTCGGCGCGCAAGGCAGCGGACCGAGCGGCGCGCGAGCGAGATGCGCTCCAGAAGCGCCTCGACGAGCAGGTGGCCGCAGCCCAGCGCCGCGGCGAGCTCCTCTCGAAAGACCCGTGGGCGGCGCTCGAGGCGGCCTTCCCGGGCAAGACCAAGGCGGACATCACCAAGGCGCTCCTCGCGTCTCGCCAGAAGCCGGACCCGCAGGCGCAGGTGACGAGCGAGGTGGCCGAGCTCAAGAAGAAGCTCGAGGCGATGGAGGCGGAGGCGACGCAGCATCGCACGACTCAGCGCGAGACGGCGGTCTACACGCACTGCCTCACGACGGCCGAGAAGGGCGGCGACAAGTACGCGCTGATCGCGGCCGAAATGAAGCGCGATCCGGCGCACTACCGGCGCGCGCTCATCGCCTACGAGCAGGCCCACCCGGAAGTCTCGGGGCCTGACGCCGCGCTGGCGGACTTCGAGGCGGCGCTCTTGCAACGCGCCCAACTCTATGCCAGCATCCCGAAAGTCCGCGCTCTCCTCGGTGGGAGCGTCAGCGAGTCGGACAAGAAGCCGGTCACAGAGAGCCAAGCCGGTCCGAAGGCGTCAACGGGTGGTCCGAAGACGCTGACCAAGGATCTGGCCTCTGAGCGGGCATCGCCCGCCGTGTCGGGACGCTCCACTCGCGACGTCGAGGAGGCGAACCGACGCAAGGCCGCTATCGCAGCGCTCGAGGCTTCCCGTAAGGGCTGACCTCCGGCGTCGCGGAGGCTCGCATGGCGTCTCTCGACAACGCATCGATCACGGCCGCGCTCATCCAGCTCTACCCGGACGGCAAGGTCCCGAAGGACATGACGTACCGCGGGAGTCCATTCCTCGCGGCGATCAAGAAGGACACGGAGAAGCTTCGCTCGCAGGGCGTGGTCATCCCGTTCCACTACACGGGTCCCCAGGGCGCGAGCGCGACCTTCGCGACGGGCCGGACCAACATGACCTCGAGCGAGTACGCCAAGGTCACGCTGACGCACAAGAACTACTACACGTTCGCGCAGATCGACGGCGAGGTCATCGACGCGGCGAAGGGTCGGCCCGGAGCGCTGGTCGACGCGCTCAAGAGCGAGACCGATCGTGCGATGTACACGATGAAGCGCGCGCTGAGCCGCTACGTGTTCGGCAACGGCGGTGGCTCGCTCGGCCGGATCTCGACGGCTTCGACCGTCGCCTCGGCGAGCATCATCCTCCAGAACCCCTCGGATGTGCGCTTCTTCGAGCCGGGGATGCAGACCACCTCGGCGACGACGGACGGCACCAGCGGCTCGCTGACCGACTCCGGCAACGACGTGCTGATCTCCCAGGTCGACCGTGCCACGGGCACGCTCACCACGGCGGGCGGCAACTGGTCCACGCAGATCAGCGGCCTGGCGACCACGGACTACCTCTTCCGCGGCGGCGACTTCGGCGCGGTCATGACCGGCGTCGAGGGCTGGATCCCGCGTGTCGCGAGCGGCGCGCTCCTGACCTCGTTCTACGGGCTCAACCGCTCGGCCGACTCGCGCATGTACGGGATGCGCGAGGATCTCTCCGGCTACATGGCCGAGGAGCAGCTCATCGTCGGTGCCGAGCTCCTCGCGCGGGAGAACGGGATCGTCGACTTCGCCGTGATGAACACGCAGAACTTCCGCAACCTGCAGCTCGCGCTCGGGTCGAAGGTCGTGTGGGACACGCTCGAGAGCGCCGACGACCCGAAGATCGGCTTCAAGGTGATCAAGGTCGCGGGCCCCACCGGCGACATCACCATCATGCCCGACGCGGACGCTCCGAAGGATCGCCTGCTCATGGGCCAGCTCGACACCTGGACGCTCTACAGCATGGGCGACCTCGTGAAGCTCCTCGACGACGACGGCAACGCGGTGCTCCGCATCGGCACGTCCGACGGCGTGGAGCTCCAGCTCGTGAGCCGCTCGAACCTCGGCTGCACGGCTCCCGGCTGGAACGCCAACTTCCAGATCGCGTGATCTGACCAGGCGAAGGAGAGAGCCATGGCAAACCGCACCTTCACGCACCCCTGGACGCTCGACAAGAACGCTCGCCACCTGCACGGGTCGGTGACGTTCGGGTCGAGCGGCGCAGTGGCGAGCACCTCGGCGCTGGGCTTCGCCATCACGAAGCCCAGCAACACGGTCGGCATCTACCGTTGCACGATGACCGACAACTACACGTCGGTCCTCTCGGCGGCGGCGCTGCTCGACAACGCGGCGACCCCGAAGGGTCTCCACTTCGAGATCAGCAACGTCGACCTCACGGCCGGCGCGAACGTCGTCGACTTCCTGCTCAGCGCCGGGCGCCGCACGGTCGACTACGAGAAGGGGGCCGACGGCGCGGCGAACACCGCGACGGCGGAGACTACGATCGGCGTGCTCCCGGAGGGCGGCACGCTCCTCGGCGCGTGGGTGACCGGCGATGCTGGCGTCACGGCCGACGACACCAACTACGCCACGATCACGCTCCGCAAGCGCACGAGCGCGGGCGCGAGCGCGACGAGCATCGCGACGCTCTCGACGACCACGGCCGGCTCCGGCACCTGGACCGCGTTCGCTCCCGAGGCGTTCACGGTGGTGACGGCGGCGTCGGCGAACGTCGTCGCCGCCGGATCGTCGCTGACGCTCGAGATCTCGAAGCCTGGCAGCGGCGTGCAGCTTCCGATCATCAAGGTGATCCTGCTCTTCGCGCTGCCGTGCGACGCGACGAGCGGCGACATCGCCTACTTCACCATGGTCCTCCGGGACGGCGCTGCGCCGCGCGTGGGCTCGTGAACGAGGAGGGCGTGGCCACCGCGGCGGGTCTGCTCGCCGACGAGCCGGCGCCCGCCGAGGACGTGGCGGAGGCCGTGGACGCTGCTGACGACGTGGCGACCACGGCGGCCCGCGCGATCATCGCGGCCGTGCAGGCGAACGATGTGGAGTCGCTCGCCGAGGTGGTTCGAACGCTGACGGGGTGACGTGTGGCCAGAACGCGAACGCTCGGGAACCTGCGCGACGAGGTGCGCGACCGCGCGGACATCGAGGGGTCCACGCACATCACCGACCCGCAGATCAACCGCTACGTCAACCAGAGCGGTGCCGCACTCCACTCGATGCTCGTCGAGATGTGTGAAGACGAGTTCCTCGAGGTCTTCTCCGGCTCCACCTCCGCTGCCTCCGGCAACCAGACGAACATCAACGTCGGCTACATCGGCGAGGTCACGGCCGGCGCCTACAAGATCCTCGGCGTCGAAGTGGTGGTGAACGGGAACCGCGTGCCGCTGCGTCGGTGGTCGTGGCGCGAGCACGCGGCGCTCATCGATTCGCCGAGCTCGGGCCCGCCGTACTTCTACCGCTGGGTCTCTTCCACGGTCCAGGTGATCCCCGGACTTCCCACCTCCACCCCGTACTACGTCTACGCGATCCCGCCGTACGTCGACATGGCGGCAGACGACGAGACGATCGACGGGCGCGACGGCTGGGAGGAGTGGATCGTCCTCGACGCCGCGATCAAGTGCATGACGAAGGAGGAGAGCGATCCCTCCGTTCTCGTCGCGGAGCGAGACCGCGTGTACCAGCGGATCGTCACGCAGATGATGCAGCGCGACTTCGCGAACCCTGGCCGCGTCGGCGATGCCATGCGCGACGGACCGAGCGTCCTCGACGTGGTGACCGCTGGAAGGATGGCCCCGTGACGACGCGCGCGCTCGAGGCGCTGACCGGCACGCCGGAGGCAGACACCCGCAGGATCCAGCGCGCGCTCTCGGGCGCGGCGCGCGATGCTGCGCGCTACACGCCAGCCGACGCGGCCGACTGGACCGGCACGCCACCGGCCACCATCGCCGAGGCGCTCGACCGCATCGCCGCAGCCCTGGGGCCGATCGCGTGACCGTGCAGAAGCGAACGACGTCGATTCCGATCGGCGGCGGTGTGGAAGAGGGCGTCTCTGACGTGCTCTTCGAAGCGCCGCTCGTGCGCGAGAGCGTCAACACGCAGTTCGCGAAGCAGGGCTCCGTCAGCAAGCGCCACGGCGAGAACGTGCTGTCCGCGTCGCTACCGTCCACATCGACGTACGGCGAGCACACGACGATCGTAGACCAGGACGGGCGCCCCGCGGTGCTGACGCAGATCGGCGCCTACACGCACGACAGCGTGCGCGACCTGTGGGCCAGCACCGGCGCCGTCGGCCCTCGTCCGAGCCGCGCGCTCACCGACCGACTCGTGCGGCAGAACAACAACAGCACGATGCCCGAGATCGCACTGGTCACCGTCAGCGGGAAAACGATCGCGTGCATCGTTTGGCACGACACGGACCTGTTGGATGGCTTCTACATGTTCGCGGAGGTGCCGTCGGACGGCTCGCCGCTGCGCGTTCTCTCGGGCCCGACGATGTTCGCCGGAACGCGCAAGTTCGCCACCTCGGTGCGGCTGGCCGTCATCGGGACGGTCATCTACGCGTTCGTGTGCGACGGCTCGGCGACCACCGATGTCTACCACTGCTCGTGCGATGTCGGCTCTACCTACGTGTTCAGCACGCCGGCTACCACCGCGTGGGCGAGCTCTTCTGTGCCGGTCGCACTGCTCACGGACGCAACCAGCCTGTGGGCCGTCCTCGACGAGAGCGGCGGCGGGTACTCCATCCGAAAGCTGACGACGGGCTTCGTGCAGAGCGCTTCGGTTCTGGTGGCGGGCGCGGACGCGCTCGATGCGATCAAGACCAGCGGCGAGATCGTCGTCATCAAGAGCGATGGGAGCCTCGACGAGCACACGGACACGCTGCCGGGCGCTCCGACCAATCACGCGGTCGTGACTGTCGGTGCGTCTGGTCCGCTCTACGGATCGGCAGTGAAGGCCACCCTTGTGGAGGCGGCATCGGGCTCGTTCTTCTGCGCGTGGGAGCGACCCACGACGGCGCAGCCGATGGAGTCGTGGGGTGTGGTCATCGCGAGCGTCAGCGCCGCGTGGTCAGTGACAACGAGCGGCGTCGTCGGCACCGTGCGTCTCGGTGGTCGCGCGGCGTACCGCTCGGCGGAGGGGCTGCCGCTCGTGCCGCTGCTCGATGTCGTGAACACCGCGCAGTGGCGGTGTGGGCACATCGGGCGGCCTGCGTCGGACACGGCGGGTCTCTACACGTGCGCCGAGGTGGCGCGGTACTCCACCGACATCGCGTACCACCAGAGCGCCCGCGTCAACCAGAGCATGGTCTACGACAGCGCGTCGGGTCAGTGGCTCTTGCCGCACCTGGTGGTCGCGGATCAGGTGGCCGGCCATCAGGGCGTGGTCGGGATCGGCGTCGACCTCCTGCGCCTGAACCTGGCGTCCGGCTCGCGCACCGCGACGGCGAACGATCTCCGACTGCTGGCGGGTGGGTGCGGCGTCACGTATCTCGATGGCCCGGTCCACGCCGAAATGACGCCCGCTCCGATCGGGGTGATCAACACGGACCAGACCGGCGACCCGGAGACCATCGCCTACGGCGGCAGCGCGGCGGAGACGGACATCCACGTCATCCTCGCGCCCCGCTGGCGCGACGCGAAGGGCAACCTGCACCGCGCGGCGCCGCTCTTCGTCCACTCCACTTCCGCGTGGGACGCGACGGCGATCGGCGATGACTACGCTGTGCGCTGGCGCTTCCCACGCCCGTTCCCGGCCACGATCCGCGGCGACAAGGGCGGGCAGGACTACGAGGTCGAGGTGTACGTGGCCGCGAACGCGGCCGGTCCGTTCTACTACGCCGACAAGGTGACCCCCGAGCGTCACCCGTCGATCCTCGGAGTGGACTACATCCTGATCTCGGACCCGCGGAACGCTGGCGGCATCCCGTCCAGCGTGCGTCCCTCGGGGGCGGACTACATCGCCGACGTGTACGACATCGGCGGTTTCGGTGCGGCTGCGGTGCAGCGGTGGACCGAGCTGGATGAGCTAGTTCATACGCCCACGCCTCCGGTCGTCGACATCTGCTCTACGCAGAGCCGCGTGTGGATCCTGGTCGCCGAGCAGGGGCGGAACTACGTGCGTCCGTCCAAGCTGCTCACTCCGGGCTACGCGCCCGAGTTCCCGTCGGCTCTCGACATCGTGATCCCGAGCGAGGGCGGAGAGGGGCGCGCGCTCGCCGCGATGAACGACAAGATCGTGGTGTTCAAGGAGCGCCTGATCTACGTCATCTTCGGCGACCCCGGCGACAACACCGGCGCCGGGTCCACGTTGCAGACGCCTCGGCTCGTACAGGGTGATGTCGGCGTGCGCGAGGCGCAGAGCGTGGTGGAGGGTCCGTTCGGCGTCGTCTTCCGAGGCGCTGCCGGCGGGTTCCACCTACTCGACCCGTCGGTGACCAGTGTGACGCGGCTGCCGCAGGTGGAGGACAGCCTCGGCGACTACACGATCCTCTCTGGCACGCTCGTCGCGGACCGCAAGGAGGTGCGGTGGTCTGCGCGCTCCGGGTCCACGTACATCACGCTCGTGTGGGACTACGAGGCCAACGCATGGGCCACGCACACGCACCCGCTCGGAAGCGTCCACGCTGCGACCGTTGGCGGTGACTACACGCGCGTCTCGACGGGCGGGATCGTCTACCGCGAGCGCGATACGTGGAGCACGTCGCTCGACCTGCACGAGGCGCGCGTCACGTCGGCGTGGGTGAAGACCGCCGGCCTGCTCGGCTTCAAGCGCGTCTGGAAAGCGGTGTTCCTGCTCCGTTGGTACAGCGGAGCGCTGGCGATCACGCTCGCGTACGACTACGACGACAGCAACACCTCGACGCATTCGTGGACCGCGGCCGAGCTCGCGGCACTCGCCGACTCCGATGGGCGCGTCGAGCTGGTGTGCCACTTCCGAGAGCAGAAGATCGATTCTTTCCGCTTCTCGATCGCCGAGGACTATCCGGATCAGGAGACGACTCCCGGGCGCGGATTCACGCTCCTCGGAGCGACAGTCGAGTGGGGCGCCAAGCGCGGCAGCCACGCACACACCGTCAAGGCCGACGCGCGGAGGTAGACATGATTCTTCCCTGGGACGCAGCGAATCTGGAACGCGAGGCAGCGCGCCGCGACGCCGACATGGTGCGCTCCGCGGTGCGCCCGTACGACCTCGCCGCGCGCGACGTGAGCGGCCGGCTCCAGGCCGCCAGCATCGCGGCGAACCCGACGCGCGGGGCTGCCGCGACACGTGAGGCCGGCCTCGC
>JACCDR010963685.1_pt1 | contig 13313 bp, 16 predicted proteins | sample 7446431 | NCBI WGS metagenome assembly JACCDR01 (sample SAMN15323443, study PRJNA562643) | freshwater metagenome | isolation source: river surface water | place: USA:Blue River Watershed | collected 2017-08-17
GGCCCGCCCGCAGCAGGGCCGTGATGATGCGCCTGGCATCCGTCTCCCGCCTGGTCCAGGTCATGTCCGGCAGGGTCAGGTCGCGCTTCTTCCGCGCCAGGGCGTCCAGCCCGGTGTGTTTTCTGGCAATCTCGATGGCCAGCTCCCGCATGAGGACGCGGGTGGCGATGGTGTCGCCGTGGACTTCGTCAATCAGCGCGGCCAGCTCCGGGCTCTGCTGCATGCTGGGTGTTTTCATGGTGGGGTGAAAAAGGGGGCAGGCCCGCAAAGGCCCGCCCCCGGTTGGTCCTCCTCAGATCGTGGCCTCCCCCACGTAGACGGGGTATCCCGTTGAGGCTTGGAGCTGCGCGGCCACCTCGGCGCGGGCCTCGGCCTGCACCGTCGCCAGGCGCAGGAAGTCCAGGCGGAAGGTCACCCCCTTGGGCAGGGCGCGGAATTGCACGGCCGCGATGTATTCCCGGCGCGGCATCCCCTGGAAGGGCCGCAGCATCAGGCGCAGGCGGCGTGGGACGCTGGTCCCGCCCACCGCTCCGGTCTGCTCTTTCCAGACGAGCTGGCGGTCCCCGGTCTGCGTGTTGGCCCGGCTCTCCCAGGTCACATCGCGCCTGCCCTCCAGCTCCATCGCCACCTTGAGGAAGGCGCTGCCGTGGGCGTAGGTCTCGTTGCCCTCGATGTCCTCGATGTGGCCTTCCACAAACTCGGCAAACGCGGCCTGTTCGATCTCTTTGCCCGAGATGCCTGTCCAGGCCAGAAACTCCTCGCTCGGGACGAGGTGCAGGTCCACCCGCTCGCGGGGCAGGCGGCGGCGCTCCTCTTTGTCCTGGCTCCAGGATTTGGCGTCGTCGGGGCAGGCCTGCACCTTGCTCGCCGCCGCCTGCAGGGCCTGCTGCACCTGCTCCAGCTCGGCCTTCTGGGCCTCGGTGGCGGCGTCAGCCTTGGCTCCGGCCACCACCACCTCCACCTCCTTCGCCATCGTCGCGGTCACCTTGCGCTTGTGGTCCAGCAGCTTCGGCAGGTAGCTGCGGTCCTCGTGGTAGTCGAGCCAGGCCACCACCCGGTTGTCCCTGGGGTGCATAAACTGCACCGTCATGTCGCGGCGTCCCCAGCGGAGGACGGCGGCGGCGAAGGAGGCGGGCTCGGTGTGGGTCTGGGTGATCCTCTCCACCGGCAGAAGGGCGGCGCTCAGGTCCAGCACCTTGCCCTGCTGCACGACCAGGAGCTTGTCCGGGTCGAGGTTGTCGGTGTCGAAGTCGTCGCCGTAGATGTCGGGGATGGTCAGGGGCGCTTGCTTGGCCTCCTCCAGTTGGGTGGCCAGGCTGGCCACCAGGGCCAGGTCCACCAAGGGGCCGGGCGCGTTGAGTGCGGAGGCGGCGGTCTTGCCGTCGCCTGGATTGTTTTTGTCGTAGCTCATGTTGTTGAGGGGAAAGGGTTAGAGTTTCAGGCCATCCGCGGTGGGGTTGATGGTCGTGTTGCCCGGGTTCTTGCTGTCCGGGTAAGGGTTGGGGGTGCCGATGGCCTTCAGGACCATGCCCAGGCGCATCACGGCATCCTCGATGTGCCGCCGGGAAAGCGTCAGGTTGGCCATCACCTCGGGCTTGTCCTGCAGCTCGCCCTCCAGCTCCTTCAGGCCGGCCACCCCGGAGAGGTGCTTCGCCTGCTGGATGAGGTCGTCCAGGTCCTTGCGCTGCTGCTTGATGCCCACGATGAGGCGGTCCTTCAAAGGCGGCACCGGCGTCGTTGGCGGCACCGGCGTCGTTGGCGGCACGATTTCCGCCGCCAACGGAGGGCCGGGTTCGAGCATTGGCCAGGCCAGTTCCTCAAAGACCAGCCAGTCGGTCGCCAGCATGTCGGTCTGGCTTGCCAACCAGCCCATCGCGATCTCTCCGGTGGCGGTCTTCATGGTCACCGCCGGGAGCACGGTGGCGCAGCCGTCAGGCTGGGAGGCGGCGTAGGCCGCGTTGTTGTGGCTCCAGAATTTGTCCGCCGGGATGCGGGAAGGCCCGCCGCTCAGGCTCAGCCACATGTCCTTGCCGTTCCATCCGGCGCGGGCCACGCGTTTGCCCTCCTGGAGGGCTTCGAGGGCCTGCCCGAAGGTCTGCCCGGTTTTGATGATTTGCTTTGGATTGTCCATGTTGGGAAGGCTTAGCTGTTGGCGGCGCTGCGCTCGCTGCCCGGCAGCGGCGTGTTCGGGGCCGTGATGGTGAAGTCGCCCAGCTCTCCCCCGAATCCGAGGGTGCGCTGGCGCGGGTTGTTGGCGTGCAGCCGGCCGGTTCCATCCGTCCAGAAGAGGGCGGTGCTGGCCGGGGGTTTCGGCACCTTCGTGGCGATTTCGTGGCCCACCTCGAGGAGGGGCTTGTTCTCGATCCGCTCGAGGGTGATTTTGAGGACGATGTGGCCTACGCTTTTGGCTCCGGGATGCTTCTCGACCGCGAGGGCGGTCTTGAGCAGCTCCTCGCCCAGCTGGCGCAGGATCACTCCGTTTTCGTGCTGTTGCAGCCAGTTGAGGGCTGCCGAGGCCGGGTCAAAGTCCGGCGTGGTGGTGTTGGGTTTGTTTGGTTCCATGTGTGTGGTGGTGGAAAGTGTCAAAGGTCCTGGGCCAGGCGCTCCGCCCGCTCCTCGCGTTCGCGCTCCCAGCGCTGGTGCCAGTCCTGTTTCGCGTCCCCGCGTGCCGGGTCCGCCTTCGTCCGCGCCTTCGCCTTGCGCTTGCGTCCGCTGGCCTTGCCCAAGAGGGAGCAGGCCTCGTAAAACGAGCAGCCATTCTGCCGCTGGATCAGCCGCGCCTTGGCGATGAAGTCGCTCATGTCAGGGCATTCTTGGTGCTTGGGGTTTGGGTGTTGGTGCTTGCCGCGTCAGCGCGGCTCCTCGCCTCGCCGCTCCAGCCCCGGTGCCATTCCTGCGCCTCCTCGGGCCAGTCATGCAGGCGGCAAAGCTCGGCCACAGCTGGTCCTCCCGGCACGTAGGGGTTGGCCTCATAGGCCACGCCATCCCGGAAGGCGGCGGCTCCCTGCTCGCGGTAGGTCATACGCCATCCTCCCTTGGTGCTTGGGTATTGGAGCTTGGAGCTTCCACCGGCTCCAGCCGGTGGTCCCATGCCTCGTCTCCGTGGCGGGTGCTGAGGGCCTCATTGCCCAGGCCTGGCTTCTGTGTGTTCATCGGCGTGTTCATCGGCGATTTCCTTGGTAGGATTTCAAAAGTGATTCGACCCGCTCGGGGTCGTATTTGCCCCGCCAGCGCGGCCCCAGCCGCGTCCTCACCTCGGCGTAGAAGACGGTGCGGCCCACCCCCAGCCGGCCCATCACCTCCTTGGCCGAAAGCCAGCGGGTCCGTTCCGGCGCGGCGATCCGGTCGAGCTTTGCCGCCAGCTCCTGCTGGCCACGGCGCACCTCCCGCAGCTCCCGCATGATCTCGGCGGCTTCACCCATGCGAGGCCTCCTTCTCGATTCTCTCCATCTCGGAGAGGGGGATCAGCGTGCAGCCGCATCGCACGCCCTCGGCCGTCACCGCCGTGATGGGCATCCGGTCCGTGGGGCTTTTCACATCCTGCCCGCTGCTGGCGGCGCAGAAACCCGGATGCCTGCGGGCAAAATCCAAAATGAAGAGACCATCTCTCAGGGTCAGCTTATGGCCGGTCGTGCATTCGATGCGGCCCTCTTTCAGCCGCAGCCTCACCCCATCAAAGGGCCGCCGTATGTCCGCGCCTCGCAGCCAGGCTGCCAGATCCGCGTCATGCGTGGCCGCCAGCCGAGCATTCTCAGCCCGCTCCTTTTCGCGCCTCGCCTGCTCGGCGGCTCGCGCAACCTCTTTTGCAAAGTCAGAGCAGCGGCGGGTGAATTCCTGTTTTAGCTTCTCCCTGTCGCAAGGCCTCCATGCCATCGCCTTCACTTCGGGGGCGAGGACCTCGAGCGCCGCGCGGTCAGGTGCCTCGTCAAAGCGCTTGATCGTGTCGCGCACCAGTTTGGCCAGGCGCTTGCGCTCGTCGTCAAACTCCTGGCGGGAAATTTTGCGGACCTTCACCGGCGCGCTCCGGCCCGCCTCGTAGGCGCAGGCCACCACCTGCTCCTTGCCCAGGCTCGTCACCTTCAGGGCCTCGCCCTTCCAGTTCAGCGTGGCTCCTTCATGCAGCCTCTCGGCCGCTGAGGTCTCCCACTGCCAGAGCCACGGCTCGCGGCCCCACCAGGTTTCAAAGGCGATGGCCGCGCTGAGGTTCTCCGAGCCTCTCCGGGAGCCGCAGGCCAGCGCATAGACACCCTCTCCGTAGCTCAACCACCGGACCAACCTCGGCACCTTCTCCAGGTCATCCGGGGCAAACTTCATCCCACCCAGCACCGCCACCTGCAGGCAGGTGTTCATGGCGCTGTTCAGGCTCGCCCAGCTTTTCAGCGGAAGGGAGTTCCAGGCCTGGGTCAAAAAGGCCAGCGCCGGGGACGCCGGGGCCTTGTCCACTGTGCTTTTCTTAGCCATGTTTGGGCTCCCTTTCTTTGATCCACTGTTGATTCGCCTGCCTGCGCAGCCCCATCGCGTAGCTCGCATAAGGGTCCTGTTCCACGGCCCTTCTGGCCTTTTCCATGCGATCAGCCAGGTGTTCGGGCCTTGGCATCGGATAACCCAGGGCGCGCCATTCGCCGTGCAGGGCGTCGTGATCTTTCACAAGGCTGGCGGCGTAAGGCGGCAGCTCTTTTTCCACCGCGATCACGGCGGCAAACATCACGCTGCTGAGACTTGGGGTGGCGGTCGGTTCACTCATGGCTCAGGCGCTCCTTTCCTGCGCCCGTTGGCGGGCCTTGTTCAGCCTCCACACCTCGCGCATCTTCTCGCGGTGGCGGTAGCGGTTCAGTTCCTTGCGCACCACCAGCTCGCGGGCCAGGTTGCGGCGGATGTTGCGCATCTCTTCCTCGCACTCCACGAGGAGGGCCTCGCTGCGGCGGCGCAGCTCGCGGGCGTCCTGGAGCGTGCGCTCCATCGGCGCGAGGGTCGGCAGCTCCGGCGTGATCGGCACCACCTTGGCGGCGGCGGCTTTCTTCTTGGCGTTCTTTTTCATGAGGATGGGTGTTGGGGAAAGGGTTCAGGCGGCGGGCATCCGGCGGTGGCGCTTGGCCGGGGGCAGGAGCTTCTTCTCCAGCCGTGCGGCCGCCCGGCGCAGGGCGGGGTCTTGCGCCTCCTTGGCCTGGGCGATCTGCCTCATCACCTCGTCGCGTCTGGTCTGGCTCATTTCAGGAGGCCTTGCGGCGGTTGATGGGGAAGCGGTGGCGCTCGGCCTTGAGGCGGCGCTCGGCGGCGGCCTTCACCTCCGGGTCGGGCGAGATGCGTATCAGCTGCTTGAGCTGGCTCTGAATCACGGCGGCGATGGCGCGGTCTCCCCGTTCGTCAGGTTCTAAGTTGTTGAGGCGGTTGGCTTTGGCGGTCGTCTGGCTCATAATCAGTTGCTTGATGAGAAGAAAGTTGCTCAACAAGAAACATCCTTGCAAGAAAAATCTTGCTCGTTGGGCAAAAAAGAAGTTGCTTGAGACTCATGCAAACGTTTCCGACCATCTTAAAGTCGTTGATTGTCAAAGACAACCGCACCGCTTCTGCCATTGCCGAGGAGGCGGGGTTCAACGCCTCAATTCTTTCAAAAATTTCCTCCGGGGCAGTTTCTCCAGACCCTCAAACGGTAGCTAAGTTGTTGAAAGTCTTTGAGTTGAAAAAGCGACACGCGCTGATTGCCGCCTGGTTGGAGGACCGCGCGGCGGAAATTGGAGTCAGTCCAGATGAGCTTATGGCTGCCTTTTCTGTGAACGACGGGCTCGTTGTTCCGCTCTCGATCCGGCAAGACCTCGCCCTCATCATCAAGCGCGGCGGCGACACCCGCGAATTCCGCGAGGCCATCCGTGCCGTCGCGGCCTGTCTGGTCGCTCCGGCCGAGGACATCCGCGAGGTGGCGGAAGGCCCCGGCCCCACCGACCTCCCACCCCGCCGCGAGGTCAGCTATCGTCGGAAAAAGTCATAGGTCTTCGTCTGGCCATCCGGTTTCTGTATCAAGATCAACGTCCACTTCTTTAGCCGCGTTTTTTTGCAAGTGCTTTGGCAGCAATCCGATCCCACCCTCTAACACTATCTTTTTTGGGGTAAATCCTTCAATTGTCATATGATTCCATTGAAGGATAAAATCTACCGCGTCCTCTGCAAGAAATCCGTCTGTTACAAACACCCCCATAAAGTTGTGAAACCTCAACTTGTGCGAGTATTTGCTTTTAGTTGTAAATAATTCAGCATGAAACACTTCCAGTTGCTTTTCTCCCACAACCCTTCCATAAGAATAAACGGCTTTTATAAAAAGGTAATCATGCAACCCATAGTCGTTGATTCGGAAGAAATCAAAGGCGCTTATTTGCCGAGGGGCTGCCAGGGTCCAGCCTTTTGCTTTGTAATAAGCGGCAACTAAAGTTCCATACCGCCAAATCCTGCTTTTTTCAAGGTCCATGCGTATGCTTTTGTTTTGCTTAAGATCAAAGTCAAATCCTCAGAAATCAGTGACCGCCCTGGTGACCGCCTCCCAAGTCCTTGACCATCAAAGCCAAAACCGCCCTTGACATGCAGGGGGTCGGAGGTTCGAGTCCTCTACTTCCCACCATTTGAATCGGCCCGGATCGCGTAACAATGCGGTCCGGGCCTTTTCTTTGAAAACGTCGCGGCACTTCGCGGCACTTCGTTTCACCTCTTTTGTGTCGCAAAGTGCCGCCGAATCGGTGACCACCCGGTGACCATGTCCTCGCTTTTCTACGTCTCCGCCAAGGACCGCTGGTCCGTCCGCTTCCGCGATGCCGAGGGCGTCTCCCGCCAGCGGTTCTTCCGCTCCGAGGGCGAGGCCCGCCGCTTCGAGAAGTCCCTGGCCCGCGATCTGGCCGTCGAGGTCGCCCTGCCCATGTCCGTCCCGGAGCGCGAGCTGTGGCGGCGCTTTGTCCGCGTGGCCGAATCCAAGGGCCTTGCCCTTGGCACCGCCGTGGACCTGGCCGAGGCCGCCCTCCGCGCCTGGTCGCCACCCGCCCCGCGCACCGTGGCCGAGGCCGTCCGCGCTTTTCTCGATGATGTCGGCGGGCGCAACCTCCGGCCCCAGTCCGCCGAGCAATACCGCCACGTCCTCACCCGCGTCACCCGCGAGCTGGACGGCCTCCGCCTCGACCAGGTCTCCGCCGAGCGCCTGGTCTCCTGGCTCTGCCGCACCTATGCCGCCGAGAGTTCCCGGTCCACCACCGGTGCCCGCATCGTCTCCTGGCTCCGCTGGTGCGCCGCGCCTCCCCGCTCCTGGGTGCCGTCCTCCCTGGCCGAGGGCATCCGCTGGCCCCGGCAGCGGGCCGACGAGAAGCGCATTGAATTCCTCACCGCCACCCAGGTGGCGCGGCTCCTCCAGGCCGCCGACGTCCGGCTGCGTCCGGGCCTGGTCCTCATGGCCTTTGCCGGGGTCCGGCCCTACGAGGTTTCCCGCCTCACGTGGGACGAGGTCAACTGGTCCACCCGCTCCATCCTCATCCCCGGCTCAGTCGCCAAGACCCGCGTGGCCCGCCGCCTGCACGATCTGCCGGACAACCTCTGGGCCTGGCTCGCCCTCACGCCCAGGGACGCCCGCTCCGGCCCCCTCATGCCTCCGCCGATGACGGCCCGCCGCCTGCTCCGCCAGGCCAAGGCGGACGCCGGCCTCTCCCGCTGGCCGCAGGACTGTCTCCGCCACAGCTTCGGCACGCATGGCTGGTGGCGCGGCGCGGAGTGGGTCGTCGCCACCATGGGCCACGTCTCCGGCTTCGCCGTCCTCTCCCGGCACTACCGGGGCTGCGTCAGCCCCGACGAGGCTCGGGTCTATTTCGAATTGATGCCTCCGGCCTAAAACGGCACCTCGTCGTTCTCGCCGGGATAATCCGGCCCCGGCATCCCCGGCATGCGCTGCTGGCCCGGCAGATCCCGCACCGGTGGCGGGCTGTCCGCCTCGCGCTGGCCACCTCCGGCGGGTCGTTCGCCCCCGGCCGCACCTCCGGCAAACTCCACGTGATCCACTTTGATGGCCAGGCCGCAGTTGTCGCCACCATCCCGGCCTTTCCAGGTCCGCAGGCTGAGGTCGCCCGCCACGAATACCTTGGTCCCTTTGGTCAGGTAGGGGGCCACCTTGGCGGCGCGATCGCCGTGCCAGGTGCAGGAAACCCACACCGGGGCCGGGGCTGCCTGGCCGGGGGCGGGCTTTCGCGCCTGCTTGCAGACGTTGAAGGTGACAAACGCGACCCCGTCCGGGGCGTGGCGGGTTTCGGCGTCGCGGCCTATGTTTCCGAGGAGTTGTGATTTGAGCATGTTGGTTTGGGTTTTGTGAGGGAAAACGTCTCGTAAAAGGGATACTGCCGGGGCTCCCACGGCAGGGTGTGGGAAAGCCCGGAGGCTCCCTTGCGCACCTGTCGGCCCCGGCTCCGCCACCCTTCGTAGGTGTCGAAGTAGTCCTTGCCGTCGCGGGGCCGGGCCTTGCCGTATCTGCGCTTCCAGTAAATGCCGAGGCGGCGCTCCAGGTCCTCCGTCATTTCAGCGCCCTCCGCAGCAGCTCCTCGGGGTCGGTTTCGGGCCGGGCCACGGCCTTGTCGAAGGCGTCCGGCGCGGGCTCGCCCTTCTTCGGGAAAAGGCGTTTTTCGCTACCCCGGAGCTGCTCCAGCTTGGCGTAGTATTTGTAGGCCTCGTTGAGCTGCCACTTCTGGTAGTTTGTCAGGCTGTCCACAAACTCCTGGCGGTGGGCCTGGGCGATGCCAGCCAGCGGGTCGCTGCCCCGGATGCTCGCGGCCAGCTTGGTGCTGTCGTAGCCCAGCTCCCCGAGGCGCTGCCAGAAGCGGTGGGCCGCCTCCAGGTCGCCGTTGTAGATGGCCCGGCGGAAGTTCCGCAGCACCTGGGTGTGCGGGCCGCTGCGGTTGCCCGGGTCGCCCTGGCTGCCGGTCCGGGCCTCGTCCCACTCCTCGGCCGCGTCGCGGATGGAGTAATACGCCCAGCTCTGGGGGTCGCGCCTGCGCACCTGGAGAAACCACTGGCTGGCCGCATCCCAATTCGAGCGGCTCGGGTAGTAGTCCGCGTCCGTCCAGGCCCGCAGGCCCTTGATCACGTCCGCGTCGGTCAGGCTGCCCACAAACTGCCACCATTTGTCCTGGGGCGGGATTTTCTTCTGGTCGGTCACATCGGGGAAGGTGGCCTGTCCGCTCATCACCTCGTAGGGGGCCTTGATCAGCGGGGTCGTGCTGCCAAAGGCCTTGTTTACGGCTCCTTTGCCCACGGTGGCGAGCACGTTGGCCAGGGGCTGGTCCCCCGTCACCACGTCCTTCAGGTCGCCCACCAGGCCGCTGCCGCCCACCCATTCCAGGAGGTCGGCCGTCGCGTCCGGCACGTAGATCACGCGCACCCGGCCTTCGCTGTCGCGGCCCAGCACCAGGTGCAGCCTGCGGCGGTCGGCCTCGCTCAGCGCCATCTCGTCGTCGTCGTTGTCCCCGGCGTGGTTCCAAAGGGAAAACAGCACGTAGGGCAGGGCCAGCTTCACCACCAGGCGGGCCACGGCCATCGAGGCCACGGCGCTCGCCCGTCCCACTCCCGCCCACTTTCCCCACGGCCCGGGGTCGCCCAGGGCCTGCGCGTCCAGCGCGTTGCGGAAGAGGTTGCGGTGGTAGACGAAGTTGCCCTCCATCCAGGAATAAAAGGGGATCAGGGCGTTGCGCAGCCCGGAGCCGTTCACGCCGATGTTGGTGTAATCCACAAACGTGTCCCGCGCCACCTTGGCGGCCTGCCTGGCCAGGCGGTCGCCCGCCCCGGGGGCGCTGTCGGGGATGGCCTCCACCTCGCGCCAGTAGGCCCCGCCGTAGGTCGCCGCGTCTCGGCCCTGCCCGGCCAGCTCGGCCCGGGCCTGGAGAAAACGGGAGAGGCGCACCAGGCGCTCCCAGAGCTCCGGCAGCTTGGTGGTGATTTTGGCCATGTCTGCCGCCTTGAGGGCCTTGTTTTCCATCCGGGTGGCAAACTCCCGGAATTCCGGCAGTTGGAAAAGCTCGCGCACCTTCTGGGCCTCCTGGCCGGTCACCGTGTCGAGCACGCCGTGGCGGATGGCCTCGCGCACCAGCGGGTCCATGTCGTCGCGGCTCAGGCGTCGCAGCAGATCCACGGCCTGGCCGAGGTAGGCAAACTGCCGGGGGTTCCCCACCGCCATCTTGCCGATGAGGTCGGTGGTCACGTTGCCGTAGGTGTATCGGATGAAGGTCCAGGGGGCAAAAAGTTTAAAAGCCTTCCACCAGTCCTGGTATTGCTTCACCGCGTTGTAAAGGGGGTGGGGCCGGTGGCTCTCCTCCTGGGCGCGGAGCATCCGGCGGATTTCGCTGGCCAGTTGTTTCGGGATCACGATCCGGCGCGCCTCGGCGGGCACCAGTATCGAGCGGATCATCTCCGCCGTCAGCTTCACGTTGCCGCCCGCCTCCTGGATGAGCTTTCCGATGGGCGTGCCGGGGGTGATGGTCTTGCCCAGGGCGTCGGCCAGCTTCTGCGCGTCCAGCGCGTCCACCATGCCCACCGGCAGGCGCTCATCCAGTTGGTAGGCCTCGTATCCGGCGGGCAGGTTGTAGGGGCGCTGCGCCTCCTCCTTGCTGATCTCCCGGCGCGGACGGTTCTCCGCCGCCGCCGCCGCGTCCTCCTCCTCCTGGAGGCGGTCGCGGATGGCCTGCGTCTGGTCGTAGGGCAGGATGGCGTTGTTCACGAAGTCCTGCTCGCGGTTGTGCAGCTCCACCTCGTAGAAGTGCGAATAGATGGCCCCGAGGTAGTCGGTCTCGATGTCCAGCGTGCTGCCGGTCAGCTCCTCCAGGTAGCCCCGGAAGGGTTTGTTGTTCACGAAGTGGGCCTTCGGGGTCCGGTTCGTCCAGTAGTCCAGCACCTTGTGCGGCACGTAGAAGGGGTTTTTTAATTCCTCGGGGATGAGGTAGCCCCGGCGCTCCAGCTCCCTCGTCTCCGCCTCCATCGCGGCGTAATGGCGCTGGATGGCCCCCTCGATCTCCGCCCGGTCCTTGTGCTTCTTGATGGCCGCCAGCAGGCGGTCGCGCTCGTTCATGGCCATCTCCTGGGTGATGCCCCGGGGCAGGCGCAGCGGGTTGCCCCGGCGGTCCGGCAGCAGGCCCCGGAATTGGAGGTCATTGGCCACCAGAAACTTTCGGAAAAGGTGGAAGGCGTGGCGCTCCAGCTCGGTGTCGAGGCGCCGCACCTCGGCGCGGTCGGCCGCGTCCAGGGGCTGGCTCTTGGCGATGTGGGCGTCCATCGCCCTGCGGGCCTTCTGCTGGTCGCCCGCCAGGGCCGCCTTGTCGAAGGCTTCCTGGAGTTCCTTCAGGCGCTGCGCCCGCTGGCGGATGCGCACCCGCGCCTCCTGCATCCTGCGGTTCACCTCGGGGTTCACGGCCTCGCGGTCGTTCAGGCCGCCCAGGATGCCGGCCACCTTCCTCTGCACGATCAGGCGGATTTCCGCCGGGCTGGCCTGGAGGGTCCGCCACCCTTCGGTGAACTTTACGAAGAAGGGATGGTTGCCGGGCAGCTCGGGGTGCTTGCGCCAGCCTCCCAGCAGGCGGTCCAGCATCCGGCGCATCTTGCTCGCGCTGTCGGCCTCGCCGTAGGTCGCGGTCATCACCATCGCCAGGGCCTCCTGCTCGTCCTTGTCAAACTCGCGCACGGCCTCGCCCAGCGGGGCCAGCGCCCCTCTGGTGGCCTCATAGGCCCGGAGCGCCTCGCTGGCCTGCCTCACCCGCTCCTGGGCGTGGGCGATGGTCCGGCGGTCGCCTTCCTCGCGGGCCTGCTTCAGGCCCTCGTTGGCGGCGTCGAGCGTGGCCCGCAGCGCCCGTCCCTCGGCGGTCAGGCCCAGCCTGGCCCCGGTCACCGGGTTGTCGGCCTCGATCAGGGCGAGTTCCACGCGGGTGGCCTCGCGCTCCTGCGTCAGGCGCTCCTTGGGCTCCCCGGTGCGGTCGCTGCTGGCGATGGCGTCGTCCAGCCTGCGCATCCGCGCCTGGAGTTCGCGGCGGCGGTCGGCCAGGGCCTTGGCCCCGTAGGGCAGGGGTTCGGGGCCTTCCTCGGCCTGGCGCTTGGCCTCCTGCTCGGCCAGCTCCTTGCGGCCCAGGGTGCGGTTCCTCGGGGCCTGGAGGCCGGGGTGCTCGGTGTTCTTCCATTCCCCCGTCTGGGCATCCCAATTGAAGGCCACCAGCTCCAGGTCGCCGCTGCCCCGGCTGCGCTGGATCACCTGGTAGCCGGCCTGCCTCAGCTTCCAGGCGAGGGTGTTGCTCCAGTCGTTGGTGAAGCGGATTTTCACGCCCGCCGCATGGGCCGGGCCGAGGTGGCTGTCCACCAGGTCAAGCAGCGCGGGCAGGCTCCATTCGAGCGCCGCGTCGTAGTTGGCCGAGGCCGCCCAATACGGCGGGTTGAGGATCACCAGGTGCTGGCCGCGTTCGGTCATCTCTCCCTCTCCCCGCGTCTCCGCGTCTGCGCGTCTTGCCTTGGCGCGGTGGGGGAGGCTGTTCACCAGCTCGCGCAGGCCTTTCCAAGCGTCTCCCTGGGTGACTTCCTGTCCCTTGAGGCGCTCCGCATACCAGGCCAGGTTTTCCCGGCCGCTCGCGCTCAGGCGGTGCACCTTGCCGCTGCGGTCAATGCGCCCGCTGCTCGGCTTGATCTGGGTCATGATGGGCGCAAGCTGGGGCACCATGAAGTCCCCGGTCACTCCGCGCCTCATGCGCTGGGTGATTTCCACGGAGTCCACGCCGCCCTCGTAAATCTGGGCCGCGAGAAACCATCCGGCCGCGTCCGGTCCGGCCTTGATTTTCAGCGCGGGCACGGCCTGGCCGGTGTTGTGCAGGTTGGCCCGCTCGCGCAGGTCGGTGCCGCCCGCCAGGATGTCCAGGGCGGTGCGGTTGAAGTAGTTTTGCACAAGGTCGCTCTGCACGCGCCGCCCCAGCTTCTGGCCCTCGGCCAGTAAGGACATACGGCGATCTGTCTTGGGTTCGGCCTCGGGTTCGGCCTCGGGGTTGTCGAGTTCCTGGCGGGCCGCCTCCACGTCCTCCTGGGTGAAGCCGTCCAGCTTGCCGCCCGCCCGCAGGGCCTCCTTGGCCTTGTCGCGGTTCATGCGGTCCTGCAGGGCCTTCCAGCCGATGGGCACGGCCTCGGCCGCACGGATTTGCAGGCGCTTGGCCTCGGCCAGGTTGATGCGGTTCATGGCCAGGTCCTGCTCGATGTTCGTCCACCGCATGGCTGCCGCCTTTGCCTCCTCCATCAGCCGGCCCACGGCCCCGAGGTGGGTGTCGGCCGCCGTGATCACC
>JACCDR011319740.1_pt1 | contig 13313 bp, 13 predicted proteins | sample 7446431 | NCBI WGS metagenome assembly JACCDR01 (sample SAMN15323443, study PRJNA562643) | freshwater metagenome | isolation source: river surface water | place: USA:Blue River Watershed | collected 2017-08-17
CATGTCCTGAACCCCTTGGGGGTCCATTGGGTCCGGGTACAGCCCGGGGTAAGGAATCTTTCCGCCGAGGGGCATTACTGACCCATTAGGTAGCCCGCAAGGGCACCATTACGTGGGCCCAGTTGGGCACCCACTTGACGACGGGCCATTTCAGCCTGAATCTGTTGTAGAGAGGGACCATTCATTGCCGGAGGACGTACCGAAGGGCCACCCATCATGTTCATGCCAGGCCTTACTCCGGTATCCATGGGCTGGCCAGTCTGAGCAGACACCCCCATCTGTGCCCGGCTGTTTAGGCTATTGTGAGGTGACCGAAGAGTGTTACCAAAGCCACCAGGCATCGACCGTCCAGGAATTGAGCCACCCAAGCCGGCTGGTCGTGGCCCAGCGGGTGCTACGGGAGCTCTATTCACCTTCCCAAATGTATTCCTGGTTACGACAGGCATCCCCCCTGGTCCAATTTTTACGGTCACACCCTGAGGTATGGGATTCCCTTGAGGCATACCAGGACCGGGGCCGTTAGGGACATGAATTCCCATCTGTGGTTGGGGAGGGTTCATTTACATGCCTTTCCAGGTTGAAAGAGACTCTTCACGGCTAGGGACTGGTAGATACTGGGCTTCAGGAGGTACTTGCTGTGGTGGTGCCTGATACTGGTCCATCATATTTTGAGGTGGGGATGGTACTGAACCCCCGAGACCAGATGGACCAGGAACCATGGACCGGAGCATTAGACGGTCCTGAGCATTCAGTGTGGCTTCTTTATCAGCCATCTTCAAGCCTTGTGGTGTATATACTCCACCAATCCTGGTTTGAGCAGCTTCTTGGTCGGCCCTCTGTTTTTGTAGTTCGTCCCTGTACGGATTGGTTGGTATTGCTCTACCTGCCATTACATCGGCACGCTCTTGCATACCCTCCGGGCCTTCTTTGATATACCGGACATCATCGTCGAACTGCTCTTTGTCGGCAGCTTCGGATGCCTTCCGAGCGGCTAGCTGCTCCTTGAGCTTGGCCACAGCTGCTTTATCCCTTGCCAGCTTGTCTGCATAGGCCTTGCTGATGCCAGAATTGGCAGAGACCATGGCCTGGTCTAGGGATTGCTCTGCAGCCTTTCGACGTGAGTGTCCAGGCCCACCAAGCATATAGAGCTTCTTGTAGGCATCAATGAGTGCCCCTTGGTGCATATAGTTGGACATCAGTAACCCATCGGGCTGGCCATGGCATTACCCATGGGGTTGCTCTGGAACCGTGTACCGAAGTTGCTGTGCTGCCGGAGGGAGCCCATAACATCCATGGAGTTGCCACCGGCACCTAGCTGGCCACCACCGTTGTTCAACGGGTCAGCCATAGCAGAGCCCATAAGGCCCTGACGAAGGCTTCCCATTGACGGCATCGAATTACCTAGACCTCCCCAGCCGTTCACGACGGTGCTCCCTTCGTAGAAAGAAGGCCCTTGCCGGCCGTCTCTGTTGCTTGTACTCCGGCTCCGGTGAACCGGTCTCTCATGGCTCCTGCTGCATCTGCATTGCTCTGAGCAATCGATGCCCCTAGTCCAAGGGAAGCATTGTATGCATTGAGCCTGTTCTGCTCAGTGGTTTGGTCAGAAGATAGGTTCTGGTCATAGCCCCTGCCCATCTGGCCATACCAGCCCTGACCCACCTGCTGGCCCTGGTAAGAGCCATTGAGGAAGCCAAGCTGCCTACCTGTGGTGTTCTGGGCATTGAACTGGGCCATACGGTTACCCTCAGCCAGACGGTTCATGTCCTGCTGAGCTACCTGATTTGACAGGTTGCCGTACATGTTGGAGTACATGGCAATCTCCTGGGCCCGGAGACGTCCAGCATCCGTAAAGGCATTCTGCTGGAGGTTGGCAATATTGCCACCTGCATTGGCCCCGGCATTAGCAATACCGGCAGCACCTCTGGCAGAGCCCTGAAGTGCCGTTTGCTGCCCCACAGCCTTGTCCAGACCGGCTTGGAGCTGATAGGCAGCCTCTGATGGCTGGTTCCCCAAAGCACCATTTAGGGCCAGATTTAGGGCCCCCTGTTGGTGGTACCCAGAGGTGGTGGCTTCCCGGTTGGAGAGGTCCTGGTCCTCCCAAGCCATTGGGCCGTTCTTCCTGGCCATATTGCTAGCCCAGGAGGCATCAGCATTGCTAGCCCCCAGGCCAGTCTTACCAAGATTGTAGTAGTCCTGGGCTGCATTGGGGTCTCTACCCCAGTCAGCTCCCTGGACGTCGTACGGAGTGGGCTGGAACTTATTTTTGCCTACATTGGCATAGTCCTTGAAACCCTCACCGACGGCATCAGCACCGTCACCAAGGATTCCCATCCCAGTGTCTACGGCATCTCCTGCCCAACCGATTGGATCAAACCACCCCATATTCCCTTTACCTTATCACCGTTTATGTGGGGCCACAAGTTGGGCTCCAGCCTTGGGGGAAACAACGAAACAGATGCCTAGAGCATCGAAAACTGACGTAGCAGAGGCTACTTTTAGCTTAAATGTTACCGGTTGGGCCCTTTTGGCTGGGAGGTCAAGCTCTAGTAGCTTCTTACGGCTATTCTCCGTAGGAAGTACGTCTACCGTCCATAGTCTGGTGTTGTCGTAGTAGTCGTTCCCAGAGCCATCTTCTTCGTAATCGTAGGCCAGTGCCATGGTAATGGCAGAGTCCCCGTCATCAACTAGCCCGTCAGGGTTGTTGTACCTACCAAGTAGCATGGCATCATGAAGAACGTGCCTCCCCTGGGCCCCCGTCGGCCTAATCCAGCCAGTCTCTATAGTCCAAGGAACCGTTTCTGTGGCTGTTGGGATGCTAGGGATGTACGAAATCTTGGCAGTTGATAGCCCATACAGGATGGCTATACGACGGTTACCATCGGTAAGCTCCCAAGTGGCAGCTCCTCTTAGTGCTCTGCCGTATACGCTATCGACCGTATACTTTAGCACTGACCAGCAATCTGCCGAAAGGTCGTACAACAGTACGATGCCGTCTGATGTGGTCGATTCACTCTCTGCCAAGAATACGTACAGTCGGCTATCGTCGTACAGTAGGACGGATTTGGTTACCGGGTTATCAGAAACGGTGTTTTGGACCCTCTCACCAATCCAGGTACCCTGCCCGCTCCTAGTCAGTAGCTCAATTCCTCTACGGCTTCTATAGATGATACCAAGTGGAGTGTTACAGATTGACCTTGGGTCGATACAGCCGTATTCAACGGCTAGCTTGGACGGTGGAGAGAATTCTGCTCCTGAACCACCGTTCTCAGGTGGGCCATCACCGTCCACTACAAAGACAGCATCTCTCTTGAAGATGTATAGACGACCATCCATAGAGGCCATCCCGGTGATTGGGCCTGTCCCTCCATGAACCAGGAAGCTGAGCTGGGCATTGAACCAGAGGGTTTCACCGTCCACGAAGAAGCTGCTGTAGTTGACCCTGTCACCGAATGGGTCAATGGTAAAGATTCTGTCCTTGTGGGCACAGACAATATGGCTTGCCGGGGCTGGGCACCGGTCCAGGGATGTTCCTACCGTGCCTGGTTGACGGTGAGCTAGGGGCCTTGTAATGAGGGTGGCATCGGAGGTGCTGTCAGTGTATGTGAACACAATGGCAGCATTTCTAACCATCGAAAAGGTGTGGCCAAGCTGACTGGTGCAAACTAGCTGGTACTGTGTACCACCTGACTGGGTCCTATAAACATCGTACACAATCTGTGTATCGGTGTTGATACCGGTCTCCTTTGCAGTCATGGAGGTTGGTGCAAGAATGATGCCACCATTCTCTGCTGCAAGAGTTACGGAGACAGGGCCGTATACTTTGCTGAAAGACAGCTTCCCACTAACGGACAGGTGCCTGGCTACAGCAATGTAGTTATATGAGCCGGTTAGGGACCCACCACCTACGGCCGTAACAGAGAATACGGGCTCATCGACCAGACCAAGCTCAGAGCACTTGCTGCCATCGTATACGGCAAGGTGCCCACCACCGATAATGGTATCTCCTGCAAACTGGGCATAGTTGTTGCTGTCCTGTTCGTGAAGCCTCATTTCGTAACCAGCTACGGTTACACCTCTCTGGACACCCATATATGCAGCATATGCTGTAAAAGCTTCTGTTCCTGCAAGTTCATACGGATAAGGGATGTACCTTAGGAAGGATGAAGGGATTGCAGCATTGAATGGCTCTACCATTGCAGCTACCCTAAAGCTGTTCACATCGATAGCTGTGGTAGTGTCACCGTACTTGTTGGTGACCACATCGTCGTGATGGAGAGAGGCAATGATATTGGTAACCGGACCCTCTGTGGTCAGGTTGGAGTACTTCACTAGGTGGATGTACGGCTTCTCTTCGTCATGAAGGTAGAATGGTGTGCTAGCACAGGCCCATCCACGGAACATTCCAACACTTGTTACCGACGTGTCCGTCTTGGCAGTGGTTCTATATACGTTTACAGTGGAAATTGTCAGGTTGGTTGCAACAGCACCTACAACCTGGTTGGTTACCGTCAGCTTCCCTTCTGATGAGCATGCAACCATGGGCCTATCGGTGGCACCAATTGTGACAGTTGGGTCAATCCAACTATAGGTGGCAGCTGCTGATATGTCAGTGAACGTAGTAGCTATGACCTGAAGACGACCTGTACCAGAATCCCTTCCTACGAACCAGGCCAACCCATTATCGTCGTCTACATCAACCGATGTGAAGCTATCCCCAGCAGGTGGGGTACTTGTTTTCTGGTTGCCAACCAAGTCCTTGGATACAGCACCGTCAGTACCTAGACAAGCAATACTTACTGCATCCCCACCGTTGTTTGAGCCAGTGCCTACGTCGTAAAGGGCATCTGTAACGGTAACCCCAGTGGTGGCAAAGTTGACCTCTGTGCCGGAGGCAGGAAGACTGCTAAAGGAGATAGAAGCAAACTGAAGCTCACCACCACCTGCCTGGTTCCAGGTATAAAGGTGAAGAGTTGGGAACCCACCACCCAGGACCGGCCTTAGGATAAAGACCATCTTGATGATTGGTCTTACGGTGCTGCCAGTGCCAGACGGCATCTCACACGGGTACTTAGCTATCTGTGCTCCACTGTACTTGTCATAAACAACAAGGGTAGCACCGTAGTTTGCACCACTAATTCCGGCCTCATAGACTACAGCTTCATAGACGTCTGTAGAGGCACAGGCCAGGATATGGGGGACCGTAGCTGTGGTACTATGGACTGATGTTTGAGAGGTGCTTACGTAGTGCCCTCTGACCTTGAACTCACTAGCTCTACCAACCCTACGGAGCTTGCCTGAGGACTCACTATACTGCATCAGCTCACAGGAAGTGTTCATTGCAGCAAAGCCGTCTCTGGTGGAGAACAGCTTTCTCATGGTCCCTGTAGCTACAGACGACTCATCGGTAGTTCCTAGGCCTGACAGCTCACCGACATAGTCCCTTGAGACCCACCCACCGGTCTGGTCCTGTACAAGGTTCTCCAGCTTGGTAATGAGCTTGCTCTGGTCTCCACCGACCTCAGGACGTGCCCTCTCATCCAGACCCCTGGAGAGGTCCATGGCAAGCAGGGTCTTTTCAAGAGGAATGGAGTTTCTACCCGGAGGCATCTGTTACCGAATTCTGGGATGGCTCTACCCGGATGACTGCCCGGCCTTCACTGTAGGAGTCTAGCACCAGTTGGTTTAGTGTGGAATCTGAACTTCTTGATAGCTTTGGGCTAATTTCGTTGCCCTCAATAGCCAAGATAGGCTCACAGATGGTGCTTACGGCCGCTCCATGGACAGTAGTAGGCCTTATATCACCACCACCGTTGGAGGTCAGGGCACAGTGAACCAGCCTCAGATTGTCGTTTAGCTCAATGGTGGCCGTTTTCCATGTCACATCGTTGGTCGTGGTGATAGTGGCTGCTGTGTAGTAGGAGCAGGTGATATCTACCCCGGTAAGGTCCGTGGTAATTGGGGTGTCAAAGAAGACCGTATACACCCCAGTGTTACCAACGACGGCAGTTCCAGAGGCTAGTGAGGAGCCAGAGGAATCGTTCCAGACCCTTGCAGTGATAGTTGGGGTACCACCAGTGGACTCATGGCCAAACCGAACCCCGATGATGGGCCGTACCGTTTTCATACGGAACCTGGTGCCCTGGGAGGCTAGGGCAACGGCAGCCGTATTCCATGGCTGGTTTAGGGCAGTGGCTCTACGAACGATGGGGCTGTTCTCCTGGTAGTCTTCCTGCTTGTATTGGCTTTCTGAGGTCTGATATTGGGTGACATACCAACGTACTGGGGCATTGAAGTTGTGCTGTAATAGCACCTGCTCTCCAACCTCAAGGTCAACCTCAAACTCCATGGGCTCCGGAGGGATACGGGCTTCAGTCTCCTGAGAACGAAGCCCTATCTCCCTTAGGATGTCAGCTAGTTTACGACCATCCTTTACGTCATCCTCAGAGACTGAGTGTTGACGTGAAAGGTACCTACGGGCCCTCTGGATGGTTCCGTTGATATCTACGAATTTCACTCAAGGCACCCAAGGATAGGCATAGTATAGACAAATCTTTTTGCCTCTCAATGCCCATGCAGAAAGCCCTTGCTGGTAAGGGAAGTAAGACATCCCACGGCCTCTACGACGAACGACCCTGGCCGGGCCGGAGAAGTCTGTGTTACCCAAGAAAGCCATCCTCTGCTCCAGCCTATTGGCCTCCTCTTCGAATGGTCGGAAGTCGTCTTGTTTCTTCCTCATAATCCAGGCTGCAGCCTTGCAGAGAGTGTGCTCCTCCCACCCGTTGATACCATCGAAAGTAGCATCTTCGTCCCAGTCTCCGTTGGAGTTCTGGAAGTCTGTGGCCATTGGGATGTAGAGAATCTTGACCGGAATAACGGCCTGAGGTGGCCTAAAGGACTGGACGTCACCAAGGTTGATACGGTCAATTGGCCTGAATTGGTCAGAGCCCTCATTGACATAAACCTTAGAGACCTTGTAAAAGTCACCATCAGGAACGTATGTTGTGGTGCTTAGGTCGTATTCAGTGGTTCCAGCAACGGTATTGAAGGTGGTGGACTTCAGAGTCTGGTCAGATAGACCTGAGCTGATGAGTACGTCTACCGTATCTGCAGCAGCAGATACTAGAGCCCGGTACTTCTCCTCTGGGGTCACATGTTCGTCATTGACCGTATCAGTCATTGACTCTAGCCGTTCACGTAGTTCTTTCAGTGTTGCCATCTGCTACCAATAAAAAACCGGCCACCCCATGGAGAGATGGCCGGGCAGGGGTTCACGACTACGTTCAGACCGTCTTTAGGAACCGGGCTACAATGACCACACGGTCATTTTCAGCAGGTGAAACCTTGGCCTCTGTCTCATCGATATCCCAGACTTCGAACTGTGCCTCACCTACAGAACCGTCGTAGCTACCAACAACGGGCTTGGCAATCCAAGGCTCGTCGTCAGCAGCTGACCAGCAACGAATGTCCAGGTCCACAAGAGGACCGGGACCCCACTCCGTGAAGGAGATGGTGTACTCACCGGTATCGTCCTCGGTAACGGACATTCCGTCACCGTATTCGATTGCCATAGAGCCGTCAGCAGCAACCAGGAATGTTGCAAAACACTCCCACATTTCTACGTTAGCCCGGAGAGGCTTGATACTACCCTTGGGTCCCATTACTGTGCCGGCCTTCCGTCTGTTAGGTCATCTGCTGTTACGTTGGTGATTCCGGCAGCCCCAGCGGTGACCCCCGCTACGGCCGCAGTGTCTGCCGCTGCCGCTGCCGTAACTGCCGCATCGGCTGAGGCAATTAGTGCCGTACGAAGTGGTGCTAGTGCTGCCAGAGCAGCCGTATAGACCGCTGAAGAGTCTCCTACTCCGACAGCATTCCATGCGGCCATCTGGGTGACCAGTTCGGCCTCCAGAGCGTCAGCATCGGTATTTACCGTGCCTACAGCAGTGGCAGCAGCAGTTGTTGCCGCTTCAGTCGCTACTGAGGTGGCCACTGCCTTGCTGTCCAAGGTATTGGCTGCATGCTGGATGACATCAATAACCTTGACGAGTTGTGCTCCACTGATGTTCCCACCTACTGCCAGAGCATTCCGGCAGAAGGTGGCAACCGTTGTATAGTCTGCTGATACGACTGCCATTAGGCTGCATCGACGATAGCCGCTTCAGCGGTGTTCCTACCGTCCCTCTGGTGGTCAGGGGTTACGTTTGTACGGGCTGTTACGTTGTTCACTGTGACGCTCTCTAACTGGTCAATTACCCACTGGAGGTAAATGCCAGTCAGTGGAGCCCCGATAAGCAGGCAACGACGACACTCCGTTAGGAGTTCCGTTGCCCGTGCCTCAGTGGCTGCCGCTGCAATCGTCATTATCAGCCCTCACCGAAGCCTTCAAGCTTCACGTGTGGTCCTGGGTTTTTACACTTCAAGTTACCGTAGAAGGCAAACCGAACTTCGTAGGCATCTGCATCTGGCCGACGAAGGAATTCGATTCCATCGTACTTGGCAAGGTGTGGAGCAGCCTTGAGGCTAAATAGGCTGAATGCATCTTTCTTGAGCAGCCAGGCCTTGTGACGTGGGCAGTACGGGTCAGCAAGCACCCGAATCGTCCCGTTCTCACCTTCGATGGTGAGGTCAGAGAAGCTGTACTTGCCGTCCGAGCTACCAGGACGATTGTAAACAATCTTCCCAGCAAGGCTCTTCTTCATGTCAGCAATCTCAAGGTTGTTTGCTACAAGGACAGTGGCATAACCAATTCCCTGTGCTCCACCCTGAGCAGATGCATCAACAACTGCATCTTCCTTTGCCCAGCCAGTATAGTCGATTGACTGGCCAGCAAGACGAACGGGGTCCGTGTTACGGTTGAGACCGAAGATGGTACCTGGGGTCGTTCCACCCTTGACGTACTCATCGAGGCCAGTGATGACCGTGGCCGTTGTGGAGGCCTGGTCACCCGCTCGGACAAGGAAGTCACCTGCCTGGAGGGAGGTGATTGCCGTCGACCAGACACCACCACCATCAGTCGTGGTGAGCGTACGGTTACGACGGTCAATGCCGGTGATACGGGCCTTGAGGGCTCGAACCGTTGGTGACAGGCCCTGGGCATCAACACCCTTGACCGTCATATTCAGCTCGAAGTAGTTCATGTTCACACCGTCGACCAGTGTGATGGTTGCAGTACCCTCTCCCGAGGCTACCTCACCGAGGGTTGCATCACCGGTACCGTAGAGGTACGTGGCAAGGCAGGACATTTCCGTGGTTGCAATGCCACGGGTCTCATTGTCCCAGAGGTCAACAAGAGCACCTTCGCTCTTGACAGCTGCCTCAGCAGCCTCACCTGTTACTCGTGCAACACCGAAGTGGCTGACACGGGTAAGGGACATCCGGACATAGTTGCCCTGATAGATGTTTGCCTGGGCTTCAGTAAACGAAGCTGAGGAGCCCTGTGGGTTGGCATTCTGGATGGGGACGTAGGCAAGCTCACCTACGAAGTCCGTGTCCTTCTTGAGCTCCTTGTGAAGAACGAAGGAGTCATTGATGGACTTGGGGAGTTCTCCGTCCGGATAAAGTACCTTGAGGGCTGCCTGTGAGCCCGAAACTGATGCTGTCATTGAATAAGCCTAAGAGTAAGAAAGCTAAGGTTTAAAACGGGAATTGAGCTATGCTCAATCTTTTTCTAGAGCGGCTGCTACGGCATCCCTTGCTGCAGCTACCCGCTCGTCGTCGTCTAGTTCCTTCAGAGAGTTTCTTCCTAGCGACCTTCGGTCGGAAGCTGCCTCTGGAGTAAGACTCTTTCCCTTTGAACCTTTGCCGGGCTTGGCTTGGGAGACAGCATCCTTACCTGTCCCACTCTTCTTTACATACCAGGCTTCTGCACGGTCTGCAAGTTCTTCTTCAATATAGTCGGCTACTTCCTTGAGTGATGCCTCTTTGCCACCGGACAAATCACGGTACTGGGCTGCAATCAGGTCAGCATAAGCCATCAGGGCATGCTCACGTCCCTTGTAGAAAGCAGCCGTATGTGGACGGTTGTCCTCATGAAGAGCATCATCCAAGAAGGTCTTCTCAATGTGCTGCCGGTACTGGACCTGCTGCTCCCATTGATACCGTTGCTGTGCTTCCTGAGCCTGACGTGCCTGCTCCTGCTTCCACTCCTGCATCTCCCGGATTTGCTGCTGGAGCTCTCTTTGCTGACGGGCCATCTGGCCCTCAGGGGTACCGTCACGTGCTAGGTCGATGATGAACTGTTCTGGCTCCCAGCCAACGTCACGAATGGCAGCTGCAGGGTCCTTTCGGAGACGTTCATATTTCTGACGTTCCCGGTCTAGACGTTGCTGCTCCTGTTGAATCTGAGCCCACGTTTCCTGTAGCCGTCGGGTCTCATCGGCAATTTTCTGCCGTTCCTGGTCCAGTTGGGTATGGACAGTCTTCTTCTCGGTGGCAACCTTCTCCCTGTGTTTGAACAGGTTCTTCAGACTGGTCTTGTCGTCACCGTCTGGCTCGTCTACTTCGGAGTCTTGTGGGCCTTTGCCGTCACGTGGAAGAAATTTTCCGTCTGGCCCCCGTTCAGGAGCTTCATTGCTAGCCTTTGCAGGCTTTTTAGAGACTGGGGACTTCCCGCTCTCTTCGGGGTCCTTGTCGGTCTTGGCACCTGCTGGCTTGTATGGGTCCTGCTTGGATGCCTTCTCCGATGAGTCCTTAGACTCCTGGGCTGCCCGCTGAATGGCCTCTCTAACGGCTGCCTTGGCCTCTTCCCGGACCTCTGGTTCTACGTTACTGTCAAGCTGTGTGTGTTGCTCTACGGCCTTCCCACCTACAAAGGTGAGGCTATTCTCGTCACTCATTCACTATCCTATTGTAAAAAGCAATCCAAGCCTTTTGGATTACATCATCTGTGGTCCCGGAGGAGGACCAGCCTGAGGTGGTCCCGGAGGTACAGCCGGGCCCATCGGAGCCTGTCCCATCGGTGGGGCCATCTCCGGGCCAGCCGGTACAGGACCTTCCATACCAGGAGGAGGCATCTCACCCATACCAAGAGCCCCCATCGTCGTAGGGGGTGGAGCATTTGGGTCACCTGCTCCAAGTCCTTCCTTGAGAGAGACGGCATCGTCAATGTACTGAGCCAGGTTGGCCACGATTTCCCAGTCGACATTGGGACGTCTCCTGTAGTAATTGATGAACTGAGTCGTCATCTGGACAATAAGGTCCAGATTATCAAAAGGCATAGGAGGAAGGTACTTGCCCTCCTTGCACATCCAGGTGAGGTTCTTCATGATGATTTCCTCATCCGAACCAAGGAAATCACTGGCAGTACCGGGGTCTGGAACCTCCATCATCCGAAGAGCCGTCTTCGGGTTCAGTGGGATACCAGCATCGTTCTTCATCTTGGCAATGGCTTCCACCTTGCCTGCAAAGCTCTGTGGCAGCTGGTTCATCGGCTGAATCCGAACCTTTAGCTGCTTACGGTCAATGTGTACCTCAGAGAACTTCAGCTCAGAGAGTGCAGACGGGCTGTGGTCATCGTCTGGGCCGTTGACGATGAGGTCGTACCCCATCTCCTGACACTTCTCTGCCTGCATCATGAAGAGTTCGGCCAGTTGACAAGCTGCTGCCTCAACCTCACGGTGTAGCATTGCATGACGAGCTTGCCCCTGGTCCACCATTCGTTCCATAGCTGGGGCACTGAATTCTCTAGTGTTCTGGGGGAGTGCCTGCTCAACCTGGAAGTCGCTTACTCCAAGGAGGGACCTCATCTTTCCAGGGGCAGCATCTCTGTCCTGGTACATTTCGGGGCTGGCACACTGAGCATTCCAATCCCGGATACCATTGATATTCTTGACAGTAAGGATTCCACCAGGGACGTCGTCTATCTCCTCTTTTGTGGGAAGATTGCCGGCCTGGCAGAGAATTCTTGGGACCCCCATGACATCCTGGGATTCGTCAATCTTCTGATTCAGCTTATCCAGGAGTTTCTGAGTGGGTGCCAGTCGCTTCACAGCAGACTCACCCCAAAAACCTTCCACTCTGCAACCGAAGCGAATGAAAACGAAGGGGAACCTGTCTAGGGTCCACTCTTCATCCACCAATGTCACATTGTTTAGGAAGATACAATGCCTCCCGTCCTTTGCCGTAGGAGAACTGGGGAGATGCCAGGCCTCCCGTACAACAAGCATGTCGCACCTGTTAGAGGCCTTGACTCCCTTGTCGTCATACTCCGTACACTTTTCAATTCCACGAAGACGTTCCGAAGGAGTCCCACAGAAGTCCTCTCGGTCCTCCTTGTAGATTTCCCAAAGAACATAGCGGTCAATGTGGGTTTTCTCAATCAGGGTCCTGGGGCAACCGTAACGTGCCTCAAGTCGGTCCACAAAGAGTTGCCGGACGGATGTGGCCTTAGCCGTGATTTGGGCTGTATCGTCGTCAAGCTCACGAAATCCGACCTTGATGGCCCCAGTGCCAAGTACCAGGCAATGAACACCGGCCTGGGGGAAGACCTCCTCCTGGACCTTGGCCGTATCAAAGCTGCCCTCCAACCATCTGCTGTAGTCCCTGGCACGACTCCAGGTTTCGTAGTCAGCATTACTAGTGGAAATGGCTGGTATAATCTTATTCTTGAAGACCTGAGCCCACAACGTTTCAATCGTATTGGCCAGCTCGTTCTGAGTAAGCTTGTCAGAGAAGGCAGTGATGTGTTCGTCGGGCTCCGAAGAGTAGGAGCCGGTGCCGTTAGAAAATAGTCTCTGGTACTGCTTCAGGGCCGAATAACGGTTATCCTGGTCGTTCTCAATGCTCTCACAGAGCTGCCTGAGAATCTGATGAGGCTTTTTGCCAAGCTCCTTAGCCCTCCACCACTGTCCTTCGGTAGGGTCTGGGGCTTTAGCTGTCTTTTTCCGGCCTTTCCTCTTTGGTTCAGAGGATTCCGGAGCCTCGTCTTCGTAGGGCATCAATATTGCATAGCATTATAGGCTACCAAAGCCCAGTCCTCTGAGCTGCTTTTTGGACATACCACCAGAAACCTCCTTAGATAGGTTCTTTAGGTAGTCGTTTTGCTGCTTTTCCTCTGCAGCCATGACCCTACGTTCGAATTCCTGGTTCCACTCCTTGGTACCAGGCTCAAAAACGGTCAATTCGTGCCCCAGGTTGTCATAGGCCAGTTTATGTACTGCCAGGACCCATGCTGAAACGATATCTCCGTGACCCAGACCAATTTTTCTTGGTACCTTGATTGTCGTAGTGCCTCCAGGAGACGGCTTTGATGTGACAAGCTTCGCTTGCTGTACCAGTCTCCGCCCCAGAGAATTATCCGGAAGCTTGATTCGGCCGTC
>JACCDR011885123.1_pt1 | contig 13313 bp, 7 predicted proteins | sample 7446431 | NCBI WGS metagenome assembly JACCDR01 (sample SAMN15323443, study PRJNA562643) | freshwater metagenome | isolation source: river surface water | place: USA:Blue River Watershed | collected 2017-08-17
CACCTCGATGGTGGAGCAGGTCACTGCGTTCGCGAAGGAGCTGAAGATGCCGCTCGAAGCGGCTCAGAAGCTGATCGACTCGCAGCACGCACTGGTCAACGGAGCCCGCACCGCGGTAACCGAAGCCCAGGCGAAGGCGTTGGCTGACACCACCGCCGCCTGGAAGAAGGCGCTGCAGGACGACCCGGAGTTCGGCGGCGACAAGCTGCCGGAGCACCGCGCCATCGTGAACAAGGCGGTCAGCCTCGGCGACGCCGAGCTGGTCAACGTGCTGGAGTCGAGCGGGATGATCAACCACCCCGTCGTCTTCAAGTTCTTGCACTCGATCGGGCAAAAGCTGAGCGAAGATCGCTTCGTCAAGCCCGGTGCGCAACCTGGGGCCACCCGCAATGTCGCGAAGGTCCTGTACCCAAACAACGCCTGACCACACGAGGTAACACATGGCTATCCTGAACACCAACGCGCTGACCCTGGCCGACTGGGCCAAGCGCCTGAACCCGGACGGCGACGGCATCTCGCCGGTCGTCGAACTGCTGTCCCAGACCAACGAGGTGCTGGAAGACGCTGTCCACATGGAAGGCAACCTGCCGACCGGCCACCGCGTCACGATCCGCACCGGCCTGCCGGCGGTCTACTACCGCCTGATCAACGCCGGTATCCCGACCAGCAAGTCGACGACCGCTCAGGTCGACGAGGCCTGCGGCATCCTGGAGGCCCGCTGCCACATCGACGTGCTGCTGGCCAACCTGAACGGCAACAGCGCGGCCTTCCGGCTGAGCGAAGACCAGGCCTTCATCGAGGCGATGAACCAGACCTGGGCCCGGGTGACCTTCTACGGCAACCCAGCCACCGACCCGCGCGAGTTCCTGGGCTTCACGCCACGGTACAACTCGCTGACCGCCGGCAACGCCCAGAACATCCTGAACGCCACCGGCACCGCCGGCGCCACCAACACCTCGGTGTGGTTGGTGGTCTGGGGCGAGAACACGGTCTTCTGCCCGTTCCCGAAGGGCTCGACCGCCGGTCTGCAGCACCGCGATCTGGGTGAAGAGGACGTGATGGACGCGAACAACAACCCGTTCCGGGCCCTGCGTTCGCTGTACACCTGGCAGTCGGGCCTGTGCGTGAAGGACTGGCGCTATGTGGTCCGGATCGTCAACATCGGCATCGCTGACCTGCTGGGTCAGTCGGGCACCCAGGCCGCCTCGGCGACCACGGCGCTGATCAAGCTGATGTCTCGTGCTCTGGACCGCATCCCGAACCTCGGGATGGGCCGTGCGGTGTTCTACGCGAACCGCACCGTCTACTCGATGCTGCGGATCGCTGCTCTGGACAAGAGCAACTCCGCCCTGTCGATCCAGCAGGCGATGACCCAGTTCGGCACCCCGTACGCTCTGGCCACCTTCCTGGGTGTCCCGCTGCGGAAGGTCGACCAGCTGCTCAACACGGAGACCCAGCTGACCTGATCCTGAGGGCCTTCGGGCCCTTAGGCTCAACCAGCCCTCCAACCATCACGAGGTACACCACATGATCACCGACAACTTCACCATCTTCAGCGGCGCGGTCAGCTCCGCCGGCGTGCTGTCTGGCCAAGCCATCACCGGCGCGGCCAGTGTCGTCAGCACGAACTCCATCGACACGGGCCCGCGCTCGATCGGCAGCAACCAGCCTGTCGACCTCGGTCAAGGCAACCCGGTCCAGGTCGCGATTCCGGTGCTGGTGGCGCCGGCTGACCCGACCTCGATCGAGTTCCAGCTGATCCAGGCCGACGACGGGGCCCTGACCTCGAACGTGCAGGTCCTGGTCTCCAGCGGTGCGATCCCGATCGCTTCGCTGCCGGTCGGCAGCATCGTGTTCCTGGACGCCAACTCGAACGTGCGCGCCTCGAAGCGGTACGTCGGGGTCCGCTACGTTGTGGCGGGCACCAACACCAACGCGGGGACCTACTTCGCGTCGGTGGTGGCGAACAAGCACGACAAGGCGACCTTCTACCGCAGCGGCTACGCGATCTCCTAACGCAGACCCGGGCCTACCAGCCCGCCCCCGGGGGGGACCTCGGGGGCCTTTCAACCACAGGACCAGCACATGGCAACCAAAGAAGCACCCGCAGCCGAGTACCTCGTGTACGTCGTGACCGAGGACATCCTGCTGAACGACCCGGACGGCAACTGCCGCATCCACGCGGCCGGCAGCGAGATCAAGTACGCGGGTCTTCCGAGCGCGAACATGCTGCCGACCTGTGAGAAGGGCCGCGCGAAGCGGGCTGAGGCGATCGCCTACGACGAGAAGGGCCGCTTCGCTGCGGCCCCCACGATCGAGAACATCGGTGCGAAGGAGCGGGAAGCCGCAGCCGCCGCGGTCGACAAGGCGAAGGCGAAAGCGAAAGCGATCGCCCGCGAGAAGAAGGAAGACGCGGAAGACCTGGCGTAAGCCGGGCCCGCTCAAGCACACGGGGGCCACGAGCCCCCGTTTTGCCATAAGGAAACACCGTGGCCTCTGACGTCGACATCGCGAACATGGCCCTCGGGATCGTCGGGTCCGACACGACGATCACGAGCATGAGCCCGCCGAGCGGTAGCGCTGCGGCGCGCCACTGCGCCCTCTACTATGACCCTGCCAGGCGGGAAGCGCTCACGAAGGCGCACTGGTCGTTCGCCCGTAAGCGTGCCACCCTCGCCACCCTCACGAACCCGAGCACGGTCTGGGCCTACGCGTACGCGCTCCCGAGCGACTGCATCGCCCCCGTCCGGGTCCCCCGTCTGTCGTCCGCGATCATGGACGGGGAGGTCGCGATCGACTGGAACTGGCTCGTGAACGAGAGCGGCGGTGCCGACTACATCGTCGAGAACGACGGCACCCAGGCGATCTTGCTGACGAACGAAGCGGACGCGGAACTGTTCTACATCTTCGACCAGACGAACGCCGCGAAGTACACCCCGATGTTCACGTCCGGGTTCGCGTACCTGCTCGCGTCCTACCTCGCCGGCCCGATCATCCGCGGCAAGCCCGGGATCGCGACCGCGAAGGAGATGAGGGTCTTCGCTGAGGCGATGCTGCAGCAGGCCGCCTCGGTCGAGGGGAACGGCAACCTCAGCATGCGGTCGGACAACTGGGTGAGCGACGCGATCCAAGCACGCCAATGAAGACGAACCAGTTCACCTTCACCGCAGGCGAGGTCGACCCGGAAGCCCACGGCAACATCGGGCTGGACTCCTACCGTGCGGGGCTGGCCGAGTGCACGAACTTCACGCTGCTCGCGCACGGCCCAGCCGCACGCCGGCCTGGGTCCTACTTCGAGGCGATCCGGAAGGACAGCACCGCCGCCGGTCGTCTGATCCCTTTCGTCGGCACCAGCGGCGGTAGCGCCGGGAGCGCGACCACCTACGACAACTCGGTCCTGATCGAGCTGGGGAACCTCTACGCACGGTTCCTCGTGAACGGCGACCTCGTGCTCGACGACGTGGCGCTGACGACCGCCACCAGCATCACGGTCGCCACCGACACGATCAACGGGACCATCCCTGCAGGGTGGGCTGACGGCGACATCGTCCGCCTCTCCGGCACCGCACAGGCGGGTCTGACGAAGTTCCTCGACCAGTACTACGAGCTCGACAACGTGGTCACCGGGATCGGCGGCAGCTTCACCCTCCGCCACATGGCGGTGAACCTGCCGGTGGATCTGGCCGGAGCGCCCGCATCCCCGACCCTCCTCCAGATCGGTCGGGTCTACCAGATCGTGAGCCCGTTCGCCGCGGCGGACTTGGCGAACCTGAGGTGGACCCAGGCCCCCGACTTCGTCCGGTTCCATCACGGGCTGTACGCGACCAGGGAGCTGTACCGGACCGGCCTGAAGACGTGGGCGTTTCGCTCGGTCAGCCACGTCCCGACCACGACGGCGCCTGGCGCCCCAACCGTCACCCCCACCCCCGGCGGCCCCCCGTCCGGCTCGATCCCCCACCGCTACGTGGTGACCGCGATCGGGGCCGACGGTGTCGACGAGTCGTACGCGTCCGGGTCGACCGCGGCCTCGAACAACATCACGGTCGCTGGCAACTACAACACGATCAGCTGGAGCGCTGTCGGAGGGGCGACCCGCTACAACGTCTACAAGCTGAGCGCGGGTGTGTGGGCCTTCCTCGGCAGCACGACAGGCACCAGCATCGTCGACAGCGGGCAGCTGCTCGACACCGCGGTCACCCCCCGGGCCGCCCTGACCGCCCTGAACAACGCGGCCGGGAACTACCCCCAGGCCGGTTGCTTCTTCGAGGGAAGGTCCGTGTTCGCCGGTACCGTCGGGGAGCCCGACAAGGTGTGGGCGAGCAGGAGCGGGACCGAGGCGAACCTGACCCAGAGCACCCCCCTCCGGTCGGACGACGCGATCGTGTTCCGCATCCGCAGCCAGCAGCGAAACACGATCCAGCACCTGGTCCCGTTGAACGACATCCTCGCGCTCACCCGCGGCGGGTTCTTCCGCCTGTTCGCCCGCGGCGGTGAAGCGCTCGCGTGGGACACCGTCACCACGAAGCCGCAGGGCAACGCCGGCGCGAACGATGTCCAGCCGGTGGTTACCGACAGCTCGGTCCTGTACGTCGAGGCCCAGGCCTCCCGCACTCGCGAGGTCCGCTACCAGCCTGAGGGGACCGGCTCCTACAAGTCGGACGACATCATGGTGCTGGCCGGCCACCTCGTCCGTGATGCGTCGATCACCAGGCTCGCCTACACGGTGTCGCCCGAGACCGTCCTGTGGGCGGTCCGGTCCGATGGTGTGCTCCTGTCGATGACCCATGTGCCGGACTCGAAGATCTACGCGTGGGCGAAGCACACCACCGACGGCACCGTCACCGACATCGCGGTGCTGCCCGAGGGCGGGAGGGACGTCCTCTACATGCTGGTCACCCGCACCACCGGCGGGGCCGGCGGGAAAGACATCAGCTGCATCGAGAGGCTGACCCCGCGGGTCTGGTCCTCCCCCCTGACGCTGTCGAACGCGTTCTTCGTCGACTCCGGGATCACCTACAGCGGTGCGTCGACCACCACGATCGATCGCCTCTGGCACCTTGAAGGGCGGGAGGTGCAGGTGCTCGCGAACGGGTCGGTCGTGCTCGACCTGATGGTCACGGACGGGTCGATCACTCTGCCTGCTGCGGCCACCCTCGCCCACGTCGGGCTGGGGTACAGCTCGAAGCTGCAGACCCTGCCGTGGTTCAACTCGAACACCGAGGCCGGCGGTGTCGGCACCGTGAAGACGGTGTCGGAGGTGGGGGTGCTCGTGAAGGACACCTCACTCTGCGAGCTGGGGCAGACGTTCGACGACATGTTCACCGCGGCCGACCGAGACACTGACCTGACCTACGACACCCCGCCGCCTCTGTTCACCGGCCTGATCCAGATCCCTGTCGGGCTCGGGTGGAACGACGGTGGGCAGGTCTGCGTGCGGCAGGAACTGCCTCTACCGTGCACGGTCCTGTCGGTCGTGCCAGACACCACACTCGGAGGCTGAGATGTCGTCCTACTACACCAGTTGGAACAATCGCCGGAACGCCTGGATCGCTTCCCAGATCGGGCCGATGCCCGACCCGCCCATCTACTGGGAGGGGGAACTGATCGCGGACAACCCCGCCTACTACGAGTGGAAGAGGAGGTCCGACCAGCTCCAGGCCCAGTACGTCGACTACCTGAGGACGGTCGACCCCGCCGGCGCCGCCGAGGCTGAGGCGGCGTTCACCGCCCATTCCGCCGGCATCGATCGGGTCAACAAGATCGGCAAGATCGCAGCCCTCGGTGTCATCGGCGTGTCCGGGGCCGGCGCCGCGCTGACCGCGGCCGGCGTCATCGGCACGCCTGCGGTGGCTGCGGGGGCCGGCGAGGCTGCGGGTCTTGAGACTGCGATCGCCGCATCCGCGAGCGGTGACGCAGCGATCGCTGGCACGGCGGCGACCGCCGGCACGACCGCGGCCACTGTGGGTGGCGGTGGGTTGAGCGCTGCCGGCCTTCTGTCTTCCCTCGGCGGTGTTGGGGGCCTGATCAGCGCCGGCCTCGGTGTCGCGGGGGCCGTGATTGGCGCGAAGGGCGCGCGGGACCAGGCCGAGGAAGACCAGGCGACCGCCCTCTACAACGCCCAGGAGGCGGAGTTCGCAGCCAAGAACGCCCTGCTCCGGGGGGAAGAAGACGCCCGGGATCTGCGCCGGCGTGGCAGCCTGGTGGAGGGGAACCAGCGCGCCACCTTCGCAGCCCGCGGTCTCGACCTGACGGCCGGCACCCCGAAGGACGCGATCGAGCAGACCCGGTTCTTCACCGACCAGGACATGGCGACCGCACGCTCGAACGCGGCCACCGAGGCTGCCACCTACCGGCGGCAGGGGTCCAGGTTCCAGTCCGCAGCCGCCAACATCAACCCTAGCAGGACCGGTGGGCTGTCGCTAGTGAGCAATCTGGCGACAGTAGCTGCGCGCTGGTACGACAGGAACGGCGGCTGATCTACACTCCGAGGTGCTATGCCACAAGTCCCAATCCTAGAGGGAAACTCGGTCGGGACCGCCCCCCGGCGGCCCGCCTACGAGCGCCCGCTCGACGTCAGCCAGGGGGAGAAGGAAGCCTCTGTAGCACTGCTCTCCACAGCGAACTTTGTCGACGTGATCGACGAGAGGACCGCGCAGGACGACGCACTCCGCGCCCAGGCGGCGATCACGGAAGAGTACGGGAAGTTCCAGGCGAAGGAGCGTGTGGCCTCCCAAGGCCGGAACGCTGAAGGCCACACCGACCGGGTCAACGACTGGTGGGGCAAGGCCGCCTCCGACTACAAGGAGGCGCTGAGCCCCCGCGCTCAGAGGATCGTCGACAGGCAACTGGTCCGCGCCCGCGCCACCTCGATGGCGGACGCGTCCGTGTTCCAGGAGATGCAGCTCCAGAAGTCCCACGCGGAAGCGTACGAGCTGTCGACGAAGGCGACCGTCGGTCGTGCGATCCGTGAGGCTTCCGACAACTACACGATCGCTGGCACCGTCGGTGCTGCACAGGCCGCCCGTGTGGTCCTGAACGACCTGAAGACCAGCGCCACCGAGTTCGCCCGGGTACAAGGGAAGCCCGCCGAGTGGGTCGAAGCCCAGATGCTGGCGGCCTCCACCGAGGTCCATGTGGAGGTGATCGGGCAGATGGCGGAGGTGAACGCGAAGGCGGCCTCCGAGTACTTCAAGGAGCACAAGGACCAGATCGACCCCCGCGTGGCCGACAAGCTGAGCCAGCAGCTCACGAAGGCGGTGACCGCTGACACGGCGACCGCCGGGGTCGACGAGGCGCTGGCGAAGTTTGGACCGAAGAGCCTGAACGACCCGTTCGACGAGGTCGCCGCATCCAAATTCCTCCGCGAGAAGTTTGAGAACAACGCCGACGCCCGCCGGCTTGCGATCGCGGAACTGGGTCAGCGCCGTGAGCAGCACAACCGCGCCCAGGCCGAGTTCACCGCAGCGAACACGAACAGCGCCCTCGCGGTGTTCCAGACCACGAAGAGCATCGCCCAGATGGAGAAGAGCCAGGAGTACCTCGCTCTCGCCCCGAAGGAGCAGATCGGGCTGACCACCTACGTCACGAAGTTGCAGGCCGAGAAGGCCTCCCTCGCGGCCGCGTACGCGTCCCGCAACGAGGCTGAGATCCGCCGCCAGATTGCCCAGCAGACCCGCACGTACATGCCGTTCTACAACGCGATGAGGGACCCGGCTCTGCTGGCCGGCATGAGCCGGAACCAGGTGCTCGCCCTCCAGATGCAGATCGGGCCGGAACTGGCCGGCAACCTCCTGACCCTCCACGACTCGATCGCGAAGTCGGAGTCGAAGCTGGCGGAAGCGAAGATCGACTACAGCGACATGCAGGCGATCCTGTTGAAGATGGGGTACGACCCGAAGACCAAGAACGACGACAAGAAGGCCGAGATCGGGCTGATCACCAGCCGGATGGAGAGGGCTGCCGACATGGAGCAGCAGCGTGTGAAGCGTGTGCTGACCCGTGAGGAGAAGTTCAAGGTGATGCAGGAGGAGGCGGCCAGCACCGTCATCATGAAGGAGAGCTGGTTCAACTGGGACCGTGAGGTGCCGGTGGCCGCCCTCGACTCCTCCAGGATCGGGGACGTCCGCCTCGATATGTCGACCCTCAAGCTCACCCCACAGGACCTGGCTGAGGCCGGATTCAAGCCCGGCGAGAAGCCGAAGACGGCGGAGTTCATCAGCAGGGCCCTCGCCAACCTGCGGGCGGCCGACCCGAAGAACCCACGGTACGCTGACACCCACGAGAACCGGGTGCGGCTGTACCTCCGCCTGCAGGGGCGGGCGGGCACGATCGTTTCCCAGGAGTAACGGTGGCGACCCTTGCAGAACTGATGGAAGAGGCGCGCCAACGTGGCGCGAGCGAACGTGCGGCCCAGATCAACCTCGCCACCCAACCCCCGGACACCTACGCGGAGATCCTTCGGCAGGCGAAGGCCCTCGGTGTTCCGCCAGCCGCTGTGGAGGCCCTGCCCGACCAGGCGGGGAAGGCGGTCCGCCTCCGCGAGATCGAGAACGACACCGTCGGTGCGCCGGTGCTCCGCGGGAAGTACGCTGAGCCCGAGTTCATCACCCTGACGGGGGACGAGCCCCCGAGCCTGTACTCCCGGATCGAGAGGGCCGTGCGTCGCGTTGCCGGCGGGTGGCGCACCGCGGACGTCCAGGCCGACACGGTCGACCTGAACATGCTGGAGCTGCAGGGGCGGACCTTGACCCCGGCCCAGAAGGCCCGCCGTGCGGAGCTGGAGAAGAAGGGGCAGGACCTCGCCCGCCAGAAGGAGGGCGACGACTGGCTCGCCTACGTCGGCGACGCGATCGGGGACACCGCACGGCAGGGTGTCCGCTCCCTCTACGACCTTGCGAAGGGCGCCGGGTACGGCGGCACCGCTGGTGCCGCGATCGGTGCACCGCTGGCCGGGGTCGGTGCAGCGCCTGGCGCGGCCGCGGGTATGGTGGCCGGCGCTGCGGTGTCGTCCGGCATGTCCGCCTACCGGATGGAGGCGGGCAGCACCTGGCGGGACTTCTCGCAGATGAAGGACCTGGACGGGAACCCGATGGACCCCCAGGTCGCTCGGGCGGCCGCCCACGTCGTCGGTGTCGCCAACGCGGCCATCGAACTGGGCAGTGACGCAGCGCTCGCGATGCTGATGCCTGCGGCGTCGAGCCTGCTGGCGGACGCTGCCGGTAAGGGTGCCGCGAAGTCGGCGATCGCGAACGCTGTCCGGCAGGCGATGCTGGACCCTGCACGCCGGAGCGCCCTGCTGGCTGCAGCGAAGACCGCCACCGGCATCGGGGCGATCGAGGGTGTGGAGGAGTTCTTCCAGACCCTGGTCGGCGCTGGCGCCCGCGAGGGTGCGCAGGCCGCGAGCGGGCAAGAGTTCAAGCCGGACTCCCTGAAGGAGGACCTGTCGGAAGCGGGGGGCGCTGCCATGAAGGCGGCGATCGGCACGACCCTGACGTTCGGCCTCGCAGGCGCGGGGACGAACTACGTCGCCACCCGGATCCGGCAGCAGGACGCGAAGATCCAGCAGGCCCAGGAGGACCAGAAGCGGCTGTCCGATCTGCTCGAAGACATCAACAAGGCGAAGCTCCTCAAGCGCGCGCCGGACACCCTCGCCGACTTCGTGCAGCAGGCCGGCGACCAGCACGGGATGTCGAACGCTTACATCGACGCCCAGAAGCTGAACGAGGTGCTCCAGCAGGCCCAGCTGCCTGTGGCCGCGGTCGCCCCGCAAATGACCGAGGAGGAGTTCGCCCAGCAGGTCATGCAGAACGGCACCGTCGAGCTGCCGATCGGGGACCTCGCTGTCGGTATGGCGGGCAAGCCTATCGAGCAGGCGCTGCTCCAGCACCTCCGGCTGGACCCGGACGGTCTCAGCCAGTTCGAGCTGAAGGAAGCGGAGGCGGAGGCGAAGGAACTTGTAAAGAGTCTTTCCGACAACGTCCTCGCGAAGGCCGCGCAGGCGGAGGAAGCGCGGGCCAGCCGCGACCGCGTCCGCGACATCATGCTGCAGCAGCTGGAGCAGACCGGCCGCTACAACACCGACCAGGCTCGGGTGAACGCAGACATCGCTGCGGCGCTGTTCGCCGTGTTCGGTGCCCGGACCGGCAAGACCGCGGAGGAGTTCTACGCGAACTTCCAGCTGGCGATCACCGCGAAGGGGCGACCGAGCGATGCGATCGACCAGGGCGGGATGACGGTCGAGGGCTACCACTACAGCAAGGAGGACCGGAGCGTCCTCTCGACAGCCAACTTCGGGACCGGCCTCCGCGGGAGCGCCTACGACGCGATCATGGCTCACCCGGACCAGCGTGTCCGGCAGCGTCTGTCGTTCTACTTCGACAAGGGCACCGGCATCAACCCCGAGGCGGGTGTCGGCGGACGGCTCCACAAGGCCCAACTCCGCAACCTGTACGACAGCAACCGGGACGTGCTGCGGCTGCGCTCGAAGAGCAAGGGGAACCAGCAGGCGTTCGAGTCCCTCGTGCTCGACGCCGGCTACGGTGGCTACATCGATCGGCTGACCGGCACCCAGTCCGGCCACGCGATCCTGCTGGGCCCCCAGATCCTGCAGCCGGAGCAGATGGGCGCGATGTCGTCCACCACCGGCGCGGTCGTGCCGCCGCCTGGCGAACGGATCTCCCGCGGCCGCGACGTCGCAGCCGACACGGTGATGGACACGAAGGGGTACCCCGCCGGTGAGCTGACCCGGGAGAAGTGGGGCACGATGGTGAAGGCCCTCAACCCCGACGCGTACGGGGAGATGGCAGCCTCCGGTGTGTTCGAGGGTGACGGCAAGTTCTACAAGGACGGGCTGGTGGCGGACTTCCGTGCCCGCACGGAGGAGCCCGACTACAGCGAGTTCAACCAGAGGGCGAAGAAAGAGCCCGACTCCAACGTGGTCCTCCCGACCGAGGTGGGCCCGACCACCGCCGTCGATCTCCGGATGGGCCCGAGGCTGACCGGTTCCCAGAAGATGACGAACGCGGACGTCGCAGCGTTCTTCGACCGGATCACCGGGCAGAGGGACTTCAACGACCCCGCCGAGAAAGAGCGTGCGATCCAGCAGCTCGTCACCGAGATCCAGTTCCAGCTGCAGCAGGAGAAGAACGGGCTCGACTGGTACGAGGAGGACATCAAGACCTCGTTCGAGACCACCGCCCTCGTGATCCGCTCCCTCGCCACCAGCCCGGTGAAGAGGCAGCTGTTCGCCGTCATCGCCGGCCTACAGTCCCCGAGCACCCCCGCGGACGTGAACTGGGACGCCGCCGCCCAGACGTTCGAGCACTACGAGAAGACCGGTGTGATCCCGGGGAGGAACCCTGCGAACGGGAGCCTCTGGGTCGGCGGCACGGTGTCGGTGAACAAGGAGAAGGCCCTCAACTTCCTGAACGAGATGGTGAAGGACTTGGGGGAGGAGAAGGCGGTCGAGTGGATCTACGGTGAGCACACCGTCAAGGAGCTGAACGACGCCCGCAAGAAGTGGGGGAAGATGGGCCCCGCTGTCGACGGGAAGATGAACGACCTGAAGGCGGGGTTCTTCGCTTTCGGCCCGAAGGTGGGCCCGTTCGTGATGAACATCAACGGCATCCACGAGCTGACAGTCGACATGTGGGCCACCCGCACGTTCAACAGGCTGTTCGGCCATATGGCGGGGCCGGACGGTAAGATCGTCGACGCACCGACCGAGCCACAACGGCGGGTCGTGAAGGAGCTATTCAATGAAGCGGCAGCACGCACAGGGATCAAGCCCTACCAGGTCCAGTCGGTCCTCTGGTTCTTCGAGCAGCAACTCTTCAACCACCTCGGAACTGGCGCTCTCAGCCTCAGCTTCAGCGACGGAGCACGCAAGTTCGCAAGAAGCCGAGGCATACAGGCGGCTGAGCGAGATGGCAGCCCGTCAGCGGGCAACTTCGAGCAGCGCGGTGTCACCTTCGCAACCCTCGAAGACTTCACCCGCGAAGGGCTCTCAGACCTCCTGAGCAAGGACGGTTGGGCGGTCCTCACGGCGGAGGACCCGAACGCGACGAAGGCGACACCGGAAGAGAACGCCGCAGCTCAGGCGCGGCTGAAGGCCGACCTCGACTCGATGGGTGCGACCTACATCGAGGCGGTCGGCAAGTACGGTGACGTGCAGGGCGCGTTGATCGTGACCGGCGTCACCGGTGAGCAGGCGCTGGAGCTTGGGCGGAAGTACGGTCAGGAGTCGGTGCTGACCAGGCAGGGGCTTGTGTACTCGTCGGACGGCAGGATCGCGCCGGCGGTCGGCATGGAGGTGTACGAGACCGCGCCGGAGGACTTCTACACGGAGGTGCCCAGCACCGGTGGGTTCTTCAGCGTCAAGATCGACTGGGGCAACGTGATCCCTGGGCCGGAGCAGGTGCTGCGGCAGCAAGACCTGTTCCCCGGAGAGTTCGCCGACGAGCAGACCACGGTGCCGACGCAACGTGTCATCTCGTCGAAGGGCGAGACCGCACCTGGCGGCAACGTCAACAGTGCGGGCCAGAAGATCACCTCGACGAAGCAGGGCCTGGCCAACTTCTGGCGCTGGTTCGGCAACAGCCAGGCCACGGAAGGGGGCCTGCCCCTTGTGCTGTACCACTCCACCAACGCGGACACCAACACGCTGACGCCGGGTCGCGAGTCGACGAACAACTACGGGTTGCTGGGCGACGTGACGGTCACCCGCGGCGCGGTGTTCTTGTCGCCGCAGAGGGACTTCTCACAGGAGTACTTGCGCAGCGGTGCCGGCCAGAACGTCATGCCGGTGTACGCGAAGCTGGAGAGCCCGCTCGACCTCCGGCAAGGTCTGTCGGCCGAAGACGAGGCGGCGCTCGAAGCCGCCGGTTTGAGCACGCGCTACGTGATCAACACCCAACACTACTGGGAGCTGTTCGACAACGCGGAAGACGGCAGCAACGACTTTGTCGAGGGCCTGAAGCGCGCCGGCTACGACGGCGCGATCTTCAACGAGGCGTCGCCGGGTGGTGAATCAGAAGGCGGCACGACCTACGCGGTCTTCGACCCGGCTCAGATCAAGAGCACCATCGGCAACGACGGCACCTTCGACGCGAACGACCCGAGCATCCTGAGCCAAGAGACCCGCGGCACCTACAGCCCGAGCCAACAGCTGATCACGCTGCTCGCGACCGCGAACCTCAGCACCTTCATCCACGAGCTGGGCCACTTCGCGCTCGACACGATGGGCCGGATCGCGGTGCAGCCTGGCGCGCCGCAAGAGATCGTGGACGACATGAACGCGCTGCTGAACTGGTTCG
>JACCDR011532397.1_pt1 | contig 13312 bp, 9 predicted proteins | sample 7446431 | NCBI WGS metagenome assembly JACCDR01 (sample SAMN15323443, study PRJNA562643) | freshwater metagenome | isolation source: river surface water | place: USA:Blue River Watershed | collected 2017-08-17
CCGCCTCCACAAGAGGTTACAGTGATAATTAAGCCTATTAAGATAGGGCGTAAAAAGAATTGAGTCGAAGTTGTTGTGAACATATTAGAGTCCTCCAATGGAAAAATGGTACCAAGTAGTTAGCGCGCATTGTGGCAGTTATTGTGGGGCAAAAAGATGCTAATTTTTTGAATTGAGGAGGTAGTCACAGCTGAGTTAAATCTGTGGCACAAAATCAGAGAGTTGACCCATCTCACGCAATTGTTTTGCCGCTTTCACCATATTACGCAATGCTGCTTCAGTTTCTGGCCAGCCTCGTGTTTTTAATCCGCAGTCGGGGTTTACCCACAAACGCTCTAGGGGAATTTGTTTCGCTGCGCCTTGTAGGAGTTTTACCATAGGTTCAACTTGGGGTACGTTGGGTGAATGTATATCATAAACGCCGGGCCCAATATCATTCGGGTAATTAAAATGTTCAAATACCTTCAGCAATTCACCATCTGACCGTGAGGTTTCAATCGTGATAACGTCAGCATCTAAATCTGCAATCGCTGCAATTATGTCGTTGAATTCCGAATAGCACATGTGGGTATGAATTTGCGTTTCATCTTCAACTCCACTCGCACAAACGCGAAATGCATTCACGGCCCATTTGAGATATTCCGCGCGGTCTTTCGCACGCAAGGGCAGGCCTTCGCGAATTGCAGGCTCATCAATTTGTATAATGTTGATGCCCGCATTTTGCAAATCGACAACTTCGTCACGCAATGCCAGTGCGATTTGTAAAGCCGTGGTCGCTCGCGGTTGATCGTCTCGTACGAAAGACCAGAACAGCATGGTAATAGGGCCGGTTAACATGCCTTTAACGGGTTTTGTACTGAGCGATTGTGCGTAACTCGCCCACGCGACCGTGATGGGTTGATCGCGTGTGATATCGCCATAAATTATTGGCGGTTTAACACAGCGCGAACCATAACTTTGTACCCAACCGAATTGAGTAAACGCATAGCCATCTAAGTGCTCACCAAAATATTCCACCATGTCGTTGCGTTCTGCCTCACCGTGAACGAGAACATCGATACCTAATTTTTCTTGCCGCTCAATACACTCCGCAATTTCCGCTTTGATGCGCTGCTCATATTCCGCTAAGGAAATCAGTTGATGTTTAAATTGATGGCGTGTTGAGCGAATGGCTTCTGTTTGCGGAAAAGAGCCAATCGTTGTGGTGGGGAATAAAGGCAGTTGTAAAATTGCCTGTTGCTTTTTGATGCGTTCCGAAAAGGCAGATGTTCGTTGTGCATGCTTTGCGTTTACTGATCTCAATCGCGCCTGCACCTGAGGTTTGTGAATTTTTTCCGATTCAATCCTTGCTTTAGCGGCTTGATTGCTGGCGCATAAAATTTCATTTACTTCAGCATCATTCACATTTATCAGTAATTTTTTTAAGCTGACCACCTCGTTAATTTTTTGCGTTGCAAACGCAAGCCAGCTTTTGATGTCATTGGGTAGTTTTTCTTCCCGTTCCACATCCACCGGGCAGTGCAGGAGAGAACAGGACGGTGCTATCCACAAGCGATTCTCCAATCGCTGCTGCGCTGCTTGGAGGAGATGGAGAGATTTCGCCAAATCGTTGCGCCAAATATTCCGTCCATCGATAACGCCGACCGATAAAATTTTATGAGGCGCCAAACGGTCCACTAACGTTAGCAGCTGTTCCGGCGCGCGAACAGCATCTATATGCAATCCTGCCACGGGTAAATTAATTGCCGTAGTCAGATTTTCATTCAATGGGCCGAAATAACTGGCCAATAAAATCTTGAGTTGTGGCTGTTTTAGTGTGTGATAAACCGATTCAAAGGCAGTTCGCCATTTTATCGGTAAATCTAATACCAAAATAGGTTCATCGATTTGTACCCATTCCGCACCTGTGGCGGAGAGCGCATCCAATAATTGTTGGTAGGCTGGGAGTAAATTGTCGAGTAAATCAAAGCGGTCGAAATTCTCCACATCGCTTTTTTCTTTGCCTAACCACAAATAAGTGAGTGGCCCAATGATCACGGGTTTAGCTCTGTAACCTAAGGCAATGGCTTCTTTAGTTTCATCAATAATTTGCGTCCAACTCAGTGCGAATTGTTGCTGAGGGTGAAACTCAGGGACCAAATAGTGATAATTGGTATCGAACCATTTCGTCATGTCCGAAGCACTGCTTGCTGCACCGCTGGGTGCGCGGCCACGGGCTACGCGGAAGAGTGTATCCAAATCTATGTCGTCGCAAACTATTGTCGATGAATCTTGTTGACTGTTGTTATGCGAACAACAGCTATCGCTATGTTCATGATCATTGTCTCCGTGAATAATCTGCGCTTTGCGATGTCTCAGCGGGATATTGCCCAGCGTTGCAGAGAGTGTGAGCACTTGGTCATACCACGCAAAATCTCCGGTGGGAATGAAATCAATGCCCGCTTCTGCCTGCAATTGCCAATGGGCACGGCGAAGCTCTCGGCCCACATTTTCTAGTTGTTGTTGAGTTACGTTTCCGCACCAATAGGCTTCTAACGCTTTTTTTAATTCGCGATTTGCGCCTATGCGGGGAAAACCCAAATTGTGAGTAGTGATTAAATTGGTCATGAAAAATAGCCCTTGTTGATTTCATGTTGACGTGGTTTCATTCTTTCTTAGTTGCTCACATGAATCAAACTGGTAATTTTCAGGTTTAACATGAATAATATTGATGTTGAGGTTTGCTCGGTGTAAAAATTACTTTTTTACACCCTTCGCTCTTACATTACTTTGTGCGCGGAATCCGAAATGCTTGAAATACGACATCTGAAAACCCTCATTGCGTTGCGCGACACGGGAAGCTTGGTTGAGGCCGCTGAGCGCGTGTTCCTAACCCAATCGGCTTTGTCCCATCAACTCAAGGAGTTGGAATCGAAATTGGAGTGCGAACTTTTTATTCGCAAAAGTCGTCCCTTACGTTTTAGTGAAGCCGGTAAGCGATTGTTGCAATTGGCCGAGGATGTGCTGTCGCGAGTGGATGAGGCAGAGCGAGATGTTAAAAAATTAATTCACGGTGATGCAGGGCGATTATTTATGGCCATTGAATGCCACAGTTGTTTTAATTGGTTGATGCCGACAATTGAATTATTTCGCGCACAGTGGCCCGCCATTGAATTAGATTTTTCCGCAGGTTTTACTTTTGACCCTCTCCCAGCACTGGCGCAGGGCGATGTTGATTTGGTTATTACTTCTGATCCTCAATCGCTTAAAGACGTTGAATATGTTCCGTTATTTTCTTACGAAATGCAGATTGGGCTCGCTAACAATCACCTGTTGGCAGATAAATCCTTTTTGCAACCTCAGGATTTTGTTGATCAAACCTTGATAACTTACCCAGTGGAACGAAAACGCTTGGACATCTTTAAGCATTTTTTGACGCCCGCTACCTTAGAGCCCCGTGCAGTACGTACTTCGGAACTTACCGTCATGATGGTGCAGTGGGTGGCAACGGGCCGAGGTGTGTGTGCGTTGCCCAATTGGGTGCTGGCAGAGTACGTGGATAGACAGTTGATATTGGTCCGCCCTGCAGGTGAAAAGGGGATTTGGCCGACCCTATATGCGGCCTTGCGTAGCGAGCATGTAACGACAGCGTATGTGCAGGATTTTTTAAAACTCGCTAGGGCTCATTGCTTGAAAAACTTGCCAGGAGTTAAACAAGTTATCTAGCGGAGCGGAAACTATCCATGGTTGTTGCACGTCTATTTTGGGCTACACTTAGGGTCTCTAAATAGATGAAGCCCGCACTTTGACTATGGAAAATTTAACCCTACGTAAGTTGATTACTATTTTGCTATTGGTCGTTGCTTGTGGAGTCATTTTTTTATCTGCTTGGTCTTATCAGGCGACCAATAAAATAAAAATTGGCAGCGATCTCTACCAAGATATTATAGAAGCTAATGATTTGGTTGCCGATATCCTTCCTCCTCCCCAATACATAGTAGAAGCTTTCTTGCTGATCCATCAAATGCGTTCCGCTGCCGTCAGCGAACAAGTGGCGCTCAAAAAGCGCTTTAACGAAACTTACGATGAGTTTCTGTTAGGGCAGCAGCGTTGGCGTAAAAGTGAGTTGCCAAAGCCGTTATTCGATGCGATCACCGCCGGCACGGGTAACCCAGCCGCTGCGTTTTATAAAGAAGCTGAACAAACATTTTTTCCAGCAATGGCTTCTGGTAACCCAGAAGCCATTGAATCCTCCATAAAAAAATTGGAAATTTACTACCAACAAAATCGCACGGCAGTGAATGAATTAGTGGTGGCAAGTTCTGCGCGAAAAATTCAGTTAGAAAAAATAACGTTGGGGGAAATGTCGCAATATCGCTTCTGGTTTTATTTTGTTGCCATGCTGGTTGTGGCATTAAGTTTGTTCATAGCGATGAAAGTAGTTGCAATTATTCGTGGCCGACTTTCTGCATTAGTTTCTGCTGTTAAGCAAGTGGGCGAAGGCAATCTCTGCATTAAAGTCAATGCCAGCATACAGGATGAGCTTGGAGATTTGGCTGGCGCAATCAATACCATGGTTGCGCAATTTAATCAGGTTGTTACCCAATTGAAGGATATGGCAGAGCAACTTTCAGTTGCTGCCGTACAAAGTGCAAACTTGTGTGGCCAAGGCGTTGAAAATGTTCATCAACAGCACCTCATGGCCTCGCAATTGGCGTCGGGTATGACGCAAATGTCTTTGGCGATTGAGACGGTATCTCAAGGTGCCACTGAAACCTTAACGCGAGTTGGGGACGCGCGAATGGCTACAGGGCAAGGCATTCAAAACATGGAGGCGCATGTTAACAAAGTTCATGCAATTGCTAGCAATATTCAGCGCGCAGCGAATCATGTTGAGCAGTTAAGTGAACTGAGTAATACCATAGGCTCGGTTTTGGATGTTATTCGCGGTGTTGCTGAGCAAACAAATTTACTCGCCTTAAACGCGGCAATCGAGGCTGCGCGGGCCGGTGAACAAGGTAGAGGTTTCGCGGTAGTTGCAGATGAAGTGAGAACCCTAGCGAGCCGAACCGGCCAATCCACAACTGAAATTCAGGAAATGATTGAACGCTTGCAAACGAGCACTCATGATGCGGCAAAAGAAATGATTTTTAGCCGCGACGAGGCAAAAAAAGGTGTAGAAGATGTAACTCATGTGGGGCATCTGTTAAAAAATTTATCCTTAGCGGTTGAGAAAATTCATTCAATGAATTTTGATATGGCGCAGAGCGCAGAAGAGCAGGCGAGCGTAACCAGAGAGTTTGATCGCAGTTTGCAAATGATGAAAGTGTTAGCCGATAAGAGTTTGAGTGGTATCAAAGAGATTCAGTCTACAGCAGAAAATTTGTCAGCCATGGCAATTCAGCAAAATAATTTCGTGAAGCAATTTCATTTGGATTGATAAAAACATGCCGGAACACACCGGCATGTTTTTAAAGGTTCAACGAGTCAATTAGCCCAATACTTTTAATGCAGCATCGTAATTGGGTTCATTGGCAATTTCGCTCACTAATTCAGTGTGCAATACTTTGCCATCGGTATCCAACACAACAACAGCACGAGCTGTTAAGCCAGCCAAGGGGCCGTCCACTAATTTAACACCGTAGTCTGCTGCGAAATTTGAGCGAAATGCGGAAGCGGGGATGACGTTTGTTAAACCTTCGGCACCGCAAAATCTTGCTAGAGCGAAAGGCAAGTCTTGCGATGCGCAAATGACTACGGTGTTGTCTATGCTGCTAGCTTGCGCATTGAAAGTACGTACAGATTGTGCACAGGTTGGAGTGTCTACGCTTGGAAAAATATTCAGCACAACACGCTTTCCTGCGAGGCTTTCTCCAGTTACAGCTGACAAATCGGTTTTAACTAAGTTGTAACTGGGCGCTTTGCTACCGACTCCGGGCAGAGAGCCGTTAGTGTTGAAAGGGGTGCCTTTTAATGTAACTGTTGCCATGGAATTGCTCCTCAAGTGTGGGTTTAGCGTTGTGATCTTGGTGTCTAACAAGATCTTTGTTAGTGGTGGCTGAAAAAGAAAAAACAAGTCTATTCTGCAGAATGTCTGACAAATTCTCAAATCGCTAATTTTTATAAAAGGTATAGTCAGAAACTAATGGCGCGTTTATAGTCTGTGCCGGAAGCTCCTAGTGTTACCTCATGCAATGCCATTTGCCAAACCTCAACAGACCCTAAGCATAAGTTATTTTATGACAGCTATTCCCGTTATTATTGTGTGTAACCATGAAGCCTACATGGCCGCTGCTCAATCCTTGGCCCTCAAAACTCAATTAACCTTGTTGCAATTCGTTAACCCTGCTGAATTGAGTGAGCCGGATTTTGTCGTGTTATTCGATGCTCAAGGAATTGCTATACAGCATACGGGCCGCAAAGCGCCGGGGCCAATTCGTGCGGAATTTACCTCAGGCGCTGTGGATCATCGGCGTAAATTTGGTGGCGGTAAAGGACAATTAATTGCAAAGGCGGTAGGTGTTAAGGCAGGCGTCTATCCCAGCGTGATGGATGTCACGGCGGGGCTTGGTCGGGACGCGTTTGTGCTGGCAACCTTGGGGTGCGAAGTTCAGATGCTTGAACGCTCAGCGATTGTTTACCATTTATTGGATGATGGTTTAACACGAGCTCGTGAGCACGCAGGATTTGAAGATGCAGAATTGGCGCAAATTATCGCAAGAATGAAGCTCATTGCAGTAAATAGTTTAGAGCATTTGGCACAGCTGCCCGAAACTGAAAAGCCCGATGTTATTTACCTTGACCCTATGTTTCCCGACCGCGAGAAATCTGCTGAAGTCAAAAAGGAAATGGCTGCCTTTCATCAGTTGGTGGGTAAAGATGAAGATGCCGCTGCGTTGCTAACGGCAGCACTTGATAGCGCAATATTTCGAGTGGTAGTGAAACGTCCGCGCAAGGCGGAGTTTTTGGGTGGCAAAACACCTAGCTATCAGTTGGAGGGGAAATCGAGTCGATATGATATTTACACCTTAAAGAAATTGCCTGACCAGCTAAAGCGCTCGCTGTAATCACTCTCAGTTAAGAAATCTAACGATCAGCAGGGAGGGGAATATGAAAATTAGGTTTCCATACTGAAATCATAATTCATATTGCGCGTTGGCTCTTGCAAATAATGCCCTTGAATATAATGCGCACCTGCTTGCCAGAGTGTTGACAAAACACTGGCATTTTCAACAAAGGGGACTATGGTAATTTTATTTTCCGCGTGAAGTTTTTCAATAATCTCGATGAGCGCAACTGGGCTTTCATTTTTATGCTGAATATCCACGGTGAATGAACCATCAATCTTAATCATGCTTGCAGGTACATGCTTTAGGGTATTAAACGGGTTCAGCGAACAACCGAAATTAGTGATGGACATTTTTGTTTTTAACTTCACCAAGCCTTCAGCAAAAATTTTGGCTGCATTTAAATGATTGGTGACATCCACTTCGCTAGCTTGAAAGGTAATAGACTCAGGAACCAACTTGGCAGCTTTGAATGCAACTGCAAGCCAGGGTAGCAAGGTTTCATCACAAAGCGATTGACGGCCTAGATTCACAATCAGTTTGGTTTTGTTGCCTTTGGCACGATGCAGGGAGAGCATTTTGATAGATTCGAGAATAACCCAGCGATCTATCTTCACCGAGAGGTTAATTTTACTTGCGGCCTCAAGAAATGCATCAGGCTCAATTTCTTCCTCGTCGCGATTTACTAAGCGTAAATAGACCTCGTAATACTCCTCATCAGAACCGCGTAAGCTGATGATGGGTTGGAAGAGCAGGCGGAATTTGTCGTTGTCCAATGCATATTGAACATCTGCCGTAACGTCTTTTACTTTTTCAACTAAGACTACTTCAGGCTCATAAAGTCGTGCGCTGTTACCATTTTCTGTGCGCACTTTTTCCATTGCCGAGCGAGCTTGATCAATCACCTCACCCGCGCTCGTAGATGTTTCATTGATAATGGATACACCGATGCTGCAGGTTAATTGCAGCGTTTTGCTGTCGATCTCAATGATATGATTTTCAAGTGCGCGGCAAAATTGCAATGCGCGATTAACGGCGGCGTCGGCTTTGATGTTGTTGATTAATAAAGTAAAGCTACTGTCGCTAAAGCGCGACAATATATCTGTGGTGTTAATTTTTTCGCGTAATACGGAGGAAATATCGCCCAGCACTAAATCTGATCCAGCAACGCCAAACGCAGATGATACTCGTTCGACAAATCCATCTATTTCAATATACAAAAGGCTTAGTGATTGTTGATCGCTTATGTTCGCAATGGTGTGTTCTAAATGTTGCAGCATGTGCTGGCGATTAAACAAACCCGTCACTAAATCTTGCGATTTAATTTGATGTATTTGTGCTTGTAATTCCTCTTGATTGGCTGCGGCTTCAAAGCGACTAGCGCGCGCTAAAAATTGAATGCAGGGTTCTTCGTCATAGGTGACGTGGGAAACTTCCAAATTAATAGGAGTGGGAGTTCCATCCTGTTTTACTCCGCGAAACGCAAGCTGGCTCGAACTGACATCATCTCCTTTCAAGGAAAAATCACGCAGAAAATTTTTGAGCTTGTTTTGTTCTTTGTCTTCCACCATATCCATAATGGGCAGAGCTTCGATATCGTCGCGATTTTCAAAGCCAAACAATTCGGCGAAAGATTCGTTGGCGTATAAATATAAACCATCCTGCACGTAGGCAATGGCATCGCGTGATGAATCTAGCAATTGTTGGCTGCGTCGTTCTGCTTCGCGAAACCGGCGGTCTGCGGAGCGGCGTGCTTGGCGATCCATTCGGTTATTGACTTCACGCTGAATAACAAGCAATAAATGTTGGTCATCATCAAGATCAACCACATCGACCGCACCCATTTTCATACCTTCAACACGGGCGAAGAGCGATTCATCCTCTTCGTCGTGCAATAGTATGACTGGAACATCTTTGTTGAGCCGACGTATGTGTTTTAGTGCAGTTTGTGCTGTGGGGTTGGTGGTGTTGTCGTTACCGATTAATAAATCCCATGTTTGTTCTTGCAGTAGTTTTACGAGTGACTCTTCACTGTCGGCGTGTTGTGCACGTGTGGGTCTGCCGGCGTTTTGAAGCATGCTGATAAGTCTCTCAGCTTCAGGACGTGAATTGTTTAATATTAGTAGGCGTATGGTGTCTATCGAGGTCATAAGTCTATTTTCTGCGCCTTTCCTTTATACCGCTTTGGCGGTGTTAGGTACTCTTTGTTGAGTAGATACTGCTTGGTGAGTAAGTACTCTTTGGTGAGGTTGCAGCGATGTTTGAAGTAGTCTTGTGCAAATTTGGACGCTATCTTACTGAAATTCGCTGTTTGCTCAACACTAGAGTGAATTAATGCGAACTGGTTAACTTTGTCACATGTCTCGTGAGAGCTATTTCAATAATTTCTATTCAGTGTAAAGCAAATTAGTCAACGCGCTGATTAATTTGCAGTTATTTTGGCAATCTTTGCATGACCTAGGAGGAAAATCTATAGTTCCAGATCTTCAAATTTAGCTAAGGGGTCCAATCAGTATCTAAATCATCCTGCTTGTTTGTTACTTCTCCTTTTGGGGTGCTTAAATTCCGGTAAGTGAATTGGCTGAAGGCGCCGGTCGCAAAAAGCCTGCGCGTTAACTGAACGATATGGGGTTCAGTGCTATTTTCTTCTTCACGCAAGAACAATCTCGCTTTGGTGTATTCGCGAAAAGAAATTGCGTTGGTTATTAAAGTCGCTGGTTGATTGAGCGCTTTTAATGCTGGAACTTCAATGGCTCGTAAATATTCGGAACTGTCGCCTGTCTTATGAATAACAGCCAAACCTACAGGTGTAGCCAAAGCCGTGATAATTTGAATACCTAGCTGTGTGGCGCCCTTTGTTTGATTGGCCCAGCGCACAACGCCAATACTCCAGCGGTTGTTTTGGGTTGGATTGCGAATGCCTAGCAATTCGCCGGCCTTAACTTGGTTGGGAATGGAGTCTCGCCATTCGATGCAATAACCGCCGTGGCTGACGTCGATCAGAGGGATATGATAAATCGGATGGTCCTCATGAATTTCCTGGCTTTCTTGTTTAACTATTGCTAGCTCAATACTGTTTGTGGCTACTGTCTTTCCTTGGAGGGCGGTACCTACAATATCAAAGGTTTTATTCCAGGGGTCGTCGTTCGCCTTTTTCGTGTGGTTATCTTTGAGTTCTAGGTCGCGCTTTTGAAAAATCGAACCCGTGGATGAATTCTGGTTTACAGCTCCGGTGCGATTGAGAAAATGCGTAAAGTGAAGATTTCCAGATAGATAATAATGAATATTGGTTAGGCCAAGGGTTACTTCAAGGTTGCCGCTGGTTTGCTTGCGATCAAAATTTCGCTGTGATAATAAATTCCATGCTTGACGTAAATGGGAGGTGAGTGCAGCGCTTAAATCTAAGCTGTTGCGTAGCCCCGAATGCTCTGCTGATTCAACGGTAGGTTCGTTGCTAACATCAATTAACTTTTTACAAATAGCTGCGGTATTGAGTTCCAAAATCAGGGCGCGCTCGTCGTATTTGAAGCGGGAGCGGTAATGGGGTGGGCGATTGCTATTGAGAGCGACGGCAAATAGGTTGTCGTGGTTTTCCGGTTGCGCAACTTGCAATTGAGCCAGAGCACTTAGGTTGTTGAGCGCTTCAAATGTAGACAGTATTTCGTCTTGCCTCAATTGATTAGGGCGCGCACAAGCAAGCAACAAGGCTCTCGTGTAGGTCAAGGCGACGGTGTTGCACTGATCGAGTCTTGGATAGGGTTCCGCTACGGGTTGTTCCTGAATCTCTAAAGAAAGTGCGATTTGGTAAAGTGAATGTAGCTCGCCCCAAATATGCCCAGAAATGGGCACGTAAAGCTGGTAACTGCGCAGTAGCAGCAAGCTCAGCCCCGTTATGGATCTGTGTATCGCGAGCGACAGCAGATCTAAATTGGGCTTCGCATCTTTACACAGATCCCGCACTACCACCAAGTAGCCATTAACCAAGTGCTTTTGTAGAGCTTGGGCTATGGTAGCTGTCTTTACCGCGTGTTCGGGGAGGATAAGCGGTTGATTGAGGAAGCTTTGAGCTAAGCTTTCTACCGTTTGGAGGCTGGGTGAACGCAAATGCTCTAGAATAGTTAAGCGAGTTGAAGGCGTAGTTTGAAACCGGCTGACTTCAGGCAGCGCCTGATACAAGAGCCCGCCGACAAATTGCATCTGCGTCAAAGGCAATGAATGAACCCAAGCCTGAATACTCTGCTCACTGCGGCCATCGCAAAAACTCAATTGTGCCAAATCTTGTAAGGGCACATTGAGTTGATTGATGAGTTGATGGTTGGGCTGCAGTCTATTCATGTCTAAGGAGCTAGTGTTTTGGTTCTATGGCCGCTTTTCTATCTACACTATAGACCAATTACAGCTCACCGGATTGGGAATGGATGCTGATCTATTTGTTTAATTTTTAGTCTTCGTTGAGCTGTTGTCGGTTAGATCTTTAACGCAAGGTGAGCTCTTGAAGTTGAGACCTGCGGACCGTTTCATTTATTTAGCCTTCCGGTGATATGAGGCGACTCCGGTGGGTAAGCTGAACAAATAGACTAATTGACAGCTAAGCCGAGAAATCTAGTGCTCGCGAATTGATTCTGCTTTGTTGTTGTATTTTTCTGTTAAACTGCGCCGATTTTTTTGGGCTCTGGTGTGGGAAGTGTTGATCGACGAGCGGCCTAGCGCAGCATCAACAAACCTAAACACTTGAGTAATTGCCTAACTTTTCGTTTGGAGAGCATTTATGTCTAACCCACGGGATAAAAAATACAAACGTATTTTGTTGAAATTGAGTGGCGAGGAGTTAATGGGTACCGAAGGTTTTGGTATTGACCCCAAAGTGCTCGACAAAATGGCGTTAGAAATTGGTCAGCTCGTCGGAATAGGTGTGCAAGTGGGGCTGGTGATTGGCGGCGGAAATTTGTTCCGTGGCGCTGCTCTTAGTGCAGCAGGATTGGATCGCGTAACCGGTGATCACATGGGAATGTTGGCAACGGTGATGAACGCCTTAGCCATGCGCGACGCCTTGGAGCGTTCGAATATTTCCTGTCGCGTTATGTCGGCCATCCCTATGAGTGGCGTGGTTGAACATTATGATCGTCGTCGCGCTGTTCGTTTTTTGAATTTGGGCGAAGTGGTGATTTTTGCTGCGGGCACGGGCAATCCTTTCTTCACGACCGATTCGGCAGCCTGTTTGCGCGGTATTGAAGTGGATGCCGATATAGTTCTCAAAGCAACCAAGGTGGATGGTGTTTACACCGCTGATCCCAAAAAAGACCCAACAGCCACGAAGTATGATCGCCTGTCTTACGACGAAGTCTTGGATAAAAAATTAGGCGTTATGGATTTAACGGCCATTTGTTTGTGCCGTGAACATGATATGCCTGTGCGGGTATTTCGAATGAATAAAACTGGCGCCTTGTTGAATATCGTTGTGGGTAGCAACGAAGGCACATTGATTGAAGAGGACAAAAGCCATGCTAAATGATATTAAAAAAGACGCTGAAGCGCGTATGAAAAAAGCGATCGAAGCCCTGGGAAACCATTTCAATAAAATCCGCACCGGGCGAGCTCACCCCAGTTTGTTGGATGGAATTACTGTGTCCTATTACGGAACTGATACTCCGCTAAGTCAACTTGCCAACATTAACGTTGAAGATGCGCGAACCCTTGCCATTAGCCCCTGGGAGCGAAATTTAGTTCCCGAAATTGAAAAGGCCATAATGAAATCGGATTTAGGTCTAAACCCATCCACCAGCAATGGTTTGATTCGTATTCCTTTACCTATGCTCACTGAAGAAACCCGTAAAAACTTTATCAAACAAGCTCGTGCCGAAGCCGAAAATGGCCGCGTATCTGTGCGCAATGTGCGCCGCGATGTCTTGAATGATGTTAAAGCGCTGCTCAAAGACAAAACCATCAGTGAAGATGATGACCGCCGTGCGCAGGACGAAATTCAAAAAATTACCGATAAATACATTGCAGAAGTCGACAAGGCCTTAGCGGCAAAAGAAGCGGATTTAATGTCCATTTAATCATTAACTGCCGAAATATCCGGCTCCCTGTGCTCAGTGGGTCGGGTTGCTTTTTTTTCTGCGCAGCGCAAGTTCATAGAAAAAGTTAATAAACGCCAATTAAAAACGCCTGTCAGAGGCGAATTATAGGCAGCTTCGCATAGCGTATCTTTAGTGGAGTCATCAGTGTCAACCAATCAACTTCGCCATCTGGCGATCATTATGGAC
>JACCDR012212043.1_pt1 | contig 13312 bp, 20 predicted proteins | sample 7446431 | NCBI WGS metagenome assembly JACCDR01 (sample SAMN15323443, study PRJNA562643) | freshwater metagenome | isolation source: river surface water | place: USA:Blue River Watershed | collected 2017-08-17
CAAAGATGTCATTCAGACGCTTTGATACTTCTTTTCTGGGGGTAAACAGTAACTCAGTGGAATTTTTTGGATCATCAGTGAAAAATCCTTTTATGTGTATGTATGTTCTTAAGACAACATTATGAATACCTTGCTCTACAAGTTTTGGTTCATAATAATCTTTAAACAGATACTTTTTCACACAATTATTTAGTTACCCATACCACCATCCATTCCACCCCAAAGATTCATAGTGTTTACACTAACACCATTAGCTTTTATATATAGAAAAAGTTGCATTCTGTATGCTGAAAATGTTCTAAGAATATTTATCATGTGCTCGGAAACTAACGCCTTTCCATAAAAATCAGCTTCCTTACTAAAATCCTCATCTGAAAACTTAGCAAAATTTTCTTTCATGTCTGCAAGTTGCGCATCCATTTTTTCACTAAAATTTTCCAAAGTTACAGAATCTCTAAATTCATTGAAATCTGCAAGAACTTTTGTGTCATTATGAAGTACTGCCTTCATCATTCCAGAACCTGCAGTAGAAAGATATTTTAGTAATTCTAAAGTACTTCTCTGTGCTGGACTTGGTCTGTATTCAAGCATAGATGGAGTAACCTTTGTACCCAAGTGTTTAATAATTCTTATCTCGTTTTCTAGAGATTTTATAAAATTTTCTTTTGTATACATTATTTTTTACTTAAAATTAAGGTCTACAGTATACCACAACTACTTAAACAACTCTAAAAATTTAACTGGATCAACAGTGACTCCGTAAATACGAATACTGAAATGCAAATGAGGAGCATCGGCATAACCAGTTTCTCCACTCAAACCAATAACATCTCCCTTGTAAACAAATGTTCCTTTTTTTGCAATTGTTTCTGATAAATGTAAGTAAAATGAAAAAACTCCGAGCCCGTGATCTATTACAACTACTTTTCCATAATTCCTAGAATCATTAACAGCTCTTACGATACCGTCGTTAGTGGCAAACACCTTTGTTCCAGTAGGCGTATCATAGTCCACTCCCTTATGTGGCATAACCAGTGAACCAATCCTTCTATAATACCCGAACTCATCCCCCACAACTGGTTTAGCTAGTGGGGCTTGAAAACCAGAAATCCACCAGATTTTATTTCCTGTTTTTAAATTTTTAAAATCATTATTTTCTTCTGCAAGAGATTTGATAAGGTTCTTTTGACTTTCTAATGTATTACCGCCCAACTTTTTTGGAATATTATATGGCAACTCTTTTCTCTTCTTTTCTTTTACTGTCACTTTGTCTACAGCAAATACACCAGTATGTGTTTCTGCAATAACATAATACTCACCTGGAGCTTTATTTAAATCTATACCCACTAAACCAGTCGCTTTATTTTTATAGTTAAATATTCTTACTGGAACACCAGCAAAAGTAAGTTTTTTTAACTTTGTAGAACTAGCATTAACTTGAATCATTAAAGGTTCGCCCTGCAAAACTGTTTCTGGATAGAAAGAAATAGAAACATTTTGTGCGTGAGCAAAAGAAGCAGACAAAAATGCTCCAGTTAAAAATATTGAGGTAATGTAAAGTTTTCTAAGCACAGTATAAATATACTATATTAATGGAAAAATGGGATACTGGGGTGGGAGTTGGTCAGAGATATTTTTCTTGTCGACACAAGAAAAATTCCACGACCCTGACTCGCGACCATCTCTGGTGAGATGGTACCCGCTCCGTCTTTCGACTCCCGGACGCAAGTTCCCCCAGAACTTGCTTAGCCACCCAGTCATGACGAAACCCGCTTTCGCGGGTTGTCATAACTGGGTGGCTACTGGGAGTCGAACCCAGACAGAGAGCTCCACAAGCTCGCGTGCTACCGCTACACCATAGCCACCATTAAACCTTATTAAGGTAAATGATTTATAACACGAAAAGTCATTTTTATCTAGTAAAACTTATTTATTTGAGTATACTTATCCCATGAGCAATAAAAAACAACTAAAAAAGTTTGATGCGTATGATTTTTCAAAGGAGGATATAGGTGGTGTTACTGTTTACCATAAAAACTTACCTTGGTCCCCTTGCATACACATTAATATTGTTTTTACAGTTGGCGCCTTTAATGACCCCGCAGGAAAAGAAGGTCTGTCTCACTTTCTAGAGCATATGATTTTTGATGGATCTCCCAAACTTCCAAACAAAAAAGCAATAAAAGAGTGGTCAAAAATTTATGCGTTGAACACGTGGAACGCTTGGACAAGTTTTCATCAAACAAACTACCACCTGAGGTGTTTGCCTGAGAAATATGAAGAGGTTGTAAGTGGAATGAAAGACATGATTTTTCATCCATTTTTGAAAGATGAAGATGTTGAACATGAAAGAAAAGTTATTACCCAGGAAGCTTGGGGCAGATTCCAGAATGAGAAATACCTAAAGTATTCCAAAGATGTGACAAAAAACTTATACCATGGTCACCCTCATGAGCACATAAGTAGTCCTTTAGGTTGGCCCGACACTATAAGTAAAATAACTAAAGACGATATATTCAATTGGCACAAAAATAACTATGTGAAAGGTAATTTCTACGTAGTCATAGTAGGTAATATAAATAAAAAACATATTAAAACTCTTGAAAAGACATTTAAAGATTTACCAATAAGTAAATTTAAAACAAAGCAAAAAACATCAGTTCAGAAACCAATAGATAACAGATGGATAAAAAGTGCAGATGAAATTGGAGAAGTTAAAGAACAAGTGGAAATTACAATATCCCGAAGCATGGATGGGATGCCACAAAAACAAATATGGATTGATTCAGCTTTTAGAAGAGTTTTGTATGACCTACTCTTTGAAAGACTAAGGCTAGAAAAAAGTATTTGTTATGGAGTGAAAGTATTAACCTCATCGTACAGAGACCACGCTGAAACTCTTGTAACACTAAAAACAGAAGAAAAGAATATAGAAATGGTTGAAAAAGAGTTTTGGAATACTCTTAAAGAAATAGAAAACGGATTACATAAAGAAAGATATGATTTAATTAAAAATCTTGGAATCGACCAGGTTAAGTCAGAAGAGATATCTTCTGAAGATGTTGAGGGTATGGGTGTAAATTTTGCATATAGGTACGACGGCAAGATTCCAACAAAAGAAAGTATTCTAAAAGATATGAGTAAGGTAACCTACAACGATATAGTTAAATACAGTAAAAATGTATTCGATAAAAAATACGTATTTACTGAAATAATTCTTCCTTCAAAAAAATAGATTATTCGTGGTGCCCGGGAGAGGACTCGAACCTCCACGCCTTACGGCTTACCCACCTCAAGGGTAAATGTCTACCAATTTCAACACCCGGGCAATAGATGCAGTATATTTGAGATTAATCCATATTTCAATCAAAAAATCATCCTTGTGGATGATTTTTTATTTTATTCTGATTTTGTTTCTTCAGCTGGAGTTTCTACCGCTTCTTCCTCACTCGGTGCATTGTCTGGAAGAGCTTTTATGTTTCTCATTTGTCTTCTGATTTCTTTTGCTGCCTTGTCTCTGATGTGATAAAGCTTTGCTCTTCTCACTTTTGATCTCTTTAGAGTTTCAATAGAATCAATCATTGGAGAGTACAGTGGGAAAATTTTCTCAACCCCAACTCCAGAAGCTACCTTTCTAACTGTAAATGTTGCTCCAGCCTCTTTGCCGTGTTTTACAGCAATAACAAGACCCTCGAAAGCCTGAAGTCTAGTTTTACCCTTTTCTACTATTTTCTGCCATACACGAATAGTATCTCCAGATCTAATATCTAGGTTTTTTCTGTCGATTACCTTTACTGGTGACTTTATTTCCATAAGACTTACAATCTAACATAGCTTTATGCACTTTGCAATATGGATACTGCCTTGGCGAAATCATCAGGATAAGGGGCAGAAATAGTGTGTTTCTCTCCTAGAATATCTGACCAAGTAACCTGTCTTGAGTGAAGCGCAAGCCTATCAAACCCTAAATCATTCTGCATACCCTTTCCATACAAAACATCAGCAACTAGTGGGTAGTTTATTGCTTTAAAATGCACTCTTATCTGATGAGTCCTGCCCGTCTTAGGCATTACTTGTACAAATGAATACCCGTTTTTCCTATTTATAACCTTATAATCTGTAACGGCAGGACGCTCTTCACCCCTACCTCCTCTTTGCGCAGTCCACATTCTAAAATCCTTACTACTTCTATTTATTGCTCGATCAATTGTACCGAAATCATTTTTTACTTCACCTTCCACGAATGCCTCGTAAATTTTTTCTATGTTTCTATCTTGAAATTGTTTTTTAAGGTTTTGAAAAGATTCTTCTGTTTTGGCAACAAGCATTACACCCGATGTTTCTCTATCTAATCTATGAACAATACCCGGACGTGGTACTATTTCACCAGTCGAAGTCTTTCCGGGCTCACCAACATCTTTTATTTCTGGATATTTTTCCAATAACCAATCCACAAGAGTTCTTTCAACTGTTTTGCCATCACCGTGCACCACCATTCCTGCAGGCTTATTTACTGCAATCACCTCACTGTCCTCATATAGTATTTCTGGATTCATTTAAATTTTAATTATCTACTTACCGATTCGTCTATCTCTTTGGTTGTATTCATTTATAATAGACTCAAACTCTTCTTTAGAAAAATCTGGCCATAAAGTTTTTGTAAAGAATAGTTCACTGTATACACTTTGCCATGGTAGAAATCCTGATAGACGCATTTCTCCTGATGTACGGATAATTATATCTGGGTCAGGCATATCTCCTGTTTGTAAATGCTTTGCAAAATACTCTTCTGTAATTTCTTCTACACCAGGATTGCTTTTTACAATATTTTTAACAACAGAAAGTATTTCTGCTCTACCGCCATAGTTTAAAGCAAAATAAACATGGGGACCCTTATTATTCTTAGTTTTTTCCTGTGATTCTAAAAGATCTTTCTGTAACCCTTCGGAAAATCTGCTTAGATCTCCTACGTAATGCAAAACACCACCTTCTTTATGAAAATAATCCAACTCACTTTTTATAAAACTCCCAATTAGACCAATCAAATGATTTACCTCATCTTCTGTTCTATTCCAATTCTCAGTAGAAAAAGTATAAAAAATTATGTGCTCTACGCCCAAGTCTCTAGCCCAAGTAACGGTATTTTTTAAAGCTTTACCTCCGTGGTTATGACCTTCAAGTTTAGATAGACCTTTTTCCTTTGCCCACCTTCTATTGCCATCCATAATTATCCCTACACATTTAGGGATTTTTAATTGTTCATTCATTTAAAAAATAATACAACATTTTAGAAGAATTTTCTAATACACTAAGTCATTCTAAAATACAATATAAATAGTAGTATTGTGATCAGGGATCTTTTTCTGCCGAAAAAGATCCCGGCTAGACACCCTGCGCCCCGCACAAGTACGAAAAAAACTGCATTCAGCAGATTTGTTTCGTCTTGTGCGCGATACAGGACTCGAACCTGTGACCTACCCGGTGTAAACGGGTTGCTCTACCAACTGAGCTAACCGCGCATATTTTATTAACTGGTCACAGATATTTTTCAACTGAAAAATTCTTCGACCCCGCCTCGCGCCGTCGCGCTCCGGCCTTGCGCCTGGGTCCCAAACCCAGTCTCACTAACCGCGCATAGAGAAACATTAACCTATTTTAAAATAATTATCAATATTTTCGGTAAAAATCTTTCCTTGCAGAAACTGTACACCTTTTCTGTATTTATCAAAAAAAACATAAAAAGTCTTCAGTTCCTAATTAAAGTCTTGGGATGACCTTCTCTGGCACACAACAAAAGAACCCGTAAGGGTTCTTTTGTTGTGTGTGCTTTCGGTAGGAATCGAACCTACATCAAAGCCTTAGAAGAGCTCTGTTCTATCCATTGAACTACGAAAGCAAAGCAATACCAGAATAACACAGATACTTAATTCTGTGAAATAATTTATAATGCTGGGTTTCCTGGAAATGTTTTTCCACCACTTATCTCCTCTAGGCTTTTTTGTCTTTCATCATATTCACCAACAATTTTTTCTAGTAGCTTATTGTTAACCTTTATTTCACTTATCTCTTCCCTATCAGGCACGTTAAATAAAGTTCCATTATCTACATTAATATAAAAATATGTAGAAATACCTATTAGTATAAGAGTGATAAAAAGCATTACAAAAACAACTATCATCCAGTCTCTTTTTGGTTTTATTCCCTCTTTTTCATAAGAAACCTTTTTGGATGTAAGGTTTTGATACCAATTTTTAGTTTTATTTATAAAATCTTTCATGATTATTTATATTCTAATACACTAATCTCAAAAATACCTTGCCATTCTTTATTTGAACTCTGACTTCTTATCGCAGTCAATTCTTCCTTACTTGATAGTGTAAATTTATTGATTTTAATTCTATATTTTAGGGATTCAATTTGTGAGGCAAATTTGTATACATCAACCCATGCTCCTGTAGCTCGTACTTTTACCTTTAGAACAGAAAGTGTACTTGAAGATACCTTAGGATCAGTTGTAAGGTTTAGTGAATCTATCTCAACCAACAAACCAGAACTTCTCCCTAAATTCTCTATTTCTTCAATAAATGCTACGTCACCAGATTTTGGTATTATCATGCTTTCTACTTTCTGAACTTCAGGGTCAATACTTTCAACCAAATTTTGTAATGACATTAGATAATCATGTTTCTGGTTTTTTGAAGACAAATCTTGTTCTACAGTTAGAATAGTTTCATTTTTAGATTTGATATCACTATATACATAGTAAATCGCCCCAAACAGAGTAAGTGACGCGACACTCAGAACCACTATCATTTTTTTAATAATCCAGATTGTTCCATATTATTTTTCAATATTTATACTTATTGTAAAATCTATATTTTTATCTTTTGCAAGGTTTGATATAGGTAAATCAACTTTGTTGAAGTGCTCGATTTTTCTCAGACTTTCTGTAAAAGCAACTAGCGAATCTCTTTTGTCACTCATCCCGTTTATTGTCACCACCGCACTGTTTGAATCTGTGGCTGAGTAGAATATCCCCTCCAATCTAATTGCTGATGATTTAACCCCGAGTATTGAATCAAAAACAGGTATCATTTTAGGATAGTCCATTGCTTCATTTATATTAACCAACTTTTCATTAAGGTTTCTAATAAATGAAGTTGTGGAAGCCACGTCTAAAGCCGAAATAGTTTTACTTATCTCATCACTCTTTACCAAGAAATCCTTTTCTTTATAAAAAGATATTAACCAACTAGGAAAAAGAAAAACCAAAAATGATATTTGAGAAAGTATGATAAAAGATAGAACCACTATAGCTAGACGAAATCTATACTCTTTTTTGATACGATTTCTTAAGTTTTCTGGAAGTAGATTAAACATAGATTATATTAGTATTTTTGATGGGATAGCCAAACCGATACTGCCTGCATACTTAAGTGACTCATTAAATGGAATCTCTGGGACATTTTTATTTATATCAAATGCATTAACCCAAACATTCGCAAGACTAGTAGGAGTTTTACTGTGGGTAGCAACAAAAGAAACGAGTGAATCATCTATACTGTCACCACATATATAAATCTGACTTATTTGTCTATCTGGTTTCCCAACATTCTCTTTTAGAGTGTGCCAATAAGTGTAAAGTCTTTTTATTTCCTGCATCAAAAAAGATGGATTATTTGAAGACTCCCCTTTAGTTTGTATTGTTGAAGTAAACCTAACAATCCTTGAACTAGACACATACAAACCAAATTTATCTTTTGAAAAATTAACCACCAAAGTAGTGCCGACTGTGTTAACTGGTACAACCGCCCTTGTTACAGCTTGGGACTCAATCTCCAAAGATATCAATGATAGTCCAGATTTTTCAGCAATCTCAACGTAAGAATCAACAATGTTAATTGGAAGAGCTGAAACAACAACCCCCATAAGATCTTTTTCTGGTCTTTCAAAAAGCTTGTAATCAAAAGTGAGTTCAGCTGGTGAAACTGGCACATTCTCCTCCATTTTTGACTCAATAGCACTCTTTATTTCATCACCTGAAACCATTGGGATTTTGGCCGTGAATAAATATGCCTTCTCTTCAGGAAGAGACATTTTTACAAAATGAAGATTAAGCTCTTTTTTAATTTCTGATATTACTCTCACCAGTTCTTCAACATTATTTATCTGACCATCCACAACCGAGCCGGGTGTTATAGCTTTTTCTGAATATTTTTCTAGATGAAGAATGCCAGCCTTTTTATTAAAAGAAATACATCTAACAAACGTATCCGAAATCATAATTCCAGCATAAGGAATATCTAAAAACTTCGGAGCCGGAAAGGCCTGAAAGATTTTTTTAAGATTCATTTGAAATAATTATACCTTATTACAAGATACAATAACAACAAAAAATATTGAGATTAATTCACACCGGCACCAGGAACTACATTTGTTTCTGCATTCAATAGTGAGAAAAAGTTTTCTCCACTAACTGCGAGTATCATCCCCTGACTTTCTAAACCTTTTATAGTTCTTGGTTCTAAATTTGTTGCAAAAGCGCATTTTTTACCAACAAGAAGACTTGGATCTGGATAAAATGAAGATATACCTGAAATTATTTGTCTTGGACTTTCTTCACCAAACGAAACATTTAGTTTAAGTAGCTTTTCAGAACCTTCAACTTTTTCTGCAGACAATATTTCTCCTATTTTTATTTCAACTTTTTTAAAATCGTCTATTGATATACTCATATTTAATTAAGATAATATTTTTAATACTTTTTTAATTTTCTCTCCAGTACTACTCTCACCTGTAACTTTTTTAAGCGCCTCTCTCGCCTCTCTTTCTCCATAACCCAAAGATTTTAGAGCTTCAATAACATCAACATCTCCGGAAACAGAAAATTCTTCACCTGAAGAAGTTAGCTTATCTTTTAGTTCCAAAACAATCTTCTCAGCATTCTTTTTGCCCACACCTGAAACTTTAACCAAGTGACTTGTATCACCGGAAACAATTGCATTTCTTAAATTTGAAATACTGGCAACAGAAAGTATGCTGAGAGCAGATTTAGGACCAATGCCCGAAACTGTAATAAGTAACTCAAAAAAACCAAGCTCTTCTTTGGTTGTAAAACCATACAGATCCATAGCATTCTCTCTTACTGCAAGGTACGTCCAAAATACCTGGTCATCGTTTTTACTTGCATCAAGACTAGCCATAGTGGTAAACAGCTTATAACCAACCCCTGATACGTCCAAAATAACAGACTTCAAGTCTTGGTGTACCACCTTACCTCTCAAATATCCGATCATAGGTCTAATAATACATTATTTTACCCTTGACCCATAGGGGTTGATTTATTTATGAATTTATTATAGTATCTGCCTTATGCCAATAACAAAATCTGCAAAAAAAGCACTGAGAAACTCTGGTAAAAAGAGAGTTTTTAACCTAAAGAAAAAGGATGCTATAAATAAGGCGGTAAAAAACCTTAAAGCTCTTGTTTCAAAAAAGGATACTAAAGGAGCAGTTGAATACATGAAAAGTGTTCAAAAAGTTTTAGATAAATCAGTTAAAACTGGATTAATAAAACTAAATACAGCTTCTAGAAAGAAATCTAGATTAGTAGCAATGATAAAGAAAGCACAATAAAACAAAAACCGGCTTAGCCGGTTTTTATTTTATTTCATCATGTGTCCTCGCCAGGAATCGAACCTGGATCGCCAGCTTCGCAGGCCAGCATTCTATCCATTAAACTACAAGGACAAACAGTGGCAAGATTAACACAAAAAAATCAGTATTAAAACCCTAGGTATATCAATACCTTTTCTAGTAAAGGTTCAGTATTCTCTTCTTCTGGTAAATATTTTGAAAGTAGATTTTTTATCTCATCTGCATCATCTTCGTGTATGTGTATTACCACAAACGGCATGAAAACTTTATTTGATTTGAGAAGTAATCTAGGATAACTATCTCTAGTTTCAATCCAAAATGATTCAATATTTGAATAAGAGTATCTTGTTCTGCCAAAAGTTACTCCGGACTTGTCTATTGTTGCCGGAACTACATCTGGTCTTCTTGAGGCAAATATAGAAAGAGTAAAAGCTGAAACAACTATCAATATTGCGAAAATTACATTATTTAATATTACCGCAATTAATGCAGCAGAAAGCGTGACAATACCAACTATCCAGTACCAGTCGTTGGTTTTCTCTGTATGCAAGTATTCAACTGTTTCCCAAGAAATTTTATCCATATTATAGTGTGTTTAAAATTGTATCATTTGGTTTTGATTTCTGATATTCAGTACCGGCCATCCATATATTCATTGCACACACAACCAGTGCTAAGTTTTTAATAATATATTGACCTTCTATTGTAGGAACTCCAAACTTTGTCCATATTTCCCCTATCACAAAAAGTGGTAATACTGTTGTAAATATATGTAAACCAAAAAGACCAGTAGCGATTTTTTCAAATCTAGGAACAAAAAATAGTACACCTATAACCATTTCAAATAAACCAAACAAAACAATAAATGAAGAGAACGGCATAATACCAGAAATAGTGTTATCAAAAAGTTTTTCAACTAAAGGGCTGGCCGGACTCTGCCCTATAACCTTTAATAAGCCAAACCAAAAATACATAACAAACAGAGCGATTCTCGATAAAAGAACTGTTGATTGTTTTATTGTCATATAAATAATTATACAACTTAGAAATACTAAAGGCTATTTATATATACACAATAAATTATCTATGGACACAACCGGCCCAGCAACAAGGTCTTCTCTTCCCTTCTGCTAGTTCTTCAACTGTTCTTTTAATTCTATGTTTTCTTGTTTCTATCTTTTTAGGAGATATTACCCAGCAGATCCATTCATTACGTGCGAGTGGCGTTATGTCTTGCCAAGTAGAAAAAGATTTTTTATTTGAAGACAAAGCAATTTTTAGGTCGTGTGGGAGGGCGTGAGGCATGGAGATAGTATAACAAAAACAAAACCGCCGTTTGGCGGTTTTGTTTACTTTGAGTGTTCAGTAAATGCCCTCATCAGTGGCACTCCAACTGAAATTCCTAATACGGCCAAACTAGCACTCAGACCCCATGCTCCCATGTTAGCAGCAACTCCTGTTCCTATTATTGCAACAAACCATACCGCAAGAAATTTTTGTCTTCGTGTCATAAACACAAATTAGCATATGTGGTCATACCGTGTCTATGCGAGGTGAAATTATAAAAAATTTATAGCAAACGGAAACAATTGAAATACATATTAAATTTACCGATATGAAAAGGATCCCCCGAAGGGGACCCTGATTTCAGACTGAGGTTCTAATCCCCAAGTCTTCATACGAATATTGTCTGTTGTGCTCAGCAACAGAAATCTGAAGCATGGAGGAGATTACTCCGCTGCACAACTTCTGACTCAACCTTACAGCTGCAACTGCCTCCTTCAGACTCATGTATTTTCTGGCACAAGCGATCCTGACCAAAGGAAGAATATCTTGCTTATCTTCAGTTTCAACAAGCAAGTAAAGTGTTTCAGTTGCCCCCTTTGCTGATCTCCTTCCACTTTCCCAGTTTGTGATATTTGAAACCGAGACACCCAACAGAACTGCCATTTCGCTTTGTGAGAGTTGGTGTTTTTCTCGAATACTTTTCGGGTCCATTATTCCTCGCTTTCCAATGAAACCATAGTTGATTTATACATAATTGTCAATGCTAGTAGGTTTTTTATTTTGCAGATGGGGTGAGACTGGGATGGGACCCGGTCGCAAGACGGGAGACTGGCGAATTGAGGTTGGGGGCGTGAGGCATGGGGGTATTATAGCAAATAACTCCAGGTTGAATTAAGATACCTCTTACATCTTGAGGGAATTAAGAAAATATATCTAAATTCAATAATTATTTATTGAACACTTTCCCTTATTATTACAACTCCAATTCTTAACTTCAACATCTCCCAACCTTAAATTTGGATTATTCTTATTATAATATCCCGCTTTAATATTTCCCTTACTTCCAAAATAAAGTGAATTAATTCTATATTTATTACCACTTGATAAATCTTGAATTAAATACTGGTCTCCAGGTTCTTCAGCAAAACACCCAGACTCAAAGGCGCTTTGGCAAATTGTGTATACATGTTTTAAAACAATAAAATTTCTAGTATCAACATTATTAACATCCTTAGGTGATAGTGAAGTTGTTATGTATTCCGCAGTATCTTGAAGTATTCCAGGACAACCTTTAGTTATAATTCTTTCATCAGTATTTTTTATGGCTATATTCGCCTCAAATTTAATTATTGATGTCTTCATTAAATCTGGTATTTCTAAATCAATGTCGTATTTATTACATTTAGGAACATATGCATTTTGTGCAATAATTTGTACTAAAGGCTGTGTACTATAAAGATAAATAAATATAGAAAATATTACTATTAAAAATGCAATGAATGTTAGAATTGATTTTCTTATCATGTGGTCAATTATACCAAATTAATATCTGTTAGTAATAAAAAGTAGATAGAGAAAGCTTTCTCTCCCGACCCCTCTCCGTTCGAATCTCGCCACCCAAAACCTTTGGTTTTGCTCGCATCCGCATATGAAAAAACCGCCTAATAGCGGTTGTTTCATATGCGGATGGGGTGAGATTCGAACTCACGGTCCAGTTACCCAGACGACAGTTTTCAAGACTGTTGCTTTAGACCACTCAGCCACCCATCCATGAGAGCTATACTATCAAAAATAGAAGATAATGCAAAGACTTTGTTTTTAATGTAGACTGATGCAAATGAGGTACTTGGGTATAGATTATGGAGAAAAAAGAGTTGGACTCTCACTTTCAGATGAACGTGGAGATTTTTCATATCCCCTATCAGTTTTACAAAACTCTGAAAAATTAGTGGAGGAAATAGCAATCATTTGCAAAGAGAAAAACGTTGCAACTATTGTGATTGGTGAATCAAAAAACTTCAATCAAGAAGAAAACCCTATTATGAAAAGGGTTCATGCACTAGTTGAAGAACTCATTGTTAAAACTGGTTTGCCAGTTAAACTTCATCCTGAGTTTATGACTTCCCTAGAAGCAGAACATATTCAAGGTCACAACGACATGCACGATGCATCCGCTGCAGCAATTATCCTAAAAAGTTATCTAGATTCAAACAAATAATATGCCAGAACTTCCAGAGGTTGAGAACCTTCGTATGGGCCTCGAAAAAAAACTTATTGGACAGAAAATAATCGATGTAAAAGTTCGTAAACCAAAACTAGTGTCTGGAAAAGGAACTCTTCGTACTGCATCCAGAAAAAAAGTTGAGGA
>JACCDR012420422.1_pt1 | contig 13312 bp, 10 predicted proteins | sample 7446431 | NCBI WGS metagenome assembly JACCDR01 (sample SAMN15323443, study PRJNA562643) | freshwater metagenome | isolation source: river surface water | place: USA:Blue River Watershed | collected 2017-08-17
CAGGCACGTATCCTCCACCTAAAGATTGACGAACTTGGACCCATTTCCACTAACGAACAGCTGATAAGTCCGACGATGAAGTTTGCTGTTCCCTTGGCGGCAGGTCTGGTCTTCGCGCTGGTTAGCGGCGCTTACCTCCTCTCGCAGGACACTGGTACTGAAGACCCTCTGACGGCAGAGGCAGAAAAACCTTTTTACCAGAAGAAAGCACAGCGTAGAGGAATGGGAGAGGTTTCCGGCGGCCAGATCCGTATGCCGGCGAGCACCGGATATGCGCGACCCTCCTCTGGCTTCCAGCAGACAGAGCACTCGCGCTATCCCACTCAAGTTATCACTCACGAAGATGACAACAATCTCCCCCCTCCCGAGCATTTCGACCAGCAGCCAGCTGAGGCGCAACCTCCCCAGGAGCATTCGCTGGTAACCGAAAACACTGGAACCCCTGAAGAGAACTCGCTGGACGCTACCATGAATACACCCGCTGAGGCCCCGCAGCCCGTAGTCGAAGAGGCAGCGGATTTTTAAGGTCAACCCTATACACTTTCCCCGCCCTTCGTTATGATTCCGTTGGATGGAAACGCCCTTTGAAACAATCAAATCACTTTTTCGCCAACCGGTAACCCCAGGAAGCCTCTTTCTTTCACTTGAAGGTATCGAGGCGTCCGGAAAAACGACGCAAATCCGGGAGATCGAGGCGTTGGTTAAGCAAAAAGGTCTTCGCGTCCTCACTCTCCGGGAGCCCGGCGGCACAGCTTTCGGTGAGAAGCTGCGGGAAGCGATTCTGAGCTCGGCGACGCCCCTCCACCCACTCGCAGAATGCCATCTGTTCCTCGCCAGCCGGGCCCAGCTCTTAAAAGAAATGATTCTCCCGTTTCTCCTGACTCCGGGCTCCGTGGTCATCCTCGATCGCTATATTGATTCGACTCTCGCCTACCAGGGGAAGGCCCGGAAACTCGGATATGAGACGATCCTCACTCTCCACCAGCACGACCCACTTAACCTTATTCCCCACCGGACTTATTTTTTAGATATTGATCTGCAAACCTCCATGGATCGACAAACCGTTCGAGGCCAGGCGAAAGATTACTTCGAGGCGCAAAAAGGTGAATTCTACCAAAACCTGGTCGACGGGTACCGCGAGCTTGCGGCACTCTTCCCTGAGCGGATCCTTCGCATCGATGCCCAACGATCAGCGGCCGAGATCACCCAGGCCATCCGCTCTGACCTAGAGACGCTTCTTCCATGAACCTCCACGACGTCCTCTTTAAAAAGGCGCGCACCGGTCAGCTGGGACATTTTTACGTTATTGAGTCCTCGGCGCCTGAGGAAGAGGCCCAACAGCAGCTGGTTAAATTCGTCGGCGACTTTATCCGCGATTACTATCAAAAAATTGAAGGCCATCGTCAGTCCCTGGCCGTTCTCATGGACCATCCCGACGTTTATGTTCTGGGCAATACCGGGGCCGGGCAGGAAGAGAGATCAGAAAAAGCCTTTAAGGTTGATGATGCCGAGGCCATGTCTCGCTTCTTCGAGTTTAAGGCCCTGCAGAGTAAGCGCAAATTCGCCGTCATCACCGAAGGCCATCGGATCAACGTCTTGATTGCTAACAAATGGTTAAAGCTTTTGGAGGAGCCTTACGGCGATTCTACGATCTTTCTTCTCAATCCACGCCGGGTGCAGCTCCTTCCCACGATTCATTCCCGCGCCATCCATCTTCGACTCCCATCGGCGCAGCGGGCCGTTGATCCATCCGATTGGAGGGCGTTCCTGGAAGATGTAAGAAAAATGACTCTCTCTCAGTTTCTTGAGGCACACTCGCGAGGGGACGAAACCCTTGGCCACCGCTTAAATGAACTGATCGTCTGGGAGTCCGATCAGTCTGATCGCTTCGCCCCGAAAGAGGCCCTCAGCTCTTGGCTGAAGAAATTTGACGAAATGGAGACTTTTCATCAACCTACTGCAACAAAATGGTCTCTCTTCTATGCCTATATAAAAGAGCACGTTTTACCCCGGTTACCTTGATCGTTCATTGACTTCATATTCCTTTCTGGCGACAATCAGCGGATGACTCAAGAGCTAAACGTAGATGAGGACAAGTATCCTCCTACGGCAGTAGATATAAATTCTGAGGAAGAATTCTCAGAAGATTCAGAAACATCCGACGAGAAGCAGAGCCGAGAAGATAGCAGATTCAAAGAAGGCCAGGTGCTTCGTTTCGTCCGGGTTCGTTTCCCAGGGAACTCTCGTTCTTTCCCTTTCCTCGTAGGTAAACGCCATATCGAGTACGGTCAGAAAGTCGTGGCCATGTCAGACCGTGGCATGGCGGTTGGTTATGTTAACTCCTTCCCCTATGATGTGACCTTTAATAAGTCGATGCTTCCCGTCCGTAGCATCTCCAAAGTCGCCAATTACGATGACATCGATCAAGACAAGGAAGCCTACCGCCAGCAAAAACTCGCGGAAAATGCTTGTACCGATTTGATCATGCGCTACAAGCTGGATATGCAACTCACCCATGTTGAGTTCACCTCTTTCGGTAAGAAAGCGATCTTCTACTTTATTGCCCCTTCTCGGGTCGATTTCCGCGATCTCGTAAAAGAATTGGTCGGGAAGCTTAAAACTCGCATTGAACTGCGGCAAATTTCAGTCCGTGACCGCTCCGCCTCGATTGGTGGTATCGGGCCCTGCGGACGTGAGTTGTGTTGCTCATCTTTTTTGACGAAGTACGGAAACGTCGGCATCAAGATGGCGAAGAATCAGGACCTCACGCTGAATTTCTCAAAGCTCAATGGCGTCTGCGGACAACTTAAGTGCTGCCTCCAGTACGAGGACGACGTCTATCGAGAGAAGCGCTCTCGCCTTCCTAAGGAAGGAGATATCGTAACCACCCATACCGGAGAGACGGGTCGCGTAGACCGAATTCACCTGCTCTCGGAGCAGTTCGACATGATGACCACTCGCGGAGTTCGCAAGAGGTTCGTGGTCGATCTTTATAAAGAAACGCTCAACAAGGAAACAGCGAATTTCCCCAAGGAATTCGAATCAGTTTCCGACGAGACTCATAAGATCATCGGAATGGATGAGGCGGAGTCACGTCAGATCAAAGCGTTTGAATCTGAAGTAAAATCCTATAAAGAGAAGAGTAAATCTTTCGCCGATACCGTCTTTAAAGATCTCTTCGGAGATACATCACTCGACTACGCTCTTCCGGAAGTTCCGGAGCTCGAGTCGCAGCTGGCGCGGGTGAAAACACCTGACGAAGAAGAAGAAATCATCTACACGCCCTCAGACGATGAGCTTCTGCCGGAAGACGATGATGACGACCTTCTGGACAACGAACCCGTGAGAACCCAGGTCGACATGCTCGATCAGCGGGGGCCAAGGGACTCTCGTCCTCGGGATCGCCAGGAGCAGCGCGGCCGTGGACCACGGAGCGACGGTCGAAGCGATCAAGATAACCGTGGACCTCGTCCAGACAATCGCGGTGGCCGTGGAGGCCAGGGCAATCGTGGTGATAATCGCAATCAGCCCCGTGGTCCGCGTCCAGAAGGTCCTCGCCCAGAGGGATCTCGTTCTGAAGGACAGCGCGGTGGCGGAAGAGACGCAAACCGGCAGGGCCGCCAAGGCGGTGGTCCAAGTCCTCAAGGTAGTGGACAGGGCCAGAATCAAGGAAGAAATAGACCGCCGAGATCATGAGGCTTCTTCATACCTCCGATTGGCATCTCGGGAAACGGCTCTTTAAACTGGACCGGGCACCGGAGCACGAACGCTTTCTTTCTTGGCTCGTGGATGAGCTTAAGTCTCAGGAGATTGATGTCCTGCTGATTTCGGGAGACGTGTTCGAGACTCCCGCTCCGCCCCACCAAGCGCTCGAGGCCTTTTATAACTTCCTTCATCGGGTCTCGTCCGAGACTCGAACGGAAACTCATATCATCGCAGGTAACCACGACTCGGGTCTTCTCCTCGAGGCCCCAGGCAAGCTCCTTGCCCCTCACCGGGTCAAAGTCTGGGGTAAGCTCTCCATGGATCCTGCGCACCACTGGGCGCGGGTGGGGTCAATTGATCTCTGTGCGGTGCCGTTCTTTCGCTCATATGAACTTTTACCTCAGGGAACTGGGGATGCTATCGAAGCGCTTCGGCGCTATTTTGTCCGGGAAAAAAATGGGCCTCAGCTTCTCATGCTCCATCACCTGGCGGGAATCTTTGAGGCGGCGGGATCAGAACAAGTGATTGGGCTTTCGGGCGTTGACTCAATTCCGGCCGACCTCCTCTTACCTTTTGATTACGTGGCCCTAGGCCATATCCATAAGCCGCAAAAGATCGGCCCTCGCGCTTATTATTCGGGCTCACCTATTCCGCTGCGCTTTTCGGAAACGGCCAAAAAGTCGGTCGTGATCATCGACGAGATTGGGGGCACCCTGATTCCACGAATCCAACCGATCCCGGTATTTCGGGACCTCTTTATTGTGAAGACGACAGAGAATAGATATCGCGAAGACCTCCGCTCCCTGGTGCGAACTGCGGACCTCACTCCCCAGGTCGAGGTTCAGATCGAACTCTCCCAGCCGCGGATGGGACTGGTGGAAGAGGTCAAGAATCTCCTGACAGAAGCGGGAATGGAACTCCTGTCATTTATACCGCTTTTCCAGCAGAGCGAGGCGCCGCTACGAAGGCCGGAAAGAATCTTCGAGCTTGAACCGCTGGAACTTTTCGCTGAATTTTACGCGACTAAGTATCCTGAGGCGGGAGAAGTGCCGGAAGATCTGGCGCAGGATTTCAAAACGCTACTCGAGAAGGTGCGCCATGCGGCTCCTTCGGCTTAAGGTTCGAAACATCGCCTCCCTTCGCGGCGAACACGACATCAACTTTCGTGAAATCCAGGAGCAAAGTCCGCTGTTTGCGATCACTGGGGAAACGGGCGCCGGGAAGTCTACGATTCTCAACTGCGTGGGACTCGCTCTCTATGGCGAGGTCTATAAGAAAAACGTCAATCAACCCGATGTCGTTACTCTGGGAGAGAAGGACGCTTCCATCGAACTACTCTTTCAGGTCAAAGGAAAGGTCTACCTCGCTGACTGGCGGATTCGTGTCCTGCGCCAGGACGGCCGCCCCTTCGCCAATGCGCCGACTGCTCAGCGCGTGCTCTACATCGTCGATGGTGATAACTTTGAGTCCTCAAGATCGGCGACAGACGTCAGCGCAGCAGAGCTTCTGAATCTGGACTTCGATCAGTTTTGTAAATGCGTGATCTTAAATCAAGGTGAGTTCGCGAGATTTCTCACCAGTTCCTTCGCCGATCGGAAGGATATCCTGGAGAAGCTTTACCCGGGTGTCCTCCTGGATAACATCTCCCGGGAGCTCGAGCAGGAGAAAAAACTTTTAGAGAAGGCCCGCCACGATACAAGCATCGAACTCGACACCCTCCGAGGAAGCACTGTCGCAGGGGAAGACCTGGTTCAGAAAAAAACTCTGCTGACGGAAGAGCTCAGGAAACTCGAGGAGGCCCAGCGCCGCTTTGAGGCCCTGGACTCTCGCTTTACGGAACTTCTTCAATCCTTTGATAAGTACCATGATACCGAGCGGAGGAAAATTCCCCTCCGGGCCGAACTCTTAAGCGTCACCGGACGCTACAATGAGCTCCTGAAACGCGGAGAAGGATTGCTGGCAAAAGCGGAAGAACTCCGACGTCATCAGACGACCGAGATCCCCCGCCTGCAGACATTTCTGGAAAAGGAAAATTCCCTGCTGCATCTTGAGGAAGGATGGACACGCATTCGTCGGGACCTTGAGGCACTCGTCGCCGTGGACAAAGACCTCACTGAAAAGCTCCAATCCTCGGAGCAGCTCGAAGCGGAGAGTGCGGCAAAACTCTCTACTCTCGTGGGAACGCTATCCCATCCGTTGGCCGAGCTCAAAATCCACAAGGATGAACTTCGCGAACTCTTCGACCTCTTCTCAGAACGCGAGCTTCTGAATCGGGAAATCGCAGGAAAATCCCTTCGTCTAAGGGATCTCGAGGAAGGAGGCAAGGATCAAAAAAGTCAGGTTGAGGGACTCCTGGAGGCGATCGGAAAGCTCGCCCCAAACACGCGTGAGCTTGAGGCAACGATTTCCCTTGAGCGTCGGGAGCTCGCGAACCGATACGACGAAAAGCAGCGGGCAGAAATCCGCGCTCAAGAGCTTCAAGACCAGCTCTCGGCCCAGCAGCAAGAACTTATCGCACTTTCGGATCGGCTGTTGGCACTCGACGTTCTTCGCATCAAAACCGAGGAAGAAATCTTTCCGCTTGAGGCCACCCTTAAACTGCAAGAGGTTCTCACCGCCGCCGGCACCTGCGTCACCCATGCTCTCAAAACCGAATCCACTGCATGTCCGGTCTGCGAAGGGCCAGTTGAACGGGAGCGTTGGGAGACTTTGCGAGGAAAGCGATTACGCACAGATTTAGAAACCCTCCGCCGGAAATTTCAGGAGGGAGAGAGTGTTGTTCTTAAGAGTCTGACAGAAAAAGATTTCCTGCAAGTAAAGGTGGATAAACTTAGGTCTGAGATCAAGCGCAGAAGCGATGAGCTCCAGACACTCCAGGTACTCCGCACGCGAGAGCTCTCTTCCTTAGAGGCACTCGACCGTGAGCTTGATCGGGTCAGAAAAGATGCCCTCCTTCTGTCCCAACTCCTACGGGAGAAGGAGACCCGCGAGCAGGAACTCTTGAAGGTTCGCCGGCAGTATAAAGAACTCCGTGATGAACTTGGCCGCACAGAGGCCATGGCCAATTCCGTTGAGCAGAAGCTCGCCCAGATCACACTTAAGTTCTCAGGTCTCTTCAGCGTGCTTAACGCGGAAGTCATCCGAGAGCTAAAATCCGAGGCGCGCATCCTCGAGCAGTGCCTCGAAGAAGAACGTCATGTTGAGGGGATCCAACGCGAAAAGAGTTTTCTTCGTCAGAAAAAAGACGAGGCGATCCGTGAACTCGGGAAGCTCGACGCCCTAGAGCGCAGCGAGCGTGGCAGGATCACGGAACTTAAGACCGAACTCGACCGCGGCCTGGGCGGCGAACGGGCATCAGTCCTCATCCAACGTATCACGGCCGCCGTTCACGACGCGGCGGATGCCTGGGCCCGGCATGCCGAGACCCAGCAGCGTGAAGAGTTATCGATGAAGGACACTCAAGTGCGTCTCTCGGGCCTGGAAGATCTGAGTAAGTCCTATGACCTCCAGTTCGCTGGCGAAGTTCACGGATTGCGGGAGCTCGCCCTCACGCCTGCTGTGCGGGATGAATCGCGGACCCTGCTGGAAAAGCTCGTCGTCTTCGACCTCGGCTTAACTGCTCCTCGAGACCTCTTCATCCCTGTGGGGGCCCTGATCTCTAGTGAAAGAGAGCAGTACCGTTTGGGTGCCAACGATCGGCGTATGGAGCTGGCGAGTGTGGCCACCAGATTGACCCAGTGGGAGGCCCTTCAGGAGCGCATTCGTAGTCTCGAGGCCCGCGCCAAGCAAATCAACACGGAGCTCGACCGTAAATTGCGCCTCTTTGAAGTCCTTGGCCGGGATGAACTCCGAACCTTCGTCCTCTCCCGCGTCGAGGAGAACCTCATCTACCAGACCAATGACGAGCTCCAAAAACTCTGCCAAGGCCGTTACGAAATCGTTCACCAGACCCGATCACTTAAACTCTCCCCGGAGTTCTATGTTCTGGATAAATTCCGGGGCGGCGGCCGGCGTAAAGTGTCCACACTCTCAGGTGGCGAGACCTTTATGGTCTCACTCGCGATGGCGCTGGGTCTGGCCGAGTTAAGCCGAGGCCAGGCCGAAATTGATTCGCTCTTTATCGACGAGGGCTTTGGCACTCTTGATCAGGATTCTCTCGAGGATGTACTGGATATGCTCCAGCAGATCCAGAATCGAGGCCTCATGGTGGGAATCATCTCTCACGTGAAGCCTCTCACGGCCGCCCTCCCGGTCAACCTGGTTTTGACCAAGCGGACGGACGGCACCTCGGCCATAAGCCTTCGACATAACTAGTATCTCTGGCTGCCCCCTCAAGGGGTGAGAGTCAATATCCGATACGCCCGGTATGAAGTCCCTGATCGTGCTCATATTTTTAGTTTCGTGCGCCCAAAGGCCTGGCATCGTCCGTCCCGATTGGGTGAGTGCGATCCGAGCTGGCGAAGAGACCTTGAAGGTTACCAACGGAAGCAAAGTTTATTACCGCCGGATTGCGGGCCACCCGCAACTGCCGCGAGAAGTGTCCTGCGACTGGGCCACTCTCCGCGCCGAAGAAGACCTGCGCCGCGAGCACCCTGAAGACATCCCCTCAACAGTTGAAGTCCTCTTCTTTGACCCTGAACACGGTGACTGCGCCGTGACTCTCTCTGTCGACCTTCGCGCCTCCCGCGCTGCCGCCAGTCTGTCGGAACCAAATGAGGCCACCCTGCTTTTGCGCAAGCGAACTGAGCGCGCAACAAAGTATGCTCTCACGGGCCTTCGCCGGGAGGAATTCGAGAAGTTCGCCGGTGACAAAGTTGTTCTCTCAGAGGGCGCTGGCCCATGCCTGCACGGTTTCGGCACTGTGAGCGCATCCACTCACGGTGGGGCGCAGGTATGCTGGAGAAATGACGTCCTGGTGGGATACTGCTTTCTGAAAGACGGGCAGTGCTGGACGAACAACGCCGACTAATATTGAAAAAATCCGAAAGCTCGCATACGAAGGTTGAAAGACTGTGGAGGCCTTCGGCGTGAGCTATTTTCTCTCTTACTGAAAGAACTTATCGCTACTATTCTCTCCCTACACACGCACACGCGTCACCATGGGAGGTAAGCAATGACAAAAGTTCTTCTAATCGAATCAAATATCCGGATCCGTCTTCCGCTAAGACTTTTTCTCACCTATAAAGGTTATTGGGTCACGAGCTGCTCGAGCACCAAAGCAGCGCGGGATCTCCTGGCGCGAAACGTCTATCAACTCATCATAGCGGGAATCCATCACCAGGAAGAAAACCTCTTCGACTTCACGCGCTCTCTGAGGACCGGGGGAAACTATGCTCCGGTCATCTTCATGGGTGAGCGCGCCTACGAGGAAGACATCCGCCGTCGCTTGTCAGGCCTCGATGAGTACCTGCTGCGACCTTACACCGGCGCTGCCCTCGATCTGGTTCTTGAAAAGGCCCTTACGAAGACGCGCTCAACTCAGAGACCCCTCCTCTACACAGGAGTCATGATCGACGAGGCGAAAAAGGTCCTGCGGGTCAACGAAAAGGTGATTCCCCTGGCGAAGATGGAAGTTAAAATCCTCGTTGTGCTGGCCCGTAAGGCCGGGAAAATCGTGACCCTGGATCACCTTTATTCTCTCTACGACCTGGATGCGAGTTTAAACACCCGGGTCTTTTCTTACGTAAAGAATATCCGCCAGAAGCTGGAAGACGCTGGGGTAGAAACCCTCAAGATCAACTTCGTCAGAGATGGATACAAGTTGGAAGTGAGCGCCTGAATATTTTACTTTTGCGGAGCGTTACCGCTGAAATGGTGGCGCTCTGTTATTGCAACTCATAGATTCGATTGGTATAAGGGCGCCTTTTAAATACATCCCAAGGCCCATATGAAGTCCGTGCTCCTTTTTGGATTAATGCTGTTATCACCTCTTGCCCAATCCCACGGTGGTGGTGGTCAGGGCAGCATGGAGAGCGAATTCGGACGCACGTCCCACATGTTCCTTCCGGTGTCATACTCGACGACAAGTGGAATTGCCTTCGATCTAGCGGGAGTCAATCTGGAGGCCAGCGCCGACGCCCTGGACACAGATACTCATGCCGACGACCTGGGCCTTGAGCTCGAGTTCCACCCAGAAGTTGATGCCGGCTTTTCACGGATTAAACGGAAGGTCTTGACCACTGAAGTGCAAGCGCCAGACCTCGTTGTCGCGAGCGCCTCAGGTCAGGGGCCTTACGTTCTGATAGAAAGCAAAAGCTGGGACCTGGGCCTTGGTTTAGTAACGGAAACCCATCTTCCTATTCCTAGCGTTGGCCTCGGCATTGGCGTCTCTTACCTTACTGGAAAAAATTACTACTCGCTTCGAAGCTTCCAGGGTCTTGAAAAGCGGGCCCCTTTAAGGCTTCCTAAGTCCACAGATGCGCTCGCCGAGTGGCGCGTGGGAGATGAACTCTCCTACTCATCCCGTGGTGGCCTCATGTTCAATCTCATCCTCGGGATTGATCCCATCGCGAAGATCGGCCCTCAATACTCCCATACCGGTGTTCACCGCTTCCGGCTTCGTCGCGAAGACGAGTCGACCCTTGAGATCGAAGTCACCACACTGAAGACCGACCGGATCAGTATCGAAGGAAGCTCCGTTGTCCTAGACGCGGAGGCAGGGATTGAGCGCGGAGTTTCTCGATCAGTGATCTACGAAGTCGACCTCACTCATCCTGAAGCCTTTGAGGTGATTGATCTTGTGCTCCGGGGTCGACTTGACCTCGCCGGTACCGTCGCCTTTAGTTCCGCAGGCAGGATCGGGCTGCGAACCAACCTTACCCAGCGCAATGCCTCAATGTCTGGCGCCTTCGGTATACCCTTTGTTTATTTCAATAATCGCGGAGCAGGTGTGTACCGCAACAGCGGCACCGTCACCGGAGATAATGGATCTAGCGATATCTTTACAACCACCTATTCCCGCGAGCGGTTCACCCGTGGCGCTATCTCCAAGCAGAAATGGGAAAACCAAAGTGTGATGAGCACGATCTTCTCAGGCCCTGAGTCCTTGATCGCTGCGGCCTTCTCCTGGTCATTCTCCATCAAAAAAGCGAGCGCGTACCTCATCACGGCCAAACTCAGACGCCTTCACTGGATCTTCGGGTACCCGGCATTAGCTAATCTGCGTTTCGCTGACGAGAGCCTGGGATATGTGAAGGCAGACTTCGTGCTTAACTTGAGTGGTCGGGAAATCATCTCCCTCCTCGCTCCTACAACCGTCGAAGGTCTCGAAGCGCGTGCGCTAAGCGAACTTGAAAATGACTTCCGTCAAAACGGTCACGAAGAGTTCTGTCGCATGCGTTCTTACACAAGCTGTCTTCTGCGCTACCGCGAACTCGTGAAGAAAAAGGCCCTGGCCCTTCGCCTACTCCGGAGTGAAATCGACAATGCTTACCAGTCCCGCTCTCTCGAACGAGTGACTCAGAAGCTCTCGGCACTTCTTCGAGTCCTCTTCTCATCACGCTACCTTGCGCGGGCGTTCGTTGCGACCAACCCGTCGCTTCAAAGAGAGCTACGCCTCGAGGGCGAAAAAATCGAGCGTCACCGGTTCGATCTCTAGCTGCATAGCGACTTCATTTCCTGAAGTAAAGTGTTGGATAATAAGAGGTGTCCCCCTCACCACGCTCTCGACTAAGGAAAGGAAACCTATGAAGAAGCTTATCCTCCTCGCGACTCTCGTTCTTTCGACCGTCGCTGCATCCCATGCCCAGATTCTCGAAGCAAGGAACGTGACCGATCTGCAAAAGGCCCTCAAAAGTGAGCGTTTTACCTATAAGGGCAAGGGTCTCATCTTTGGTTTCGAAAACATCGAATCATGCCTTTACACTTCTCAGAATTTTGCAGTCTTTAAAAACTACTGCTTCCCGGCCGGGCCGCATCCAGCACAAGGTTACACCATAATGTCGCGTGAGTTCGGCATCGTTGATCTTTATTCCGAAGAGCTTACAGGCGTAGTCAAGCGGGACATCCGGATTTCTGAGTTCCCAGCACTGGTGGCCCCCTATCTCACGGATCTACCGGGGAGCAGTGTAGAAGGACTTTCGAACGTCCTCCAAAAGCTTTACGATCTGTATAATCCGGCTTGCTGGTCGACGAATTTCGACCAATACACCGAGCGGCCCGCTGTCGGCTGTACTGTACCTAGTGACCGGATAGAAAACTACAGCTTTTGGGAAAGTGAAAGCCAGTGGATTGTGGGCGACGAAAACATCTACTCTAGCCTGATGAATTCCATCGAAGCAGCGATTAAGTAATCATATCCTCGAGGAGGTCTCTGGCAGCGGAAGCCTCCTCGAGGAATACTAATCGTCTAACCTCAAAAACATCTGCGTCCAATAAGGCCTTCCATCAGCGCTTTTGACCATCCCTAAACCGGTGTGAGTCCACCTCGGATTCTGGATTGAGGCCCGATGGGGCGGAGAACTAAGCCAGGCCTCAAGCACACGGGCGGCGCTCTGCTGACCAGCCGCCACGATCTCCCCACAGGAACGGCTTCCAAACTCATCTCCAAGCCTTTGGCAGCGGGCAGAGAAGCCCTCGTGCCCAAACACCACCACCCCAGTCGACATATTCTCGCTGTGCTCAAGTGCCACGTCCTCAATAACCGTAGAGTAGGCAAGAGGCACAAGCCCGAGCCTGGAGCGATGCTCGTTCATGAGACGCAGGTATTCCTGGTCCTTTAGGGACTGGGGGCGAGTGGACACACGGGGACCTTCATCGCTGGTCTTGCCGCAGGCGCCGAGGCACGCCAGGAAGGTCAGAATCATCCATATTTTCATTCTTCCAGTTTCCAGTACCAGAAACGACTCTTCAACCGTCGGTGTGTCAAGGCCCCCCTCTCAGACATGAATAAATTTCACAAACTGTCTATAAACTGCCACCGCTGACAAAATCGTTTTATAGTCCGCAACACAAAGGACATCCTCATGTACAAGCCCCTCCTTCTTCTCTCATTTGCGGCCGCCACATCGAGTTTCGCGGCACCCCTGCACCTCGACCTTGAGATGAGCTCGGAGGAATACCGCGCTCTTCTGCAAAAGCAGCGTTCTGAGAGGTCGATTCGTAAGGGTGGGCCAATAAGCGCTGAGCATCCGGGAATTAGCGAGGCCATCCGACTCGGGGAACGACTTTCGCGCTGGATCGCCAAGGTTAATGAGGCCCGCACACCTGAGACTGCTATCCGATTGACCTCGGCCAGTACCCGCAGAGGAATTCCCATCGACAAGCCGAATATGTACTCTCCGGAAATTATCCGGACGGACGTGCGCTCCGCACTCCTAGAACTCCCGACCGAAATGCGAGAGGTCCTGGTAGGTAGCAGCGAGCTACCGGCGACAATTCCTCTCGACGACGCAACCTTCATCATCCTTGCGCGAAAAGTTGACAAGAGCTACCAGTCTGCTGCCCGCTATAAGTCTGTGGACCAGTACCGGCAGTGGTACATTCAGGCGGCCGCACGTGACGTTCGCGGCTACCACTACCTTACGACCAATAACATCGGCGCGGCCGAGCTTAAGGATGTCGTTCTTATCCCGGAGACGAAATTAAAACCGATCCAGGACGCACTCAC
>JACCDR010272620.1_pt1 | contig 13308 bp, 14 predicted proteins | sample 7446431 | NCBI WGS metagenome assembly JACCDR01 (sample SAMN15323443, study PRJNA562643) | freshwater metagenome | isolation source: river surface water | place: USA:Blue River Watershed | collected 2017-08-17
GCCGCGTCCCGAGGCCACGCCGCCCTCTCCGCCCCCGGGCGTCTGGGTGTGCCTGACGTGCGGCTGTAGCGCGGCCGTCTCCGTCTGTCCCGTCTGCGGCACCCAGCGAGAGGCGGGGGCGTCTCATGGGTGAGGCCGTCGCGACAGGCAACGCCTCGACGGCAGCGACCCCCCCTGCTGCCGGCGGGGCAAACGGGGCGACCGCGGGCGAGGGCGTCTCCTCGGCGCCCGCGGTCGCCCCGGGTAGTCCTCCGCGCGACGCCGCCGGGCGCTTCAAGGCGGCCGAGGCCGGCGCGACGCCACCGCCAGCAGAGCCAGCCTGGAAGCCCTGGAAGGGCAAGCTGACCGTCTTCGGCCGAGAGGAGGAGGCCTCCGTCGACTCCGAGGACGACTTGCGGCGAGAGCTGCAGCTGGCGCGCGCCGCCCGCGTGAAGTTGAAAGAGCTCGCCCAGCGAGAGCGCCTCCTCAAGGAGGAGTCGGAGCTCGACCCCGTTGAATTGCTCAAGCGCCGCAACGTGGACCCGCTCGAGGTGGCCCGCCGCGTCCTCTCCGAGGCCGCGAAGCGCGAGCTGATGACACCCGAGGAGAGGGCCGCGCACGAGGCCAAGGGCGAGGCCGAGGCCGCGAAGGCGGAGGTGGAGAAGCTCAAGAAGGCGCAGGCCGCTGCGCGCGTCGAGGCTGCAGCTGAGAGGCTTTGGGCCACGCTGCAGCCCGAGTTTGAGGCCGCCATCGCGGCCTCGGGCCTGCCCAAAAGCCCAGGCCTGACGGCGGCCATCGGCCGAGTGGGCAGAGAGTTTCTGGACGCCGGCGTCCGGCTGTCGCCCGCCCAGGTGGTGGCCGAGGTGAAGCGCCAACGCGACGCGGACATGGCCTCCTGGCTCTCCTCGCTCGACGCCGACGGCCTCTATGCGGCGCTGGGACAGGAGCGCTTCGAGGCCCTCGTGCGCCGTCGCGCCGAGAGGCTGCGCGAGGCCCAGGGGCAGCGCGCCCAGCCGGCCCCCTCGAGGCCTGCGCCACAGACACCGAGGAAGACATACCTCACCGAGGAGGAATGGCGCGCCAAGCAGAAGGGCGCCTAGACTGTCTTTCGCCGGACGCCGGGCGCATCGCGCCACCCGACTCGCGGGCACGCAGCGAGTGACGCACGGCCGGGCTGTCGGGGCGCACCGCGCTACCCCGGAGCGAATGAGGCCGACACCTCAAACCTCTGGAGCAACGCATGGCCAACGCAATCACCGGCAGCACGGGCGTCCCCGAGCTGCAGGGTCTGTTCAAGAAGGTGTACGGCGACCTCGAGGACCTTCGCCCTGCGAGCGCCATCCTCCAACGCCGCATCGGTCTCAACGGCCGCAAGCGCGTCGGTGAGTCATACAACGTCGGCGTCTGCCTCTCGCCGCCCAACGGCTTCACGTACGCGGGCACCTCGGGCGAGGTGAAGCAGCTGAAGGCGGCGCGCAACGCCATCGTCCGCCAGGCCGTCCTCACGCCGTATGAGATGGACTTGCGAGAGCAGATTGCCTTCGCCGTCCTCTCGCGCGCGGCCTCCGAGGGCGAGGGCGCGTTCAAGGACGCGACGAGCGAGGTGATGGAGGCGATGATGACGTCCGCCTCCAACCGCGTCGAGGGCAGCATGCTGCACGGCCAGCGCGGCTACGGCACCGTGGACACCTCGGGCGTCGTCGACTTGGGCGGCAACCTCGCCACCGTCCAAATCTCCGCGGCCACCTGGGCGCCCGGCCTCTGGTACGCCTACGGCGAAAACTCCACCTGGGACGCCTTCACCTCGACGACGAAGAACAACGGCAGCGGCGCCCTCATCCTCAAGGGCGTGGACGGAGACACGCGCAAGCTGACGTTCCAGTACTCAGGCACCGTCGCCTCCGAGGTGACGGATGGAGACGTGCTGTATCCCGAGGGCGCGTACGACGGCACCACGCACGCGGACATGCCTGGCCTCCTCGGGCAGGCCTCCAACACCTCGGGATTGAACCTCGGCCTCTCCGCGGCGACGTACACCAACTGGAAGGGCAACACATCCGCCGTCTCGGGGCCCCTCAGCCACGGCACCCTCGAGAAGGCTATCGCCCGCCTGAGAGACAGAGGGTGCCGCGCGCGCCTGACGGCCTACGTCTCAAACAAGCGCTACAGTGAGCTGGCCCTCGAGCTCTCCGCGCTGCGCGTCCTGGACAACTCATACAAGCCGACGAACGAGGACCAAGGCATCGAGTCCTTCGCGTACCGCAGCCCGGACGTCGGGCGCGTCGAAGTCGTCAACCACCCCTTCATGAAGGAAGGCGAGGCCCTCATCCAGCCGGACGGCAACTGCGAGCGCGTGGGCAGCAGCGACGTCACCAACCGCCTGCCGGGCGCGGGCGAGGAGATTGCTGTCTTCCTGTCTGAGTACAACGCCATGCAGGTGGGTGCCTTCTCGGACCAAGCCGTCATCAACAAGCGCCCCAACTGGAGCTACGTCCTCACCGCCATCACCGACGCCTAACGGCCCGGGCGTGGGCCACCCCTTCCCCCGCCCGGGCTCGCGCCCCACAGAGGCTCTGCGGGGCGCCCTCTCGCGAAGCGCGCCGTCCTCTCGCTGGCACAAGGAGTCCGCCGTATGGCCATCCAAGCGCTGTCCTCTCTCTCGGTGGAACTGCCCTCGGGCGTGGACCCGGTCGCGGCGCAGCTGCGCGGCAAGGCCCCGCGCGTGGCGGCCTTCGTCGCTCTCCTCCGCGCCGTCCTCGGAGGCTCTCGCAGCGGGCGCATCCGCATCGGGACGGCGGGCGCCTCGGCCGTCGTCACCTGCGCCGCGGTGCAGGCGGGGGACACCGTCACCGTCAATGGCCAGGCACTGACGGCCGCGCAGCACAACGCGACGGGCACTCTCACCATCGACAACGGCGAGAATTTTACCGACGGAGACAAATTCACCGTCGGGCCGGTGCAATTCACGGCCAAGACGACGCCCGACACGGGCAACACCGCCACGACGGGGCAGTTCGCCATCGGCGCCTCGGCCACCCTCAGCGCCGCTGCTGCGGCGGCGGCCATCAACGCCCACTTCGCGCTCCAGGGGCTGGTGACGGCCGTGGCGAGCGGAGACGCCTTCACCGTGCGCGCGGTGACAGGCGGCACGGCGGGCAACGCCATCGTCCTCTCGGAGGACTTGGACCAAGGTGCCGGCGGCGCCTTCGCCGTCTCGGGCGCGGGCGTGCTGGTGAACGGCGCGGCCGTGGCGAACAACCAGTTCGACATGGCAGGCACCAACACCCAGACGGCGGCGGCCCTCGTCGCCGCGGTGCTGGCCTCGACGACGGCGGCCGTCAACACCATCGTCTACGCCACCTCGGCGGCGGGCGCGGTGACGGTGCGCGCGAAGATGAAGGGCACCGCGGGCAACGCCATCACCCTCGCGACGTCCAACGGTTCGCGGCTGGCCATCACCGGCGGCGTCTCTCGCTTGGCGGGCGGCGCGGAGTCCTCCTACAGCTTCGGAGCCGTCCCGTGAGGCGCCTTCTCGGCCTCGCGCTTGGGGCCATCCTCCTCGCGCTGGCGCTCTCCGTCATTCTCGGCCCCGCGCAGGCGCAGGCGCCCGGCGAGACGCGCGACGGGCAGGGCGTGCGAGACCTGAATCGCCTCGCGGTCTACCTCAACGGGACGCCCAGCAACGCCATCTCGGGCAGCGTCACGGACGGGGGCGTCCTCACGCTGACATCGCCCTGGAAGCCGGTGCGCTTCCAATGCGACAACCCAACCCGCTACGCCATCGGGCGGACGCCCTCCGCGGGCGTCGCCGAGTATGTGGAGGCGCTCGATGTGCGGCTCCTCGTTCTGCCCGACGCGGACGCCGGCATCCACTTCGCCGCCGCTGGAGGCGACGGCGGAGCCACCTGCGTCCGCTGGCAGATGAGGTGACGGCATGCCTCTGGGCCGCGTCCTCGCGCTGCTGCTGCTCTCTCAGGCCTCCTTGCGGATGCCGACGGGCCCGCGCCTGCCCTGGCAGCCCGAGGGCCCCAAGCGCGCGCGAGCGGCGGCCATCCACTGGGACTTCGAGGCGCTGACGCCGGGGCTGTTGCCGGTGTCGAGCTCGGACTTGTACACGGGCTTCGAGTCCGAGTACGTGGGCAGTTGGTGGGCGCTGACGGGGGCGGGCGCCATGCAAGCCGGCAGCGCGCGGACGCTGTCTCCCTCCGGCAGCCCCGTGGCGCAGACGCTGGCCGCGTCCGGCCGAGACGCTGGCTTCGCCGCACAGTACACCGCGGCGGGCGGGCAGTACTTCGAGGCCACAGCGCACACGGGCCCCGCGGGCGACTTCTCCGTCGTCTGGCTGGGCACCGTCGACACCAACGCCACCCAGGCCTACTGGGTGACGCACGCCAACGCCGGCGGCACCAACTGGGCGTTGGGCAGCAACACGGTCGGGCGCGCCAACTGGACGCCGGCGACAGGCACCACCGTGCAGGCCGCCGTGTCCACCGTCATGCGGCGGGGGCTGCACCTATACGTCGGCACCTACCGCCGCGTCGGCGCGGGCACCAGCGAGGCCCTGCTGTACGTCGACGGCGTGCAGGTGGCCTCGACGTCCGCCGCGGCCCTCACCGACGCCACCTCGCGCGTGTTGCGCGTCGGTGCGCCCACGACGCTGACGGGACAGGCGGGTAACCACTGCTTCGTGGGCTTCACCGCCAAGGTGCTGTCACCCGCCACGGTCGCGGCCATGGCGGCGCGCGCGGTGCCGCAGACGCTCTATGACGCCCGGGGCGTGGCGCTGACGTTTGCGCGGACGTCCTCCGCCACCTTTCTCGACAGCGCGGCCCGCGTCGGCTGGGCGAAGCCAGCGCGGCCTCGACTCGCGGGCGGTGGCTTCTTGCACGAGCCACCCGGCACCAACCTCATCCTTCATTCGGAGGACCTCACCGCCGCCAGCTGGAGCGCCATCGGCGCGCCGACGCGCACGGCGAATGACGCCTACGCCTCCGACGGCAGCAAGACGGCCACGCGCCTGCAGCTGCCTGCCGTGGGCGTCGCTGGAGACCAGCGCGTCTCTACCCTCTCCAACATCACCGTCTCGAACGCCGCCAGCTACACCGTCAGCTTCTTCGCGCGCGCCACCTCGGGCACGACGACGCTCACCTACTTCCTGCAAAACCAGACACTGGGCGGCACGGCAGAGCAATACACCACCGTCCCGCTGACGACAGCCTGGACGCGGCACACGAAGACGTTCACGACGGCGGGGACGGCCTATCTCGTCTGCCTGGGCAACACCCAGGTGCTGACGGGGCAGACGTCGGCCGCGTGGGATGCGGAGGTGTGGGGCGTCCAGCTGGAGGCCGGCAGTGTCGCGACGTCACCCATCCTCACCGAGGGGACGGCCGCCACGCGAACGGTGGATGACTTGCGGTGGACGTGGGCCACCATGAGCCGCGCGGCTTTCTCCGCGGGCGGTGAGGCGCGCGCCGAGGCCTTCACGCTGGGCGTGGTGGGAGACCAAACAGTCCTGGGCCCCGAGGGCGCGGACAGACTCCTCGCCGTCTACCGCAACGGCCTCGCGGACAGGTGGGGGACGTTCATTCCTGGCAACACCACCACAGCCGCCGGCGGCGCCGCGCTGTTGGGCGCGTGGACGGCGGGCCAAACGGTGTGGAGCCAGGCGCAAAACCTCGTCACCGCGACGAAGGACGGCGCCTTCGCGGGCACGTCGACGTGGACGGACCCGCTGAACGGATTCACGTCGACGTACGTGCGCCTGGGTAACAACTCGTCTGGCGCCAACCCCTTCAATGGCATCCTCCGCAACGTCCGCCTGCGCGTGGTGCCACCATGAAGAAACTGGCCGCGCTGCTCATCTTCGGGGCGAGCGTCACCATCGGCGGGGTGACATACGTCCTCTTTCAGCCGCGACAGGACACCACGCTGGCGGAGCTGCTCGACGCGGGCTTCGGCGACGTCTGCAACCCCGCCCTCGTCGCGTGCGAGGGGCGACTGGACGACGACTGTCGGACGCGCCCAGACGGAGGGCTCCGCCCGCGCTACGTGACGCTGCGGCTGCAGGCCTTCCGCTGCGTCGGGCCGGATGGCGGCGCGTACCTCTGGCCGCGGCTGCCCCGCGCGAGGCGCGAGGCGGTGCGCGACTGCTTCGAGCCGTTGCGCAGCTTCGCGGAGGACTGCGACGTCCTCGAGGCCGACACGTGCAGCGACTCCTCCGTCTGCGCCGCGGGCCTGGACGAGTCTCCCGCGTGGGCTGGCGCGCAGGACAAGTGCGCCTGCCGGCGCATCCCCGCGGCTGGCGGTGGCGCTTGCGCGGTGCCTGTCTCGGACGGGGGCGTGCGCAACATCCCCTTCGGGACGACAGCAGAGGCCCCATTCGGTGGCGCGGGCTGCGTCCGGAAGCCCTGCGTGGAGGCCCTCGGGGAGCAGGGGCAGTCCATGCCCGTCGAGTGCGGAGGCGCGCCATGAATGCCGGCGGCTGGCTCGTCGCTGTCGTCGGCGCCGCCATGGCGCTGGTGGCGGGCGGCTTCGCCCTGCGCCGCGCAGTGCTGGACGCCCGCCGCACGCCCGTGCCCGGGTTCGACGGCGTCTACTGCGAGCGCCTTCCGCCGGAGGCGGTGGGCCGCCACCTCAACCTCGCCCTCACCTGCCTTGGCGCCGTCTGGCCTGAGCAGCAGGCTTTCATGCGCCGGCAGCTCTCGGGCTGGACGGTGGTGGGTATGGGCCCGGGCCCCTGGGCCTCGGGCGGTCGCGAGGTGGGCGGGCTGCTCGACACCTGGGGCATGCGCCTCGAGGTGGCCGACGACATGGACGGGCTGGCGCACGAGCTCGCGCACCTCTTCGAGCGCTCCTTTGACGGGCGCGCGGACAACTCGCACGTGACGTGGAAGATGAACGGCATCTACGCCGCGGTGGGCGCCTACCAGGCCGGGCGGAAGGGGCTGGCATGAGTGGCCCCGACGACGCGGTGACGCTGTCTGTCCCGGTGATGGCCGTCGCGGGCTTCCTCTTCACCGCGGCCTGGGGCCTGGTGCTGTGGTTCCTGCGACGGCTGGTGGGCCAGTTCGACGCCGCCCTTGAGCGCGTGGGCAAGGCGACGTCGACGCTCGAGGCGCACACGCTCGAGATTGCCCAGCTGCGCGCAGAGCACCAGCGTACGCGCGAAGAGGTGGCCCACCAGCGCATCGTCGTCGAGGACCTGCAGGGTTTCTTGAGGGAGTTGGGTTTCCGCAAGCGAGAGGGAGGAGCCGTGACATGAGGTCGATGCCAGGCGAGGACGAGGACGACGGGATGGACGAGGAGGGCACGGCCCTCGGCGGCATCTATGACGACATGGCCAAGGCCTCGGGGCAGGCGCGCGGGGACGAGCTCCGAGGCCTCTACGCGCCCGATGCTGAGGCCGTCCCCGGTGCCGAGGACGTCGAGGCCTCGGCTTCCGCGCCGCCTCCGGGCGCGGGGGCGACACCGACGCTGCCGCCTCCGGGCATGCCTCCCACGGCCGGCGCGGGCGGGGCGGGCACCATCGAGCTGACTCCGGAGGACCTCCTGGCGCTGCTGCAGGCCTCGAGGTAGCCCATGGCCGCGTCCGAGTGGCTCTCAGACGGCCTCCTCGCCAGCCTCAAGCGCCGAGGCCTCATCCCGACGGCGCTGGAGCCCTTCGGCGAGGCGGACTTCCTCGCGCTGGCCAACGAGGAGCTCCGCACGTACGTGTTGCCCCTCGTGCGCAAGGTGCGCGAGGAGCTGCTCTGGACGCGCTCCAGTCTCGCCCTCGTCGCGGGGCAGAAGGCCTACCGCCTGCCGGCGCGCTGCGCGGCGGAGGTGCTTCGGACGGCCCACCTCGACGATGGCACCGAGGAGCCGCCCATGCTGCAGCGGATAGAGCCGCAGCAGGCCTCGGCGCTCGCAGCGGCGGGCGCCTCCGGGCCTGCGGCCTATTACCTCGAGGATGACAGCCTCGTCCTCGTCCCGAAGCCGGCGGGGGCGGGGACGCTGCTCTTGCGCCACCTCTTCCGGCCCGGGCAGCTGGTGGCGGGCGCCAGCGCGGCGGAGGTGACGGCCTTCAATGCGGGCGCCAAGACAGTCACCTTCCGCCTCGCGACGCAGGTCGCGGGCGTGCCCTCCGGCTTCGCGACGGGCCTGGCCTACGACATCATCCGCGGCGTGCCCGGCTTCCGCTGTCGCGCCATGGACGCGACGGCGACGCTGGCCAGCAACGTCCTGACGTTCTCGGCCTCGCTGCCTGCGGACATCGCCGCGGGCGACTTCCTCGCGCTCGCCGGGCAGTCGCCGGTGCCGCAGGTGCCCTCGGAGTTTCACCCGCTGCTGGCGGAGCGCATCGCCTATGTCTGCGCGCGCGCGCTGTCCGCCGAGAGGGGCGAGGAGATGCGGCCGGAGCTCGAGCGGATGGAGGCGCGCGTGGAGAGCCTCTTCGCTCAGCGGACGGAGGGGACGCCGCGCTACGTGCACAACTTCTTCGCGCCGGGCTGGGGCCGAGGCCTCCCCTCGAAGTGGAGGCGCCCGTGACGGTGCAGCGCATCCGCGGTAGCGGAGGCTGGTACTCCAACCTCAACGCGCTCGACGCGCCAGAGGGGGCGCTCGCCCTCGCAGACAACGTCGACCTTCTGCCGGGGGGCGTTCTCGAGCCGAGGCGGGGCTTCGCGCTGCTGGCGACGAATGCCTGGCCAGGCGCGCTCATCTTCTCTGGCGAGACGAACGGCCCTGACACGTTCGGCTTCATGTTGATGGGCTCGCCGGGCAACGGCGGGGCGAGGTGGAATGGCCTCACCTTCACGGGCATCACCAGCCTGCTCGGCTCCTCCTACGGCCTCGGCTACTACGACGATGGCAAACAAGGCGTCGCGACGCGCATGCGCCACGCGAAGGCCCAGCGGCGCCTCTATTTCGCGACAGCTTACGGCGTCGTGAGGCTGGACCCGACGGCGCCCGTCTGCGCCTTCCGCCGCGCGGCGCCCATCCGCCCCTCGCTGGACTGGAACGCCTCGAGCGTGTCAGCGAATGGCGCTGGTCCGCTGGCCCCAGACACGGCCGTCGCCTACCGCGCCTCAGTGATGACGTTGGACTGGCGCCGCCTGGAGATTGAGGGGCCGCCCTCGGGGCGCTGCATCCTCCGAAACCCCTCCGGCGGCGTGCAGTCCGCGGGCGTCGTGCGCGTCCTCCTCAAGGACGGCTATGGCAGCCTCGAGGCGGGCGACACGCTTCGCCTGCACCGTAGCAAGTCCGTCACGCCCGCGACGGCGGAGCCCTCGGACGACGTCTACCTCGTGGCGGAGGTGACGCTGACGGCCTCGCACCTCTCCGCGGGCTACGTCGATGTGACAGACCTCCAGGCAGACGCGCTGTTGCTGACGGGCGGCGCGGCCTACTACGCCACCAGCCGCGAGGGCCCCTCTCGAGAGAACGGCCATCCTCCGGCCTGCATCGACGTGGCTGTCTGGGATGACTGCCTCTGGGCGGGCAACTGCACTCGCCCCGCCTTCCTCGAGCTCCGCTTGCTCGCCACGGGCGGGACGCAGGGTCTCGCCGCGGGCGACTACCTACGGCTGAACGCCTCGGCGACGGACTACGACTTCACGGGCGTCACGAGCGCGCCCGCGGCAAACCAGTTTCGCGTCTACGCGACGGGCGCGCCCTTCGACGACATCGAGAAGACGGCGCTCTCGCTCGTCTCGGCCATCAATGCCTCGTCCGCAGCGACGCGCCTGCGCGCGTTCTACGTCTCGAGCGCGGGGGAGATTCCAGGACTCATCCGCCTCGAGGACGCGGCGCCGGCCGCCGGTGGTTTCTCCGTCCTCATCTCGGCGCACCCCAACGCCTGGGGCCCTCAGCTGCCTGTCGTCGGCGTCAACTCGCCCATGCCCTCGGAGCTCGCCGTCTTCCCGGCGCAGGTGGCGCGCAGCAAGCCGGGCCTGCCCTCGGCCTTCACGCCCGAGGACGTCTTTGACGTGGGCGATGGCGCGGACCCTCTGCTGCGCCTCGTTCCGCTGCAGGACAGGCTCCTCATCTTCAAGCGCCGCAGCACCTGGGCCATCTATGGGACGGCGCCATACCAGACGCAGCTCGTCTCGGCGGAGGCCGGACTCGTCGCCCAGGACTCACCAGCCGTGCTGCAGTCGACATGCTTCGCGCTGACGACGCTGGGCTGGTTGTCGTTCTCGGCCTCGGGCATCGAGGCCTTCGGGGCGCGGCTCGACGACATCCTCCGCCCCTCTTACGGAGGCTCCTCGTTCTCGGATGCCTGGGCCTGCGCGCTGCCGGAGCAGCGCCGCGTCTTGCTGGGCATCTCTATAGGAGTGCCCACCTCCACCATCGCCTTTCATGCCCTCGCGGGAGGATTCACGCGCTACACGCGCGGCTTCGTCGATATGGGCGTGCATCCGGACGGCACCGTCTATGCCGTCATGGCCGATGGCAAGCTTCTCACACAGAACCTCATCGGCTACCCCACGCCCGACGCGGACTACGCCGACGAGGGCGGCGCGGCGTACACCTGCAAAGTTCGCTGGCACCCGCTGCACCTCGGCGCGCCCGAGAAGCTGAAACAGCTGTCTCAGCTGAAGCTGCACTTCCAGACGCTGCGCCTCGCCGCTGGCACCGTGCGCGTCGCGACGGACAAGTCGGGCGCCTACGCCGCCGCGCGCCCCGTCTCTCGAACAGGCTACACGCCGGGGCAGCCCTTTACGGATGACGGCCTGCCGCGCAACCACGAGGCCGCGCCGCCGCGCGAGAAGACGCTGGGGTGCTGGTTCTCCGTGGAATTCGAGGCGACGGAGGCCAAAGCCATGTGGCGGCTGTCCGGCCTGACGCTGGACGGCGCGCCTCTCTCTGACAGGGAGTCACGATGACGGCACCCAGCATCGCGCGCCCCGTGCAGCTGCAGGCCAGGGACTTCCAGGGCCCGGACGGCATGTCTCGCCTGCTGGCGCACCTCAACGGCCTGGCGCTCGAGGCCTCGCGCACGCTGACGGCCTTCGCGCTCCTGGCGCCGCCCCTATTGCGCGTCGCGGTGGTGACGCCGGACAGCGCGGTGGAGGCGGCCTTCCCCATCGTCGTCACACATGGGTTGGCCGTCCCTCCCTCTGGCCTGTCCGTCGTGCGGATGCAGAGCCTCTCGCAGCCCGACGAGGTGTTCGCCTCGGCCTGCATGCCCACGTGGGAGGTGACGTCGGACGGCACGCAGCTGCGCATCCGCTACCTGACGGGCCTGCAGACGGGGCGCCGCTACCTCTTCACCTTCCGGATGGACCCATGAAGCGTCGCGCCCTCCTGCTGGCCTCCTGCCTCCTCGTCGCTCGCGCCATGGCGGACATCCGCGTCTACGACGAGGGCGCTGACGCCGGCATCGCCCATGCGCTGGATTGCCGAGGCTTCAACGTCGGCTGCACTCGCATCGGCAGCACGCTGCGGCTGGGCATCGACGCCTCGGTGCTGCTCGCCCCGATGGCCATCCGCCTCGAGGACGGGGGCCTCATCGCGCACTTCGGGCCGGATGGCGGCGTCGTGCTGGGGCCCTCGGCGACGCTGCAGCTGTCGACGGCGAACGGCGCTCCTTGCGACATGAACCACGCCGGGGGCGTGCGCTACCAGACGGACGGAGGCAGTCATGGTGCCTTCCTGCAGTGGTGCCCCGGCAGCGTCTGGCATGAGGTGCCCACCGTCCACCGCATCACCTTCGACTGGGATGCGCCCATCGTCAGCAACAACAACTGCGTGGGCACCTCTGTCTCGGCCCCAATGGCGCGCGTCGGAGACGTCTGCACCTGGGCCGTCGCGAAGGCGGTGGGCGACCTGAAAGTCGTCTTCGACTGCCATGTCGGCGTCGACGGGACGATGACGTTCGACATCTGCAATGGCTTCGGGACGTCGCCAGACCCACCGGACGCCACCTACAACCTCCTCCTCTTTCACCCCTGAGGGCCACCATGGCAACCATGCGCGTCGCGAAGCCCGAGGAGGAGGACAAGCCGCGGACGTCCTCCGCGATGGCTTGGGCCGCCGGCATGGCGCGGCCGGATGTTGCGCCCGGGGCCTCGCCCGCTGCGGCTCCGCCTCGCATGTCCGTCGCGGCGCCGGGCAGCGCGACGACGCCTGCGGCCGCCCCGCCCAGCATCACTCGCGGCGCGGACTGGGACGCGCTTCGCGAGGCCGGCGCGGACCCGAACGCCCAGGTGGCCGCCTGGACGGCGCCCGAGGGCCAGCAGCCCGTCACCTCGAGCCGCTTCGTCTCGCTGGGGCAGATGATGGGCCTCAACGCGGAGAAGGCGCAGGCGCTGGCGCAGCGGCTGGCCTCGCGCGTCCAGGGGCAGGCGCGGAGCTCGAGGGCCGCGCTGGCGAAGGCCAAGGACGAGTTCGGGCGCGAAACCTCGAGCGCCATGGGACGCGCTGGCCTCTTTCGGCCGGGCCAGACGAACGTCGTGGCCCCAGGGGCCTCAGCCTCCGCCCCGGGCGCCATCACCCCAGGAGAAGCGCGAGCTCGCGCGGCGCAGGCCTACGCGGGCCCCTCTGGCCTCTCCGGCCTATCGGAGCTCGAGGCGCAGGCCGAGGGCGCGCAGCGGGACGCCGGCCTCCTGGGCGACACCGCGGGCGTCGATGCGCTGGCCGAGGGCGGCCTCTTCGACGCCGCGCTGGCCCAGGGCGCCGGTGGCGACACCTTCCGAGACTTGCGCAAGCGCTACGCGGGCCTCCTCGGTGACGTCTCGGCCGCGCGCGACGAGGCCACAAACCGCGCGGCGAGCGCGGGGCAGAAGGTGGACTCGAGCCGGCGCAGCTACCTCGGCGCCGCAGAGGAGGCGGAGGCGCTCGCGGAGCTCGAGCGCAAGCGCAAGCAGGACCTCGCCTCCTTGGCGGGCAAGGCCATCACGCCCAACGTGACGCTCTCGAGCCTGCCAGGGACACAGCACATCTTCTGAGGAGAGGTGAGTCATGGACTACACCCAACTGTTGGCCCTCCTCGCGCAGCTGGGCATCTCCCTCTACGGCGAGGGGCAGGGGCGGGCGCTGGACGCCGCCTCGCGCAAGCGCCTCGAGGAGGCCCTCGCGGGCTTCGACGCCCTCCAAGTCCCCGAGCTGTCCACGCTGGCGCCGCAGCAAGTGGGGCGCCCCGCCTCCGCCGACGTCCAGGCGGACCCCGAGGTGGCGGCCGTCCAGCGCGCCGTCCTGCGGCGCCTCTCCGGCCTCTCAGACACGGGCTTCGACGCCACCGACGAGGCGGCGCTCAACCGCGCCTCCTACGAGGCGCAGGGCCAGGCGGCGGCGCAGCAGGCGGCCCTCGAGCGACAGATGGCGGCGCGGGGGGCCATCGGCAGC
>JACCDR012624506.1_pt1 | contig 13308 bp, 12 predicted proteins | sample 7446431 | NCBI WGS metagenome assembly JACCDR01 (sample SAMN15323443, study PRJNA562643) | freshwater metagenome | isolation source: river surface water | place: USA:Blue River Watershed | collected 2017-08-17
ACAAAAAGAATCACAAAACATCGTATCTCGCAGAGATGTATGAAAAGCTCGAAAAAGACGAGCGTGATTTGAAGGCGCTTATGGAGAGTGATGCTTCAATGAAAGAAATGGGTGAGTCTGACTTACACAATATCACTCTTCAAAAGGCAGATATTGTTCGCCAGGTAGAGGCTATTGAAGCTGCTGAAAAACAAGAAGATGAATTTCCTAATGAACTCATTATGGAAATACGTGCAGGTGCGGGAGGTGATGAAGCGGCACTATTTGCTGAAGAGCTCGCTACCATGTATAAAAATTACGCGGTATCTCAGGGTTGGCAGGTTATTATGCTCGATGAATCACGGGCTGATGTGGGAGGTTACAAAGAAGTAAGTATGGAAATACACGGTCGTGATGTGTATAAAAAACTTAGATTTGAAACAGGGGTACATCGTGTACAGCGTGTGCCTGCGACAGAGAAAATGGGTCGTGTGCACACCTCTACGGTTTCTATGGCAATTCTCCCGATACGTAAACACACAAACGTTGAAATAAATCCTGCTGATATTGAATTGGAATTCTCTCGAGCGGGAGGAAAAGGTGGTCAAAACGTAAACAAAGTTGAGACAGCGGTACGTCTTTTCCATAAACCAACAGGTCTCGCCGTGCGTGTAACAGCAGAGCGAAGTCAGCTTAAAAATCGTGAAAAAGCGATGATGATGCTCACGGCTATGCTCCAGCAGAAAAAAGATGAAGAAGATGCAGCTCGTTTTGCAGCTCACAAGAAGGGTCAGCTCGGTACAGGTAATAGATCAGAAAAAATCCGTACGTATAATTTCCCTCAGGATCGTATAACTGATCATCGTATCAGGGAGTCATGGCACAATATTGAAACTATTTTATCGGGTGAAAAAGTTGGTAACATTATAGATACAGTGGCGAACTTTACTGGAGAGGTGGCAGAAGGTACAGATGATGATGAATAAAGGCTCTGTACGAGCGTGTCTTGCCTTTTTAAGGCTTATCTGTTAGACTTTCGAAACACATTTAATTATGGCAAATACTACAAAAGACAAGAATTCATTGGTTGAGGCGATGTTTAAAGTAGGGGCTCATTTCGGCCTTTCAAAAGCACGTCGACATCCATCTACTAAACCTTATGTTTTTGGTGTAAAAAACAATATTGAGATTTTTGATCTCGAAAAAACAGCAGATGCTCTCGAGAAAGCAAAAGCATTTATTGCTTCTGTTTCTGCGAACGGTAAACAAATTCTCCTTGTTGCAGGCAAGAGTGAAGCTATTCCAGCAGTAAAAGGAGCAGCTCTCAAAGCAGGTCAGCCTGTGGTAGGTGGCCGATGGATAGGAGGTACTCTCACTAACTTCCTTCAAATTCGAAAACGAATTGATCATTACGAGAATCGACTCAAAGAAAAAGAAAAGGGTGAACTCGCTAAATACACCAAAAAAGAGCGCCTTCTCATCGATCGAGAGATTGCAAAGCTTGAAACATTGTTCGGAGGTATCGTTTCAATGAAAGATAAGCCAGGAGCACTCATCGTAGTTGATCCAAAGAAAGAGCACATTGCAGTAGAAGAGGCACGACAGATGGGTATTCCAGTAGTAGCTATTGCAAGCTCAGACTGCGACCTCTCTCTCGTAGACTACGCAATTCCAGCAAACGACGGTTCTGCTTCATCTGTAGCATTTTTCTTGAACGAACTCGCTTCAGCATACGTCAACGCAAAGGTTATAAAGACAGCGTAAATCACAACTGGAGGGCGGCTCGAAAAAAAGCCGCCTTTCTGCTATACTAGACATCTCATTATAGAGTTAATATCACAATCCTATGAACGACCTTATCAAAGAACTTCGAGAAGAAACTGGTGTATCAGTCATGCAGTGTAAAAAAGCTCTCGATGCTGCAGGTGGTGACAAAGCAAAAGCCCTCGAAATCCTCAAAGCAAAGGGTGCTGAAGCTGCTGCTAAAAAAGGTGATAGAACTCTCAATGCTACCCAGATTGCAGCATATGTTCATTCGAGTGGTACGGTAGGTGTTATGGTTGAACTCGCGTGCGAGACTGATTTCGTAGCACGTAATCCAGAGTTCAAAGCTATGGCATATGACATTGCTATGCATATTGCTGCAACTAACCCAGTTTCAGTAAAACGTGAAAAAGCAGAAGATGCCGCAGATACTATTCTCATGGAGCAGACTTTTATCAAGAACCCAGAATTTACTATTGCAGGACTCCTCTCACAGGCCACTCAGAAATTTGGTGAAAAAATCGATATAACACGATTCACGCGCTATAGTGCGTAATTCTATGGCTCTCGAGATTGTATTATTTTCTTTTGCTTTTGTTTCCATGGGGATTATTCTGATCCATAAACATATGGAGGGATCTCGAGGCGCACATACACTGGTTCATGATATTCGAGGAAAGGTTGATCCTGTTCTCCAAACGGTGAGAAATACTACAGCCAAGACAGCTTCGTATTTTACCTTGAGAAATGCTGTTCTCCTTGCAAACTTTGTATTTGTGCATATAGTGAGGTTTCTCATGCATATATCGCATGCGGTACACCGTATATCATCACATGTGGTGACAAAAGCTTCGCAGAAAAAAGAAGATTTAACGAGAGGTGGAGCAGCTTCTTTTTATCTCAAGCAGATAAAAGAAGACAAGGTGGAAGGGGGTAAGGGCAAGATAGACGATACGATGATGACGTTGTAGACTGGGAGGGTAGATGTCGATTGCGAGGTTGATAAAAAAGAATACGCCACCTTAGCTCAGTTGGTAGAGCAACTGTTTTGTAAACAGTAGGTCCTCGGTTCAAGCCCGAGAGGTGGCTCCAAGAAAACCGCTTATGTGCGGTTTTTTGCTTTACCTCATTTTTTTGCTATAGTTTAAGCCATGAAAGAAGAAGTAACCGGCCACCTCCATCCTGTCACCTCAGTCATTCGTGAAATGGTATCTATATTTGATGCGATGGGCTTTTCTGTGGCGCAGGGACCTGAACTTGAAACTGAGTTTCATAACTTTGACGCTCTCAATGTTCCACCTGATCATCCAGCACGAGATATGCAGGATACGTTTTGGATAAAGACAAAACCAGGCGAAGCAAAAAAAGTATTACGTACCCATACTTCATCTGTCCAGGTTCGATTCATGGAATCAATGGCAAAGAATCCTCAGGCTTTCAAAATAGTTGTACCTGGTAAGGTTTATAGAAACGAAGCAACTGATGCGACTCATGAAGCACAGTTCTATCAATTTGAAGGTCTGTATGTAAATAAATCAGTCTCTATGGCTGAGCTCAAAGGAACACTAGAAACATTTTTTAAAAAATTTCTCGGTCCGGATACAAAAATCCGTTTTAGATCGAGTTATTTCGGTTTCGTTGAACCAGGAGTAGAGGTTGATGTCTGGTGGAAAAATCGCTGGCTCGAAGCATGTGGTGCAGGTCTTGTACATCCTCATGTGATAAAAGCATCAGGACTCGATCCGGCTGTTTGGAAAGGTTTTGCTTTTGGTATGGGTGTCGATAGACTTGTGCTCTTGCGCTACGGCATAGACGATATTAGACATCTCTATACGGGTGATTTGCGTCTTATACAACAATTCTAATGAAAGTTTCATATTCTTGGCTCAGTACATATTTTGATAAAGCTCTACCGGCTCCAGAAAAACTCGGAGAACTTTTGAATGCTCATGCATTTGAGCTCGAAGGTCTCGAAAAAGTAGGTGACGACACGGTGCTTGACCTCAAGGTGTTGCCTGACCGTAGTCATTATGCGCTTTGTCACAAAGGTATTGCTCGAGAGGTGTCAGTTATCACCCGTATACCCCTTAAAAAGCCTCAAAATGAGCTTATAACGGTGCATAATGCTCTAGCTGAGGTTTCGGTCTCTGTAGATGAAACAAGTCTCTGCCGCAGATATATGGCTCGAAGAATAGAGGGCGTTCATGCGGGTTCTTCGCCTCGAGATATAGCGGGAGCTCTCGAGTCTATTGGTGCTCGATCAATCAATGCTGTTGTTGATGCAACCAACTACGTGATGTTTGATTGCGGTCAGCCTCTCCATGCTTTTGATGCTGATAAAGTATCAGGATCTATTGTGGTGCGAAAAGCTCGAGCGGGAGAAAAAATAACTATTCTCGATGGTCGCGAGATAGAGTTGCGTGAACACGATCTCGTAATAGCAGATGATCTCGGTCCTCTTGCTTTAGCTGGAGTAAAAGGAGGTAAGAGAGCTGAGGTTACCAGTGCTACAAAAAATATTATTATCGAAGCGGCAAATTTTTCTCCTACGGGAGTACGTAAAACAGCCACACGAACAAACCTTCGTAATGATTCTTCAAAACGTTTTGAAAATGATATTACTCCCGCTCTCGCAAGCGAGGCTCTCGAACGGGTAACTGCTTTAATACTTAAGATTTCTCCTGGTGCGATTGCAGGCCCTATAACTGATATCTATCCTCTCCCTGTACAACCATGGCAGGTAACTGTTTCTGTTTCATACATTTCATCGATGGTTGGTTTCACTGTTTCGAGCTCTGAGTGTAAAGATATTTTGGAAAGACAGGGGTGTGTAGTAACTGTTTCAGGAGATACACTCTCGGTTACACCACCCTTCGAACGATTGGACCTCGTTATACCTGAGGATATAGGTGATGAAATTGCTCGTATCAAAGGATATGGAGAACTCATTGGAGTAGAAACACCTGCAGTTCCGCGAGTAGCTATCAATCCTGTGTTTTTCTGGTCAGAGAAAATAAAAAATATACTCGTAGCTAAAGGTTTTTCAGAAACACTTCTCTATACACTCGTACCAAAGGGTGTATTTGAAGTATCATACCCGCTCGCGAATGATAAATCTGCTTTGAGAGAAACTTTGTCTCCAAAACTCACGCAGTCTCTCGCACATAATGCTCGTAATGCTGATTTGTTGGGTCTCGAAGCTATTACTCTGTTTGAAATAGGGAAAGTGTTTCCAAAGACAGGTGAAAAAACAGCGCTCGTAATTGGGGCTTGTCAGATAAAGAAAAAGAAAGGGGTTACTTCAGAGGGTATTGTCAAAGATGCGCTTGCGGTGCTATCCAATGCTCTCGGGTATGAAATAAAAGGAAAGATAGAGACGGGTCCGTTCGGTGCGGTTGTTGAGGTGGATCTCGATATGGTAGTAGAAAAACTCGCTACTCCTACAGGTTTTGGTGATATAGGCTTTAGTCCTATTTCAAAAGACATTCAGTACAAGCCATTTTCACATTTTCCTTTTATTACGAGAGACATTGCGCTTTTTGTGCCTGTTTTTGTTACGGCAGGGGAAGTGGCGGCGGCGCTTCGCACCGCCGCCCTCGCCACCGCAGGAAAACTGCTGGTAAAGGGTCCTGATTTATTTGATACATTCTCAAAAGATGGCAAAAACTCTTTTGCCTTCCGTATGATTTTCCAATCATTTGAAAAAACTCTCTCTGATGATGAGGTAAATGGCTACATGACTGTTGTATACGACACAGTGCGAAAACAAGGTTGGGAAGTACGTTAGATTATAATCGTTTCTTTTAAACGATATTTTTTTAAGCAAATCTTTTACAAGATTTTTATATAAAAAGGGGTGGAAGCTTTCGCCTCCACCCCAGCACACGTGGTGTACTAACCGATCGGTTACATGAAGTCGAGGGGCGGACCCTTCGCTTCAGCTTCCGCGACCATCTGTTCGAGCATGAGAAGAAACAGTCTCTTCATCTGCTCTCCAGACTCCATCTTGTATTTCAAAGCCGAAGCCTCGAAACCGTCTTGGAGGGGATCAAACACTCCCCTGGAATAAAACTCACCGAGGAGTGCCAGCGCGAACGCCAGCATCGAGGCGAGGTCTTCCTGAGTTGTGTCTTTGGTTTTATCCAGGTCTTCCGTCTTGCGTTGGTAGGCAATCGTGTAGATCGCTTTGACACCTTCGCCTGACAGTTTTCCCAGATTCCGATCCATCGGTCTGAACCGTCCTTCGTTGATGAGTTCACCGAGAATGTCGAGCGCGGGGCCCAACACCACAGCTACCTCATCGCGTGACAGTTCTCTGACTGAACGAGCCACGTGTATCTCTATCCTGGATTTATGCATGCATACACGCGCCCAGTGGCACGAGCCTGAGTTCTAATCTATCGGGCGCGTGCATATATATAATAACACATTTAAATAATAAATCAAGTGCTCACTATTATAATAAAAAAGGAGCACATCACATAATGTGCTCCAAGTACCGAGAGGGAAACCTCTCAGGCAGAATGTTCAAAAGTCAGTTTGATGGCGACTTTTGCAGCGATTCCTTTGATGTAGGTGGTGGCAGCATCGATGCTGACGCCCCAGGTGTCACGGAGTTCTTCTGCGAGTCCGGTGACAGAGTCAGGGGCGAGCGACGTGAGTCGCTCGGTCTTGAATCGGGCACGAACAAGTCGTTCAACTGTCTCGGCGAGTGCAAAGAGCGATCTTTCGGGAATAGAAAACGTGTGCATGTGTACTACACTTGATAGTAGCATAGCTTGGGGTGAGGGTCAATATGCTCTCGGGGGCATTACTATACCCCTCTGTCAAGGAGCCTCTTTTACCCTTATTTGCTATACTATATCTACATTTTTTAATAATACGTATGGCCAAAGAAGATACTAAAAACACGAAAAAGAAAGATTCGTACGGTGCTGATTCGATTCAGGTTCTCGAGGGTCTCGAACCGGTACGAAAGCGTCCCGGAATGTACATTGGTACCACAGGTCCCGATGGTTTTCATCATCTCATAAACGAAATCTTTGATAACTCTCGTGACGAAGCCATGGGTGGTCATGCAAATGACATCGAAATCACTTTCATGAAAGGTGAGCACGGTAATGAAATCGTTCGTGTTGCAGATAACGGTCGAGGTATTCCTGTTGATGTTCACAAACAAACCAAAGTCTCTGCTTTGGAAACTATTATGACCGTTCTCCATGCGGGAGGTAAATTCGGCGGTGATGATTCTGGCTACAAGGTCTCTGGAGGTCTCCACGGCGTGGGTGCGTCTGTGGTAAACGCGCTTTCCATCATGTGTCGTGTTGAAGTTCATAAGGATGGCGGTATTCACATGCAGGAATACTCTCAAGGCAAGAAAAAAGCAGCGGTAAAGAAAATTGGTACCACAAAAACTCACGGAACCGTTGTAATGTTTGAACCCGACACCGCTATTTTTGGTGTGCAGACGTTCGATTTCAAACGTATGGTGAGCTATTTACGTCAGCAAGCATATCTCGTACGTGGACTCCGTATTTCTATTATTGATGCACGTGAATACGCAGGGCAGATTGATCTCGAGGGTGTGCATTATTTCCGTGAGCTCAACATTGACGCTCCATCAGAGAGTTTTTATTTCGAAGGGGGCCTCGTATCACTTGTGCGCTTCACTAACTTTATCCAGAAGCCTGTCCACAAGAATATTTTCTATGTAGAAAAGAAAGTCGAAGGCGTAGAATCAGTTGAAATTGCACTCCAGTACGTCGATGATATTTCATCTCGTATTCTTCCTTTTGCAAACAACATTTATAACTCAGAAGGTGGTACTCATATCACAGGTTTCAAAACAGCACTCACGCGTATATTGAATACCTACGCTCGTAAAAATAATCTCACTAAAGAAAGCGAAGAAAACTTTACTGGTGATGACGTGCTCGAAGGATTAACTGCTGTTGTTTCTGTAAAACTTCGTGAGATTCAATTTGAAGGTCAAACCAAAGCAAAGCTCGGTTCTGTTGAGGCTCAATCAGCTACCGCTACTGTGTTTGGTGAAGCATTCACACTCTTCCTCGAAGAAAATCCTGATGATGCAAAAGCTATCATAACCAAAGCTATCCTTGCTCTCCGTGCTCGCAAAGCAGCAAAGGCAGCAAAGGATTCTATCTTGCGTAAAGGTGCTCTCGAAGGCATGACTCTCCCGGGTAAACTCGCTGACTGTGAATCAGGTACTGAGGCATCAGATGCGGAACTCTTTATTGTGGAGGGAGACTCTGCGGGAGGTACTGCAAAAACAGGTCGCAATCGAAAAACTCAAGCAATTCTCCCACTGCGAGGAAAGATTTTGAATATTGAACGAGCGCGTCTCGATCGTATGCTTGGTTCTGAACAGATTAAAAATCTCGTCGTTGCTATGGGTACGGCTATCGGAGAAACATTTGATATCACCAAACTTCGCTATCACAAAATTATCATTGCAACCGATGCGGACGTGGACGGTGCACATATTCGAACACTTATCCTCACACTCTTGTACCGTTATTTCAAACCTTTGATCGAAGGAGGGTATATTTATATCGCTCAGCCACCACTCTACAAAGTAAAGCGAGGTAAGGAAATAATGTATTTTTATTCCGAAGAAGAAAAAACAAAAGTACTAGGTAAAGATGAATTACCTCTCGAAGAAGAAGCTCCTCTAGAAGAGGGAGAAGAAGTTGAGGTAGCCGAAGAAGAAACTGTAAAGGGTGGTAAAAAAGCTCCAAAGCTCTACGTACAGCGATACAAAGGTCTCGGAGAAATGAACTCTGATGAGTTGTGGGAAACTACTATGGATCCTGCTCGACGTATATTAAAACAGGTAAATATTTCTGACGCCCAAGAAGCTGATAAGGTATTTGATATGCTCATGGGTACCGATGTGCCGAGCCGTAAATCATTCATTCAATCAAACGCTCATAAAGCAACGATTGACGCATAAGATGTTTTTATTATAGAGTGCGATAAGCGCTCTTTATGAAAACACATTACCTTAACTTTGCCGTTTATCACCCCGTGCTCCATCGGGGTCTCTGGTCTCACTCGAATGGTGACTATCGTACAGTTACTATGAGTCAGGCTAATGCCATTCAGATTAGTCGCAATCTCCTCGATTTTGTCGAGAAAATTCCGGAACAAGATCGAGGGACACTTGTGATTATTGGGGAGTTGCCGTTGGGGTTGTATTCTTTGATTTCGAGGGTTGTTCTATCTCAGTCGTATTTCAAAGAGTGGACCTATGAAAATGGCACAGGTGATAAACTCGACAACCCACTGCATACTAATAGTCCGGGAGATTCAGAATAAAGGAAGGTATACAGGACTCTGTCTGGAGGGAGGTTTTTCTGCCACACGTTAACCTGTGTGGCTTTTTTATACCTTGACAATATGATATTATATATAGTATAATATACACTGAACATCAGTAATACCCACAACCTCAACGTCTGAAATTCAGAGACATAATGAAACACAAGTTCTTCTTAGTGTCTGGTTATACCGGCCATCTTCTCGAAGAGGAGGTGCTCGGTTCGTGCAAGGTCAGCTGGTCAGGGTATATGAGTTTTAAGGCAGCTAAAGAGCTCGCCCGAAACCATCAACCCAAGATCCTCTGTCCCTGTGCCGAGCGTTTTAAGAACGCTGTGGCGCGAGAGCTTAACGTCGATCCTCTCCAGGTTCGTCTGTTCACGGCGGTTGGATCTCCGTTGGATGAGATCCATTCAGTCGACGGCTGGTTCGAGTTTAACGGTCTCACGGTGACGTTCGATGTCACCATGAAACTCACCAAGACTCGGTATCGGTCCGATGTCGTCGTATACCTCCAAAATGGTGACGATGACATGACTTCTGCTGCTCGCGATATCGCAGCGGCATTCAAATGGGCAGGAGGTCATCATGCAATTCACCATTAAGTGTAAAAACTGCGGTGAATATGAGGTAAAGGAGGATAGTTTCAAATCCTTTATCTCACCAGAGCTCCAGGCACGACTCAGTGAAAACCCAGAGGCGGTCAAAGCACGGCTCATATTTGAGTCGGAGGGCTGTCCTCGATGCAGACAATTGGGGAAAGGTATCCGTGTCACCATGTCTGTATTCTCTCCAAGGAAAAAGTAATTCTCTATCCTTGTTTAGAAAACCCCGTACACATTTCTGTGTACGGGGTAATCTTTTTATTTCTTATTGTCTGATTCTTCTTTGAGCATCGCTACCACTGCATCGACATCGAGAGCACCAATTTTACCCTTGTCTCGTGACTCGAGGGTCACTACGCCTGCCTCAATATCTTTATCACCGATTATAATGCTATAAGGTATTTTCATGTCCTTTGCTTCACGGACTTTTTTACCAAATCCAGTGTCAGAAGTATCGAGGTCAATACGTAGACCTGCTTTTTCTAAAGCAAGAGCCGTTTTTTGAGCTGCCTCATTATGATTTTCTCGTACGGGAATAATCTTTACTTGAACAGGTGAGAGCCAGAGGGGGAAGTTACCACCAAAGTGCTCAATGATAATAGAGAGAAAACGTTCGATTGAACCCATGATTGCTGCGTGGATCATAACAATACGCTCCTTTTCACCTTTTTCATTTACACACTCGAGATTAAATCGTTCAGGCATATTCATATCAAGCTGAATAGTTGCCACCTGCCACTCTCGGCCGAGAGAATCTTTTGCCATAAAGTCGAGTTTCGGACCATAAAACGCTGCTTCACCAGGACCATCAATTGCCACAGCTTTCTTATCAGCGAGGATTTCTTTTAAGAAATTTTCAGCCATATCCCATCGTTCAGTACCACCGAGATATTTTTCTGGTGTTTGTGGATCACGACGAGAGAAACGAACCTGGAGATTGAGTCCGAATTTTGGATAAAATTCATGAATAATATCCCAAATTTTCATAAACTCTGCTTTCACATCCTGCATACGGCAGAACACATGGGCGTCGTCTTGAGCAAATGCACGAACACGTGAGAGTCCTGAAAGTTCTCCTGATTGTTCATCACGATAACATGTTGTGGTATTAGCATAGCGTTGAGGAAGTTCTTTATAGCTCCACTGTTTTCGTGCGTATATTTGTGTGTGGTGCGGACAATTCATAGGCTTCATAGCAAACTCATGTCCTTCGCGTGTTTTTATTTTAAAGAGATCATCTTGATATTTTTCCCAGTGACCACTCGTCATATAGAGATCCTTTTTGGTGATATGAGGAATTTCAACACGTTCATAGTCACGGAGTGATCGCAGTGACCACACGAACTGATCAAGGAGGTTTCGCATAATTGTGCCACGAGGAGTCCAGAGGGGAAGTCCTGTACCGACGAGGTCTGAAAATGTAAAGAGATCGAGAGCTGGTCCAAGTACTTTGTGATCACGTTTCTTGGCTTCAGCTATCATGAGTTCGTATGATTCAAGCTCTTGTTTTGAAGCAAAAGCGAGACCATACACACGAGTGAGCATTTTATTTTTCTCATCACCGCGCCAATATGCACCCGCTATACGAGAGAGTTTAAACACACCGGAATTCATGTCTTTTATTTCTGCGTGACCACCACGACAGAGATCGGTAAAGTTTCCTGATGTGTAAAGAGTTATTTTTTCACCCTTTTTTACAATGTCAGAGATGAGTTCGAGTTTATAGGGATTGTTTTTAAAGAGTTCACGAGCTTCTGCTTCAGTTACTTCTTTACCTTCAAAACCTTTCCAGCTTTTTAAAATACCGCGCATTTTGTTTTCAATAGAAACAAAATCTTTTTCAGAAGGTATTTTACCGTTTGTGGTAGAGGAAAAGTCAAAGTCGTAATAGAAACCATTTTCTATAGCTGGCCCTATAGTGTTGTGTACGCCAGGATAAAGTTCACCTACCGCCGCAGCGAGGAGGTGTGCGTATGAGTGACGAATGTGTTCGAGAGATGACATAAATTGTAATGAAGTGATAAATAAAAGCGCCCTAGCAACTACACGAATAAATTCATGTGTTTGCGAGGGCGAGTGAATCGCGGTTCCACCTAGCTTTGGTCTCTTTGTATCAGATTAGGGTTTCCCGCAAGGCTTCTGGTTGGTAGCCAGAACAATCTCTGATGTTTACTAGTATAGGGTAAAGTTGATTTTGGTCAAATAATAACCCCCATTACGTTAGCTGTACGTAATGGGGGTTTTTTTCACACACACGTGATACCTTTGGAGCGTGTACTGTTGAGAGAGGTGTTTGGCTGTTCCTCTCCATGGGCGCTACTCAGGATTGTGTCATAAGGGATAGTGCGTCGGTTACATGTCGCATAGAGCCCTTATCCCAAACGTCGCCGTTGTCACCTGATGTGACCGTGTGGTAAGCGGGGCCACACATGGTTATCGTCTATGTGTGCAGACGACAGTGAATATCCCACCCTTCCTCACAGCTAGCGAAAGGACATTTTTCATTCATCACTATACTCGGATACAGTATTTTTGCAATAAATTAGGAAAGTTTCATAAGGCTCTCAACCATGAGAGAGGGTTCACCGTTACGCTCTGATATTTTTGCTTTGAGGGCAACACAGGTATCAGGAACGAGAAGGTTTTTAAACTTTGTATAAGACCGAGGAAAAGCAACGGCTTCAACAGAACCGGTGAGGTCGGTCATACGAAGGAATGCCATGGGCTCATTTTTCTTGGTCATGATGACGCGAGCATCTTCGATAATTGCACCTATAACAATCATGTCTTCTTTTACTTTTTTAGTTGTTTCGAGTTCTTTTTGAACTTTTGCTCGAATTTTTGAAATATTTACCGGCTGTTTTTCGAGAATTTGACGGTATTTATCGAGAGGGTGTCCTGAAATATAGAGGCCAAGGAGTTCTTTTTCCCACGCGAGCTTTTCCTGGGCAGGAATAGGCGCAACAGGATGTAATCGTATCTCGTCATGATTGGCAAAACCCATAAAAAGCGAGTCTTGATTGTTGCCAGATTTTGCTTTTTCTTTGTTGTATTCAAGGAGACGATCAAGGTTGCCGTACATCTCTGTACGATCATTGAACTCATCCATACCACCAGCCTTAATGAGTGATTCGAGAGATTTTTTATTCATTGATCTGTCTTTAATACGTGACAGAAAATCCGAGAGCGAGGTATACCTACCATTTTTACGCTCTTCAATGATAGCTTTTGCTGAGTTTCCTCCAAAATTTTTAATAGAGTTTAAACCAAAACGTATAACATCTCCACCATCTTTACCTACACCCTTGATGAGGGTGAACTTTTCCTGGCTTTCATTCACTGATGGGGGGAGTACGGGAATATTCATACGTCGACACTCTTTGATTGATTCAGCCACTTTTTCAACATCTCCCGCTTCGTGAATAAGGATAGCGGTCATGTACTCTCCTGGGTAATTAGCTTTGAGGTATGCCGTTTGATATGCCACTCTTCCGTATGATACTGAGTGCGCTTTGTTGAAACCGTATGCTGCAAAAGGTTCAATCCATGTCCAGAGTTCTTTGGCTTTCTTTTCTGGCCAATGTTGATATTTGATACAGCCGGCAATAAACTTTTCTTTTTG
>JACCDR010442674.1_pt1 | contig 13305 bp, 10 predicted proteins | sample 7446431 | NCBI WGS metagenome assembly JACCDR01 (sample SAMN15323443, study PRJNA562643) | freshwater metagenome | isolation source: river surface water | place: USA:Blue River Watershed | collected 2017-08-17
AGGTGTAGTCTTCTGAACGACTTTTGTAGTCTGGGTCTTTGCCAGGAACTATTTGTAAACGCCGGACGAGGCCAAGTTGAATAAATTGGCCATGATCGTTGATCAGTCTTACCCGCGATGAATAGTTTGTTACTTTTTGATACGGAAAATAGTTGAAAACTGAAACTGACTGAATGTGATCAAAGCGCACATCAAGTGTTGTAATGATGTCAGACCAGGGCTGTTTATTCGGATCATTCCGTGAATCTTGGTAGGCATCATAGGATTGAAAAATCCCAAGACTTGCAACCTGGTTCGTCGAGGCTTGGCCGTTGCGCCAGCGCTTTTGAATCAGGCGATTGACAAACCCATAGGTCATGAGATTTCGATCATAAATCCGGTCGTTGTAATCAAACTGAAGGCCTCCATCACCATCTAAGTCAGCGTCGCTGATGTTGTCTCGAGTGAAATAGGGCGCTTCTGTTTGCTGTGCGAAACCGAAAAAAGGATGGCTGCGGTGATCGATCCAAGGGATTCGCCGGTAATTGATCGTGGGTTGGATTTCATGCTTGTAGGTGTTGGCAAATTCTGTTTCCCCGCGGTAGACCCGGCTCAATGTCGAAGACACCCCAAGTTCTAGAAGAAGCGATCTTCGAATATTCTGAGCATTCTCGCCGACATTGAAATAATAGTGGGTTTCTCGGTAGGTCGCCTTGGGTGAAATGTCTAAATACTCATTTAAGGTAAAGGGGCGATAGATAGAGGGTTTAATATCTAATCGTTGACCGGTTCGAATCAAATCTGTATTGGGATCATAGGTCCCGTCGTAGCTTTGTTTACAGTCTTTCAGTTGTTCACATTTTAAAAAGCCATCCGGCGTTGTATTTGAAGTCACAGACGGGTAGTTGTTGCTGATGTATCTTTTGCCGTCAGCATTCTTGGAGAGATCATCGTAGCCAATTCCCGGGCGAGCAAAGTTCACATAATTCATATCAAGTGAATAATAGAGTGATGTATCGAAAAGTGGCTGTTGGGTTTTGCTGTAGCGAATTTCCGGAAGACGATGGACGGCATTTTCATTCCCCGCTGTTGGGTTGGACTGAAGCATGTTGACGTAATACGAGCTATCAATGCTCCAGTGCCGATCTTTTTGGTTATTTGTGACGGAGAGACGGTTTTCCATGGCTGAGTCACCAAGATTTTTAGGTTCCGTCACAAAGTCTTTTGCGTACTGGAGATCGCTGGCTTGGTTGATTTGGGCTCGAAAATAATAATTATTTGGCAGTTCATAAAGATGTTCGTACTTGGTATACCACCTCGAAAAAGGTTGGTTGATTTGCTCGTCCGAGCGGAAACGGTTAAATCGATTCTCGTTACTAAAGACACGATCATTGATGTAGGCTGCGTCGAGCTCTCCAGATGAATTTTCATCAAGGACGTATCGGTAATTGAGCCCGGTTTTTAAACCACGCAATTCGTAGTTAGTGAGCTGAATCGTGGCATCTTGACTGCGCGAAATGGCCCAGAAAAATCCTTGTGAGTAGATCAATCCTGAACTTGTGGATTTTTCAAAACTCGGAGCAAGAAGACCGCTTTGCCGATCACTCTTCAAAGGAACAACAAGATAGGGGAGCCAGAAAAAAGGAACGCCGCCAAACCGGAGGACCGAGTTTTTAATGTAAGCATATCCACCCATAGTCGCACGAATTGAATTCCCCGAAAAGCTCCAGCTTGGAGGGCAGTTTGTGCAGGTGGTGTAGTCGGCATTCATGACGTAGTATTCTTGATCTTTTGTTTTGTGCAAAATATCACCAGCAAACGAAACGTTTCCTGATCGAACAATTCCATTATAAATAATTCCTGTTGAGCTTTCATAATCAAAGTCAATGCGTTCGCCTTCAATGCGTGTGGTGGCATCTTGAATTGTCACACTTCCTCTCATGTACGCTTTGCGTGTGCCACGGTGAATGTCGACTTCGTCTGCTTCAAGAAATTGACCCTTATGAATAATTTGAACATTCCCACGAAGGGATGCGAAATCTTTCTCTTGATCAAGGAACATGCTCTCAGCGCTCACGGTCAGATCGCCAATTTTTGCAGAAACGCGATCAGCCCAGGCTAGACCTGGCAAAATCAAAAACGCTGAAAATAAAAGCACTTGAAGCGTGCCGAATCCATGTGAGCAAGCAGACATTGGTAGAGAATTGTAGGAAGCAATTCGGAAATTGTCCAACGTCTCGTGGAACTAGGGCGCAACATAGCCGATATAAAAGGCATATTGTAGAGGTGTCATGTGCGTGCGACCGTCACTCGAATTTCTGATATCGTTTTAGTCTGCCTGAGTGGCAGAATTGAAGTTGAGAAGTCTAAAGAATTAAAAAAATTGCTTCTAAGGGACTATAAAAACGCAAAAATGGTGTTTTGCTTAAAAGACATTAGTTTTGTCGGATCCTATGGCATGACTGTATTTTTTCAAATTCTTCAAGAGCTCACCAAACAAAATCTTTGCGATATCAAAATCTCCGGCGCGACACGAGACATTCAGTTTTTGATGGACTCATTTGAGATTGTATTTCCAAAATTTGCGACGATTGATCTTGCTTTGAAAGCATTTACGAACGACGCAGTTCCGCATTTTCCTGGATGATCAGGTTGTTTTCTTCACGCAGTTCCGTGATTTTTTGACTCAAATCTAAATTGAGTTTTTCAAGTGACTGCATCGCAAGTTTCAGTTTCTCAGTTTCCTCAGATTTTACCGTCCACATGTAATTGAGGCTCTCATTTCTGGTCATCAAATCTTTGTTCTCGTTTTCCCTTTGCTTGATCGAAGCTTCAAGATTTATCACATGAGTTTTTAGATCTGAATTTTCAAGTTCAAAACGAATATTCTTACGTTGAATCTCTTCCATTTGATTTTTAAAATGATGGATGACGGATTCAAGTTTTTCCTCAGCTTCGCGTTTGGCCTGACGAAGCTCAACGTTCATGTTTTCAAGTTCGTCTTTCTTGATCATGAGATCATGAAGCCGCTGTGTTCTTGCTGTCAGTTCTTCATTTTCTACTTTAAGTGTAGCAACTTCTTGTCGTTGCTCAGCTGAGCGCTCTTCAAAAAGAGCCACCATCTTTTGATGTCGGTGTTCCATTTCTTGAGTCAGGCGTGAGGAATGAGCTTGCAGGTCGCTCAATTGCTGATTTGAGAGAGAATAGTTTGTCTGAGCCTCTTCGTAAAGAGCAGTGAGCTCTGCACTGCGGGTTCGCAGGTGTGAGTTTTCTTCCTTCAAAGACTCGATATATGGTTTTACTTTTGATTTTATTTTTTCCTGATACTTTTCAAATTTTTCAAGTTCCTGCTGGTAGGAGCGAAGTTGTCTCTGCCAATTTTGATGTTGATCAAGGTGTTTGTTGCGCTCCATCTCGAGTTGATCGAGCCGATCCTTCCAAAGTTGATCTTTCTCTTGATAAACAAGGTATTTGTCCGTCAAAGACTGATTCGTCACTTTAAGCTGAATCATTTCTTCAGAGAGTTTCTTGTTTTCAATTTCTAAAAGTGAAAGACGACGAAGTGTGACTCGCAGCCTTGCAGACAGATCTTCATTCTGTGAGATCAAATTTTCTAAGCTTGAGGTTTTAGCGTCCGAGAGATTTTGGGGAATTTGCCTGATCAGACTCTCAGGAATGGGCTGAAAGTCGAGATGGGAAAGAGCGCCCAGTCCCGAGGTTTGGACAAAGTCCTCACCTGGCTGCTGCCGCGATGAAGACGACACAGTCAAAACTGAATTCGTGAACTTTTGATCGCTAGAATCATTGATCATTGAACTTCCTCCATGAAGATTCAATTTCGGCATTCATTTTTCGGAGCGCCGGACCCTGAGGGCGCTTGACGAACAAACTTCCAGCTCAGTCGTCTTTGAGGTCGAGTCCGCTCCTCTGGCATCATGAATTATTGTTTCAGAAGAGGGCGGAAAAATCAAACTTTGGGCCTGTTGGTTGCTGGAACTGGACCAGGCCTTTTGGAAATTTGCCCTTTCCCCCGTCTCAAATTGAGAAAAATTTATCATTTTCCAGTTTTAGGCCGACGAAAGAACGTATGAGTGCATTGCCAGCCCCATTAAGCCGGTCAGGTTCAGAAATTGAAGTGGATTTCAAGGATCTTGGCCCACCAGATTCTTTACGATATATCATTCTCACAGACGTGCTGAATGAGCGTTATGATCATGCTCTCGAAGAGCTGCGTGGTTATATTGACCGCGATTCTGAATACCCCAACTTCAAAGAAAAGGTTCATCGGTACGTCAATCACGCCATTGATTTAACCTACGCCATTCGAACAAAAAAGAATTTTCCTGGCTACAGTTCTTTAACTCGAGCTAAGCAGCAAGAGCTTCATGAAAAGTTCAAAGAACACTTTAAGGAACTGCAAATCATGCTCAAAAAAATTGAGCAAATTAATCAGGATTTAAGGATTCAAGATGTTCGCTCCACAATTTACGTGGTGAAGGCCCTTTGGATTGGTGGATTGTCTGTGATTGTTTTTGCTTTTTTCCTCGAAATCATTCGGGGAATGGCCAAAACATCGGTCCTCGTTTTTGACGACTACAGTGGCCAGTTTGTCGACTGGCTCTTTGCAATGCTAGGAATGTAGTATTCTATTGCCGATTATAAATTTCTTGCAGCAATGGCAGAAAAAGTCCCGTGGATGGAAGTGCTTTGCCATTGACATAAATTGTAGGAGTTCCCCGAACCTCAGTTCCCTCTGCCGCTTGTGCTTGAACAGCGTCAAATGTTTCCTTTTCCTCTGAACAAGCTTTCAGTTCTGTCGGATTCAGTTTCAGAGCTTCTGCCAAGCTTGTTGTTGATTGTTCCTTGGTCTGACGAGCGTAAACTTCCTGCGAATCATAGATTGTGTCGTGGGCTTTCCAACCAAGCTTTGCGATTTTTTCACTGCAGTAGGTGAGAAATGCAAGATGGCAAGATATTCCATCACCACCGGAATCTTTGAGTGCGACATTGCAAGATCCATCCAGCGGCCAAAACTTATAGATAAACTGCACATCGGGATGAGAAGAAGCAAAGGCGTGAAGCGGTTGGGATGCCTTTTTGCAGTGGCCACATCTAAAATCAGCAAATTCAACAATAGTCAGTTTGCTGCTCGTTAGCTCAGGGCGGTAGGTCAGTCCCTTGGTGAGATCAAAGGTCATTGGCTTAGCAGAACTCCAGCGTGAACTGTACTCAGCGATGGCGAGCTGATAAGCGCCACCGGCATAACTTTTTACAATAGCGGCGTTTGCGATGTAAGCAACGGCAGGAATTGCAATAACAAAGGAAAGGTGGGCATATCTTTTTGTAAACCATTCTGGAATATCTTTAAAGAATTCGGAAAACCTTTTGTCTTCAACTCCGGTGTGCACCAGGTAAAGATTAATAAAAGAAAGAATGTAGGTTACAAAGCACATGATGCAAAACTTTTGAATGATTCCGAAAGAGATCACTCCCATTGCGATGGACATTCCAGCATAAAAAACACTCAAGAAATAAATCATTCGTGAGATGTGGCCGGGAAGTTGGGTCCAGCCAATGGCATATACGATGAGAAGCAATGCAAGAACCGCCTGTGCGACGAGTCCGAACATAGCCATAGGGACTCCAAAAAGCTCCGCATATTTACTGGCTGCTACAGCATCGCAACTTGCATAGTTGCTGACGTTGCAAAATGCGCTTCCTTCAGAGAGGCTAAATTTCAAGTCATAGTGGTGCATCGTCAGATATCCATGCACACCCATGGCAATGATCGTGAATAAAAGTGCTAAAAAAATACGTTTTTGTCTTTGCGTTTCCATGGGATGATGACACCATAGGAATAAAGAATCATCAACATGAGATTAACCAGCAGTAAAAAATGGATCGCGTTAAGGCAGGAATTTTATTCTTCTCTGCGGGCTCAGGTTGAAAGAAGACTTGGCCTGCAAAGGGGTGAAATCCTTTCTTATCAGAAACAATACGAAAAAGATCTCTCGGGCGGTTGGAAGATTTTTACAACGGTTCAGTTTTTAAAGCGTCTTCATTCATCAAAGCTTATTTTGTTGGCAGATTTCCATGCTCTTCAGCAATCTCAAAAAGCACACCTCAGGATTTTGAGAAAGTGCGATCCAAATTCGGCAGTGCTCGTGATGGAGTGTTTCTTTAAATCCAAACAGAAAATTCTCAATGAATTTCTGAATGGGAATTTAGCCGAGAAAGATTTTCTGAGAGCCATCGAGTGGAAAAAAACTTGGGGCTTTCCTTGGCAGCATTATAAACCAATTTTAAAATGGGCCATGATTCACAAAGTTCCCGTGTACGCAGCCAACTTGGAAACAGCAGACCATGACCCGAGGGCCCTCTATAAAAGAGACGCTTTCGCAGCAGAGGTCATTTTGGATGTGATGAATAGGCATCCCAATCAATCAGTTTTCGTTCAATATGGCGATTTGCATTTAGCAAAATCAAAACTTCCAATGTTGATTCATAAAAAACTTCCTCGCAAGACCTCTGTCGTCCGGGTTTTGCAAAATGCAGAAAAGATATACTTTCAGCTCATGAACCAGGGGATTGAAAATCAAGTGGATCTTGTTCAGATTTCTCAGGATACCTTTTGTTTGATGAATGTTCCCCCTTGGGTGAAGTGGCAAAATTACTTGCTCTTTCTTGAACAGAGTCTTGATGCAAGTCTGCGCTCAAAGCTGACTTATGACCCCGTTGAATTTACCGATCATGTTGCCTCGCATGTGCGATTGATCACTCAGCAATTGGGTATTGAAGTTTCGCTTGCTGCGTTGTCGGTCTTCACGGCAGAGGATCAAAAGGTTTGGAATCAAATTGAAAAAGCAGCAAAGCCAGCAGTGCTCAGTCTCCTGCGAACTGCTGTTGAAGAGGGGATTTCATTTTATTTTCCTCCGGCACAGGTGGGTTACCTTGCTCGTCCGACAGTGAATCACTCCGCCCAGCTCGCAGCCCAATATGTGATTTACCAGGTTCAAAAGCTGAAGGAGCCTCTTTTTAATCTCCCTGAAGATTTTCATCGATTGATATGGTTTGAGGGGCTGAGCTATTTTTGTACTAAACTGGTCAATCCCAAGAGAAAGACCGACACTATCTTTGATATTAAAACAAGTTTAGCCTCTCCGAAAACTCACGAATTTGGACGAGAATCACTGCTCCTGTCTTTGGCGCAGAAAACAAAGGAATTGATGATTCTTTCGGGGAAAACAAATGCTCGACTTTCTTTTGCCCCGCGAAGGAAAAAGAGCTACTTTATTGCTGCAAGGCTTTTGGGTGGATTAATCGGGGAAAGGCTGTATTTCGGTCTGAGAAAAAATAAACTCAATGCTGATTTTTTAAAACAAATTTTTGAGCGGGATTTTTTGTCGAGCAGTTTTGATCATCGTTACTATGAAATGCTCGAGGTTATTGAAAGTCTTCCTCTGGAATTTAAAAGCAAAGCGGATAAACTATGATAGGAAATTTAAAACGCTCAGTTTTGAGTAAAATCAAAAATCACGAACTTGTTCAAAAATTTGGTGAGACACGAATTTATGAACTGATCGAGCGACCCAAGAATCAAGATCACGGTCATTTGGCCGTCCCTTGTTTTACTCTAGCCAAAGAATTAAAAGTCAATCCGATGGAAATGGCAAAGACACTTGCCCAGGATTTTTCGGCCTTCAGTGATTTAATTGCCAAGGCTGAGGCCCTCGGTGGATTTGTCAATTTGACTCTTCAGCCCAAAGTGATTTGGGAAGGTGGGCGTGAAATTTATCAAACGCCCCTCGAGCAACTTGGAAATGCTCCAGCAAAAAATGAAATCGTTGCCATCGATTATGCTTCACCGAATGTTGCAAAACCAATGCATGTTGGTCATTTTCGAGCGGCGATTATCGGTCAGGCCATTCGTAATCTTGCCGAGTCGCAGGGATATCAAGTTCTCGGAATCAATCATCTTGGGGACTGGGGCACTCAATTTGGAAAGTTGATTTGGGCCATTCAAGCTTGGAACCCAAAGATTGATTGGAAAGCAACTGACATTGTCGATCAAATGCTGCAGCTCTATGTGCGTTTTCATCAAGAGGCCGAAACGGATACGACCTTAGAAACTCGGGGAGCAGAGACCTTTAAAAAACTTGAAAATGGAGACCCTCAGGTCACTGAACTGTGGAAGAAAGTTTGTGATGCCTCTGTTGAAGGTTATGAACGCCTATTTTCTAAACTTGGTTTGAAACATGATTATATCCTTGGAGAATCTTTTTACAGCGATAAGCTGACCGATGTGATCGAGAGACTGCAATCTAAAAATCTGTTGGCGGATTCCGAAGGCGCAAGAGTTGTATTTTTCCCCGAAGAGCTCAAAATGCCGCCCTGTCTTATTTTAAAGAGTGACGGGGCATCGATTTATGCAACACGAGATCTTGCGTCTGCGTTTTACAAAATTGAGAAACTTCACGCAAAGCATCTGCTTTACGTGGTTGGCCAAGATCAAAGTTTGCATTTTAAACAATTATTTAAAGTACTCGATATGCTGGGCTATTCTTGGGCAAAGAACTGTCACCATATTCCGTTTGGAATGTATCGCTTTGAGCACGGTAAAATGTCGACGAGAAAAGGCCAAATCATCGAGTTTGAAGATTTGATCACGGATGCGATTTCAAAAGTCCGGCAAGTTGTTGAGGAAAAAAATCCAGAGCTTCAGGATAAAGAAAAGACAATTGAAAAAATTGCGGTGGCAGCGCTCATTTTTCATGATCTTGTGAATGATCGAGTGAAAGATGTTGAGTTCAAATGGGAGAAAATGCTGAGTTTTGACGGCGATAGTGGCCCCTACCTCCAATACACGGGAGTCCGGTGTCAGAGTATTTTGAAAAAATTTGGAAAACCTATTGTTGCACTTGAGAGTCATCCGGCACAATTGCACCCCAAGGAGCTCGCTTTGATCTATCGACTCTTGCTCCTCGAGGAAGTCTTTCGAGTCTCCTATCAGCAGTTTAAACCAAATATCTTAGCGCAGTACCTTCTTGATGTTTGCGCTGACTTTTCAAGCTTCTACCGAGAATGTCGGGTTCTTGGAGAGTCTCCTGAAATTGAAACACAGCGTTTGATGATTGTAGAAATGACCCGAAAAGTGATTGTTCGTGGGCTCGGGGTTTTAAGTATTCAGACACCTGAAGCGATGTAACATAAAATTTGCTCCAAGGGAGGAACAAATGAAATTGAATTCATGGTTCGTTAGCACCAAGATCGTCCTCGTTCTACTTTTTTCATGTCAAGGTTGGTCCCTCGGATATCAGTCAGAAATTTTTGAACAAAAGAGCAATTTTCAGAAAAAATTATTCGACTTAAAGGTTGAATCGACAACAGATCAGGCCGGAATAGTGACTGCAACAGGGACCTTTAAAGATTCAAAATCTGGCGAGATTGCGATTCAAGAGGTTGCAAAATATCGGGAGGCAGAACTCATTGAAACGCGGCTTGAACAACGGCAAACAGGCGAAAAGGGTTTTGTGACAGTCTCTGGCGATAAAATAGAATTTGTTTATACAAACCGTGATGGAAAAGAAAAAAAGAATTCTGAAAAGATCAAGCCAGGGATGAAGATTTTAGCTCCAGCCAATTTTATTGTCTTTATTCGAAAAAATTGGGCTGATTTGCAATCAAAGAAGTCAATTCCGCTGCGGTTTGCAGTTTGGGATCGTGCTGAAACCGTTGGTTTTGATCTGATTCTCGAAGGTGCAGAAAAGCGCTCCGGGCAAGATCTTGTTAAACTCAAGTTGAAACCATCAAGTTTTATCATCGCAGCTTTAGTCAATCCCATTTATCTATGGTTTACTCCAGACGGTCAGCGTTTGATGGAACTTAGTGGACGAGTCGCTCCGAAGATTAAATCTGACGATGCTTGGAAAGCTCTAGATGCTGACGTGAAATACTCGTATCCGTGAGGTTGAGTCCCTCATCGAGCTCGACCTTGGTTGGTGTTTCGTGTTTTTCGTTCAAAGATTGTCGAACTCTCGCTCAGCAGTGCTGTCTCAAGTTGAGAACTGGTGATATTTCAAGCGGTGTTGCCATGTTTTTTCAATAAAGAAGTTAAAAAACATGAGGTTTACTCCGAAAAAAGTGGAGTGAGCTTACAACAATACTCTTATTTCACATTGATTCTATTTCTGGGCTATAGCTGGGTCTATTTTGGTGCCTGGCGGTCACTTGAAAGTTCAGTGGACGAGCGAATTGCCTTGGTTGAAATGAAGGCTAAAATCGGAGAGCTCGAAAAAGATAAATTCAGATTATTGTATCAGGTTGATGATCTCGCGCAGACCGTGGCTCAAGTTCAGAATCGAGAGCGAAAAAACGGACGTCAGATTGCTAGCGTTGATATGACCCCGCTCTCCGATCAACGTGCCGAGGCAATTTTAAATTTGTTTCAACAAAAAAATTACACTCAAGCCATGAATGAGATAAAAAAGTTTGAAGCCGATTTTCCTTTGTCGGCAAGACGGGCGCAATTGTGGGTCGTCAAGGCTCGTTGTTTAATGAAAAAGTCAAAAACAGACGAAGCCGTCACTGTCTTAGAGAGTGTGCTGGAGGCTTATCCGGATAATGCCTCTTCCGCGGAAGCTTTAAATCTTTTATCTGACATTTCAATTAGTTTTGAAAAGAACGATGATGCGATTGCCTACTTAAAAATTATTCAGCGGCAATTTCCTGACTATTTCAAAGCTCAAGAGCTCAAAGAGAAGCTCGCAGGTGTTGAATCGCGGACAAAATCAAAATGACACGCTTCTATTTGGCAGTGATCTGCATCTTTCTCAGTTCGATCTCTCAAGCAGAATCAAAAAAATTGAATGGACTTACTCTCCACCCTCAGGTCTCCTTCGAACTGAAAATCCCAAGCCCTGTCTTTTTGGCGGGTGATGCTCTTGTCATGAATTCAGGAGCTTCTCAGCAGATTCAGTTTATTTATGGAGAAATCAAACTTCCTGCTCAATCAATGATTTTGGTGAGCAAATCAACGGACCAGCTATGGATTCAAAATCTGAATAAAACAGTTCAAGTCAGTTTTAAAAATGGAAACCAGATTGAACTTTGGCCATATTTTGAAGTCAGCTTCAAAAGAGATATGAACAGCTCAGATGGATTTGTGATTGATCAGTTCCGTCCGCTGGATTTAAAATCTTATCTCAAACGATATCAGCAAATTACCAAGCCTCATCCTCAAAGTTTAATTAGCTACGGGAGATCGTTGAGAAAACAGATTGAAAAAGCCAAGGTTCAATTTGCAGAATCAGCCCAGGAAACGTCCAAGCGAAAAATCGCCTCCGTTGATGAAGGTGAGCAAGAAAGAATCAAAAACGAGCGAAAAACCAAGCAGTTGAGAAAAACACTTCGTCAGCAATATGAAGAAAGGGCCCTGGGGCACACTCTAAAGCCCTCGACCTAAGATCCGTTTCATTCTTCATGAGCTCCTGGTTTAATGTCTGAATTTAGCTCAATTCCAAACGTCAGCGATCACAACCCCCTCATCATTTGATATTCTGAAGATATATCAAATGGTTCGCTCGTGGATCATGGGATCGACCAAGAACAACTCAAGCAAGGATGTTGAGATATGAGTTCTGTAAGTGCATCTGAACGACGTCAGAATGAAGATCGTGTTCGAGAAACTCGTGAAGAATACGAAAAACGGGAAGCCGAAGCTGCCAAGCGAAAAGCTGCTGAGATGAAAAGACAACAACAGCAGCATCAAAAGCAGATCGACAACCTATCGGACGGCTATGAAAAAAGAATTGCAGATCTTCAGAATCGCTCTCGGGAGCTACTCTCCGAGCGGGATCAAAAAAATCAAAATGATATCCAAGAGCTCCGCCAAATGCATCAGGATCAACTTCGGAAAAAAACCGTTGATTCGGAAGGGCTGAGAAAATCACAGTCAGAAGCTTATCAAGGAGCACTCGAAAAACAAAAAGCAATCTCAGAGAGTCAGCAAGAAAATCTAAAAAATCGATTTAGCACTGAGATTTCAAGCCGAGAACAAGATTACGCGGAAAACATTGAAAAAAATAGAAATGAACTGAAAAGCACAACGAATGAAGTCCAAGATCGACTCAATCGCGCTCATGAAAAGGAAATTCAGTTAATCACGCGAGCCAAAGATGAACAGCAAATGCGAGCTGCCGCCGGCGAAAGAGATTTTAAAAAATTCTATGGCGAAAAAATTGATGGTTTAGAAAGAAAGAATTTCAAAACTGATAAAGAATGGCAAGAGAGATACAGGCAAACAGTTCAGATGATGCAAAAAAATCAAGGTGATCAGCTCTCTGAACTGAGCGAGCAGCGAAGTGAAGATCGCAAAAATATGCAAGAATCCTATCAACTCAAACTGAATGAAAAATCACGTGGAATTGGCGCTGCTCAAAACAATTATCAAGAGTCCATGGAAGAGCGGGTCGACGGGCAAATCCGATCAAAAAACTTTCAAATTGCAGACTTGAAAAATAAGCTAGCACGGCAATCAGACGTGATGACAAAACAAAAGGGCCGTGAAAAGGAAAATCTACAAAATAGCTATGAGTACCGAATAGGACTCCTTGAGGAAGAAAAAGGTCAGATCGCCGAAAATATGAAGGACCTCAACACCAAGAGAATTGGTGATAATCTCAAGGCAAATGAAAAATTGATGAATGATGTGAATCGCAATCACAAATCACAAATCAGTTTAAAAAATCAGGCCCATCATGCAGAAGTTGAAAATTTGAAATCACAGCAAGCCGATCGCCTTGAGCAGACCCAGAACTCGACACAGAACTATGTTCAAAATGTTGATCGAAATTCAAAGAAACAGATTTCTGAAATGGAAAATTATTACGTCACTTCAAAAGATATGATGCGTGAAATCTATAATGAAAAACTAGAAAAACATCAGGAAAAAACTGCAAGCGATTTTGCCTCCATGAATAAAGTCATGACAGAGCGATTTAGAACAATGGAAAAAAATTACGCGCAAAAAAATGAAGCAATGAGTAAAGCGTTTGAGGATCGTCTTGATCAAATGAAGCTTGAACATCAAAAGGAAATACAGCGGCTTGAGTCGACCTATAAGCAGCGAATCAAGGATCAATCTCAAGGTCAGAAATTAGAGAAGACTTCCATCGAAGATAAGTATTCAAGCAAAATTTCTGCCCTCGAGGAACAACATCGATCAGAAATCGAAAAAATGAATCGACGGCATCAAGAAGATATGCAAAATTTATCTACGCGGATTAATTCCTACAGTAAGAAGGCTTAATGAGTTTAGCAGAGCGCCGA
>JACCDR011978338.1_pt1 | contig 13304 bp, 12 predicted proteins | sample 7446431 | NCBI WGS metagenome assembly JACCDR01 (sample SAMN15323443, study PRJNA562643) | freshwater metagenome | isolation source: river surface water | place: USA:Blue River Watershed | collected 2017-08-17
CACCCCTCGTATTTAGAAGGTCTGGAGAAGACCGGAATTCAGGTTGAGAGGATTCCTCGCATCAGCGAAATCAGTGAAAAGATATCTCAATTCGGTTGGCAAGCCATTCCTGTCAGCGGCTTTATTCCACCAGCCGCTTTTATGGAACTCCAATCTCTTGGGTTTTTACCGATTGCATCAGCTATGCGCAGTCTTGAGCATCTGACCTATACTCCAGCTCCTGATATTGTTCACGAAGCCGCAGGACATGCTCCTATTCTTATTCAGAAAGAATTTGCTCAATATCTCAAGGACTATGCTCAAGTAGCGAAGAAAGCAATTATCAGCAGTGAAGATTTGGCTGTTTACGAAGCCATCCGTGTTCTTTCTGATTTAAAAGAAAATCCTCAATCGACTCAGCATGAAATTGATCAGGCACAGGCTCACCTTGAGAAAACAGTCGAAAATGTGAGCCATGTCTCGGAAGCCACCGAATTAGGTCGTATGAATTGGTGGACGGCCGAGTACGGTCTCATCGGTGACATCAAAGATCCTAAAATTTTTGGAGCGGGTCTATTGTCTTCGGTTGGAGAGTCGAAATGGTGCTTGAGCGACAAGGTAAAAAAGATTCCTTTGAGTCTCGATTGCATCAAAACGAGCTACGATATTACAGAACCTCAGCCACAATTATTTGTCGCCCAGGATTTTAAGCAGCTCAGTCAGGTTCTACAGGAGCTCTCAGAAACCATGGCCTATAAAACCGGCGGCATCCAGGGGCTACAAAAAGCACTTTTGTCCAAAACGGTGAACACAGTTGAGTTTGAAACAGGAGTTCAAGTTTCAGGAACTGTGAACGAGATCATCACTGAGGCAGATAAAACAAAACTCGCTTATTTAAAATTTGCGGGCCCAACGCAAATTGCTTACCGAGACCAACAGCTCCCAGGTCATGATCGCCGTTATCACGCCCAAGGCTTCGGCATGGCTGTCGGGAAAATTTCAAACTGGCCCGTCGATAAAATCAAAAAACAAATCGGACAATCTTTGATTCTCAAATATGAGAGCGGAGTCGAAGTCAAAGGACATTTAAAAAATTTACTTGAACGAGATGGAAAGATTTTGATTCTGACTTTCACGGATTGCACGGTTAGCTATAACGGCAGATTGCTCTTTGAACCCGCTTGGGGAAATTTTGATCTCGCTCTAGGTGAGACAGTGGTTTCTGTTTACGGAGGGCCAGCGGACAGAAAAAGCTACGGTGAACTGGATGATTTTGTCGCCATGCAAGTTCCCGCCCCTCAGTATTCTGAAAAAGAAAAACACCTGTTCACCAATTATCAAAAAATGCGCGATCTTCGGGAGAAAAACGTGGGCGGCAGTGAGCTTGAACAAAATTTAAATTCACTGATGCAAGATCATCTCAAGCAGTTTCCGCTAGATTGGCTTTTATGGCTCGAGGCCTATGAGCTTTCTATTTCCAGATTGCCACAAACTTCTTTTTTAAAAGTTTTCATCAATCAAAAGCTCAACGAATTAAAGTCCCAAGAAAAAAACTCAGCCAATCTCATTGATGAAGGTATTTCTTTAGCCGGACAGAATTTATGAGAGATTTTGAAATTCGTGTTGTCTTGGTGAGACCCATTTATGAATCCAATGTGGGCGCAACGGCCAGATCTATGAGCAATATGGGTGCTGAGAAGCTCATTCTTATTAATCCGGCCTGTGAGCTTGGTTTGAAAGCTCACCAATCAGCTGCTTCAGGACAAAAACCTTTAGAAAATCACGTGCAGTACAAAACTTGGGATGAGTTTTACCAAAATGAATCCGAAGGCATTCGTATTTCCTTCACCGCCCGTGATGGGCGCGGACGCCAGGTTCAAGATTTTGCGACGACCTTGAATTGGATCCGCAATGAGCATCCTTTGATGAAAAAAGATTCAGGTGATGCCATTCCGATTTACCTTATTTTTGGCCCTGAAGACTGGGGCTTATCAACTGAAGATCTTGAGCTGACTCATTATGCCTGTTCCATTCCCACGTTCGGTGACAACACGAGCCTGAACCTTGCTCAGGCGGCTTTACTGGCGCTTTATACCTTGAGAACGACCTGGGGTGGCCAAAGAGCTAGATTGATGGGGCAGCAGTCGCCTAAAAAGAATTCAGCTCGCAATATCTTCCCAGAAAAGACATTGCATTTGTGGCTCACAGAAATGGGCTTTGATATTGATGACAATAAGAAAATCAATAGCTACACGGTTTTGAAACGGCTGCTCTTACAAAATATCCCGACAAAAAAAGAATTAGGAATTTTAGAAATCGTTTTGCAACAAAGCATCCGCAAGCTGCAGGCTTATAATGTCTTAAGGAAAAAGTATCAGGATAATGGCGAATAATGAGTTAAAGAGTGCGGGATTTTTTAATTTCGTCTTCTCTTTGACGAGCTAGGCGCAATCTCTCGCTGATTTCATTCATCTGCTCAGAAAATTTCTGTCCTTGGCTGTTGAGCTCATCAATCCTTACAAGGGGCTCTTCAAAATCTCCGCTAACTAATTTGAGACTTTCAAGCTTAGCTACATTCAGCTCAAGCTCTTTATTAAGAGATTCCATTTTCTGATTCAGTTTTTTACGATCGCTAGAAAGAGCACGAGTAATCGCTTTGATTTGCTCTAAAGATAAAGATTCTAATTTTCCGTTAACGAAAGGATCTTTGCTCTCAAGACTGTCTTCGTTTTTCTGGCCTTCTTGATCAGAATCTTCATCCCCTAAAATGGTATCCCAAAAAAGAGACCATTCGGTTTTCAAACCGCCTATCAGGCCTTCAGATTTGTTCTTTCTTGAATCCATATTAGTAAATTAAATCTTTAACTTTCCTGTCATCAGAATGTCGCCTTCAAGGCCGACATGTTGAGGGCTTGTTATTGCAATTCTCTGTGACATAGAAGTGATATTAACCTGTTCTGACCAAGACTTTCCACCTTTGGCCCCACAGATCATAGGTGCTTGAAAAAGGTACAGTCGATCGCCTGCCATTTCATTTATAAATGAGCTAAGAACTTGGGCCCCGCCTTCCACTAAGACTGACTTAATTCCTTGGCTGTAAAGATTTGTTAACAATTTCTTTAGATCTCGTCCCTGATCAAAAATAAGGTCTTCGCGGGAATGAAACTTGGAAATGCTGAGACTTGAAAAGTTTTTCTGCATTTCGCCCCGAGAATCTAAAACCACCACTTTATTCTTTTTATTTGGAAATGCAGGATGCCGAATATTGAGCGAGGGCTGATCGACTCTCAAGGTATTTGCGCCGACTAAGATCGCATCATGAGAAGCTCGGAATAAATGCGCAATCTCTCTCGAGGTTTCGTTGGTGATCCATTTGCTCTCTCCGTTTTTGAGAGCCATTTGTCCGTCCCAAGAACTGGCTACTTTCAAAGAAATAAAAGGCATTTTGTCCCTAAAATTTCTTAAGAAATGTTCACAGACTTGTTCAAGCTCTGATCTTAATCCCGAAAAAAGAGTGCATTTGATACCTGCATCCCTGATCAAATCAGCGCCTTTTCCTGAAACCAAAGGATTCGGATCTTCAAGACCGTAGATGACTTCTTTCACTGGAAGTGCGCCCAAGGCTTTAGCACAAGACCCCGTTCGACCCTCGTGAGCACAAGGCTCCAAGGTCACAAACACACGGGCGTCTTTAAGATCTTCAGGATTGAGCTTTCTGAGCGCATTGATCTCGGCATGTGCTTCACCAACACGAGCATGATAGCCAGTTGCGAGAAAACGATTTCGCGAATCCAGAATCACGCAACCCACCAAAGGATTGGGACTGACATAGCCTAAGCCCCTATAGGCTTCTTGAACCGCTAATCTCATAGCCATCAGGTCCGTCATTTCCTGATTCTTTTTGGGCTCAGGCAATAATATCCCCTGCTCTAAGAGCGAGGATTTCACTGAATCAGGAAATAGGACATAAGGAAGCATGCGGAATTATTTTTTCATCCAACTTTGCCAATATTCTTTCACTTCGACTTTTTCTAAAGAAGGATCAACTTTGAGATTACTCCAAGTATCGATCATCACGGCGTATTCATCGGTATGAGTTTTTGTATTGATGTTTTTCACCGCTTTCGGATGTGGCCCATGAGGAAATCCTGCCGGATGTAGAGTCATCATTCCGGCATGAAGATTATCACGGCTAAAAAAGTTTCCATCGTGATAAAAAAGAACTTCGTCGTAATCGATGTTTTGGTGATAAAAAGGAACTTTCAAGGCGTCAGCATCTTGCTCTAAAGGCCTTGGTAGAAATGTGCAAACCACGAAACCATTGGCGACAAATGTCGTATGTGCTGAGGGCGGTAGATGCACACGGTGGCTCATCATCGGCATCAAATCATCCACATGCAGGGTAAATGGAAAGAAATCCCCTTTCCATCCCACAGCATCGTAAATGCACTCGTCATAAGAAAATTCAGTGATTTCATTTTCTCTCTTCACATGAATTTCAGTTACTGAACAATTGTTCTGCTTTTTCCAATTATGCAATTGATCCAAATCAGGTTTTCCGAATGATTGTGGATCATAAAAAGCATTCTTTCCGACCATGCCTCGATCTGGTTCACGGTAAGCACCGCTCAGTGATTCAATGATTAAAAAATAAGTTTCTTCCTGAAAGAAAAAACTGTGAACGATACATTTGGGAATATTAATGTAAGAACCTTTTCGGAATTCCAATAGGCCATACTCCGTGAGAACAACGCCACTGCCTTGATGGCAAAAGTAAAGGCTATCGCCATCAGCATTACGAAAAGCTGTGGTCGGAGCTTGAATGCTTTTCTTTTCCCAAAGAGATGAAATCACAATATCTGAATTAAAAATCAGTCTTTGTCTTTGACCGTATTTTTTTTCCATATTGATGGCGTCAAACAAATGCGGCTTCAAAGGACCTTTGATATTTGTCCAACGCGTACTCGGTTTCGGCTTAATCAAATGTGAAACAAGACCAAAAAAACCTTTACGCCCCTGTTCTTCTTCAAAGTGCCCCTCAGGAATGGCTTTGTGACCTTGACGATTATGTTTACCTTGCGAGTACTGATGCATATTACAAATATCCTCGTTCTCGTTGATCTTGTTCGATGGCATCAAACAGAGCCTGGAAATTTCCATTGCCAAAACCATCGTGGCCTTTTCTTTGAATCAACTCAAAAAAGATCGGACCAATAATATTCTTAGAAAAAATTTGCAAAAGATAACCATCATGATCTCCATCAACCAAAATGGCATTTTTTCTCAGACGATCAATATCTTCGGTTACCATAGGTAAACGATCTTTCAGCGCACGGTAATAGGTCTCCGGAGGAGCCGATAAGAATTCTAATTGAGAATTTCGCAAACTCTCCAAAGTCTTGACGATATCATCAGTCATGAAAGCCAAATGTTGAATCCCTGAACCTTTATATTCATCCAAGTATTCTTGAATTTGGGATTTTTTGTCTCCAGGTTCATTAATTGGCACGGCAAATTTTCCGCAAGGAGAACGCATCACTTTGGAAATCAGGCTTGTCTGTTTTCCGCGGATATCAAAATACAAAGTCTCTCTGAAATTAAAAACCTTGTGATAGAAATCACACCATTTTTGCATTTCACCTACAGGAACATTATTTGTGAAATGATCGACAACAGAAAAGCCGACTCCCGCAGGACTTGCGTGCTCCGGTTTTACTTTGAAAATATCTTGATAAAGTTTTTTCGAATTTTTCTCATCAATAAAATAAATCAGCGAATCACCAATTCCGTAAATGGCTGGAAAGGGCGTTGCACCTTTCTGTGTTTCGCTTCCCTGGTAAGCTTTTCCGCCACGCGTGACGGCGGTGTTGAATGCAAACTGGGCGTCTTTCACACGAAAGCCTGTAGATGAGATCGAAGGACCATGGGCTTTCGCAAAATCCATTGCAAAAGTCCCGGGTTCAAAATTCAAAATAAAGTTAATATCATTTTGGCGGAAAAGTTTTATTTTTTTTCCAGGAATAGATCCGACTTCGATAAAGCCCCAAGCTTTGAAAAGCTTTTCATAATAAGCCGCATCGCCGCCAGTATACTCAACAAAGTCGACACCATTTAAACCGACTGGATTGGCTTCGTTTTCTGAGACTTGTCCCATTTTTACTCCTACATTTTTGTCAGGCTTTGAATTTCTTTATAAAACTGTGTGACCTTGGTGTCAGTCAAAATAGAACGTGCATTCCAGGCCAATAATTTAAGCCCTGCACCCGATTTTAACCTGCTGAGCGCCACATAAGCATGTCCTGGCTCCCAAAGTCGGCTTAAATCCACCCAAAGGTCATCCAGGGTTGCTCCCTGAGATTTGTGAATCGTCGTGGCATAGGCCAGCGTCAAGGGAAAGTTAATCACCGATGCCACCACATCCCCTTGAGCATTCTGTAAAGAAAACTGAGCTTTATCCACCGTCACATGTCTCCATGTCTCTTTTTCAACGGTGATTTTATCAGGCGTGATATCGACAACAGTTCCTTTGGTTCCATTGACCCATCTTTTGCTCGGGTCATTTTGCATGAAAAGAACTTTGCAGCCGACTTTAAGAACGAGCTCACCTGGAATAGGTGAATTCTTCTTCAAAGATTCAATCAGTTTATCTTGGCCCAAATAGATCGAAGAGATTTTTACTTCGGGTTCAGGAATTTGCGCTAATTTTTTTTGATTAAAAATTTCTGACTGATCTCTCCGCGGGAAAAGCCTTGTGCTTTCGTCCTCTTCATCATGTTCACGAATTTTTGAATCGAGATATTCACGAACGAGAGGTGTGACCTTTCCCTGTCTGACATCAGCAAGAACCTGCAAGAATTCAGAGTCAAAACTGCGTTGGCTTTCCGTTAATTCGACGACTTGAAAACCTGATTTTTCCCAGACGGGACTGAGAAAAGACCACTCTCTGGTTTTTCCATGCATCGTCACCGGCGGAAGTTGAGCAAAATCTCCGACAACGATCATGCGCATTCCGCCCCAAGGAAGATCCGATTCACGTGCAGCTCTTGCGAAATTTTCTGCCACCTCGAGAGCCACCGAAGGAATCATAGAAATCTCATCAATAATAACTCCTTCGACTTCGCGAAGACGCTTCATTAATTTCATATCCTCGAGACCGCGCTTCAAGGTTTCCTTAGGTCCACCTTCCATAATCCCAAGACCAAAAAAACTATGGAAAGTTCTTCCTCCCACAAGCACCGCGGCGGCTCCCGTGCTAGCTAAGATGGGAAGCTCTTTCGGATTTTGTTTGCGCATAAACTGACGAATAACAAAACTTTTTCCACTGCCTGCACCACCTGTGAGAAAAACATTTTCTCCACTTTGCAGAACTTCGAGGGCAATTTTTTGCTCGGCTGAGAGCTCGATTTTTTCATCGATTTCTGCTCTGAGACGTGATTTATGCTGGGTGTCTTTTTCAGTCTTCATTTAGGAATAGTTAAGGTACCCATTCCTGACTGGTTTGAGAACTGATTTGGGCTCTCAACTGTAATGATGCAGAGCAAATGACCCTAGAAGCCAGAGGCTTTTCTAAAAAAGCGTGGTATTTATAGCATCTTACGCGAAGGAGCGCACCTATGACAGGCTCAAATATGACCTCTACCGAATTGGAACAGAACATGAACGACCAAAATAAAGAAATGAAAAAACAAGATCAGAATGATCTTGGATTCGTCCAATTTGAAACCAAAGAACAAAATCTTCACTATCCCAATGTGATGGACATCGAACCCATGGAATTGGTCGACAAAAAAGACCAGGTGGCTTTGATCGACGTTCGTCAACCCGATGAATTCACGAGCGACCTTGGGCATATCCCAGGCGCCAAACTGATCGTATTAGATACTTTACCAGAACACATCCAAGAAATTCCTAAGGATAAAACCGTGGTTTTTGTTTGCCGCAGCGGTGGCCGCTCAGCGCGGGCAACCTCTTTTGCGTTAGAAAATGGGTTTGAACATGTCTATAACCTTAAAGGTGGCATGATTCTTTGGAACGAATTGCATTTCGAAACAGAAGTTTAAAAAATGTCACAAAAAGTTTTTGTTAATCGCACTCTGAATCTGAAAAGGATTCGCTATATTGGTCTTGATATGGATCATACATTGATCCGTTACCATAGCGAAGAATTTGAAAAACTCTCTCACTCGGTGATCAAAGAAAAATTGATCAAGAATAAGAATTATCCTGAAAGCGTCAGGGGCCTCGATTTCGATTATAACTTGGCCATTCGTGGTCTTGTTGTGGATCGAAAAAAAGGAAATCTCTTAAAACTAAATCGCCACTCGGCGATCCGTGCGAGCTATCATGGTCTTTCTCCTGTTGATTTTAAAACTCAGCAGAAAATGTATAAGAGCACTTATATTGATCTCAGCGATTCTAGCTATATGGCTGTGGATACGGCTTTTTCAATTTCTTTAGCAACTTTGATTTCTCAAATTGTTGAATTAAAGAAAGCCGATGTGGCCGCTTTTCCAGATTTTGCCGTCATTGCCGATGACGTTCTGAACATGTTGGATGAAGCTCACAGAGATGGTTCTTTGAAAGATGTTGTGAAGAAAGATCTTGCTCGCTTCATCATTAAAGATCCCGAAGTCGTGGCAGGTCTTGAGCGTTACAAAGTCCATGGCAAAAAGATTTTTGTTGTTACAAATTCGGACTTTGCATACACAAAACTGCTTCTCGATTATGCGGTCAACCCGTTCTTGAAAGATCACAAGTCTTGGATGGATCTTTTTGAAATTGTTGTGACCTTTGCGCAAAAGCCTCGATTTTTTTATGATAATCTTAAATTCCTGAAAGTCGATCCTGCTACTGGCAGTATGGTGAACTATGATCAACATTTAGGCCCCGGAATTTACCAGGGCGGCGGAGCGGACGTTTTCACTCGTGATCTTGGCCTTGAAGGCGATGAAATTCTTTACATCGGAGATCATATCTACGGCGATATCGTTCGCTTAAAAAAGGACTGCGGCTGGAGAACGGCTATGGTCATTGAAGAGCTTGACCGTGAAGTTGAAGCAGATCGCAAGTGTGCTCCCAGCATGAAAGAAATTGATGCTTTGATGAAAAAGAAAGAGCCCATGGAAGATGAGCTCACAGATATCATCACTAAGAGAATCGAAAAAAGAGGCGAAAGCGATGATGCGCGCATTGAGCTTCTTCAAAAGCATATTTCCGAAATCGATACCCAGATCAGTGCTCTGATCAAAAAGCAAAACTCGATGTACAATCAGCATTGGGGTCAATTGATGAGAGCCGGAAATGAAGAGAGCTATTTCGCTCACCAAGTTGATCGTTACGCTTGTGTTTATATGACCAAGCTTTCCGATCTTTTGGATTTATCTCCGAGAACCTATTTCAGAGCGCCTCGAAGACCATTGAGTCATGAAATATATTAAGAGCTGACTTCTGATGGAAAATCTCAATAGCCTACTACTCGATGTGCATATCCAATGCTTTGAGGGCAATATCGCATTTGCCGGTGAACTCGTGCTTTTCGGCACGGGTTTTTGGTGCGATCTCAAACATTGCTCTTAGTCCAGGAACATTTGTTCGGATCATTTCCTGCATCGACGGGATGCTCGGACTATGAGAATTTCCGACTTCAAAAAGAATCGACCAGATACCATGCGCCCAATAAGCATAGTCTTCGAAAGCTCCATCAGCGGGGTATAGAATTTCTGTCGAGTTTCCAACGGTGTACTTACTCATGAATGTCGCTGCTTTTACCATGTCGGAAAAAATCGGCGTGTAAGGAGTTTCAAGGTCGTGAGTTGAAATTCCCCAAGGATACATGACCGCTGGCCAGTATGTATGAATCGTCGCTGAAGAGACGATATCATTCACATGAACAAAGTTCGCAAGATTCAATGTCGCCTTCATCAAGTGAGGACCTTCTGTCCCACAAGGTCCTGGATAGTCACGATTCGGATCGACGCTCACGCCATTCACTATCTGATTGCGTGTTCGCTTGTTGTAGCCTTGAATATTCAGCACAGGGATTACAAACATGGTCTGATCCGCAATCGGATTGGTAGCCAAGCTTTCTGCAAAAGCGAGAGCAAGTTCAGCAGAGCCGTATTCATTTCCATGATGAGTCGCAACCACCAGATTTTTAACTGGACCATTTCCGATCTTCACCCCTTCAATCGCAATACCGGCATCATCAAATCCGATGCTGATGACCTGTACTGTTTGGGGATTTTTCACCGCTAATTGATGAAGGAAATCCGTAACGCCTTGGTAATTTCTCTTATTAGTGACCTGCGCTTGCGCGAAGCTAAATCCCAAGATCGTCAGAGTCGTAAAAAGAAATGCTGTGAATTTCATATTGAATCCCCTTTTGCTAAGGAAAATTCAATCATTGCAGTTCGGTTGTGTACAGAACTAGATAATCTTTAAGCCCTATTTGATTCGCTAGGCCAATCTGCTGGCCTGGTGTAAATCGTTTTAAATAGTGAGCGCGTGCCGTTTGCACCACAAGACATCCGAAAGGGCCAATACCACTGGTATCCACCCCTGACACTACACAGGGTCTTGGCATTCTCTTTTCAACTTCACGTGTCCGAGGAAAGTCCGAGATAGAAAGACTCATGAGCTGTGGGAATTTTAACTTTATTTTATTAGCCAAATTTCCAGGAATCATTTGAACCGAGTAAATCACAGGAACGATGATCACCACCCGCTTTCCCTGATCCAGCAAAGGTTTCAAACCATCTAAAAGCGATTCGCTTTCTGTTTTGGTATCTAAGACTTGAGCTTCCCTGAATTTTTCAATTCCATTCAAGAATGAGTCCACGACAACAATGTCATAGCGCATCTGTGGATCCGTATTGTTCTGTATGAATTGATTCCAGAGCTCGATGCTTTCTGGCTCTTCGGTCTCTACACCCAGCATGAGCAAAGGGCTTTCCATGATCTCTTCGCGAAATTTCAATATTATCTCTTGCGCGAAAGCTTGGGGGTTTTCAAAGGAACTGATTTTAATCTTCTGCACAGGGGTCGGCTGTACGGCAAAATATACCAAAGTCGACATTCCGCAGATGGTAACGAGAGCCACGAAAACCCAATAAATTCTATTTCCCATGCCCTTTCCTAACATCAGGACTTTAGGGACACAAGCCTAGCGACTACTCGTTGACATTTCATAGAAAAAGACTAATTTCAGAAGCTCATGGACCTGATCCTTGCGACAGGTACCGAGGGTGTATGAAAAATTCGAATTCTTTCCAATATTTGGTTATTGGATCTGGCCGGACTGCACGGCACATGATTCATTACCTCCAGCTTCTCGATCTTCCATTTCAAACATGGAAACGTGGTTCACAAGCAGAAAATTCAGCTTCAAATCTAAAAGACTTGGCCCAAAAAGCGACTCATATTCTTTTGGCTATCAGTGATTCTGAAATCGAAGCTTTCTATCAAAAGAATCTGAAGCCGTTTTCTGCTGCTCAAATTATTCATTTCTCAGGGGCCCGAGTGATCCCTGGTTTGATCGACGCCCACCCTTTGATGAGTTTTTCTCCAAATCTCTATCCATTAGAAACTTATCAATCTTTGGCTTTCGTCACATGTTCTGATGAAAAAGAAATTTTGCCGGGCTTAAAGAATCATTTTTATCAAATCTCGGCCGAAGAAAAGCCTCTCTACCATGCTCTTTGTGTGGCCAGCGGAAATTTTACCACTTTGCTGTGGCAAAAAATGAAACAGGGCTTAGAAGAAATGGGAATTCCTTTTTCCGCGGCTCATCCTTATCTGTTACAGATTACAAATAATCTTCTCACTGCACCTGATCTGGCACTGACGGGGCCCATAGCTCGTAAAGATCTCACCACAGTGAAGCTCAATGATCAGGCTTTGAGCGGCGATGCTTTTCAAAATATTTATCGCGCTTTTGTTAGCACCTATTATCCCGAGGCTCACCTCAAGGATCGAATATGAAAATTCATGACTTTATCTCTAAGAAACAAGCAGGACAGAAAATTTCGATGATCACTTGCTATGATTATAGTTTTGCACAGGTCATCAATGAAACAGATATCGATTGCGTCCTCGTAGGTGACAGCGCGGCGATGGTCATGCACGGTCACTCTTCTACCTTGCCTGTGAACACCAATATTATGGCTCTTCACACGGCAGCCGTCGTTCGCGGAGCTTCAAAGAAATTTATCATTGGTGATATGCCTTTTATTTCTTATCGCAAAAGTCTTTCTGAATCTGTGACAGCGGCTGGAAAGCTGATGAAAGCAGGAGCTCACGCGGTGAAATTAGAAGGAGCCAAAGGCAATCTTGAGCTCGTTCGTCATTTGGTGGACTCGGGGATTCCAGTGATGGGTCATTTAGGTTTGACTCCGCAATCCGTAAATCAGTTGGGTGGTTTCAAAGTTCAAGGGAAACTGGAAAAAGAGCAGGAAGAGATTTTTCAACAGGCTCTGGATCTAGAAAAAGCGGGATGCTTTTCTTTAGTGCTCGAATGTGTGCCGGCCAGTTTAGGTAAAAAAATTTCCCAAGCTCTGGAAATACCAACAATTGGCATTGGTGCCGGCGTCGATTGCGACGGACAGGTTTTAGTTCTTCAAGATATGCTTGGCATGAATACAAAGTTTAAACCCAAATTTTTGCGCACTTACCTTGACGGATTCAATAGCTTAAGAAAAGCCTTTAACCAATATCATCAAGATGTGGTTGGAAAATCATTTCCCAACAAAGACGAGAGCTACTAGATGCAAATCCTAAAGACGGTCAAAGACATGCAATCATTCAGAAAGTCTCTGGCGACAGGTTCTGAAGTTGGCTTTGTTCCCACCATGGGAGCCTTGCATGCAGGGCACGGCCGACTTTTAAAAAAATCACGCGAAGAAAATGATGTTTCTGTCTTGAGCATTTTTGTAAATAAGACTCAGTTCAATAATCCCGAAGATTTTGCAAAATATCCTTCAACCTTGGAAAAAGATCTCGCTTTGGCAAAAACGGAAGGTGTGGATGCAATTTTTTATCCAAACTATTCTGAAATTTATCCTGACAATTATACTTATAAGGTCATTGAAAATAATTTAAGTCTTGATCTCTGCGGCGCTGACCGTCCAGGACACTTTGACGGAGTCTTAAGTGTCGTCATGAAGCTTTTCAATATCGTTCAACCACAGAAAGCTTATTTTGGTGAAAAGGATTTCCAGCAGCTGACTTTGATCAAAGGAATGGTCAAGGCCTTCTTTTTACCAATCCAGGTTATCGCAGTTCCCACCTTGCGCGAAGAAAGTGGCTTGGCCATGAGCTCACGGAATACC
>JACCDR010040629.1_pt1 | contig 13303 bp, 24 predicted proteins | sample 7446431 | NCBI WGS metagenome assembly JACCDR01 (sample SAMN15323443, study PRJNA562643) | freshwater metagenome | isolation source: river surface water | place: USA:Blue River Watershed | collected 2017-08-17
GCCCCAGTGCTTGTTATACACGTACCAGGTGCCCAGGCCGTCAATCAGGTTGTACTGCAGCAAATCCTTTTTGGGGATTTTGGTAATGTCGTCAATGTCCTCCACCGCATAGTTGCCGGTGAATTCCTGACTCTGAGCTTTGAGGCCCAGTTCATTGCCGCCGCAGTTGTTGGTTGCCAGATAGGTAATCAACAGGGTGTCGTCGAAGTTCCTGAGCATTATCCGCAGGCCGGTCAGCAGACCTTCCGTATCCAGCAGATGCTTCATGAACAACTGGTACACCAGCACATAGCCGTCATAGGCAATCCGGTGCCACATGGTTCGGGCTACCCTTCGGGTGAACCAATCCCTCAGCATTCCACGGATAATCTGGGCTTCTACCGGGTCACGTTCATAGTCCACCGTGAAGGCAATGCCCTCATGTTGTGACCAGCAGAGCGTGATGGTTCCGATGCCTGCAGACCAGTGCTTCAGGCTGAACGCTTCAATATCCATGGCCAGTGGCGTATCAATCAGTTTGTCGAGCCATGCCTGAATCTCCGTAGGAGTTTCGGGATAGTCGGCAAAGTGAATGATGTCGATACCCGGCGGCTGATACTGGCCAGCCTGGTGAGCCACCAGTGCTTCCATGCCTTGGGCAATCTTGCTTTTCAATTGCGGTTGATAAAACAGGAGCTGACTGCTCGGGACAATGATTACGTTGATGTGCTCATAGCCCGGGATGGCGCAGGGAAGGACATATCCATAACTGGAGTCTGCCTTCTTGAGCTTGGTCAGCGTTTTAAAGTAACCCGAGTCTGTAACCACAATGTAGTCAGTTTGCAAAGCTGCCAGTTCAGGGAGCAACAGGTCGAGGAACTCTTTCTGTGCTTTGACTGGCGTGTTCTTACCTGTCAGGTGGAGCTGATAAATCACCGCCTGACTCTGCAGGCCATACGGCTCAACATAGGTTTCAAACTGGTCTTTGCGACTGAGGGTTTTGGTCAAGAAACAAACTGGGAATACTGTCTGACTTTCGTCAAACACCATATATCTCAGGTTCATATAATGAGATGGTTCCCGATGTATTGGTACAGCAGTTGTTTAACTTTTTGGTAGTTATCGTACTGGAAGGGGATGTTCAGGATGGCATAAGCCTCAGGACGAGTACGAGTCAGGTGCCTGAATGGCTCAATGCTGTTTCCCAGCACGTCAATTACCTCCTGGGGCAGTAAGTCATACATGTCCTGCATGGACTCACCACGAGCGAACAGGGTTGCTAACCCTTGGTTCACCTGGCGCCACTCTCGCTCGAACGTGCAGACTAACTCAACAACGTTCTGAAATTCTTCATGCAGAGAAGCGTCAAGGTCGGGGAGCGTACCATTTAGGATTCCGCCTGTCTCCGTGAATTGACGGTGATGGTAGTTGAATCCGAGGTAAGCATTTGGATGGGAAGCCAATTTAGCGTTGGCTTTGATGGTTTGCTTTCGCAGGTCATTCAAATAGGTTTTGTAAGGGCCAAATATTTCGTCCATAATCAGCCCGACTAATTCTAATTTTACAGATGCAAAGCTCTTGGGTTTCATAACTGAGTACCTGAGATTAGCCCCTCTTTCGAGGGGCTTTTTTATTTCCGGTACACTTCCCAGAGATAGCTGGAAATCAGGAGCACAACTCCTAATGCACCCAGCACCCAGGCAGGTGGCCCGATGTACTTCAACGAAAAGCCGATGCAGGCAAATGCTGCAATAAGCAGCCCATACATCACTTTTTCGCCTCCAGGTTTGACTTCATGGTTCGTCTCCACCGTGGCCCATAGACGTCGCATAATAATCTCCTCACACTCGATTCAGGATGGCCTGTCATGGCAGCAAGCTGCTTATTCGACAGGTGTCTATTATCAAGAATGAATGCTTTATCAGCAGACGGCCAGCGGGCTTTCTCTGAAACAGGCTTTAATCCTAACGCTGCACACTTGCAGTGAACCTGCAGTGGGGTGCGCCCTGTATGCTCAGCAATTTGCTTCGTCGTCAGGGTTGCTGTCAGGACTTCCAGCTCGTCCAGCTCCTTACGCGTCCAACGTCTCTGAGCCATGATGGTTAACCTGCGTACTTCTTGGGCAGTTTACCGTAAAAGTAAACTCGCTCGGTTGCACGACTAACCGCCACGTACAGCATACGGGCTACCTGGTCAGCATTATTGCAGGTGCCAATATCTCCGAGGTCGATGAACACATTCTTATAGTCAGAACCCTGCGCTTTATACACGGTGCTGGCATGAGGCATACGAAAATCAGACAGAGCTTCCTTCATGAAGAAGTACGCCTGCCAGTTCTTGTCGGACGCTGCCTGCTTAATACAGCCCCGGAGATACCCTGGGTTGGTCGGCTGGAAGAATACGCCTTTGCTGGTATTAAGTTGGAACGTCTCTACCTCTATCCCGTACTCGTGATATAGCGTCGGATTGACTACCGGAGAAAGCGTTTCAATTACTGTCACTTCCTGCTCAGGAGTTACACTCCCGTGGTCAGTGCGCACAGTGCAACCGGCTACCAGTATTTCTCCCGGCTGGAATTGGCCAGGCAAATTCATGGAGTAACGCAGGTGGCTGTTGTACTGCAACACACGATTGTTGGTGTAACAGAGGATACGGCTCTCAGGCTGCGCACACAGGAATTCCTGGTTCAAAAGCATCTGCATCTGAGCGTCGTCCAGATATTCAATTACACCTGGGACTGGAGCCATCGGTTTGAACACGCCGGTATCTACCGTCAGTTCAAGCTGGTCACACAGCGCCATAAGTGCCGGGGCACCACGGTTACGCATACGCTCAGTCAGGTAATGGATGTTCTGCGGGTTGGCAAACACTGGGCTGATTGGCTCATAAATTGGAGCCATCTGCCGGCGGTCACCGACGAACATAAACTTGCAGTTGACGGTGCTTTCTTCCATCGCTTTCAGCAGTGGGCTATCAGCCATAGAGGCTTCGTCCACCACAATGAGAGCGTTATGGATGATGCGGTGCCGCCCACCCTTCTTAATCTTGGTTCGGCCATTGGAGAAGTCATTCTCAATGACCAGCCCCATTGTGCTGTGGATGGTTCCCGCATCGCGGCCGGTGGCCTTAGCGACAACCTCTGCAGCTTTGTTGGTGGTGGCCGACAGGATTATCTCAGAGAGACCCTTGCGGCCAATGACTTCCAGAACGGCGTTGTAGTCGTTCATGGAACCCAGCAGATGATTTACCAGTGTGGTCTTACCCACACCGGCGCCGCCAGACAGAGTGAAGCGTGGCTCGTCTGTAACCAGAAAGCCTAAAAAGGCATCAGCTACCGCTGCCTGGCCTGCGTTGAGAGGTACTGTCATACAGTGAATAGTTCCTGTACTTGCCAGGCCCGGTACTGTTCTTCGGACACATACTTGAACGATACCGGTGGCAGGGTGGATACGACAGGGTGCTCATCGTTGTAGTCTTTCTTGTAGAGCTTCGCTACGCGCAGCGCTTCAATCAATTTGAGACCATCCTCTAACGGCATCAGCCAGTTTTTGGAGTAGTCAATCTCGACAACGATGTACCCTGGTTTATCGAAATCAGCAGGAGCAGGTGAAGAAGCTCCCTCGATGTTCTTGTTCAATGGCAACTCCTTTGAGGATGGCCAGCTTGTCCCAGAATTCATCAGCTACGCTGACGCCTTCCAGTAAGCCGCCTTTATTCAAATAGTCACCCCACGAACCTTTACGGTTGGACTCATAGAAGTCCCAGCCGTACTGAATCAGTTCTTCAGCAGTTACCGTGCCGCCGTATTCATCATCGTCACCATTTTCAGATGACAATGACTCGGCGTATTCGACAATCCAGGCGTAAGCCAGTTCCTCAGGCGTTTGAGCCATCAGCTCTGCTACCTGGTTATCTTCCGGCGTTGCCTGGGCCTGCTTCAGGAACGTGACTGCAGCTTCATCCGGGAATGCCGGATGGCTCCAGACGTGGCGCAGCGAACTAATCATACGTGGGTGAACCACTAACCAGAAGCGGTCACCTTCACGGATGCGTTCTTTCAGGAACGGGTCAACGATGCCGACGGATTCTTCACCGCGGCGTTTGGCAAAGGCTTTGCCATTCACGTAAGTGATTTCCTCACCGACAGCCAGGTCTTCGCCGGCCACAACTGGCTCAACCGCCAGGTGGATTGCATCACGGAACTCACGATGCTGGTGAACTGTACCCAGGGTTTCCAGGGCATCAGTGTGTGGGGTGCGTTTATCTGCGTGACTCATGACTTACTCCTGACCAACAGGCCAATTTTAAAGTTGAACCATACGATGGTGATGACCATTAATTTGGCCTCGAAAATGCCGTATGGCTGTTTGAGAGTGACAAAGCCGATGTGGAACAGGTTGTATACCCGTTCCCCATTCTTCCTTGTCGTATACCACAGCCCGGAGCACACTCCGGCGCCCAGCATGATTAATGCGAACAGGTAACCTATCCACTCAATACTGGTCGGGGTTTTGTTTATCACGGTGTGCCTCCAGGTATGCTTCACAAATACCTTTGGCCTGCAGGCAGGTTTCTGCCTCGAACCATCCGAAGTGACATTCCGCTACGGGAATGCCCAGTCGGTCGGCCAGCCACTGGTAAGCCTGAGTACGCGTGAGCAGTCCAGATTTCCAGACAGACTCGAATGGGACTTTGCACTCCCGTCTTGCTGCTCGCGTTGCTTCATCAGCCAGGGTGCCCAGAGGAATATTGGTTCCCGGGTGCATCCCGACGTATGCGCCGCAGCCATCGCAATAATAAGCGAATGGCCACTTCCCATACTGCTTGCCATAAATGGCTGAGTTGTTCACTACCAGCACTGAGGTGCCAGAACAACGTGGGCAAGTAGTGGGTGCCGGCAGAGGGTTCTTTACCCGTGCAACTGCAGCGGGGTCAATCAGGAACTTTGGCGGCATTAGAGAATCCATTGCTTGATTGGTACGGCCATGTTTGGCTCGTAAAATTGGTCTTCATAAAACCCCTTAAATTCTGAGGGTTTTCCCTTTGGACACTTCTGTCCCTTTTCAATGGTCTGGTGCATACCCTCCGCTTTACCGCAGTGCTTGCACGGATAGACCGTGACGTACTGTTTCATTTGCGTACTTTCCAGGTTGTGTAACAGGTGGGGCAGCGGGCATCGTAGAAGTGCTTCCCTTGGATTTCCTCCAACATGCGGATACCGCTGACTTGTTTCCAGTGCAGACTGACTCGACAGTCAGGGCACTGAGTGGCGCCTTTCTTCAGAAAGCCGTTTTCCTCCAGCTCGTATTCGGCTGGCTCCCGGGGCATACCGTAAACCATGTTGGTTTGGATGACTGGCATCCGGTTCATCATGGTCAACACGTCACGAACTGACTCCAGGTAGTCTTTGTGAAACTGACCGATGCAATCGCTTTCAGCTTCACCTGGCGGGCCGAGCCATAGCTCAATCACACCTTTGGTTGATACCCTGGCACGAATGCCATGGGGGTTTTTCTTTTTGGCCATAATTAATACGCCGGACAGGATTGGACATAGAAGCCAATCAGTGAACAATAGTAGAGGAGGTTCCACATGCTTTTGCTTCCTCGTCTGCCTTCTTCCAGATTTCATCTGCCTTTTCATCGGACAGAATAATCATCGTGAAGCCGCCTGTAAGGCGCACAGCACGCACATCACCAATCGTCTTGGGTGACAGGTTATATGCACGTCCCATGTTCGCTACGGCCAGTTCCTTGCGGTCTCTGGTCATACTGAACTTCCACTTGCAGTAGCCGTAGTCATACAGCAGACCAACTATCCACTCACCGACTTTGCCGGAAAGGTACATCATGGCCACCCACACGAAGATAATGACTGTCCACTCGAACAGCCCATAGTCAGCTCTATCCACAGAATCCTCCTGGGAATTTAGGGTCAATGCTACGCAGGATAGCGATGTGCCAGGCTTTGTTGTCACGATACTTGGCCATCTTATTGCCGGTGATATGGTTAATCATGCACTCGCCGCAGTTGTACTCATCGAACAGGGCATCGATTTTCTTCTGCCAGTGGCGCACTTCCCGTTTGTGATACCAGATACGAAACTTATTCCACATATTGGCTCCAATAAAAAAGCCCCCGAAGGGGCTTGGTTAAGTGATAGTCACCTTGAGTTTTGAGGTGAGTATGCCGTCGGTAACGGTGTACTCTGCAGTGCCTGGCCGTAGGTTGGCCACGTTTTGCTGAGCTGGGTTGCTGCCTGGCAGCGGCGCAACATCCGTATTGGTGCTTGACCAGAATCCTGGTGTGAACCGGGAACCGGATGCTCCAGCCGGAATGAAGTTGCTGTCGTTGTCGAAGCGCATGTAGAAAATACCCAGGTAACGAGTGCCAGCCGGAGCGTCAAACGTGTAGTTCTGGTTATCCACCTTCACTACTTGCTGGCTCTGGTTGCCAATATCGTTCTGGAACTTCACATACGTGTCCACAACGTCCACGCTGTTTGACACCACCTGCTTGTCGCCATTAATGGCCAGCAGCCGATAAGTGCCCTGGTCGGCTAAAGACAGGCCAGAGGACTTTTTGAATACGGCCGCTGTCTGGCCGTCCACATTTGACCATGAACCGTCAGCATTTGCTTTCTGCCACTGATACCCGGTGACAGGCGTAGCCGCCGCCCCCGAGATGGTCAGCGTACCATTGTGCTGATAGAGAGCCTGCACTTGTGGTTGGCTCGAAAACACCGGAGAAAGGAAGCTACCTCTGCGAGAGAGTGAGCGGTCTCCGGTAAACGTCCGAACCACACTTAGTGGATTAGGACGAATCATACGCTAAACACCTCACCTTTGACGGTTGCGGCTGTGTTGCTCTGGTCAACACGACGGACGCTGATTTGGCTGATATTGGTAATGCCTGTGATAAGGCGAGATGCACCGGCTGCAATCGTAATGGCTACGCCACCACCGCCGCGGCGATATTCGATAGCCACACCGGTATCATTCACCAGGTCGAAAGCATTACATGTCTGCGACCCGAATGAAGTCCAGTTGGCTCCGGTTGTTGAAGTGGCCACGCTTGCGATAGAGACGCTGGAATAGCTTGGCATTTTGACTGCTGACAGGACATCCTTCAGCGCATTGATGATTGCGGTCTGCTGCTCTGCAGTGGCTGCGTTTGGCGCCAGGGCAGGTGAGACCAGAGTGACTGGTTGTGTCGGAGTCCAGCTTGAGCCATCCAGTTTCTCGTAAGTGACAGTGACGGTTTCGTCCTTGTACATCTCACGACGGATACCGGTAATACCGGCGCTGTCCTGAATGAGCAGAAGCTCGAAGTCTACGACTGAACTACCGCCGCCGCTTCCACCGCCACCATTCTTAATGGCTGCGAGGATTGCTTCGTCACGTTGTAGTTCTGTTTTATTGGCAAGTGGGCTGGCCATTATACGGCTCCTGGTATGGGGTTAGTGTCGCGGTAATACTAATCCATATCAGCAGGCGTATAAATAAAGCCCGCCGAAGCGGGCCATATTTTACACTGCAGGGCGGCAAACCTTCTTAGCATGGCCCATTCGAGATTCAAATGGACGGATGCCAGTCTGGTGTTGCGACTTCGCAAACAGCTTATTGACGTTCTGCCTCACCTTGAACAGGAACTCGTTCTCAGTGATTTCGCCGGCTTCGAGAGATTCGAGCAGGCGTTTGATTTCTAACGGGCCATGTTTCATCAGATTTTACATCCTTCACAGTCATCGCCACCCAGAGAAGCTACGAGGTCATTAGCCTCTGCTTCTTCGTGCAGGCGCTGTTGCAGCAGATAGCCTTCCAGTTGCCAGATTTGGTCTACCGCATTACGGCGGCTGACCAGAATACCGATGTCACGGTCGAAGTTCGCTTTGCTGACGCAAGACGATTCGCCACGTACTGAGAAGCCGTTTTTCAGGATAAGCTCACAGACCATTACCTTGCCGCTTGGCAGCACGGTATAAGTCTCATCGACGATTAAGCTGTCAATGTGCTCCGGCGTAATACGTGGAGCAGTGAGGTTCTTTTCCTGAATGAGTTGTTCAACTTGGTCGGTCATTGGTTACTCGCTTATTGAGGTTGTGCCGGTTGATAAACTCCCGGCGTTTTTCATGCTCATTATGAAGCTGACGTTCCAGCTCGGCAATGCGATTGTCGAACGTGGTCAGCTCCTCCAGCAGGTCAGATTCACAGCGTTCCGGTATGGCCAAATCCGCCTTCTCCACGAGATGAAGCAGTGAATTCGTCAACCAGGTCAAACTCTGCCTGAACCACAGGAACGATGACCATCTGAGCAATACGCTCACCTGGGGTAACCGTGAACGGTACATCGCTGCGGTTCCACATGGAAACCTTCAGCTCACCCTGGTAGTCCGAGTCAATCAGACCCACCAGGTTCCCAAGTACAATGCCAGATTTATGCCCAATGCCACTGCGAGGCAGCAACATAGCAGCATAACCAGGGTCTTGCAGATTAATCGCATAACCAGTGCCTACCAGTTTCACTTCCCCTGGCGCCAGCGTAAACGCATCGGCTACGTTTGCACGTAAGTCCAGGCCGGCCGCACCGGGAGTACCGTATGCAGGCATGGCCATGTGTTCATTCAGGTCGGGGAGTTTTTTCAGTTGAACTTTCATTGAATGGTTCCGGTTTAGTGAATTACCACTGCACCGCCATACCAACACCAGCAGTCCACTGTTGTTCAGTGTCAGCGGCAACAGAGAGTTTGCCTACCACGTTTTGTGACAGACGGGATGAGAAGCCTACCGCAACTGCTTGCTGACTTCCACGAGTACCCAGGCCAGCACCGACTGAGAAGCGGGCTGACTCGGTTACCTGAGGAATGTTCGCCATGGCAGCAACACCAGCAATGGCAGCATCTGCCTTCTGCTTGTTGTCGTCGATACGCTTATCCATGTTGCTGAAGCGAGAGTTGGTCTCTGACTCCAGCTTCTGGATGCGTTGCTCATGGTTCGCCAGCGCAGCGGTATTTGCAGCCACACGTTTGTTGGTGGCCACAGACGCCTGACGGTTGGCTTCGATATTGGCATTGGCGGCATCGACACGGGAGTTCACATAGCTGTCACCAGCAATGCGACTATCGGTCTCTGCGGCCAGCGCTTTATCCTGGCGTTCCTGGTCGCTCACGAACGTCGCTGTATCGACCTTAGAGGCGATTTGCTTGTCCTGGCGGTCATTCACTTGCTCAACACCATCGATGCGCTCAGCGTTGTTCTGAGAGCGTTTATCGGTGACTTCCAACTGAGCGTTGGTATCACGGACATTGCCCTCAACAGTGTCCAGACGCACTGCGGTCTTACCGACACGTCCATCCAGTACACCGGCCTGCTTTTCGATACCGTCGGCACGAACGGCAAGGGCATCACCCTTTTCATTCGCAGCCTGGGCAGCGTCCTGCACCGCATTGATGTGGTCATCCTGGCCGGCATCCCGGTCAGACTGAGACTTTACAGCAGCCTTTAAGGCATCGTCCTGGCGCTTCTGGTCAGTGGTAAATACCGACTTATCCAGCTTCTGCTCCTGGAGTTTGGCAATATTGGCTCGGTCTTCCAGACCCCATGACTCGCTGTATTTCTGCAGCGTGTTCATGTGGACGTCATGGAGACCTGCTTTCAGGTCATCAATTTGCTTTTGGACGTCATTACCAGAATGAGCCATGGCACCAAAAGACAGCAGGGCGAAGCCCAGTACAGCAGTGATTTTACGCATTGGTTATCCTCGCCCTGATGAGGCGCTTATTTGAGTGAGACGAACGGAGTGGAAGAACCAGGCACCATGGTGGTTGGCAGTACGCCGTTCCACTTGTTGATGGCTTCGAGGTTCATAATCTCTGGGTTTTCACGCAGAGCTTTACCACGGGTTTCGATGGACTTCGCTTCAGCTTCAGCCAGTTTTAACTTGGCATCTGCCTGACCAGCAGCTTCAGCACGAATCATGTTTGCTTCGGCTTCACGCTGTTTAACTTCCTGCTCACGCTGCAGGGTTTTCTGGTTCGCCGTTACCTTGGCATTAATGCTTTCGATAACAGTCGGCGGATAGTCAGGCTTGCCCATCCAGCTTACGCTGAGGACTTCGATGCCTACCGGCCCCATTTCTTTCTGCAGGTCAGCCAGTACACCGGTCAGGATTTCACCCTTACCACCGTCAATAAACTTGTCGGTGTTCATGGTGCTGGCCCGGCGGTTCAGTGAGTCACTGATTTTCTGGCGCAGGTCAGTGTCAGTGATGTCATCGACGCCTTTGCGGTACGTCTGGAACACCGTTGTCACCATAGTTGGCGTCACACGGTAAGCGATACCGATGGAGTAGCCAATGGTCGTACCGTCACTCATCTGGAAGATGAATGGGTCAGGGTACGATTTCATCTGCTTGAAGGTTGGGAACGTATACAGGTCTTCGTTCCAGCCTACCCAGTAGCGGCCGACGCCCAGAGGTTTGGCATCAACACCTTTATCGTCACCGAGACGGTTTACCATGACGCCGGCATTACCTGGTTCGACACGCTCATAGCAGCCGGTCAGAGTGGTGACAGCACCGAGAATTGCCGCGGCAATCAGAATTTTACGCATGACAGCATTTTCCTTACACGTTTACGGAAGAACCAGACCAGCAGAGCTGGCCAAATCAGAGCCAGTGCGAAGCCAGCGAGCACAAGCAGAGTATCAGGTGCAGACACCATGCGAGGCAGCAGGCCACCGTACAGAAACAGGGAGATAATTACGGCCAGCACGGCCTGGAGATATACACGTAACCACATGGTTATTTCACCGGAATTGGAAGTTTACGGGGCTTGAATAGAGCCTGAACCAATGCTTCCTCATTGGGAGCATGAATGGTGTGGCCCAGTTCAGCAGCGAGATGTTTTGCCATCAGCTTGATGGTCTTCTCAATCGCAACCAGACCATTGTCTGGATACTTCATGACGACCATTTCAAGCAGAGTGTGCCGTAGCTTCTGATTAGAGATGCGCTTCGACATCAGGCCAGCGCAGGTGCGCATAGCTTCTTCTGGCGAACGCCCATCTAACACCGCCTGGCGGCGGGCTAATTTCAGAGTGACTACGGCATCCGGGAATTCCCCATAGTGACTATGAGCAATTAAATCCCGAGGAGAGAACTCAGTTTTCTGAGGCTTTGCCTCAACAACAGGGACTTCCTCTTTGTCATAAAACAGGAAGCCGTCGGCCATGATTTTGTGCAGCATTGCCAGCGGCATCCGGTTGGAGCACGGCTGAGCAAAACGCTGCTTAATCACCAGCCGGCCATCGACCAGAGCCTTCATCAGGAATTCGTCTTTGGCCGACTTCAGTTTGAACAGCGCCATGATTGCCTCAGTTGTCGTAAAGGAACAGGATGCGACAGTCTTCAGGTGCGAGACCTTTGAAGTAGTCGCCTTGCTCTGCTTGAGTTTTCAGTTCTTCCAGGTTTGCCAGAACCATCTCAAAGCGTTCAGCGTTACCGTCATGCAGCACCGGCGCCTGGAAATATTTTTCCATCAGCTCAGACAGCTCACGCATGTCGAGCCAGCCATGGCTATGCCCATCTGCATCCCATTGGTCAGAGCAGGCTTTATTCATCTCGCAGGCATCTTCGGGGAAGCCCCGGTCTTCGGCCGGCGGGTCAATAGCCATTGGCCCATACGAGCGCACACCCGACAGCGCAGCAAACAGCAGATAGCTTCGGCCGAAGTAACCCATACCTGACTCATACGAGTAATACGGGTCTTCAGCCTGTTGTTCTTCTGGTTCGCACTCACGGGTGGTGTCGGTTTCCCAGATGCCGTCAATACGGCGTTCACGAAATAGATGGATGTCACAGCCCATTGTTATACCTGCAGGAAGTGTTGGTGAATGAGACTATTCACACCACGCACACCCAGGGTATTTTTGGAGTAACCCACTTCGACCTGTGCAGCAATCTTCTTCACTACACTGGCCCGGCGCTGTGATTTGAACAGTGCGAGATATTTATCCAGCAGCTCTGATTGGTTCAGGAACTGCATCAGACTTTCCAGGCTTGGCTTCTCAGTGCTGAAGCAGAGAGATACCCGGCCCAGGAATTCATTGCGGATACCCAGTTCTTTCAGACGTTCGATGGACATGTCCTTCTCACCGTTGAAAGCGCCAGCGAATACGAACAGGCAGTTGCTTACCGGCACATTGACATACTTGCCATAGTCACCGAACACAGATGCCTGGTCATTCTCCAGCACGGTCAGAAACTCGTTCTGCACACCTGCCAGAGATTCATGGGTTCCGTCGCCGCCGGCCTGGCCAGACACGAACAGCTTGTCGAACTCATCGCAGAATACGATGGCCGGTGCATCACCGATGTTGCGCAGCGGCGCCAGGGCTTTCGACAGGGAGTTACCGCTTACACCTTCTTTGGTCAGTGAAGCAGCGTTGATGGTCAGCAGGGCCAGGTCTAGCTCTTTAGCGACGAGCTGCACCAGATGTGATTTGCCTGAGCCTGATGGGCCGGTTAGTACGAAGTGAGGACGTATTGCACATTGGCTCTCTTTGAAGACGCCAAACGTGCGAGTCATTACGCCATGCACGAATTCTTGTTCTTTCATGTCAGCACCAGTTATTGGGTTCACGAACGATTAAACGGAGTTGCCATGGCAGCATATCCACCAGGCGCTTTTTGAGGTTCATCAGCGCAGTGTTGATTTCCTCGTACTCATTGGGCGACACATGCCGCACGAAGCGGTAGCTGTCATTGATGCACATCTGGCCCAGCGTGAAATCCACGTAGGAGCCATCGGCCATCAGATTGACGTAGTGCGCACTGCAGGAGTCCGAGTACACGATAACCACTTCTACCACTCCAACAGCCAGGCCGGTTTTAACGGCCTGTACCGCGTTGTAATGGCAGCGTGCATTCACCAGGGGCAGATGCTCAGTCTTTGGCAGACTCATCGTCAGTGCCCGGGGAAACGCTGCTTGAGCTGCTTGGCTCAGCTTTGGTCTTACGACGCTTTGCATTTTTACGAACCATCCCACAGAGAATGAGTGCGGTCATGATGTACAGGTTGGTCACCAGGAATGCGGTGTCCGTATGCACGACTGAATAGACGTGCCCTGAGACAAACATGAGGAATGTGGCAGCGAACGCTGCAAGCAACGGCATCAGTAGTCACCGTCATGTAGAACCAGAACGGTGCGGATATTGGTGTTTAACTCAACCATATCCTCCTCTTTCACTTCCTGAGGCAGACCGATACGAGCCAGGCAGTCCATCATCATGATGGCTGCAGCTTCCTGGTCAGGTGCCACAACTAC
>JACCDR011552681.1_pt1 | contig 13303 bp, 16 predicted proteins | sample 7446431 | NCBI WGS metagenome assembly JACCDR01 (sample SAMN15323443, study PRJNA562643) | freshwater metagenome | isolation source: river surface water | place: USA:Blue River Watershed | collected 2017-08-17
CAGCCGCCGCAGGATGCGGCGCAGAAGGAAGTCCAGAAGGCCGTCGACGACGCCGAGGACAAGGGCTACCTCGGCGTCGAGGTCGACCCCACCCCCGACTCCCACTACACGGTGGCCGGCGTCACCGAAGGCAAGCCGACCCCGGAAACCGACCCGGGGCACGCGCGCGAGGTGCGGCAGAAGCTCGACGACGAAGCGCGCCAGCGCTGACGAGGGGAGGCCGCCGTGGCTCTTCCCCCGTTCGCTACGGCGGCCGACCTCGCCGCGGTGATGCAGGCGCCCGTCGATACAGCCGCCGCTGATCTGGCGCTGGCTTCCGCTTCCGCTGTAATCCGTCGGTGGACGCGGCAGACCATCACCCGCGTCGTCGACGACGTGGCGCATCTGCGGGTCATTGACTGCGATCAGCTGGTGCTGCCGCAGCGGCCGGTGGAGTCGGTGTCCCAGGTGATGGTCAACGCTCTCGCGCTGAACGACTGGGTGCTGTCCGGGGACAGGCTGCTGCGCACCGGCGGGTGGCGGTATCTGCCGGGCACGTCGTCGTATCCGGACCCGGGGATCGTGCAGGTGACGTACACGCACGGCTGGGATGAGATCCCGGACGATGTGCGCGGTGTCTGCCTGGATCTGGCGTCGGCGACGCTGTCGAATCCGGCAATGCTCCGCCAGGAAGCCATCGACGACTACTCCCGGACGTTCGCCGCCGAGTCCCTCGGCCTCGGCGGTCTGTCCGACACCCACAAAGAGCTGCTGGGCGACTACCGGCGCCGCGTGGGCACGGCGAGGCTGCGATGACCGCGCTGGACTCGCTCCTCGCGGGCGGGCGGGCGGCGGCGGAGGCCCGCATGCGGGACACCGTCCGCCTGTACAGCCAGGCGGCGGACTCCTTCGACCGGTCCACCGGCCAGACGGTGCCGGGCGCGCAGACCGATCTGTATGTCGGTAAGGCGCGGGTGAAGGCGATCGCCGCTTCGACGGGCGAGGAGGCGGAGGCCGGCGAGCGGGAGCTGGTGCTGCGCGAGTACGAGGTACAGCTGCCCTGGTCCACCACTCTTCCGGCCGGCTCCCGCGTGTTGCCGGGGATGCGGATCGAGGTGACCGCTTCACCTGATGCCCGTATGCCGGGGCTGGTGCTGTGGGTGACGGGTGCGTCTTTCTCGGATCAGTCGACGGCGTGGCGGATCAGGACGGAGGACCGGTCGTGAGCGTCCGATTCGACATGGGTGATGTGCGCCGTCTGGAACGGCATCTGGCGCGCGCGGTTCCGCGGGCCCGCCGGGATGCCCGCGCAGTGACGATGCGCGGGGCGATGAACATCAAGCGGGACTGGAAGTCCAACGCCCGCTCGTCGGCACCCAAGCACGCGCCTGCCTACCCGTCCTCCATCGGCTTCGATCTCGCCGCCTACGGCCCGGACATCTGGATGGCGATCATCGGCCCGGACAAGGGCGGCCCGCAGGGCGCGCTCGGCAACCTCCTCGAATACGGCAGCGTCCACAATCCGCCGCACCGAGACGGTGGCCGCGCGCTGGATGTCGAGGAGCCCCGCTTCGAAGCCCAGCTGGCGCTGATCGCCGAACGCGGCCTGGCCTGGTGGTGAGCCTGTGACCACGCCGACCGTGCTGCCACACATGGATGCGGTGCAGGCCGCCCTGCAAGCCGCGGGCCTGACCGTGTATCTCGGCGGCGCACCCACCAGCGCAGGCTGGTCGCCGCCGGACAAATACGCGGTGCTGTATCCGGAGCCCGGCGAGGCAGTCCGCGAGTCTCTCGCCGACGCCCGCACCGACTTCATGACGACCTTCCAGGTGACGTGTGTCGGCGCGACGCTGGAGCGGGCCCTGTGGGTGGCGGACAAGACGCGCGCCGCCCTGTCCGGTCCGCTGACGGTGTCCGGGCGGACGGCATGGCGGCCGGAGGATCTGGGCGGCCCTCCGGTGCAGCGCGACGACGACACCACCCCGCCCTCCTGGTTCGTGCCGGTGCAGTACCGGATCAAGTCCATTCCCGCCTGACAGGAGAGTCCCTCATGGCGCTTCTCGCGCAGCAGGTCGTCGCCTTGAGCGGCCTGACCCCGACCTACTCGGCCGCCGCCGCATCGACCACGGTGACGTGCGGCGAGCGCAGCTTCCTCCACGTGAAGAACACGAACGGCTCGTCGATGACGGTCACGATCACGGCGACCGGGAAGATCCGAGGCCAGGGTGTCGCCGACCTCGTCGTGACGGTCCCGGCGACGACCGGCGACAAGATGATCGGCCCGATCACTGCGGACCTGTTCGCTTCGGCCGCTGACGGTGTGAGCGCCGCGATCACCTACTCGTCGACGACCAGCGTCACCGTGGCCAGCCTCGTCATCTGACCCCGCCACCCAGTCCTGTCCGCCCCGTCGCCCGGGGCTTTTTTCATGCCCTGAGGAGGGTTCATGTCTGACCTGATCAGCGACGGAATGACCAAGGTGGTCTGGGCGTCGTCCATCTCCAACATCAACGCGCCGACCACGACGGAGCTCAATGCGGGCAGCGATTTCACGACCCGTGTCACCCCGGACGGCCTGAAGATCGACCCGTCGACGGCCGACGTCGACACGTCCAGCCTGGCGTCGACGTTCGACACGAAGACGGTGGGCCGTGTCGGCTACGACACCGAGGTGACGTTCAAGCGGGGCACCACGGGCGGCGAGGATCTGCCGTACACGACGCTGAAGTACGGCGTCTCCGGCTACCTGGTGGTGCGCCGCGGTGTCGCCTACGCGACCGCGTGGGCCACCTCGCAGAAGTGCGAGGTGTACCCGATCACTTGCGGCGAGCCGCAGAACAGTTCTCCGGCGGCGAATGAGGTCATGAAGTTCGTCAGCCCGATGAAGGTCACCTCGCCGCCTGCGACCGCCGCCACGGTGGCCTGATGGCGAGCATCGAGGACATCCTCGCCGAGGCCACGCCCCGGGAGCGCACCGTCAAGGTGTGCATCCGGGGCGACCTCGCCGGGCGCATGGAGGAACTGCAGGAACAGCTCGCGCAGACGTCCACGGACTGGGAGCCCTCGGACCTCAGCGAGGTACACCCGGGACGGGCCATCGTCGAGGAGATGAAGGCCCTGCGTGAGCAGGTCAAGGCCGCCGAGGTCCCGTTCACCCTGCGGTACATCGGCGACAAGGCCTACTCGGATCTGATGGCCGCCCACCCGGACAAGGACGACACCCAGGCGTTCAACTCGGAGACGTTCCCGCGGGCCCTGATCGCAGCATCCTGCGTCGATCCGGTGATGAGTGAGGAGCAGGCTACCCAGCTCTTCGAGAAGATCAACGAGGGCGAGATCAAGAAGCTGTTCGACGCGGCGTGGGATGTGCACAACAGCAGTGAGATGGTCCCTTTCTCGCTGCTCGCCTCCGCGCTCCTGGGCCTTGGCGGCGAGAACTAGAAGCAGCCCGGGCCTGGGGCGTGCCCCGCTCCGTGTTCATGGGGCGGGTCGTCGCCGAAGGAGAGCCGCTGTGGCTCGCCGAGGACCGGGCATGGTCCCTGGCCCTGCTGGAAGTCGAAGCAGACGCCTGCCCGGAATGCGGCCAGCCCTGGGGTGAGGCCACCGACCCGGCCAACGAGTTCGAGTACACCGCCGAACTCGTCGTCTGCCACGCCTGCTCAGCATCGGCGAAACGCGTGCGCGCCCACCAGGACAGGAACGGCGAACGATCCTCCGACGGCCTCCACGTCCACGTCCACAAGAACGACACACGACGGGGGTGAACTGTGGCTACCCGTACCGTCACTGTCCGGCTGCGCGCGGACATCAACCAGTACACACGCGGGATGCGTCAGGCGGCCGACAACACCAGCCGCCTCGCGGGCGCGGGCGCCGCGGTCGGCACCGCCATGGTTGCGGGTTTCGCGGTTGCCGCCGCGAGCGCCGCCAAGTTCGACAAGGCGCTCAGCAACGTGCGCGCCGTGACCGGGGCATCGTCGGCCGAGATGGGAAAGCTGCGCGCCGCAGCCCTGGAGGCAGGTAAGACCACCAGCTTCACGGCCACCGAGGCCGCCAACGCCGAGGCGGAGCTGGCGCGCGCGGGCGTGAAAGTCGCGGACATCACCGGCGGCGCCCTCAAGGGCACCCTGGCACTGGCCGCATCCGGGCAGATGGACCTCGCCGACAGTGCCGTCATCGCAGCTCAGGCGATGAACACCTTCGGCCTGCGCGGACAGGACGTCACCCACATCGCCGACGTCCTCTCGGCCGCCGCGAATAAGAGCGCCGCCGACATGCACGGCCTAGGCATGTCGCTACGCATGGGCGGCCTGCTCGCCAAACAGACCGGCCTGTCCCTGGAGGACACCGTCGGCACGCTGGCCGCCTTCGCCGACCATGCGCTCATCGGCTCGGACGCCGGCACCTCGCTGAAGGTGATGCTTCAGCGGCTGGTCCCGCAGTCCAAAGAAGCCAAGCAGATGATGGACCAGATCGGCTTCTCCGCCTACGACTCAACGGGAAAGTTCGTCGGCCTGACCGAGCTGGCCGGCCGGATGAAGACGAGCTTCAGCAAGCTGACGCCGGAAGCGCGCAACTCGGCCATGGCGACGATCTTCGGGGCGGACGCGGTCCGCTCGGCGACGATCCTGTACGAGCTCGGCGCCGACGGAATCGACAAGTACACCAAGTCCGTCAACGACCAGGGCGCGGCCGGCCGCATGGCTTCGATCCAGACCGACAACCTGATCGGCGACCTGGAGCGGCTGCGCGGCGCTGTTGAGGTCGCTCTCATCGAGGGCGGCTCCTCGGCCAACGGCGCGCTGCGCGACATGACCCAGATGGTCACCCGCCTGGTCAACGCCTACAACGACCTGCCACCCAGCCTGCAGCACACGGTCACACTGTTCACCGGAATCGGCGGTGCCGCCGCTCTCATCGCCGCGGGCATTTTGTTGCTGTTGCCGCGGATCGCCGCCACCCGCACCGCTCTGGCGGCGCTGGGCGTTACGGCCGCGCGTACCCGTGTCCTGATGATGGGCCTGGGACGGCTCGGGATCGTCGTGGCCACGCTCGAAGCCATGTCGTATGGCGCGGACAAGTTGAAGATGGCTTTCGAGGACGCACCGCCGAACGTCACGAAGCTGGGCAACTCCCTGATCACCTTTGCCAAGACGGGCAAGGCGGCAGGCGAGCTGTCGGCGAAGTTCGGCAAGGATCTCGACGGCTTCGGCGAGGCCGCCGCCCGCCTCGCCCACCCCGGCACCCTGGACCGCATCGGCGACTCCCTCTACACGATCACCCACCTCGGCTCGGACTCGCAGGCTCTGGACGAGGCCAGCAACAAGATCAAGTCCATGGACGAGGCACTGAAGAGCCTCGTCGAGGGCGGCGCCCCCGACGTGGCGGCCAGCGCCTTCAACCGGCTGGCGAAAGAAGCCGAAGCCCAGGGCACGTCCACGGACAAGCTGCGCACCCTGTTGCCCGGATACGCCGAGGCGCTGACGCAGACGGACACCCAGTCCAAGCTGGCCGCCGACTCGCAGGCCGAGCTGGCGACGCAGATGGGCATGACCGCCGACCAGATCCAGGACCAGCGCACCGAGGCGGAGAAGCTGTCCGATGCCCTCAAGGGCCTCAACGGGACCGCCATCTCTGCTGCCGAAGGAGAGATCAGTTTCCGGCAGTCGCTGGCCGACCTGAGCAAAGCCGTGCGGGAGAACGGCCACTCGCTGGACGTGTCCACGGAGAAGGGCCGCGCGGTGAAGGGCGCGTTCCTCGACGCGGCCAAGGCTGCCCAGGACCACGCCCAGGCGGTTGCTGAACAGACGAACAGCCAGACCGCGGGCCAGAAGGCGTTGGAGACCGATATCGGTCTGCTGAAGAAGCAGATGGTGGCGGCTGGCTTCTCGAAGGATGCCATCGAGAATCTGATCGGTGCGTTCGCCAAGATGCCGCCGTCGGCGGCAACGAAGGTCGACGCGAAGACCGAGGGCGCGATGAGCGACCTGGAGGCGGTGAAGGCCAAGGTCGCCAGCATGAAGGGCCGGACCCTCACCATGAAGGCGCCGACCTCCGAGGCGCGCGCCCAGCTCGAAGCCCTCGGATTCAAGATCAAGAACACTAAGGGCAAGCAGGTCGTCATCACCGTGCCGACCGGCGGCCAGAAGCGGGCCGTCGACGCCCTCGCCGCTGCGATCCGCGCCCTGCACGACAAGTCCGTCTCGGTGACCACCACCTTCTACACGAGGGGCTCGAAGCAGGCTGTCGCCCCGGCGCACCGCGACTACGGGGCGCAGGCAAACGGTTCGATCCTGTCGTTCTACGCCGACGGCGGCATGCGCCGCGAGAACCACGTCGCACAGATCGCCAAGAAGGGCTCGTGGCGAGTGTGGGCGGAGGATGAGGCAGGAGACGAGGCCTACATCCCCCTCAACCCGGCCAAGCGCCCCCGCTCCCGGCAGATCGCCGCCGAGACCGTGAAGCGGCTCGGCGGGCAGGTGGCATGGTTCGCGTCTGGCGGCATCCCCGGCTTCACCTACACGCCGACCGGTACGCCGGTCCTTGGCGGTCCGTCGGATGCGAAGCAGCGCTACGACCAGGAGATCGAAGACCTCAAGAAGGCGTGGGCTGATCTCACCAAGGCGCTCGCCGACCAGAAGAAGGCCGCCGAGGGCCTGCGGGCGGCAGAAAAGCACCTGGCCTCCGTTCGCAAGGGGCACCACACCGCTACCCAGCTGCGGGCGGCTCAGGAGCGCGTCGACAAGGCCAAGTCGTCGAAGCGGGCTACGGACAAGACCGTCGCCAAGGAACGAGCCGACGTCTACGCAGCCGACAAGGAACTCGGCCTGCGGCGCGGCGCGAAGGCGCCCACCGCCTTCAACCTGAAGGCATATGAAACCCAGCTGAACGAGAGCGTCGCCGACACCGAGCGCTGGCGCCGAAGCCTCACCAAGATCGGACAGCGGGGCGGCAAGGAACTCCAGGCCATGCTCGAAGGCATGGGAGAGGAGGGCTACGCCCTCGTCAACGCCCTCGCCGGAGCATCGGACAAGCAGTTCAAGTCAATCGTCGCCAAGCTCCAGAAGACCGGAGACTTCGCCAAGGCCACTCTGGCGGACTTCACCAAGCAGCTCGGCGCGTCCACCAAGGAGTCCCAGCAGTTCGCCGCCGACCTGCAGAAGCTGGCGGCCTCCGGGTTCGGAGACCTCGCCCAGGCGCTGGCCGCACAAGGTGACGCCTCCGCGATGGCGCTCGCCCACGAAGCGGCAGGCAACAGCAAGGCGGCCTCGGCGGCGAACAAGTCCGTCACCACCGCCCAGTCGGCCCTCACCGGCGACGAACTCATGGCGTCCCTGGCGCTCCTGTCCACGCTGCGCGGCGCACCCGGCCGCGGCTACGCCGACCTCATCGCGGCAGGCCTCGATGTGGCCACCATCAAATCCATCGTCCCGAAGATGGCCAAGCAGATCGGGGCCCTTCCCGCCGCGAACAAGGACACCTTCGTCAGGCAGTGGGTGCAGCAGGGCGGCAAAGCTATGGCCGCCGGCGGCATCCTGTCCCGGCCCACGATGGTGCTCGGCGGCGAAGCCGGCGTGAAGGAGTCATGGATCCCGTGGAACGGCTCCGCACGCTCACGAGCGCTGCTCGCCAAGACCGCGGCGAGCATGGGCTACCAGCTCACCCCGGCCGGACGATACGGGGGCGGCGGCACATCGGTGGCAGCCGTAGCCCGGGAAGTCACCAAGCAGATCACGGTGAACCTGTACGGCGCCAAACAGACCACCGCCGAACAGGCCATGGACGTCGCCCGCCACATGAGCTTCGTCGGCTGAGGAAGGGGGCGGGGTGGCGATCCAGAACGGGATGAGCGCCACACTGGGGGCGGTCCAGCTGGGGGCGGTCGACGCCTCCGGCGTGGACTGGCGGCTGATGACGCTGGAGGGCTGGGACTCCCCGGATTCCCGGAGCGAGTTCACCGAGCGGGAGGCTGATCACGGGGCCTGGGCGTCCCCGGTCTACCTCTCATCCCGGCCCATCACCCTGGGCGGCGTCATCGTCGCCCCCTCGCAGGCGCTGCTCGAAGCGGCCATGGAGCAGCTCCGCGCGGCAGCCGCCCTCACCGACACCCTGCTGACCGTGTGGGAGACCTCCCCGAAGCAGGCCATGGTGCGCCGCTCAGGCAAGCCCCTGATCCAGTACCTCACCGACACCCGGGCCAGCTACTCCGTGCTGGTGACGGCCGCGGATCCGCGCCGCTACAGCACCACGCTGAGCACCGGAACGACCGGCCTGCCGTCCACGACCGGCGGCCTCACCTTCCCTGCGACGTTCCCTGTCACCTTCTCGGCAACGACCGTGTCGGGGTCCATCTCCGCCGTGAACGCGGGGACCGTCGACACCCGCCCGGTCCTCACCATCACCGGTCCGGTCGTCGCCCCGTCCATCTCGGCGCTGTATCCGGACGGCACGGTGCGCCAGCTCATCTACTCCCTGGACCTCGCCAGCGGCGACGTCCTGACCATCGACACCGACGCCCGCACCGTCCTCCTCAACGGATCAGTGTCCCGGCGCCGGTTCCTGACCGTCTCATCCGGCTGGCCCATCATCCCGGCCGGAAGCGGTGTGACCTACCAGTTCCAGAGCTCCACCTACAACGCGACCGCGACGCTGACCGCCACCTGGCGCTCGGCCTGGATGTGAGGAGGCCGCCGTGCCCGTAGACGTGTGGGCCATCGACTCACTCGCGTTCTCCGGCCTGGAGGCCCGGCTCGTCGACTCCCTGCTGTCCATGGGGAACGGCACCGCGCTCGGCTCCCGCTCCGGGGTGCGCCCCGGCGACCCGGGCCTGACCGTCACCCTGGCCGGAACCACCATCAACTGCTCGGCCGGTGTCGCCCTGGTCGCCTACCCGGGGCAGGGCGTCTACCGTGCCGCGTTCCCCTCCTCGGTGTCGCCCGGCACCTACACGGCCGCGCACGCCACCCTCAACCGCATCGACCTGGTCTACCTGAGGGTGTGGGACAACTCGGTTGACGCGTCCGGCCTGAACAAGGCGGACATCGTCTACCTGGCCGGCACCCCGTCCGCCTCCCCGGTCGCCCCGACGCCGGCGGGCACCCAGATCTATGTGCCGCTCGCCACGATCACCGTGCTGTCCGTCGCAGCCGGCGGCACCGCTTCCGTGTCGACCGTGGTGCGGCCCTATGCGGTGGCGCCGGGCGGGATCCTGCCAGCCTCGTCGGCGCCGACGGGCCTGTACGTCGGCCAGTACTACGACGACGGCACCGGCCTGCTGCGCTGGAACGGCAGCAACTGGCGGCAGATCAGCCCGTACACGCCGCTCTACCAGGCGCAGATCAGCCAGCCCGGATCGTTCACGGCCGCAGCCTTCACCGACTTCCCGTCGGGGAACTGGCCGCCGCTGACGTTTACGGTGCCGCCCAGCGGCCTGGTGTGGATCAGCATCGGCGGCGCGGTCATGAACACCAACACCTCCACGGCGTCCGGGTGGATGGCGTGGCGAGCCTCCGGCGGCGTGACCGAGGCGGCCTCCGAGGCTAACGGCCTGTCCACGGTCGGCGCCCGCAACTACGGCACCCGCCGCGTCCTGCGGTCCTGGACGCCCGGCGCCAGCGTCACGCTGACCCCGCAGTACCTGTTCAGCACCGTCGGCACCCTGACCACCGTCACCCGCGCCGACAACGGCCTCCTCGCCGTCGAGCCCGTCGCAACCGCATGACAGCCGTCGAACTCGCCTGGTTCGGCTGCGACCTGCGCACCGGCGGCATCATCGAAGACCTGCCCGCCCTCAAACCCAGCGGAGCCCTCGCCCGGAAGCTCGGCGACACAACGACACTGCAGTTCGACCTCCAACTGGCCGGAGCCGCAGCGAACTGGGACGAGGCAACCGTCCCCGGCAGCACCATCCTCGTGGCCGTCGACACCTACACCGACACCCCGATATGGGCCGGGGCCATCCTCACCCGCGACGCCGGCAGCGCCCAGAGCGTCCAGCTCGGCGCGGCCACCCTGGAGCGCTACCTGGACGGCCGCTACCCCGGCGACCAGTTCTTCCTGGCAGCCGACCAGGCCGCCGTCATCACCGGCCTGGTCACACCGGCGCTTACCGGCGGCCCGCCGATCGTCATCGACGCCCCCAATACGGGCGCCACGATGGACTACGCCACCGAGGACGGCGACGACAAAAGCATCCTGTCCTGCCTGAAAGAGGTCATGGGCATGGACGGCGGCCCCGAATGGACCATCGACGTCATCTGGGCGGCCAGCCACGGAGGCTTCCAGTTCCCGCTCCGCGTCCGCCCGAAGATCGGCATACAGGCGTCCACCGCAGTCCACTTCGACTTCCCCGGCTGCGTCTCCTCCTACAACCTCACCGAGTCCTACGAGGACGGCAAAGGGGCGTCCGTCGTCATCGCCCGCGGCGAAGGCGAAGGAACGTCCCGGCTCACCTCCAGCGTGTACGAGGCGACCGCCCTGATCGCATCCGGCTGGCCGCGCTGGGAGTACCGCTTCACCCCCGCCTCCGGCGTCACCGACCCTGACCAGCTGAACGCACACGCCGCCCAGTCACTGGCCCTGATGGCGCAGGGCGCGCAGGTATGGAGCGTGGAAGCAGTCGCCTCACGCGCACCCCGGCTCGGCCAGGACTGGGGAATCGGCGACAACATCCACCTCGCTGTCGAAACGTCCCCACGACACCCGCAGGGCATCGACAAGGTCGCCCGCTGCTGGGCCTGGGAACTGGACGCAGGCGCCGACCGTGTCCGCCCGATCCTCGTCGAGGAGAACTGATGCCCCGCCAACTCGACCAGCTGCCGTCGGACGCCACCAGCATCAGCCGACGGCTCGCCGCCCTGGAGCGGGAGGTCAAAGAACTCCGGGCCGCCCGCCGGCTCGGCTCGGCAACACTCGGCCTCGTGCAGACCGCGGCGGAAGGCTCCCGGGTCGCACTCGACCAGAGCACCAAGTCGCTGCGCGTGTACGCCGATGACGGGGACACGCTCCTGGCGGAACTCGGGCCGGAGGACAGCGGCGGCGGTGGCGGGCTGTGGACCCGCGGCTTCCAGGAGCCGAACAACTTCTCCGCCTATCTGGCATCCGGCCTGCTGCAGTTCAGGCCCGTCGAAAACGGTCTGACCCAGGTGCCCGGTCAGATGTACTACGACACCGACGCCTTCCAGTACAGCGACCTCACGCTCACCTCCGGCGCCGTCGGCGCGAGCGACCACCGGGCGCTGCTCATCCTGGAGTCCCTGTACGCCGGCCAGACCCCCTACATCTACGTGCAGGGCGAGAACTCGACGCCGTGCAACTTCGACGTCCTCGGCGTCATGACCAGCAGCAACTGGGCGTATGGCACCGTCTCGATCACCCCGTCTGCGGCGAACACCCCCACCTCGTTCGCGGTGACCGGCCTGAGCGTGAAGGGCTCCACCTTCTACGCGTTCGCCACCCCCCAGACCGCGGCCCCTGGCAGCAACGTGACCGGCGTGGGCACGACCGCCGTGAGCGCGTCCGGGCTGACCGTGTGGGTGACCCGCACCAACACCACGACGACCGTGATCAACTGGATGGTGATTGGCCTATGAGCGTGACGTTCCAGCCCGCTCTCTACTACGAGGTCACGGCCCGCGACAACAACGAGGCCTGCCGCAACTACGAGCAGACCTTCACCGTGTCCGAGTTCTACTCGAACGACGGCGTGCACTGCTACGTGCAGTGCGGGATCTGCCGCCACAACATGGAGATCCTCACCGCGACGCTGCTGGATCCGCAGCCCGAAGTGTCCTGACCCTTCCGCGCCCGCCCCACCGGGCTTCTCTCGCACGCCCAGAAAGGCGGCCCGATGGCCTGGTATCCCGGCGCCACACGAATGGAACTTCAGCCGGAGTCCGACGATCAGCCGGCGATCCGGCCGACGCAGTTCATCGTCCACAGCATCGTCGCCCCGTGGACTCCGCAGCGCACCTACGAGTACTGGCGCGACAGCACCAACCTTGAGAGCCACTTCGGCCTCGGCTACGACGGCTCGCTCGGTCAGTTCATCGGCACCGAGACCCGCGCGGACGCGAACGCCGCCGCGAACCGGCGCGCGGACGGCACCGGCGCGGTCTCCCTGGAGTCGGCGTCCAATCTGCAGGCATCCGACCTGTGGACAGCGGCGCAGGTTGAGGCGCTCATCCAGCTCGGCGTGTGGCTGCACGAGAAACACGGCATCCCGCTGCGGATCTGCCGCAGCGCCAGCGATCCGGGCTTCGGCTACCACCGCCTGTTCGACGCATGGAACCCGAGCGCGCACTCGTGCCCAGGCGACGCGCGAGTGAAGCAGTTCAAGGAGGTCGTGTTCCCGGGGATCGTCGCCCGCGCGACCGGCAAAACCACCAGCCCGGAGGAGGACCCCATGGCGGGGATCACGAAGCAGGACATCTTCGACGCGGTCTGGAAGACCGACGCGATCGCCGCGCCAGCGGATGCCGCCGATGCGAAGACCAACCCGACCTGGGCGGCGCAGTCGATCCTCAAGGACGTTCAGGCCCGCGTCCGCGCGCTCACGGTCGCGGAGGCCGGCCAGTCTGCAGCGATCGCCAAGCTGGCCCAGCTCGTCGGGGCGGACGTCGACACCGATCAGGTTGTGGCCGCTGTACAGAAGGCCATCGCGGACGCCGTCGTCAAGGTGTCCGTCGACGTCACCGGGTCGAACGCCTCGTGACCGCCCTGGACTACGACTGGGAGTTCCTGGAGGACGGCAGGACCATTGAGCCGATCTCCATCGGCATGGTGGCGGATGACGGTCGCACGCACTACGCCGTCAACGCGCTCCTCGCCTCGCGCGGATGGAAGGGCTGGCGATTCCGGCGGCGGGTACGCAGGCACAAGTGGCTGATGGAGAACGTCGTTCCCAACCTGCCGAAACCGCATGGGGACTGGAACCTCCACATGCCGAACCGCTGGCTGTTCAACTACCTCGATCCGGCAGTGAAGCCGACCGAGCGGATCGCCCGCGAGGTACGCGACTTCATCCGCGATTCCGGCGACGACGTCGAACTCTGGGCCAACTACGGGGCCTACGACCACGTCTGCCTCGCCCAACTGTGGGGCCGCATGATCGACCTCCCCGACGGCGTGCCGATGTTCACCAACGACATCCAGCAGGAAGCCCGCCGCCTCGGCATCGGCTGGGACGAACTCCCCAAGCAGGAGTCCGGCGAGCACAACGCCCTCGCCGACGCCAGACACAACCAGACCGTCCGGCGCTGGCTCGCCGAACAGGAAGCGAGAACAACATGAAGATCTTCGGCAGAGAGCCTGTCTACCTGCTCGG
>JACCDR010694946.1_pt1 | contig 13300 bp, 15 predicted proteins | sample 7446431 | NCBI WGS metagenome assembly JACCDR01 (sample SAMN15323443, study PRJNA562643) | freshwater metagenome | isolation source: river surface water | place: USA:Blue River Watershed | collected 2017-08-17
AAACTGTCTTTGTCCTTAAGGAAAGAGCACAAAGGTTTACTTTTCGCGCCAGCAACTTTCGAGGCCCGCACCACGATACTGCCGACTCCAATGCTTGTAAAGAAGATTGGGCACGATTATGCAACGCTTGTTGAAAACGTTGGGCTCGAAAATCGCTTCGACTACCATCAAAATTTACAATATGAAGCTGGCATTTTATCCGTGCTCGTTGACACACGAGAGCAAACGCCCTTAAAGCTCACTTGTGAGCAAAGAACCTCCAAGCTGGATTTCGGTGACTATTGCTGCCGCTCACATTATAAATCTGTATATGCAGAGCGGAAAAGTCTCGGTGACTTTGTGGGAACCATGTCTAAGGGTTACGAAAGATTCGAGCGCGAGATAGGGCGGGCCGCAGCAGCCGAATGTTACATTGTTGTGCTTGTTGAGAGTTCTCTTAAAAGCCTTCTTATCTTGGATAAATCTTCGGTTGGTAAGTTCTCAGCTTGCACGCCCGAATTCATTTGTTCTCGCGCGCGCGACTTGGCCCAGAAGCACTCAAATCTTCAATTTGTTTTTGTGGATGGAAGATTAACCGCCGCCCAAACGCTTGAGAAGATTTTCCGCCTGAAGAACGATGTGCGCAAAACAGATTTGCAATATTTCGTAGATTCGGGAGAGTTATAAAAATCCGCAGTGTAATTTTGTTTATATCATGGCAAGACGCAAACGCAATTTAAAAGAGGAATTTGAGCCTCAAACGGACGGGGAGGGTCATGTCATGCCTGCCTTTTGTGGAGATGAGGTTGTGGGCTCTTCTTTCTCGCGGCGCGAAACCAAAGACTCGCCCGATAAGACTTATCCGAATCTTACAAATTTCGCCTCGCCATTCAATATTCATGGGAACTATATTGATGCGCGGCTCGCCATTGACTTGACCATCAAGGCTTATTGGGCCTTTCCTCTTCTTCGTAATGTGATTGAGGTCATGGTAGAGCTTGCAAACAGTCAGCTTTATTTGAAAGGTGGCAATAAGCGAACTCGGGATTTTGTAAACGGGTGGTTTAAGAAAATTGGGGTTTGGAAATTGAAGGAGCAATTCCTTCGCGAATGGCTTAGGTCGGCCAACTGTTTTGTTTATCGACTCGACGGAGAGTATGCTGAAGAGGACAGGCAGAAACTGACTCAGGTATTCGGAGCCGAAGTATCGAAGACCATTCCGGTCAAATACGTAATTCTGAATCCTCAGCAAATTTCCGCTGAAGGCGGTCTCAATTTCTCTTCGCCTGTTTATTTCAAGAATCTTACGCCTTACGAAATCGACGTTATTCGTAAGAATACCGAAGAGGCTCAGCGTTTTGGTTTTACGCAAGAAAATATTGCGGCTATCAAAAGAGGAAGCCCCGTGACTCTGAAATTGGCCCCAGAAAAACTTCGCGTTGTCTTATATAAGGCTCAGCCTTACGAGCCGATGGGCGTTCCAATGGCTTACGGAGTGCTTGATGATATTGAGGCGAAGTTAGAATTCAAGAGAATTGATTTGGCTGTGGGCCGAGCCGTAGACAAGGCAATCTTGCATTTTACTGTGGGCGAAACTCCTACTGAATATCATTCCGAAGGCAACCACATCAATCATCAAACGATTGCCGCGATGCAAACTCTACTCAATACAAGTTCTATTTCGCGCACGCTTGTAACGGATTATACGGTCAAAGGCGATTGGCTTATTCCTGACTTCAGCGAGATTCTTGGTCCAGAAAAATACGAGCAACTCGACAAAGACATTAATGCGGGGCTGAACGCTATTATTTTTGACAGTGGCGAAAAGTTCTCAAATACATCCATAAAGATACAGGTGTTCTTAGAGCGTCTTAAGGAAGCTCAGAACGCTTTCATTAACGAGTTCCTCCAGCCCGAAATCATTGAGCTTTGTAAAGGCATTGGTGCCAAGAATTATCCAGAAGCTTCGTTCAAGGAAGTGTCCATGGCGGACCCGCTAGAGGCTAATAAGTTCTATTCTTCTCTTGCTGGCCTTGGTCTTATCACAGCCGAGGAAATGTTTGAAGCGATTGACTCGGGCAAAATGCCAACAGTAGAAGAGTCGGTAGAATCTCAGAAACGGTTTAAGGCGCTCAAGGAATCTGGCTACTATGAGCCTTTGGTCGGCGGCTCGTCTCAAATACAAAGAGAGCAGTTAGCTTCGCAAGAAAGATTGGCCGCACAAGCTCAAAAAGCAACTGCCGCTATACCTATTACTAGCAAAGCTCCTAAACAAAACGGGCGGCCAAAAGGCGCAAAAGCTCCTCAGAAGGTTGCGCGGGCTCCGAGGCAAACGGGCGCAGCGTCTCTCGACCCAGAAAGATTCAAAGCGAATTTCCAAGCAATTTCCGCCTTGCAAAACACAGTTGATTCTTTGGTCTGTAAGAAGTTTGGCGTTGCTCAGCCGGGCATAGCAAAAATCTTGGTCGAGAATATTGTTTGTAATGAAGCGCAAGACACATGGCAAGCTCAAGCTTCAGCTTACTTGAATGCCCCGAAAGAAATTCCTGTCGAAATCGAACAAGAGATTACAGATTTACAACTTGTTCATGACATTCCTCATTATGAGGCGACGATTTTAAGAACTTGTTTGCTGTAATTGCGTTATGAATACTATCAAGCTGCGGCAATTAGATTTAAACGAGTTATTTCGTTATGTATCTGGTGTGACGATTGCAGTCGGTGCTACGGGAAATACTGGTGGAGGCGTGGGCGGCGACTTAACTCAAGCAGTTGCGGACACTCTTTATTACTCTATCACGAATCCAGATGGATATGTTACTGAGACTGAGGCCGACGCGGCTTATTATCCACTGGTCGGTAATCCTTCTAGTTTCGCTTCTGTCTCTTTCGTAACAGGCGCGAGTGGTGTTTTGCAAACTCAGATAACTCAAAGACTAACTCAGTCTCAGGCAGACGCGCTTTATTATTCAGTCAGCAACCCAAGTGGTTACGTAACTAGCTCTCAGACTGGAACCTTCTACCCAGCATCGAATCCGAGTGGATATAATTCGGGCATCACCGAATCTCAAGCGAACGCCTTGTATTATCCGCTAAACTCAAATCCGAGCGGCTACGTTACTGGTCTGGACGTAGGCTCTTTGGCTTCTGTTGCTTTTGTGACAGGCGTTAGTGGCTCACTGCAAACGCAAATAGACCAGAAATTAGACGAGACCGCCGCCGACCTGCTTTATTATTCCATCTCTAATCCAGATGGGTTTATAGACGCGACGCAAACAGGGAACTTTTATCCAAGAAACAATCCTAGCGGCTACATTGGTAACTCTGATACGGGTGCATTTTATCCCTCTTCAAACCCAAGCGGTTTTATCGGAAGCGCGGCCACAGGAACTCTTTACCCAAATTCTAATCCTAGCGGTTTCATCTCGGGTTTACAGCGCGGCCTCGTAACTTACACTTCTTCGTCCTTGGCTCCAGAAGCAGTAGAAAGCAGTGGACGTATTTATGTGGGGGAATCAGCTATCCTTCTTACTCTCGAATCGAACCGCGATTGTTGGGTGCGTTTTTACGCAACTCCAGAAGCCAGAACGGACGACTTGTCCCGAACTCAGGAATATGACCCCGAAGCAGGTATTGGCGTTTTGGGTGAATTCGTTACTGCTGGCGAAACTATTTACTGTAGTCCAACCGTATCCCTGTTAAACATGGAGAGCCCGCCGTCTTCGGGTATTCCCATCACCATCACAAATCTTTCTTTGACAACAGGAACGGTTACTTTAACTGCCCGCTGCCTCGTTTTAGAATAAATCTTTTTTTTTGCATCTATGGCAACATCTACTTTATCCACCGTAGCTACAAATTCAAGCAACGCTAACTTTTCGGCTTGGTGTCGCGCCGTGTCCAGCGCTTTGACCGCTTGCAGCTTTGTAAAAACTTCTGACACCGGGCAAGTGGACTGGACTTCGGACCAGACTGCTCCTGCTGGAGCGAACACTTATCCTTATTATGAGATGAGGCGCTTTAACGATAGTTTGAGCGGGACTTCTGAACTTTATGTAAAAATCGAATACGGGGAGGGCGGCGGGACCGATACCCCGGCTCTTCGTTTTACTTTTAGTGCTGTCGCCTCGAATGGGTCGGGCGGCTTCGCCAGCGCTTCTCACGGTCCTTATGTAGTAAGTGCAAATACTGCATCTAGCTCTACATTAACATCTTATGTGAGTGGCGCTTCGGGCAGAATAAACGCTAACATGTTCCCAACCAACTCGGCCAGCCATTTTGGCTTTGTTATTTCTAGGACGTGTTCATCGTCCGGGGCTTTCAACTCAAACGGTTTTCAGATTTTATTATCGAGTATTGGCACGTCAGCAACCAATTCTGTCGCCAAAAGGCAGTTATTCATAGATAAAAACAATAACATTCGTGGGCCTTATCTGCAATTTACTGCCATGAACCCTGTGGCGGGAACCGGAGCTTACGGGGCTAACGTGGGGATGTTTCCTATATTCCCAAATATCGGAGGATTTGACTATCCAACCCCAGACGGTATCTTGGTTTTTCTTACAGACGTTGGTTCTGCGGGAACTCCGGTTGGGCCTATTACAATTTACGGTTCTTCTATGAATTTTTACTCTGGCGCTAACGCTCTCGCCAACAATGGTTCCGCCAATACTCTTGTGCTTCTTTACCGTTTCGACTAAACATGGCAACTTCTTTGATATCTCTTAATCCAGCGGGCAATTCGGACGCTTTGTATACTGCTTGGGGCTTGGGAATTTATAACGCCCTACTGGCCGTTGGGAAAACTAGGACGGCTGACACGGGCCAAGTAAACTGGGCTTCTACCCAAACTAAATATACAGGAACGACATCTCAAACTTATTCTATATATGATATGTGGGATTTGGGCGGCTCTGGAGGTTTCAAGATTAAGATTGAGTATGGCATGGGTCATTATCACGGCACAAACAGCCCAAACAATTTCGCGATGCGGATTACTATAGGCGACACTACCGACGGCGCTGGCAATTTCACAGGCAATGTCTCGTCTCCGTCTTATTTAACGCCAGCTAACATTGCTGCCGGGACAACTTCCTACCCTTGCTATTTTTCTGGTGCGGCGGGCCGTTTGTCCATGTCTTTGTATCATACTTTTACTGCGAACTTTTCAGCGATATTTTCAGTGGACCACGTAAAAGACGCTGCGGGAGACGATGCTAGTTTGGGCGTGTCTTTTTACAATTTTAACAATAACGGTTCTGGGGCCACTGCCGTTGCTGTGCAGCAATACGTGCCGGGAGGCGCTTCTGTGGCATTTCCCTCAACTCCGGTAAGACCAATCAACTGCCTATCTAACGATGCGACCGATGGCGACGTGGCTGGTTTAGGGGCGGGCTTCTCCCCGAGTTGTCCATTTTTAGGTTATGTTGGATATCCAGATTTAGCGTGCATATTCTTTACCAATTCTGGGCAATTGGGACAATTGGGAACGGTGGTCCCTTTTACCTTGTTTGGTTCAACCCATTCTTTTGTTTTGTTTGGCTCTGATTCAACTACTACTGGAGGAGCTTCGTATAACTTAACTGGTAACTCTATACGCAATGGTGTGGGAGTTCGTTACGAATAACTGATAACTTTATGGCTTTCTTGATTGGATTTTTAGAATCGGACGGTGATGCTTTTAAGCCGCAGAGGGTTAGGGAAACAAACGCGATGACAACGGCGACACCTCGCACACGCCAACCGATTGTTCATGGCTTAACGAACAATGTTAACATTTCTAACCCAAGGCCAACCAGTGGCCAAATGTGGCCACGAGGTGAAGGCTCAACACAGAATAGACCGTAAAATTATGCAAAAATTTCTAATAATAGTCGTTGCCATTTTCATTTGTGCGTGTGGGAGCGTGGAGAAGAGGCAGAGTAAGCAGGCTTCTATAGGTGTTTACGCTATACAGTCCGCTCTTAATGAAGGTCGCGTAGACCTCGCTAAAAAATACGCCGACGAAACGGTTAAAGTTTTGCCACCGCCAAAAAAGAAAAATGTAATTACGGTTAAAGCGATTATTGCGCCGCCTCTTACAGAAGACCCGACTGAGCCCGTTAGAAAACTTACTATTTTGCCTGATAGCTACCAGCCTTTCATAGATAATGGGCTCATATTTACCACAGCAGAGCTTAAAAGAGTTGCGACTGTAGAGCCCGAAATAGCAAAGCAAATAGAGGCGGAAGAGAAAGAATTTGAGACTTTTAAGGAAGATGTGGCAGTTACTCAGCAAAAGGTTTTTGAAAAGGCTGTGGAGAAACCTAAGAAATCATTGCCTTGGCTTTTTATAATTTCGTCTGCCGTTTTGGTCGCCGCGTGCTTCATCAATCCGGCACTAATCCCATTAATCGTGGGAAAAATACTAGGTCTATTCAAGGCTTTGCTAGACTCCATCGCTAAACTATTAAAATAAACATTCGTCTTTATGAAAACAGTTAAACGGCGCTCGCCGCTCGATAAAACATTTTTTCTGGAATCTAACAAGGAGAAATGGTGCCTCATATTCTCTATCTTAGGCATTGCGGTTTTACTTGCTAATGCTTACGGCTTCATAAAAGACCCCACCCCTTTTTTGCAGTTCTTCTTATCGATTGGTGTGTCGTTCTTGTTGGGTGCCAGCGCATCCGACGTGATGAAAAGTTGGAAGACTGATTCCACTTACAGGAACGAATTCGTGGAAGTCAAAGAGAGCAGAAATGAAAAGGTAGAAAGAATTTCTGAGGAAATTATTGAATATAAGATTCACGAGAAGGTAGAAGGTTTGGACGCGCCGGAAATTAAGCCGTTCGCCACCAATGCTACGGGAGACGAAAATACAGAAGAAAGGGTTCTAAATGGACAAGGATAAAATCAATTCATTTTGGGCGGTGATTAACTGCTTCGAGTCTGGCTCGCAAAAGACAGACTACTCAACAATATATATTTATGGGGATGGCCCCGGTCGCAAAAGGCAAATCACTTTGGGTCGCGGCATCACAGAATACGGGAACCTCAAATCTCTCATCGAGCTTTACGTGAAGAAGAATTCTGTATTTTCGAAAGATTTTGCGCCTTACTTATCTAGGATTGGCAAGACTGCACTTGTTGATAACGGAGACTTCAAAAAGCTTCTTGTGCGCGCTGCTAAAAAAGACGCGGCCTTCCGTGCTTGTCAAGACACCATTTTCGAAATCAAATATCTAAAGCCCGCGCGCGCATTCTTCGATGCAAATGGATTTGTTGAGGAATTGTCCTTGCTTGTCATCTTGGATAGCACGGTTCATAGCGGAAGCATGTTGAGTTTCCTTATGTCTAGGTTCCCGGAGAAGCGGCCTGTTAACGGAGGAGATGAAAAGCAGTGGATTTCTCAATATGTGAAAGTGAGAAAGGCTTGGCTGGCGGGCCATTCAAATAAGATTCTCCGTAATACAACATATCGTATGGACTTTTTTGAACGGGAGATAAGCAAGGGAAATTGGGACTTCAACTTGCCCGTTGTGGCTCACGGGGTCAAGATAACCAGCCCTCTTATTTAGCCGCGCAACTTTTTAGTGTAATTGTTTTTATGCTCACCCAATTTTCTGATTCTGTCAAAAAGCTCGAAGATATTCTCGCCTCTGTTAAAACCAGCAAACGATTTTACGTAAAAGCTGATGGTGACATGGGCGCTGAGGAAGAGCCAGAAGTTTCCTACGAGGATTTCCAGCAAGTCAAGTGGGCTGTGGAAAGCATGAAGGCATACATGCAAGAATGGGGTAACAGTTTGCGCTATCTTCGTGAAGAGCTTTACAAGCATCAGGAAGGTCACTTGCCAAAAATTACTTCGCCCGGTCAAATGGCCGCCGCTCTCAAAGCTTTGGGTATGGACAAAGATTACGAAGTTCAAAAACGTATGGTGTTTGCCGACGATGGCAGCATTCAGGAAACCTATCTCGAACTGCACGCAAAATAATGCGCCAGCACAAATACAGCACATTTTTCGAAGCTACGGCTCATTGTCCCGTTGGCTCGACTGGACCGCAGTTCTTTTCTTTAGCTTCTCTGTCCGACCTGAAGGAGTTCCTTCCCGACGCTGAAAAGAATCCTGACCTTTTGGCAATCGCATCTAATGTTTGTGTTGTAAATATCGCTAATAAGCGGCGCGACTTGATTGATACCAAGACAGCGCTTAAATGTTTCGGTCGCTTTAAGCACAAGTTCCTTAATGTGGAGCACGACCGTTCAAAAGTTATTGGACATATAAGTGCCGCGACTTTAACAAAGTATAGTCCTGAATATAAAGAAGGTAAGGGCTCCGAAATTATTGGCCGCGATGGTATTGAGGGCTTTGAGCCGTTTAATATTGCCGTAGCTGGTTACATTTACCGCTACGTGGCTCCCAAGATTGTCAAGACTCTGGAGAATGCGAACGACCCGAAAGACGGCGACTATCTTTCCGTTTCTCTTTCTTGGGAGATTGGCTTCGACAAATTTGTTTTGATGGCGGGCTCGCCCAATCGCGCAGACGAAGTTGAACTTATAGAAGACGAAAAACTAATCGAAGCTTACGCTCAAGCTTGGCGCGACGGAAAGCCCATGACCAAATTGGAAGATGGGCGCGAAGTATATCGTCTTATCGTTGAAGCGGATGGCGACCCAGACAGCGTAATTCCTTTGGGCGCGGGGCTAACCATGTCACCAGCAGCAAATGTAGCGGGCATCGTAACACACCGTTTCGAAAGCGAAGCGGACAAGGCCGTCGCGGTTACGGAAGACGTGCAATCTAACGTTGTTAGCGAAATTCCCAAAGATAATCTAGTACAAACAGAAATTTCGTGTGTAAAGGCTAATAGAATGAAAGTAATTACATCATTGAGCGAGCTTCTCGCGGTTAATGACGAGAACGCTAAAGACTTCTCGTTTGCGGGCATCGCAAACGTTGTCGAGGCGTCCGTTCAGGCCCGCATTCAAGAAGCCGTTGAGCAGGCCAATCGCGCATGGTCTGACAAAGCAACCAAGGAGCAGGCAGAGGCTGCCGCCCTTCGCGAACAAGCCGCACAGGCTTCAGCAAAAGTTTCCGACCTCGCTCGCGAGTTGAACGAAGCTAACGAAAAAATCGCTCGGATTGAGCAAGCTCAGCAAACCGCTTTGGCTTCTGAAGATTTTAATCGTCGGATGGAGTTTCTCCACTCAAAATTCGAACTCAATGACAAAATGCGCGCTGTGATTGCTTCTCGCATCAAAGGTCTGAGCGAAGACGATTTTAATGCTTATGTTTCCAATGAACTTGAGGTTTGGGCTTCCGCCGCTCCTCAAAAACCAGCCGCCCCGGCCACGGTTATTCAGGAAGTCATTGCAAATGTTCCCGCATCAACCGACTCGGTTCCCAACACCCCAAGCTTCGAGCAAACTTTCAAAGAAAAGCACTCGGCCACCATCAACCTTTCAACTGTAAAAGTAACCTACTCTAAATAATTATGGACTTCAAGCCTTTCGGCATTCTCGACGAACACGATATCGTCAACCAGTTCGCGCTCGCTGGTGAAACTGGCGCAAAAGGAACTCCTGTTTCTATCTCGGTCGGCTGGAATAACAGCCAGAAGCTGACCGCTGTCAATTCGCTGCCCGGCAGCGTAACTAACAATGGCAATGTGTGGTCGCCTACATGGGCTGTCACCGCTCGTGTCACGCCTACCGTTTCCGGTAACAAGCCTTTCGGAGTTCAGCTTTATGATGTTCTCGCCGAGAACCAGTTTGGCTACCCAATGCGCTACGACAAAACTCGCAAGGATGAAGCTCAGGCTGTCCTTTCGGGACAAAGCGTGCCAATCGCTCGCAAAGGCACTTTCCTCGTTGGTCCTTGGGGCACTGGCGACGGCGTTGCGGCTGGTAAATTCGTGCAAGCTTCGGGCACAGGTGGCTGGGGCGTTGCCGCAGCTCGCACTGGCGTTTCGGGCGTCGCTCTGCCGATTTTCGGTGAATTTTACGGCGGCCTCGACAACGATGGTTATGCTTTGGTTCACGTCAACTGCTACCTCTAATACTTAGAGAAACATACAAGCTTACTAAAAATTATGTCTTTCAAATTTGAACTCGAAAATACCGAGCAGCAAAAAGAGCTGGTTCGGGCAATGGCTTCTACAAAGCGTCACGAAGCAGAGGCTGCACAAGAAGTGTTTGCGGCGCTGCTCTCCAAAGTGCTCGGAGAAGTTTACTTACAGGCTAACACGACTCAGTTTCTGTATCGTGACATGCCCTTCGTCGAAGGGTCTGACCCGTCGTTCCCTCTCGATATTTATCGTAACACCAACGATGAATACTTCACGATTACGAGCACCAACATGCCCGGTGGCATTCCTTCCAACTACGTCCATCGTAAGATTGACGAGGTGAAGTTCACCACGTATCGGTTGGAAGCAGCTTATAATATTCTCAACAAGCACGTGAAAGCTATGCGTTTGGACTTCCTTTCGCAGACCATCACCCGCCTGCTCCAAGAAGTCTTGCTGCAAACGAACCAGAATGCTTGGAACGTAGTCCTCGGCGCTGTATCCACTGCCCGCCACACCATCAAGGGTGTTGAGCTTCCTCATACCTTCCGGTCTGCGACTTCCGGTTACTTCTCGATGGATGACTTTAACAAAAGCATCACTCACTTCCGTCGGTTGACTGCCTCATGGGCAGGCGGCACTTCGGTTGGTGTGTCGAGCAAGCCTACCGATTACGTTGTTTCTCCCGAAATGATGGAATCGTTCCGCGCGATGGCTTATAACCCTCTGAATACTAAGGCTCCTGCGAACCAGAATCCGGGCACTTCGGCTGGTGTTATCGGGCTTCCTGAAGCTCAGCGGGCCGCACTGTTCGCCAGTGCTGGTGTCCCTAATTTCTATGGCATCAATTTCATTGAGCTATTGGAGTTGGGCAAAGGACAAAGCTACCAAGATTTGTTCGAAAACTACATGGGCTCGACCACGTTCCCAATCCTCGGCACAACCACGAGCGACCAAACGTTCGACCCAGACACGAATGAACTCATGTTGCTTGTTGACGCAACTAAGGACTTCGCGTGGCGCGCAATCGCTACCGATTCCGACACTGGTTCCGTGTTCCGCCTTGAACCTGACGACCAGTTCCTGAAACGCTCCGGGCGCACGGGATGGGTTGGCGGAATTGAGGAAGGCCGCATGGTTACGGAAACTCGCGGTATTATCGCAGTTGTGGTATAAGCGATAGATAAATAATATGAATTATGGGGCGTCTCGCAAGGGACGCCCCTTTTTTTTATTTATGACTCCATTTAAATTTGAAGTGGACGGTCGGGATGAAACCGAGCTAACAAACTGGTTCGACGAAGACAAAGAAGGTAAATCTTGTCTGGCGGGAGATAATGAAGTAACTTATGAAGAAGAAAAAGAACAAAGAAGTGCCCTCGACTTATCAAGTGGAAGCGGCTCCTAAAAAGTCCGCCATTCCAACGAACGGTCCCATTGCCTCTCGCGGCATGCACGAAGTGATTGGTGTTGGTCGCCCTAAACGTTATGATACAAACGATGTGGAAACATATCGTGCTTATATCGGCAATCTTACTGAATATCAAGTCCAGAGCGAATGTGTTCGCGTAGGACTTCAGCCGCAAATTGATGCGTCTCGCGCGCGGGATAGACTCATCCGCGAATTTAATTCGTTCCATGAATCTTCCAAACCGCTGCCAGCCCCCGTTCAAATTCGTATTAGCGAAAAGGGTCAGCAAATTCTTGACCGCATGAAGGGCCGTAGTGCTTAAAAGGCAAAAGACAAAAGACATTTTAGCCGCCCGATTTTGTGGGCGGCTTTTTCTTTTTCCCGTGTAAAGATTTCTGCCCTATGATTGTTGCCGATATAGCCGATGAGATTTACCGAGAATTGGAGCCGGAAACAGCTTCCATTCCGTCCATAGCATTTTGGCTGTTGAGCAATTTAGGCAGGTTAAATATCGCGCTCAATGAATCATTCGCTAATGTAGCCAGCGAAATAAGCCCGGAGCTTAATGAAGCGCAAAAGGATATATTTAAGAAGCTCTATGAGATTTACTATTACGGCAAGTTGGCCCGCACTAATTTAGGCGCGGCGGCTTACGAATCTTTCTCCGAAGTTTCTGAGGACGGACGCAAGTTCAAGAGGACAAATAAGACTGGGATTGCAGAAAGCTACAAGGCGCTTGCGGACGGGGCTAAAAATGAATTGCGCGGCATGATTGGTGCATACCGCATGAATGCCGCAAGTCCAGTTCAAATAGAAGTTCCTTCGCCCATCATTACAGAAGATACACAGCCCGCCAACGGAATTGGCATAGCGCGAACTTATTACATCTAATGTTATCAGACGCCGAAAAAGCAGAGCTAGAAGGAATGCTTGATAATGTCTTTGACGTTTTCAAGGAAAGCTTTGTTGTGTTCAAGACGCCCGAAATTTCCTACGTGGCTCCTTTTGGAAACGCGGGGCTGGCTTATCAGGATTTGCAAGCAAATGTTGGCGTAGAATACACTCCCATCTCTGGAGTGTTCGAAGGCTCTATCCGTTTCGAAGACACGACACCTTATAGGAAGTTTGCTTCGTCCAATATTCCCGCCGTCTACTCTGACTTGAAATTGAAGATAAGCGTGGGCACGGGCGCGCAAGAATTCATCGATTCCATGGAGACTGTTGTTGTAGACGGTCGCGCTTTTCGTTCGGATGGACCGGGACGCCCAAGAGGCATGTTCACGCGGAAATATCTGGACTATTACTTTCGGCCCGTAGACGCTAATTAATATTGTCTTATGGCCAAATTTAATTACAGGGAAATCAGGCGCTCGATTGCCAAGAACGAAAGCTCGGCCCGCCGTGTTAATACGATAGCCCAAAATGCTTTCAATAAGTCCAAGGCTATAATGATACAGGAATTCTTGGCCGACGACGTGACGACAGAAATTGAATCTGGCCGAGGCAATCCTTCGAAAACGTTGCCCGGAGTTTCGAACGGAAACTTGCGCGGCTTCATTGGATTCCCGGTAGGTTCTGACCCAATCACTCCTGTAAAAAACGCTTTGGAACTAACAGAGCTTACCAGAAGCGGCGGCTACAAAGAAAAGTCAGACCGCATCGAATATAAATTCTCGGCCCGCATTCCCCAGCAAGAAATAGAAAGCGCTTCTCCTTTGCCTTTTGAAGAGGGCGGCTCGTGGGTTGTGGGAATAGAAAAAGGAATCAGCGAATTCAATCGCTACATGGCGGGCAATTTCGCGCATCTTTCAGACAAATCTTCCCGGTCCAAAACTGGAACTCTCGCGAGTAATGATGG
>JACCDR010807582.1_pt1 | contig 13298 bp, 19 predicted proteins | sample 7446431 | NCBI WGS metagenome assembly JACCDR01 (sample SAMN15323443, study PRJNA562643) | freshwater metagenome | isolation source: river surface water | place: USA:Blue River Watershed | collected 2017-08-17
AAATACAAGACTGGTTGGCAATGGGTTCTCGATACCATCGACCAGTATTATCACTTCTATCGGAATGACCATTGGGTTCCGCTAGAAGTTGAAGTTGTAAAAGGTAAGGTTCTATACGAGGATGATGAAATTCGTGTCTTGTGGAAGGCTAAGCTAGACCTGACTGTGGATACCAATCAAGGTATCTATCCAGTTGACCACAAGACCATGAAACAAAATAGGAATACGATATCGATGAACAATCAGTTCATTGGTCAGTGTCTCATCATGGACACGCGAAACGTATTTCTCAACAAGATTGGGTTTCAGAAAACACTGAAGCCAGAGGACAAGTTTAAGCGTCCTCCTGTATCATACAGTGCTCAGAGATTGTTGGAGTGGCAGGGTGAAACTCTCCCGTTCTACAGTAAGCTATTGCTGATGTATGCGGAGACTGGACACTTTCCTCCTAATTTCGACCACTGTGAAGGGAAATACGGTAACTGTGCCTTCCTCCCTGTCTGTGAAGCTAATCCAGATATGAGAGAGGAAGAAATTAAGAAGATGTTCATCATTGGTCCTGAGTGGAATCCTGTGAACGATGATGATTCATTTGATGAAGTAGGTGAATAATGACTACTTGGCAATGGAAAGTAATTCTCTCACTGTGCAGAGTTGTGGTAGCCTTACACGATAAGGCCACATCCAGTGAATATACTGAGATTGGTTGTCGTGAGGAAATAGAGACTCTTAATACTGCTATTGAGCGTCAAACTCATAGTGGTCATAGAGAGAAACAGCGAGAAGTATAATGGAGTGGGCAGTCATCGCCCTCATAATAATAGCCATCCTGTTAATGAAGGGTGGACTAATGCACAAAGATTGGAAAGATAAGGATGATTAAAGACTACTACTTAGAAATATGGCTCAATACACGCTGGCATCTCGTCGAAACTTTTAAGAGCCATCGAGCGGCATTAGAAGCTATAACCGAGCGTGTCGGTGATAGATACCCGATGCGATTAGTTCGAGTAACAAGAACAATTGTATTCGGAGAAGGCAAAGAACATGTCAAAAAGAAAAGTCGCAAATCACACTCACCGATACAAAAAGGTAAATCTAAGCAACACCAAGGATAAGCCTTACTACGTCTATAAGTGTCAGAAACCGGCGTGTTCCCATTACTTGCCTGTGACACTCGCAGAAGGAACTATCTGTGAATGTAATAAGTGCTTTAACCCAATGTTACTGACTAAAGCCATCCTCACGCATTCTAGCGGCGGTCCAATGACTAGGCCACATTGTAACGACTGCGTTAAAAGGAAAAAGTCCGATGCTGTGGATGCGATTGCTGCGTTTCTTGAAGGAAATAAGGTATAGGCTAACGCCTATGATTAGTAGAAAGAAGGATGAACAATGTGTGAAACTACACCGGGACTATTGGAACAACTAGAAGCTATTCGACAACTGGTAAGAGAACGTAATTCACTCTTACAAGACCTAGCTAATCTCGTTGTGCAAGCTGCAAGCGTTGGATTAAACCATGTTGATTCACAGGTGATTCTTGACCTGTTGGAACAGCATCAAGATAAAGTCAACAAGATGATGGAGAAGGTAAAGGTCTAATGCCAACACTTGAGTTCGTGAATCTTGACGGTCTATTCGTGATGCTCAAGGGGGAACCAGGCACACGCAAATCAACGTGTGCCTTATCCTTTCCCACTCCACAATACTGGGTATCCACAGACCGTAAGATGCAAGCACTAATGCTTCCCGCGAAACGGTGGGGAGTCAATATGAAGGAAGTTCACTACGATGACTACGAGGATTGGGATAAGCCTTACGCTAAACTCAAGTCTTTCCAAGTCAATTGTAACTACAAGACTATCATCGTCGATAGCATAACCTCTATTGGCGATAATATGACCTCACAGACCCGTAAGCAGAAACAGGGTAAAGGTGAAGGTAAAATGATTGGGACTATCAATGTCTCAGGACTAGAAGAATACAATGCTGAAGCGTCAGCTTTCCAAGATTTGCTTCAGACCCTCAAAGATATCCACGGCTATCATAAGTGCAATATCATCCTCATTGCACACGTCGTCGGCCAACGTAAAGACGACGATAAGAACAAGTTGACTCACCATAGCAGAGTAATCATTACTGGTGGGGATAAAATTTCAGGTAAGATTGCCTCCGGTATGCAGGAGGTATATCACTTCGATGTAAAGCCTGGCTTTGCTGAGACTGATGAAGGTGAATATGGATTGTTCACTTCACATACTGGCAATGACTACGCTCGCACATCACTCCCATTAGACAGGAAAATTGTATTCAACAATCAGCCGCTGTATGAGAAGTGGATTGCTCCAGCGATTCTGAAGTTGAAGCAAGAAAAGCCTGTCGAAAGAATACCACCACAAACGACGAACAAACCACCAACAACCAACCAACCACCATCAACCAACACGTTTGCTGTTAAGGAGTAGTCTAAATGGCTGTAATCCAGTTTGGAGAGCGCGACCTTCTCAGGGGTAAGATTGTTACCCCGGCTTGGTATCGCGTGAAAATCGAGAGTGTGGGTGAGGCTCCGGCCAAAGCCTCTGAAAAGGGGCCATCCACCAACTACCCTGTTGAAGCTACTATTCTGTTCAACGGGGACAATGGGGACCGTGAGTTTGCTGGCGTTCCCCTTGATTGGAACTTCAATAGCAAGGCTATCGGCTTTGCTGTTGGATACCTTCAAGCCTTTGGCGTTGATGTTAAGGCGGGAACACGCTTTGACCTCAAATCGTCTGAAGGTCGGGAAGTGGACGTATACGTGGAGAATGACACTTGGCAGAATCGCCTTGTCAACAGGGTGAATCACAAGTATCGCGCTCCGCGTTCTGAAGTCACTGCGGCGTAGTTTTACGTGGGGAGTTTCGTGGTGGTAGCTCCCCACACTTTCTTTAACTGTAGTTGAATAGGAGTAGACCAATGTTTGCACAGAATGACGAAGTTACTGACATGGACGAACTCAATCGTGAGGAATCACGTGAGAAGTCCGACATTGAAGAAGCGGCTGATACCGAGCCTGATGCCACTTTGGGAGAAGATACCGAAGTGGACGAGGACGAGGAATCAGACGAGAACTAACAACATTCACTAATTGGTGGAATCCTGTATTCCACGCTGTATCAATTACCATGTGGAGATACAGTAACCTACTGGGAGGATAGGGGAATATAGTCCTAAACTGGTTAGTGATAGGGGGAGTCACGACGTATCTTAGTGACGTATTACACTGTGGCTCCCCCGCCTTTACTGACGGAGTATATCCAATGACTAGTCCTGAACTGATTGCCCACATCATGAAAGGTGGAGGGCGAATACTAGTAGTGGGTGGGGAAACTAAAGACCTTCCTCGCCAATTCCATGAACACGCCCAGATTCTTATCTGGGATGATAACCAGCAGAGTCTGCTGAATAAGGAAGTCCCATCGAACGTCAGAGTAATAATGTGGAGTCGATGGATTTCACATACTATGGTTTCAAGGCTAAACATCGCTGCGAAACAACTCAAAGCTCTCAAGTTTCCTATGTTAAGACCGAGGGAAATAAAAGAGCTATTGGCGGAAGTAGCACAAACACAAGAGCCTCCGTCTGCTGCACCTGCGGAAATAATCCAGCAGCAGATTGAGCAAATCAACCAAACTAACGAGCCGGAATTTCCTGACTATGTGTCAGAGCCGGAAGTAAAGGAAACTACAATGGCTAAGTCTGACAAGAACGTCGTGACGATGAAGGAGTTCATTGCGAAGCATATCAATCCTTCGATTGATTACAGTGTCAAGGGGTCCAAGACAAAAGAGGGTGGACGACTCTTTGATATCGCAAAGAAAGAGGGCTTCAAGTCAACACCGATGTCCATGAATAATGCGGTGTCAATGTTCATACGTGAACTGGCTGAAGGTAAGTCCAAACCTGTTAAGCCAACTTCCGTAAGTAAGCCTCGCGTTACTACTGGTGACGATTTCGAGGAACTGGAGAAACTTATCGGTGATGCAATCGTAGCCCTGAAACTAGTTCAGGAACACATGCCGAAAGTTCGTAAAGAAACCGAGAAACTTCGTGGACTGAAAGCAAAGTTCATGAAGCTCTTGGAATAACTAACTGCCCATTTACTGAGCATCGCGGCAGTATGCTCCAATGTTAAACCTCAATCGTGGAAATGCGGGGTAAGTGATGAATAATGCGTTTCGTGAGTTCTTCGGGAGTGAAGCACCTACTACTCCCGATACTACACCTGTTAAGCCCGACGACAAAAGGGTAGCAGGTAAAATCATCAAGGTATCCGATGAGGGTTGGGGATTCATATCCTCAAAGGATATCAAATTCACCCGAATCTTTTTTCATTGGACTTCACTGAAGCAGGACACTCTTAGGTTCCAAGACCTCAAGAATGGTATGAAAGTGGAGTTCACCCCTGTAGAAGTTGAGGGGAAGGGCTTTCGTGCCATAAAGATTAAGGTGATGCAGGATGAACAGAAGGCAGCTACTTAAGCTGCTGGCCTCAGGTGTAGTCGGTCTATCATCTAACGTTCTAGATGTAGACCGGCTACTCTGGGTTCCCGGCGCTAAGACCATATTCCTCCCAACTGATGAGGCTTGGTTATACAAGCCAACCGATGCACAAATTCTCGCACAAGAAATAGCGAGAATCACTCCTTATCTAAAAGGCGTCTTTGAAAGAGACGATTACTTTTATTCTAGACTCGCAAAGGGCGACAAGCTAACCGTCAAGGGGAATGCCATGTCTTTTCCTCTAACATATGAGGAAAAGAAAGATAAAAAAGTAAGAGTTCCTCTTATCATCAATCCAGGAGATATAGGTTGGGACAGAGAGGAATAACCTTCTTGGAACGTTACGAATCAGAACCCACATGGCATGGTAGAGCTACGATAGTCGAGCTTTACCATTTAGCCATGACTCTACGTAACAAGGGGAACTGGACTATTGGTAAGACTGCTCAGTATTTCCAAGTAAGTAACGGATTAATATGTGAGAATCTGAAATTAGCCAATGCCATTCACCTGAACGAGAACATTCTCAAGTGTGAGTCCAGAAAGGAAGCTCTAAAGAAGCTAAACGGACATGCACCCAGAACCTTTGAAACCTGACGTTATTGCGCCTATCAAGGACAATCAAACATGGAATACTTGTCCCGATTGCGGCTTTTCATGGGAAGATAAGCCAGCTATACCGGGACTACTTCATCGAACCAGGAGTTGTGGTTGTGACAAGAAAAATGCTAGAACACGTTCTGTGGTGCTTGCAGAAAATCAAGCAACCCAATGAACATGTGAATGAAGCTATTGCCTACGTTAATCGGGACTTAGCTTTACGTGCTCAACAAGCTAAGGACCAACGTGAATTAAGACAACAGGACGATTGGCCCTTCTACGGACAATAATGGATAAGAAGTATGTCCCCGGAACGGGACCAGGTGGTGCCCAAATAATGATACTCGGAGACTCTCCGACGTATCAAGATAGCATTGCTGGTAAGCCATTCAGTAAGAGTGGTGAACTTAATCAACTACTAGCCGATGCTGGCATAAGAAAAGAAAACTGCTGGCTATCTACTGTCAGTAAGTATGAGGTTCCACCTAATGGAGTGGGTAAGAAGATTCCATTCCATATCCGGGCAAAGAACGCGGGAATCAATATAGACCAGGAACTAACAGACCTACAACAGGAGATTAATGCGGTTCAACCGCACTGTATCCTCGCGCTTGGTAAGGGTGCGTTATGGGCCTTGTCTGGTAAGGATAAGATAACCCAATTTCGCGGCTCAATTATGCATGGCATGGGTAGGAAGTTTATCCCTACTTACAACCCACAGCATCTGTCATGGCAAGCTACTGATGTTGAGTTCAAGGGATATTGGAATAGACAGATTATTCTGTTTGATTTCAAGCGAGCTAAACATCAGTCCACCTTTCGAGAAGTAATACTTCCCTCGCGCACTATAGAAATTTGCCGGTCCTCTGCACAACTAGCAGCATTCCGCGACAGGTATAAGGGTAAGAAACGACGTATGGCCGTCGATATTGAGGCCAACGGAACGTGTATACCTGTGTGTATGGGACTGTCCTTCGACCGCCATCATGCGATGGTAGTTCCTTTGTGGAACTCTGATGGCTTATCATCTATTCCTACCGCTGATATGGTCCAGATTTGGATAATATTAGCAGAAATGTTATGGGACAATGACATCATCGGACAAAACTTCAATTACGACCGTGATAAGCTCAAACGACTTGGCTTTGTTATTAAGAGGATTGCCTCTGATATCATGCTTAAATCGTTTGCAATCAACCCTGAACTACCCAAGAATCTCGCTTTCAATACCTCCATCTTTACCGAAGAACCCTTTTACAAAGACGAGGGAATGTATCACGGCACAATCTCCGACCTTTTCAACGGTTGTGGTAAAGACGCCTGTGTTACAATTGAAATTGACGAAAGCATGGACGCTGACCTCGATGAACTTGGAATGCGACCATTTTACCAAAACTTCCTGCTACGATTGCCCGATTTGTATTGGTCAATCGAGAACCAGGGTTTTAGAGTTAATGGAGATGCTCGAAACGAGCTTATTAGAAAATATATATCCTGGGATGAGGGCATCCGATACGAACTATTTTCTCTGGTGGGTGCGGAGATTAATGTCAATTCCCACACCCAAGTAAAGTCACTACTCTGGGATAACCTTAAGCTACCACAAAAGGCTACTTCAGGTGAAGAAGATATTACTGCTCTCCTTAACACGGCATCCATCTGGGTCAAGAGAGACCCTTCACACCGTAGAATTTGTGAGCTTATCTTGGAGGGACGTAGAGTTAGGAAAACTGTCTCGACTTACCTTATGGCTCTTCCAGACTATGATGGGCGTATGCGGACTACGTATTTTCCCTGTCTGGATACGGGACGAACATCCACAGGTCAACAGGACCCTCCTATACGACCCTCAGTCGAAATTTTTGACGAACAAGGTAAAAAGAAAGATAAGCCTCTGGGCACGGCGTTTCAAACAATGACCAAACATGGTGATATTGGTCAGGACGTGCGTTCTATGTATGTCCCCGATAATCATCATATTGAGTTTATCGATGGTTTCATAGCTGAAGTCGAGGAAGAAGAAGTATTCGTTCAAGCAGATTCATCACAGGCAGAAGCTAGAGTTGTAGCACTGTTAGCTGATGATGAGAAAACGCTGAGGATGTATGACGACCACGACATTCACGCTCTCACTGCTTCTTGGTTTTTCGGTGGCACTGAACTTGATTACAGCAAAAAGGCTCTGGGTTACGAGCATCCTATTAGATTTGCAGGAAAAACTTTACGTCATGCTGGTCATCTTGGGGCCGGAAAACGTAGAGCCGCAACTGAACTTAATACCCAAGCACGTAAGTATAAAATCCCTATTGCAATTACGGAAGCAATTGCGGAACGAGCCTTACTCGTTTTTCACTCCAAGTCTCCTCGCATCCAACAGGTATTCCAGGCGCAAGTCATCGAATGCCTCAAAAGAAACCGCACACTGATAGCACCAATCCCATATGGTGTAGATGCATCAATGGGGGGCAAACGCACATTTTTCGAGAGGATGGGAGATGAGCTATTCCGAATGGGATTCTCATATCTACCTCAACGCGCAGTTTCAGATAATACTAAGTCTGCGGCTCTTAGAATACGCTTTAGGATACCCACCATCAAGATTGTCATGGAATCACATGACGCACTTTTGTTCTCCATACCAGTCTCTAAATTAGCAGAGTGGGTTCCAATTATTAAGCAGGAAATGGAACGTCCAATTGATTTCTCGCGTTGTTCATTGCCGAGACATGAATTGGTCATCCCCTGTGATGTTGAAGTGGGCAAGAATTATCAGGACTTGAAGAAGTTCAAGGACGCAACCATAATTATGCCTCCAATACAGAAACTAACCATGCCTCCCAAATCTGTTACTGAGGAGTTTTTAGCTCCAACACTTCCACAAGATTCTAAGCTCGATAACATAATCTATGAAAATAGAGAATGGACCGAGCGGAAAAGGAGTTTTGAAGTTGAATGAATACGATAAGTTGACTAGAGGTGCAGAGTTTATCCACTGCAAAATATGTAACAAAAAGGCAAAAAGAATCGGGACACAGGACTACTGCGATGTTTATGTGTGTGAAGATGCACATGGATTTCGCATTAAAGTAGGCGCTCCCAGGAAAGAGTGGAATGAACTGGCTTCAGTCCATAATGGACCAGCACAAGGAACTTGAGTCTCCACTCTCGTTCTGGTATTGGAGTGCAATAGCATCAATATCAGCAGTAATGAAAGACCAAATATGGATTGACCGTCAGATTTACAAACTCTACCCTAACATCTATGTCATGCTACACGCGGAAAGTGGCTTAAAGAAAGGGCCACCCGTAAGCATGGCTAGACAGTTGGTAAAGCCAGTAAACAACACGCGAATCATCAGTGGTCGGTCATCAATTCAGGGAATACTAAAGGATTTAGGAACATTCCAAACATCACCTGGTGGAAAAGTTCCAATGAAGTCTGTCGCGTTCATATGTTCGTCAGAGCTATCATCCTCGATAGTAGAGGATAAGGTAGCTACGAAAATTCTGACGGACCTATACGATAGACAATATAACGTAGGTGAGTGGCGTTCTCTGTTGAAGATGGAAGCATTTGAATTAAAGGACCCCACTATCACCATGCTAACAGCTACTAATGAAGCAATGTCTGAGGACTTTTTTACTAAATCCGCAATACAAGGAGGATACTTTGCGAGAACTTTTATCGTCTATGAGAAGGAAGGCAACGCTACAAACTCGCTTGTTTTTCCTCTCTCTAATCCTCCTAACTATACGAGTTCTGCTGATTATCTCAGAGAACTCAGTAAACTTAGCGGTCCATTTGAATCAATGGCTTCGCTCGAAAAATCTGACCTCTGCCGATATAGAAAGGTTAAATTCGGTAGAGAAATTTGGTTCTCGGAAGTAGGCCAAATATATGACGACTGGTATGAGTCCTTTAAGGACTTACTTAAAACATCTGAGCATAAAGACGAAACTGGAACCATGAATCGGTTTGGTGATTCTGTTCTAAAAGTGGCTATGATTTTGGCCCTCGCAGAACAGCCTAAACTGGTCATTTCACCTGAAGCTATGCTCACCGCTATTTCTGAATGTGAGAAACTACTAGGCAATGTTCGTAAGACTACGATGGGCAAACAGGGTATTAGCTCTGCTGCCCTACTAAAGACTATGATAATCATGGAGCTGTTGAATCGAGATAATCATCAGGTCACACGAACCGTGTTGATGAAGAAGATGTGGAGTCACTATCAAAATTCAACAGAGTTCGATGAATTGATGCAATCATTCGATGCAACAGGCATGATAGTAACCAGTTCAGTAGGCAATCAAATTCTATACACCATGCCAAACACTCAGGTAGTCGAGCTTAAAGAGTTTATGGCTGGTAAAGGAAAGAAATAATGGGATTTGTATATTGGGTTTACTTTGATAAAGTGGGTAGACCTGAAAAAATAGTCGCTAAACATTCTCAGGAGTTTTTCATAATTCTCCAAGATATGATTCAGCGAACTGGTGAAATGCCCGAATGGATTCATCGTGGGTATAAATAATGCCACTAATAAGTCCACCTACAGACGAGGAACCCGAACCTGTAGCAGAAGAACGACCTGTCTACTCAGAGTTTAGAAATAGGTGGGTTAAATTCTATTTAGACTGTCCTCCTTGGATATGTCCCACTTGTCAATGCACTAATTTTGGTCGCAATAAGTGGTGTCCTTACTGTCGCTTTAGACTGAAGAAAGACACTTTCAGACCAGACGAATACAAAGAAAATACTTACGCAGATTATTACTTTGGAGGTCGGAAATGAGGGGGAACGTAGCAAACATCGTCGAGCAGAAGAATTTTGGTTTCATTCGTTGTGGAGAAACCGAGTTCTTCTTTCACAAAAGTGACTTCAATGGTCACTGGGAGGATTTAGTTAAGGACTTCAAAAACAAAAAGCGAGGACAGGCTATTGAGGTTACTTTTGAGGAAGTCTATTCTCAAAAGGGACCACGCGCATCTGGGGTTAGCCGAACGGATTTCCCCAATCAGGCTGTTTAGGAGTAAATAATGCCAATTGATAAACCCTACGCTTACCACAAGCCATCAGATGATGGTCATGCACGAATCAATCGGCTGAGAGAGGCATTCTCTCTGGTCGAAAGAGCTATTAAGGACAATTGTCCTGACTCTCGTCAGCGTTCAATTGCTATCACTAACAACGAACAGACTGCTATGTGGGCAATCAAGGCAGTAGTGTTCAATGACCCTGAAAGTAAGGTGGAAGATGGACGAGGAGATAATCCGACTACCACCGATTGATAAGAATTTAGGTAGCTGTCCTGAGTGTGGTCATACCATTTGGGCCAGCTACCTACATAAACAGAAAACACAACTACCTTCACCAGTGTATCGTTGTTTACACTGCAAATACGTGATTCGAGAGGAAGATATCATCCCCTTCTAGGAGCGTCCATGCAAGATATGCTTGTCTACTTAGCTGGACCTATTACAGCCAGAAATGGCTATACTATTGAGGACAATAAAAAGGTAGCAGAAGCAACCCTTTATGAATGCCTGAGAATGGGTATTCCTTGCTTTATGCCTCCTATTATTCCTCATTCTGAGGTTGACTATGAGACTTGTTTGGAATATGACAATGCAGTCATTAGACGTTGCACTGCAATGCTCATGCTACCTAGATGGCATGAAAGTCCAGGCGCACTAAAAGAAAGAGCACTAGCAATCGAACTAGATATGGAAATCTTCGACTCTATCGAAGAATTAAGGAAGGCACATGGAGAACTTAGAACAATTCCTGAAACTACTGGAAGAAAAGCTAGAACAAGAACTAGAAAAGAAAACAGGGTGGGGACGGATAGAAGTGATGAACGCCTTCAGAACAGCAACAGTGAAAGCGCTCATCACCCTGAGGAACATCGAGATGAAACACTCTAGTTAGCGACCATACTGTATATCCCAATCAGACAGACCTTCCATTCCAGTGACCTGTTCAATGAATGGGGTTACAGATGGTTTACTAGCTTGACCAGTGTAAGTTTGAGTTCCACCACCTAGACCGGAGAATGGTAGGACTAGCGGTATCATTTCAGGTTCTTCAACTGCTAGTTCTGCCAAATCTCCCGCCATCATTGGCAGGAACATCTGCATTATCCTATCCCCTACGTAGACAGGAATCTGCTCGTTAGCACTTCCCAAATCCCAGAAAAATTTCGCCGTAGGATGTAACTTATTAGTTAAGAAATTGATAAGAATACTAGTCCTTGTTTCGGGCTTGTATCCCTTACCAAATTCATAGGCTGCACCAGAACCAGAACTGGTATATTTACCCCCACCATGACCCATGAGATTAGTCATTAGGTCTAATGGAGTAATACCTGTTTCTGTTTCAATTGGTAGTTTCATCCAATCGGGCCTCATTCTGCTACCCAGAACTAGCCACTGTTGGAACCCACCACCAGCATCGAATCTAGTGTCACCAATCTTGACCTTACCGTAATCAGCATTATTCGGGTCTTTACTTACGTCAGCACCAAACATCATTTCAGCTATTGATGCAAAAGTCCACCATGCTCCGATAGTCCTGAGCATAGCTTTAGTATATTCCTTCCGAACCTGTGGATTACTGAAAATATAGGTAGACGGATTCATCATCTTCATCCTCGATGCAATGAGGCGCGGAGAGAAGAATGCGTCAGCCAATAGTTTAGATGCACGTTCAGCACTATATTCCTTCTTAGTGAAAGGAAGTTGTGTTTTTAGTGAACCACGACCAGTAGCAACATTAACAAATTCAGCTAGTTCCTTAGCTAAAACCTCATTCTTAAAAGGGTCTAGCATCGCATTGCCATCAGCATCAGCATTGGCTCTACCAGTTTTAACAAGGTCATTAAGAGTATTGACACGTAGTTCATTTAAGAACAGTGTAAAGGCTCTATTACTTGCCTTAATATACCTACCATAGAGAGGAATTTTTTCGGCTATTTTAGAGCGTAGAGCTTCCTCGCGTTTAGTTAGTTTACTACCCATATCAGTCATAGCAACACCCTGTCTTTCAGCCCACGATGGTTTTTTACCCTGTGGTCTAAAGAGAGGGTCTTGTCCTAGTTCTGCCATTCTCTTATCGTAGTAGTTTTGGCTACCGAATGCTTTAGCCTGTTCTATTGAAGCCTTCCACCATCCTTTAGTTCCTGCTAGTGGTAGTCCCTGTCTGAACATAGCTGATGTTACAAATGGAGGGTCTACCGACATCATAGCGCGAGGTAATTCAAAAGCCTCACGCCAAGGACTAATTTTCTCAGGTTCACCCTTTGGTTTTTTACTGGGGGGTTGTGGAACTTCAGATTCAAGAATAGGTGTATTAGGTGGTGGACCACCTGCTTTAGTAAAGATGAAGTTTCCTTCATCATCTACATCAGCAAATTCAAAACCCTTATCTTTAAGGGCTTTTACACGTTCTGGGGAGGCATGTTGCTGTCGGAGTTTAACCCTAGAAGCTCCTCCTCGAAGTCCTGTATCATCGCCAGGAACATTTCCCGTTCCGGTTGGGTTATTTGCTGACTTAACTCCCGTTCCTGAGAGAATGTCCTCTGTAGTTGCTCCGCGCCCCCTTGACTCAGTATAGATTTGTAGTAATCTCTGAACTTCTGGACTGTATCCCCCAGATTGCCCCCCTCGCGTGAGAATTTGCTGAATCTGGGTCGCTGCATTGAGTCCATTCCTCGTTCCAAATTTGGCATAAATCTCCCCCAGTCTGTGTATAAATGGCATTCCATGACCCATATCAAGTCCGCCCTGTGTGACGGCTTGTTGTAGATAGGTCTGGAGATATCTACCTACCCTTGGGTCAGCAAGGTCTGCATCAGTAATTGGCGGCACTATTTTGGGGTCCTCAGACCCTACATGCGCCACTTCATGCATCGCAGTTACAACAGTATCTAATGCAGCATTCTGAGGATTAACATCCATCGCACCTTCAGGAGTAGCTTTTGGCACTTCTGTATGTGCAAATGGATTGATTAGAATTGCAGAAGAGGGGTCAGTTTTAATTGACCTCGGGTCAGGTATATGAACACCATAGATAGTCGGGTCAAGAGTAATACCTACTCTCTTGACCTTAGCTGCCCACTTAGGTCTTTCGGTTGTAGCCAGAATATTACTAA
>JACCDR011213156.1_pt1 | contig 13298 bp, 9 predicted proteins | sample 7446431 | NCBI WGS metagenome assembly JACCDR01 (sample SAMN15323443, study PRJNA562643) | freshwater metagenome | isolation source: river surface water | place: USA:Blue River Watershed | collected 2017-08-17
GTATCGACACGCTGCCAACCCGTCTCTGGGCTGGTTAATGCTGCGCCTATATTGGCCATCTAATATCACCCCTCTTTATATTCAAATATAGGTCTAAACGCCCATGAGGCATAACTACTTGCTGTGTTATTGACATCTCGCCAGTTACCGGTGACATTCATACCTCTAGATATTCGGTCACCTAAAGCTGTGGGATCGGTGTTACCATTGTTATCAGTCCATGTACCGGCGGCAGGTGTTTCTTGGCACCAGCAATAACTGTCGTTCTGATGAAAGACGTCATTTGAGGTGTACCCAGGCTTAATAAGAGTGCTATCAAATTTGATGATATACGTATCCCACTCGTTATTAGTAGGCCATGCACCTGCACCGGTATAGCGAAGTGACTTGTTACCTGAGGCGTCCGCATAGCATATTCCTCCCGAGATGACACGAACATTGAGGCCTACTAAGTCAGGTGAGGTGAGAGGTATGCCATCTATAAGACCTGAGATATTCAACGCATTCCAACTTATAGCTGAATGAACGGGTCTGTCGGCTATAAGCAATCCAGTGTCCACCTTGACAGCGTAGAAAAATTTATCGCCTTGAGAACTTCCAGCTACAGGATACTCTGGATAGCCTGTGTCAGCTATCGTGAAAGCAGTCGCCCAAGGGTTAGCTGAAATGACTGACATCTTTATATAGTCACCTTTTCGCATCTCAGACAGCCTCGACCGTAGTAGGCCTGTGGTTTGAGGTGTTGGCACTATCAGTTACCTCCTTAAAGAGGGATTGCTCCCTCTCTGTTTATTTTGTCTTCTTCCAATTCCAAGAGGACCACCAGTTTGGTCGACTGTGCCATAACCAGGTGTATTCTCGATCATCAGGTCCGAAGAAGCCGTCCGATTCCTCTATGGTAGCATTATACAACATATCTCTGATTGCTTTAACAGTTTCTTCTAGCTTGACGTCAACTACATTAGGTCGAGTGAATATCGAGGTGTCATAAGGTGCAGAACCTTCAACTTCTTGTCTACCAAACACGTCCGTCATTTCGATAGCTGTTTCGACGGTATCGCTTCGAGTGGACCACGTAACTGTTTCAGGTGCACCTGCCTCAACTTCGATTCGAGTGAACCAGTATATGCTTTCACCTGCGGTATCGAATTCGCGGTCAATCTCACCTAGGTCGAAATCTATGAGCTCTGTTCTTATAACTTCATAGAGTCGATCAGCTAAAGTTGATGTATCAACTAGCGTTAACCATTCGTCAGATCTCAGTGCGGCATTTAGGTTCTCGATAGACGTAGACCACAGATCGTCTCGTCTACCTCCTGCCCAATCAGCTACGTCTGTTCGGTACGTGTCTACTCGGTTCGTACCTGACGTTTCGTCAAGGCTTGATTGATATTCGTCAGGTCTCACAGAGCCTTGAACTTCACCCAGAGAAGCTGAGTAGGTGTCACGAAGTCGGTTGCCTGTCCATACGGTATCTATCCATCCGTCATACGGTCTTTCTGATGTAGCTGTGAAGTATGCCTCAATGGTAGCGAAATTATCGTCATCTATGCGTCTGAACAAGTCATATTCGATCAAGCTAACGTCTAGATAACCTGCTTCTCCGATCTCCATATCGTACTGATACACGTCTTTAGGTGAGTTTTCGCGTTTAGAATCTGTGAACTGGACAATATCACTGTATCTCGCCTGTCGATCTTGGGTTGTAAGCAACTCCTCGATTAAAGCAGTATAATCATTAGCTAATGCGAACTCTAATGACAGAACCAAAGATGCCAGGTAATTATCAGACTTGCGCGACTCAGTTGACGTCTCGTATAGAGTATCAAAGACTCGTTGCTTGAGAGTTGAAATATCATCACCTAAGATATACCCCTGTTGACTGTCTCGTCGTAGTGATTGATCCTCACTTGACATGACGGACAAGAAACTATCTATGCGACTAGAACGGTCTATTTCTTCTAAAGATGCTATATGCGTATCCAGTCGATTGAGTAGAGCTGTCTCAAGTACGTCAGCGCGGAAATCATCTATTCTATCAGCACGTTCTAATCTCAAGGTTTCAGCCACGAATTCGTCTCGTCTGACAGTACCAGATGACTCATAGAGTTCTAGGTCAAATGTATCTGACCGTACGGTGCCTGTTGACTCATACCACACGGTGTCAAACATATCTGCTCTTCTTGCATCGTCACCTAGTTCATGCACGTGCGTCTCTAAGATGGCACGCTTTAATCCACCCGTCATTGAAATTACCTCTGTTGCAAATATCTCGCGAAGAATGTCAGGTGACTCAAAATCACTGACAATATCAGACAGACGATCTTGCATTTTGTATACGTCAGTTGAAGTTTCAATAAATATGAAATTGTCATCGTCAATTCGGTTGAACAGGTCAAAGTCGTGCATATAGGTTTCACGCGCGTCTATCTTGAACTCGTCAAACTCATTGACTAACGTGTCGAATACACGATCCAGAATAGACCCATCTGTTAGCGACTCCTCACTTGCTTCAATCTCTACATAGCGTGAAGCATTTTGAAGTGTGGATACGAGAGTTTCACGTAAGATACTTCTCAATGCTTCTTGAGAGTCAAGCAACGTAAGATCGAATAGTCTATTATCAACAAAAGCGGCAGATAAGCGCTCAATCATCGTGTCAACTATCTCAACTTTTCGGTTTGATAATTCAATGTCTACCTGATCTGCATCTAGATAAGGCGTGACTCTATCCCAATCAGTTGATTGCTGTATATCAGCTAGGAAATCATCTACCTTCAGGTGAAACTCTAAGTCGATAGACCGGGCATCTGTTTCCTCTACAACTCTACCCGAGATGTCAGTAGAATCGAACATCGTTTCAATATACGGTCGATATGTTGAGCTTTCTGTCATATCTTCAACATTTGAGGTATAAGGTTGGTGTTTTTCGCTTACGTGCGTATTTTCGATTTCGGTTTGCCATGTGTATTCGGCACGAGACCACGAGATCGCTTCATCTCGTACGGTATCGTGTTCGTTGAGTCTATTTACAGGGATAGTATACTCATCCGGACTAGATCCCAACTGCGTGTCTATCTTCGTAGCTGAATCAAATTCGTGCATATACACAGGTGTACCCTGACTTTGGAAGTCGAAGAACGATTCTACATTCAAGTCGTAAGTTGCGTCTCGAACGCCTTGTGCATCTTCCGAACCTAAAATCGAGTCGTGAGTGGTATCACGTTGAGATTGTTCGTGCATGTCGAGGTGTCCTGCATACTCAATATCACGCTGAGCCCAGTCTATGCTATCGCTATAACTAGACAGATACGTCATATTATGGATACCTAATGTCATATCAGAAACGTCCTGAGCATCAACGGTTCGAGGTTTTAATCCCCTGTCGTACTCTAGATAGCTGACAATGTACTCAAGTATAACGCGATCAGCGGTATCGCCGTCGTCGAATATTCGCACATTGTCTACGCCAGTTAAGAATTTCTGTCGCATCCCGATTTCAGTATCATAGAACCTTGCATCAAATACCTCGACTACTCTGTCGAATAGATCATAGTGCTGCATAAATTCGTTGCACTCGTAGGTTAAGTCACGGATACCTAAGTCGTAATCGTCAAACATTCGACCGTCAGGCATCATGTCCTGCTTGCGATAGTGAAACTCTACATCAACCAAACGCACATCAGTTTCAGAGTCATACGAAGCTCGATCAATTTCGTGTACGAAAGCATCTTCATCACGTTCTATTTTTCCCCATATGAGTTCTGGTATATATGTGGGTATGCCTTGACCTTGGAAAGATGAAAATTCGAGTAAGGACGCATTGAGAACACGTAGAAGTATTTCAGTGATCTGACTTTCTACGATCCGCGTATCCTTGTCTAGGCGCCTACTTGCGTCTATCAACGTGTCGACAAATATTCTGCCGTAGGTGACCCGAAGTAAATTAAGTGCAGCTTCGTCTTCTACTATACTGCTATTGAATGTCCGTTCTCGCTGTATCCCGTCATCTACATGTAACACGGTTATCGTCTTTTCAGGATTCCTATACGTCGATAAGTAGCTTAGAATCGTCTCAGCTTCGAACTGGCGAAGGCGTACACTAGCAAAAGCATCCGATTGAACAATATCTAGAATAAAGTCAATTCTTCTAAGCGTCGAAACCTCATCATGCAGTATATCAGCTAAGAAGGTATCAACTACAAATTCACCGTAGGTTAAACCTTCAAGAAGCAAGTCGAAGTCTTTATTTCGTGAGCCCTCCTGTGAAGCATGTATCACTGCCCCCTTCTCTACTCTTCCTCCTTCGACATAGCGCATGATGACGGAATCGACCGTTAATATGCGTTCAGCCACCACAGGGACGTCTTCATATATGATACCCGACAGGCGATTGGTAGCCGGTAATTTTACAGGGTAGTCATGTGAGCGGTCAAGAAAAGCCGAAAGTATATCGACACGCAGACCGTATAGTTTCGACTTGGTGTCGATTGAATTCGCTCTAAGTAGATAATCCCTTTGAGAAGATACAAAAGAAGGGGTAGCAACACTATAAGATATTTTCTTCATAGTATGCTACACCCCTTTCAGTGCTATATTTTATTTTACACTCAACCCTGACGTACCACTAGCAGAGATTACAGCTCCTCTTTGTAGATAGCAAGTCCAATAGGGTTGAATGGTGTAGCCTTATCCTGCGTGCAAGGTGACACAGGAGTTGTCGGTAGTGTGTAGCGGAACAATTGAGCGAAATCGTAGAAGGCAAGGATCTCACCTACAGGTGCTTGATTGAATACGATTTGCTTAGTCTCAGGGTCAAGCGTGTAATCAGATGTAGGTACATCGACACAGTTCACCTGTAGTCTAAGCACGTTGTTCTTAGGCTTGTGTAGGATGTGGAAGATGCGTTCAACGCCGTCACCTTTACCCACTTCTTCGTTCTCAACCGTTTTAACGATTTCAAGTTCGTCTGCTTGTTGAATGTTTTTCGGGTGTACCGCATATACATCGTCTAGCAAGCCTACGAATCCATCATTCGGATGAACCAAGAAGATTTGAGACAAGTGGTATTTGTTCGAATACATCGACGGGTTGTACCGACCTTGACCATTGTCTACTTCTTTGTCATGCGTGATGAACGAGAAGTAGTGCTGTTGGTACATAGCACCTGAGTACGATTGCTGCAATGAAGCTACAGTGTTCCCGTTAGCAGTCTCTACCCCGAAGTCGATGTTAGCGTCACCGATCATCTTGTCTTTAGCCCAGGTGACAGCATCACCGGTACGAGTGCCACCGAACATGACCAAATTGCGTCGAGGTTTCAGTCCGAGTGTTTGAAGTCGACCGATGTACAGAGGAACGAAATACGCATTGACAGGGTTACCTGTCGGGTCAATTCGCAAGAACATGACGATACGGTCTTTATTGATGTTACCATAGAAGTAAATGGTCGAGTCACGTTGCCACTCGTTCGTATACGTTTTGTCCGGGTTGAAAGCAATGCACATAGGCGGCGAAGCACTGTGATAGTTGACCGTTTTGTATACCGCAGCCATGACTGACTCATTGGTCTGAACATCGAATGACGTTGTTGTCACGATGTCAGGAATGGTTCCCTCAGCAGAAGGCTGTACAAAGTACGTATAGTTCGCTTTCAACGTGTCTGAGCTCGATGGAGCAGCTTTCATCGTTACGGTACCTAACTTAGCATCCAGGGTGTAATCTGTCAGCGGTACGATAGCCGCATTCTTGTACAAGGTGAATCGAGTTTCGTCGATGTTGGTATTAGCTAAGTTGAACACTGTTTTGGTTCCGTTACCGTTACCAAGTTGAGAAGCCGCGTCTGCGTCTGTGACTGCCTTCTCAATGGTGTAGCGATTGAACGAGAACACATAGAAGTCATTGTTCGGCTCGTGAGTACCTTTTGCAAGCTGATACTCACATGTCAGACGCTTACCTGCTGTAGGTGCAGAGGTGAAGGTGATTACACCTGTTGTTGCATTGACAGTATAGGTACTAGGTCCTACAGGAAGACCGTCAGCGTACACAACCAGTGTGGTACCTACAATCGGGTACACTTCGATCTGATAAGACGTTTTCGTACCGTCCGATATGCCAAGAGCACCTAGAGGGGAGTTGTTGGCGATGTACCGGTTGTCGGCGAAGTCGGATTTTGATGTGTCATAAGCAAGAGCTGTACCGAATTTACGAAGCTCATTATCACTACCCAAAGCCTCATACAGCTTGACTTCGATGAACTTGGTATCACCATTAGTGATACGATACTCAAGTGCCTTTCTCCAGCCGTTGTCGACAATCAGCTTATGAAAGTCTCGAGCAAATGTTTGAAGATAACTCTGTTTGTCAAACCACATAAGATTTCTACCTCCCTTAGATTGATTTTTCGTAGATGCCAATACCTGCTGGCGTGTATACGGTACCTGGTCGTTTGGATACAGGTGAAATGGCAGATGTCAAGAAGAACCGATAAATATCAAATTCGTCAGGGCAGGTAGCAGTCCGAACTTTCAACTTGTCTTCATTGACAAGACCCATAGGTGACAGAATAACCATTCGTGGCAGGTATCCGCGAACACCTTCATCCGGATGGATCAAGTAAGCACGAGAGGTGTGAATCTTCGAACTGTACATAGAAGGGTTGAATTTGTATTTGTACTCGTCATTCTCTTGCGTTGTCCACGCTAACGGATACTGACCTCCGTCTTTACCTACACGATCAGGAGGCATAACCTGAGGTGCCGCATTCCATGACAGGTAGTACGCTTGGTAACGCGAACCCAATTCGGAACGTCTGACGATGATGTTGTCGACACCGTTACCTGGATAATTCGGGTACGTTTTCTGGATTGGTAGGTAATCAGCTACTCGCCGATACGGTGTAGCTGACTTCTGGTCGAATGAGTGTGAAGCTGTTTCATTGCCTGTGTCGTAAGCAGTACCTACCCACAGTGCATAGTTACCTGAATCACCCTGCTTGAACGACTCAAATTTGCCCCAATATACAGGAACAGACGGAACCACGTTGTTCATGAAAGCAGGAGTATTGTCAGCCTGCATAATGAGGAACAATGTATGCGCGTCAGCAAAGCCTTTGATACGGATCAAGCTATCAGGCCACCAGTTTGTCGCTACGTCTGTTTTAGACAGGTTCGGGTTACGAAGCGTGGACTTAGCAAACGGCGACTGCTGAATATTTTCGTTGAAGTCAGTGTACTTGAAGATAGGGTCGGGTGCACCTGGAATCAGAATAAAAGCAGAAAGTTGAGTTTCAATATCAATAGCTCCGCGCTCAAGGCTCGTGTCTACTGCACAACCGAAGAACTCATTTTCTGCAATATCTGGTAGAGACTCAAGCATGTAGTGATACAGCGTGCATTCTTTGCTGAATGCTTTGTAGTTGCTGTTGATCCAGATTTTCAGAAGATCTTCGTTGTCCGAATTGGTATGCGGCTTGTTCGGTACATCGTTATAGTATTCCGTGAACTTGTACATCTTGGCGATCCCGTACAGTGCATTATCTGCACTCTTGAAGATCATATGCTCGGCTACTGCAAAGTCGATAGGATCTTCTGGATCGAGGTCATTATTTTCAGGGTCGATTAATGCCTTGCTGTACGAGATCTTACGGAACGTTTTTTCTTGTGTCCAGCCGTTAGCTACGATGATAGCAGCTAGGTCGGTCATTACTGTCCCTTCTTCAAGGGTTGTGTCGATATAGGCCATCCTTTAGCACCTCCATTTAGTCTTTCAAAAATTGATAGTTTAGCCAGACCGTCTTATAGGCACCACTATCGTTATTAAATCTGAATACTATCTCTGAACCTGGCACTACTTCCTTCACCACCATGAAATAGAAGCCTTCAGGTACATCTTTCGTATAGACAGTATCAAATATTAATTCACCGTCAATAAATAAGCTCCAATTGTCTGCGTCATTGTATCGACTAGCTCCGATAGAGATTGTAAGCAGTTCCATGTGGTATGGTACGTTGTATACATCCTCAACAAAACCGTCATTGACTAGGACACGTCGACCTTTTATGAAAGGTACGCCTTTGGTAGGAAAGAAAGGAAAGTCAAAACGACCGCCTGCTTGATACGTCAGATTAAACACTTAATCACCTCTACACCGTTCTATTGATGATCCACCGTACCGTTGGTCGAGTTGTGTACTGGTTATTACTGTCGATGGGCTGTCGGTTCATCGCAATACTTGGCAACTGATCTACATTGTACATCACATTCCACTTATTGTCGCTCACGCGAAAGCTTGCTGTGAGTATGTCAGAAGAACCTGGACTAACACCTTCAAACACCAATTCATTATCACCCAACGCTAAAGGGATCTCAACATAGTTGACACCGTTGGCTCCACCGCCAGCGACATCATTCCTAAGAAACAGCTTCTCTTTGATAAGTGCACCGTTCAAGTAAATGTTGAGAGTGTCGCCGTCCTCCGCACCTGTGTCTATCATAGACAGACGTATAACCGACTTATCTACCTTGATAGGGCTTAGTCCGCCAGGAGGTTGAGTAGGTAAAGGTTGTGTCAAATCGCCGCTCTTGAGGAAGTGTAGAGTACACCAGACCTCTTTTTCGCCGCCTATGTTTCTAAAATCTACGGTTACCTTGGTACCAATTGTCACAGGAATGAATGCCATGAGATTGACACCTTCAGGCGCCCGCTTGACGTAGATCTTATCGCATATCACTTCACCATCGACCTTCATGTCCCAATTGTCGTCATTCTGATACACACTGGTGTCAAAGCTGATAGCGTACAGCTCACCTACAAAAGGTACCACGTACTCAAGGGTAGCTTTGCTTGAAGCTAAAGCGGTTTCTTTCAGTCCGATTACGAAAGGTACGGTGAATGTAGGATAGTGAGGTGAGTCTAATCGACCTCCGGCGGTATAATTGGTTTCAAACGCATTGCTCGACAACAGATTTTCACCTCACAATAAACTGATATTCAATACCTTACAGTTTCATTATAAGACGAAAATCTGTTGAATACTACTATAAAGTGAGCAATCAATAATCTTCGATCACATTAGGCACGTTGATTCGACCGGCTTCTCCTGATCCTGCATTTAAGATCTCAGGTATAACCTCTTCTAGCAAGCGTTTATCGTCGTACTTGAGCGTAATCTGTAGGTGCTTACCTGTCAGACGATGTTTCACGTCAACCTTATCAAGTAGACCGTTTTCACCATAGGTTAGTTCGGTGTCGATATACTCCCAACCCTCAACCTTATTCAAGCGACCTCTGGTGTCTCGGTACAGACGTATAGGTTCAACATAGTCACCAGGAGCTGAACTTCCGCCTTCCCCTGTTGACCCCCCGCCTCGAGCATTGAACTCGCGCTTGATCTGCTTCTGTATCAGATACATGATAGGATCGTACAGGTTATTATGACCTAAACTCGGATTTTGCATCGTTCTACCTCCTTAATTGATTCTGGACACTACCCACGTCTTAGTTGGTTTCTTCTTGTACACACCATTCTTATCTACCCCGGCTCTAGCGAAGGTGATATCAGGCAGGCTACCTACATCAAATATGATATTGTTGCTAACGTCTAGCACTTGAAGCCTCCCTGTGAAGAACCCTCGAGCGCACGTGATAGCTTCGAACACGATGTGGTTGTCGCCCAGTTTCAGAGGTATTTCGATATAGGTAGGGTTATTCGTCAGCTTATAGTTAGAAGCTACGCGCACGTTATTGGCGTATACGTTCATGGCGTCACCGTCTTGAACCATCCAGTCCCAAACCTTCAACCTAATCTTACTCACACTCACTTTAACACCTGTTAACTCAGGTTGAGGTATGGTTTCGTATCCGTAGTTGATAGCTAAATCAAGTGTCTGAAAGAAACCACTTTCCGAGTCAAGCATCGTCTGTATACCTTTGATATGCCAGTTCCACGTGACAGAGGATGACTGCTCACGTACACCTACACGATCCCAGAGTTGAAGTCGAGGGTCACCTACTACGCCTACGGTCAATATGCGCCAATTGTGCATGTTTCGGACGTGCGACGCGATAGCAACTTCACGACGTTTCCAATAGGTATTCGCCCACGGTACATCAACCACTTCTTCATTCCACCGTTTGAGAAGAACGTCTTCATATAGAAAAGTGTTATTGTACCTGCTGGTTTGGTTTCCGCTCTTAACGCAGACCGCGTTATACACGTCAGTGTCGGTTACGCTGTATTCGAGGGCAGTTAGGTTAACCCCTTCATCGAAAATGGTATCTGCGTCATCCTCGAACATGTACTTAGGGGTAGGCATCAACGTACAGCTTCCATCTATTTCAGGTCGAAGGTAGTGAAAGGTCGTATCTATAAGCTCCCTCACCACTTCGTCATACGCTTGACCTCGAGTACCTGTTGCCTTTTCAATGATCCATTCTTCATCGGTGCCTGGTACGAACATTTTCTCACCGTTCAATTTAACACCTGCGTGATCAAAGAAGAACTTGAGTACATCGTACAAGTTACCATCAGGTGCTACGATTTTGTCCTCGTTGATAGTCTGATGAAGGATATGCTTGTAAGATGTCATGCACGAAACGACGATAGTCTGACCATCAGCTGTCATCTTAACCTCACCCGTCCACCCGTGAATGAAAGGTACCACTTCGTCTCCATAACCTAGGTATAGGACAATCTCGTTATTTTGGTGCAACTGTCGAGCATATATCATTCGACTATCTTCGGGCTCAAAGAATATATCTTGAGGAAACTTACCGGTGTAGTTATCAGGAGCTAGTTGACCTTGTTCGTTAGAGAAGGTGATGGTGAAGGAACTAGCTAACTGATCAACATCTTCCTGAACCTCTACAGACGAAACTCGGTCTGACAATTGGTACCACTTTTGTTCGGGGTCGATAAGTGAGTCATTCCATATGTCTCTGTTTTCCCAGAACCTTTGTTTGACATATACGAAGACAGAAGGAGCCGAAGCCCCTACCTGCATTCCTGACGCTATACGGTCCATCAACGTTTTGCTAGCAGCTCTCATAGACCTTCAACTCCTATACCTGCCGCGAGCGGTGAATTCATCTTCGTTCGAGTGAATACCAATCCACCTGCACGTGTCGTTTCTGTATCTTGAGGCAATAGAACGCCACCGTATACTCCATAATCTCCCGATATGATATAGTCATCTTCAAAAGTTATCATGAAGCTTCGCCACTGCGACATTGATTGAAATACGATAACGAATTCGAGTTCGGTACCTCGCTTACCTGTACGTTGGTGACGTTGCGCTCCATTGAGTATGGGATACGTATTAACGGACTCCATTTGTTTTGGCATACTCGTAGCTTCAATCGTCAGGTAGTTTACAGGGTCAAAATACCTGTGATCTATGAGGCGTATCTTAGCTGAATCATTTGCGGTATAATCCTCAGTGATAAAACGGACATCATGTGCACCTTCGTCTACATAGATTCTAACTCTATTCCATGCCCAAGCCGCACGCGCTCTAAAACGAAGTCTGCCGTCTACGAAAACTTTGAAATACACCTTAGGCAGAACACCGTCATTATGAATAGGCACATCACACATATAGTCGAATGAGAAGTAACCAGGTGTAGGAAAATTCCAGTTGAAAGATATTCCAAAGTTGTTAACGCCTCTCTCAGCAGAATCACTGAAAGAGACGTTACCACGTCTATACAATTTCTTGATAAGTCCTTCATACGTCATACGTTACGCACCGCCATTCCAAATAGGTCATTGGACGTTACATTCTGAATAGCTCGGCGAAGTTTTGAAACATCCTCAGCGGTTTGAAGTTTGTCTATCTTCAACTCAAACTTAGCATTTTGGATGACAACGTTACCGCTTGAGGTGTTAGATGTCGATACGTTATTATTAGTAACTTGACCTGATGAAGCGTTCACACTAGCAAATGGCGCTCTTCCTCCAGGTGACATCGCAGACGATATTTGACTTGAAACGGTACGTGTAACATTCACTTCGGCGTCGATCGGATCAGGGGGTTGAATAGCTGACGTCATCGCGTTCGAAGCTTTACCTACGATGGCGACGGTTCGTTTGATACCATTCGCCATACCTTGACCTACGTTGATACCGAATCCAGTTGTTACACGAGAAGGTGATCTAATACCGAGGGTATTTTTGATCCCCTTAGCAATACCGTTTGCCAAGTCCTTAGCTTTGTCCCAAACCTTCGATGCCATAGACCCGATACCGTTGATAAGACCTTTGACGATATCTACGCCCCAACCGAATGCTTTCTTACCCATATCTTTAAGAGCTGACCAAGCATTCGTGAAGACGCTTTTCAATCGAGTTCCGAAGGCTTTCGCTGCTCCTACTACAGCGTTGAAAGCAGCTATAGCACCGTTCTTGACCTTGTTGAATACTGCAATAGCTATCGACCGAATTCTATTGAATGCACCAACCACTGCTGCCTTGATAGCACTTGCAGCATTTTTAATGAAGTTGGTAATTGCCGTCCATAGCGTAATTATAGCAGTTTTCAACGAAGTTACAATGGTGATAACCGTGGTCTTGATGGTGTTCCACACTAAGATAAGGAACGTCTTGATGTTATTCATCACGGTGCTTATGAAGGTTTTGATGGCGTTGAATGTAGTGACGATGAAACTCTTGATAGCATTCCACACGGTGGTGGTGACAGTACGAATGGTATTCCATACGGTTCTAATAACGTTGAGCACTGCCATGAAGATGGTAGCGGCTGCGGCTCGTATAGCGTTCCAGACGAAACTGAGATACGTCTTGATCGCTCCCCATATAGTACGTGCAATCGTTGCCATCAGATTGAACGCCCATCTATAGTAAGCAACGATACCGTTGAAAACAGCCATTGCTACCGTCTTAATACCTGTCCAGATAGCACCTAGAGCAACCTTGATACCGTTCCATACCACTATAGCTACCTTCTTGACGACACCCCATGCCCACGAATAATACTTGACCAGTCCGCTGAATATAGCTATGGACGATTTCACGTACAATCTCCATGCAACACCGGATAGCTTCTTAATGAGGTTCCAGCTAGCTACTGAGTTGGTCTTGATACGATCCCACATGCTAGAGAAGAAGGAGCTCGTACCTGAGAAAGCGCTCTTGGTACCTTTAGCAATAGCAGAACCTGTCTTAGACAAGAAGCTCTTAATGCCTGTCCATACCTTGATAGTGTAAGCCTTGATCTTATCCCAGTTCTTCCAGATAACGAAGACCAAAGCCACGATAGCAAGTACGACCCATGTCCAC
>JACCDR011097793.1_pt1 | contig 13296 bp, 26 predicted proteins | sample 7446431 | NCBI WGS metagenome assembly JACCDR01 (sample SAMN15323443, study PRJNA562643) | freshwater metagenome | isolation source: river surface water | place: USA:Blue River Watershed | collected 2017-08-17
CATATAGGTCACAGACAAAGGTTGTGTGGATATCTTCTCCTGCTGTGAAAGCTCTTTCCAATACTTGACTGCCCGATTCTCCCCACTGTATGCGTGGCTCTTGGGCATCCCAGTCCCACCCGATCCAACACTCCCCCTCGTCAGGCATGATAGTATCTCGGAGGTCGTCTGGGAAAGTCGCAAGAGCAGGGTTTGTAGTTGAGTGTCGGCCTGTAACTTGCGTATGGAAATTGATTTGAGGATAGACCCTTTCAACACCTGATAATTTTCCAAAATATCCCGATATGATTTTTTCGTTTTTTGCATACATCATCCTCAGTTCTAACAAGGGATGAGCCCCTTGGTTTATACGGTTGCACACATAGTTGACGGAGAACCCTTCCTTGTCTTCTTGATCGGCATCGAAAGGAAGGTATTTTGCTCGTAATGCCGAGATAGCATCTTGGTCCATTGTTCGTAGCTTAATTGATTCCCCAGAAGCCAGAAAACCCAGCAGTTGAGAATGTGATCCGAGGTTGATAGGGAACCCACAATATGCTTGAGCAAGGACAGCGGCGGCTTCTGAGAGTCGGGTATATTCTGGTATGGCTTCTTGTACCCGTTTTTGGTTAACACGTATTCCACGTTGTTCTGCTTCAAGGATAATGGGGATGAGTTTGAGATTTTGGTTTCTGTACTTTTCTTCACATTTCTTTTCATATTGAAATTCCTTTTTGAGTTGCTCCCAGATCCATACCAAGTCAATCATATCCCCCCAGTGATAGAGGAGGATATTTGATTTTGAGAGGTGTTTGAGCTTGGGGTATTTGCCATAGATAGATGCAACAAATTCATAATCATGGGGCATATCCGGCCACAGGACTGCATGAGCTTGCATGGCATCTTCTATCTGGTTAGGGATCGCATGGAGGTTATTTTCCAGGATGGGCAAGTCAGCCTTCGCATTCCAGAAGACCATCTTAACCTTCTGGCACAGTTGAGTCCAGAACCTCATAAAGATAGCACGCTCGACACTGGTCGCACTTCCATGTACCCATTCGATTTGGAAACCCCGGACCTGTGATGATTTGGAGTTCAGTGTATTCATCGGTTGGTCTTGGGAAACACGCCACGCAGCGCCAACATGGGTGAGTAACTGATTAGAGGGGATATATTCGGTATCGACCATAATCTCTGGCTGGCATAGAGCCTCTTCTAATAGGCGGATAAATTGTCCTCGATTACCTGGGGAGGCAATACATTGGTTTGGGATGGACAGGGGATATTCACCACTTCGGATTGATTTTGTCTTTTTCCAGTCAAGGCGACTAACAAAACGAAGATGGGGATCACTATATAAATCCACCAAATCAACCGTTGCATAGACTTGACACTTTCCATCAAGGAGTGGTTTAGGACCTGTAAACCCCCTCCAATCATTTAAAGGAAGATTGGAGCCCTGCAAGAGATGCCAGGGCTCCTCCCCCACTGTGATCAGCAGTTGACACTCATCTGAGATAGTGAGGTGCTTACTGACACAATGATGTTGTGCTGCAATCTTTGTTTCCCAATCGAGATGACCCAAGGCATGGCACTTGATGACATGATGGAGGGAGACATCTTGTCGTTTGAGGCCAGCAGCGGGAAGGTATTGGTTCTCCAGCAACCATCCGGCACTACCAATAAACGGCGCTGGATTGGTAGTTTCGTAGATAGGTTGCTTCTTCCCCGCATACCCAACAAGATGTCTCCCCTGTACATCATCCTTCGATGGCATAGCCCCCAGGATCGCCACCTTGGTATCAAGGACTTCATCAGGGACAAAGCCCTTCCCTACACCATAGAGGGGGCATCCTTTGCATGAATCTGGTTGTATATTCATCATATGGCGAGCTTGGTCAGAGTCGAACTGACACCTTCGGTTTTGGAGACCGCTATGCTACCGTTAAACACCACACAAGCTCTCATAGTCATTAAAGGGCCTTTACTCCACGAAGAAAGTTATACTTCTTTCCTTCTGGGCTCTCAAACATACCTACATCATACCGCACACGAGTCACCTTGCATTGCTCAAGAACCTCTGTAAAGGCTGTATCAGCCAGACCAGTTGCCTTTACCAATGCTACGGCTGTAGTATAGGCAGTCTTAGGACGGCCATTATCCCCACATACCTTAGATGTGGTGAACTTGAACCATCCTGTCTTTGTCTTGCCATACTCAGGACAGTCAAAGAACTTAATACCAGCCTTATACAAAGGCACACCCTGGAAAGTTGGATCTGATCCCTTGTCAGATTCTTCTACCTTGTTATAGGTAAAAACCAATCCTTCATACTTGCCAGCAGGAATCACTCGATCTTCCTGCTCACGAACTTCCTCTTCCTTGATTGCTTCTGCCGAGATAATATCAACTTCTTCCATCACATCCATTGAAGACCTCCTTGTTAGAAAGATTTAAGCAACAACTGTCCTTCTGAATTAGTTTGCAAACCTTCTGCATTCATACATTTATTTAAGTACCCTGTCCCATCTACACGACGTATAGTAAGTACATTCCAAGTCATCCTCCTATCTTTCACACGCAATACAAGATTGTCTTCTCCAAGCTCAAGAAACCATTGTAAGGTTTGTTGAGGAACCTCCCCCTTTAGTTCAAATTTTAACACCCACACCTCCTATGGTTTAATATTCACTAACGCATATAACAGCACAACGGAAAAGCCTGCTAGTAACATTTCAATCATCCCAACAAGATCTCCTTTAGTTTACCCCAATCAGCAGGGATTCTTACAGACATCTTCTCTGCCTTCTCAGGGGCTGTTCTCACCCCAATGCCCATTGCATCTTCAGTTTGTCGTAATTGCCATATTGGACGACCTCCTTCCACGTATTGGTAGATAATATTCATTTCACCGACAACTGTTTGTTGCATCTTACCCATATAATCAGGATATATAGACTTTTTCTTGGATCCCTCAACCGGTGACTGCTCACGAGCACTCCAGGCCAGCCATATAACCCACTCAACATCCGTTGCATAAATACCTTGCTGAAACCACTTCAGGAAATCAGATGAGGCAAAATCCCACGCCTTCCACCCATCAGATGGATATTTCATCTGGCCAGCTTGGCGGCATACATCAAAGGCTTTATGCGCTCCATCAAATACTAAGTGCCTAATCGACTTATCTTTCAACAACTTAGCTGATTCCACTCGAATATCATTCCAAATACCTATCCAATCTATCTTGTCATTTGTGGTATCTAAAGGATCAAACAAGAGTACTTTCAGGTTCTCTCGTGGGGTAAGAATATCTGTATGCTTCTCCCCTGGGAGACCAACAATCGTGGTTGGACCATCCTTTGCCAACCATGATGCTACCGTCGTCTTCATCCCATAAGGAGGCCCCACAATTTGTAACCGTTTGGCACCAGCCGCTGATTCACCTGCTTTCTTTTCATGTAAGGGCATCATTCCCCACCTTTCTTAATTTGAACGTAATCAAGAGCCATCAACTCAGGATCCAAGTTATACCGTATACAAGCATCATGATATACACAATCACCAAATGAATCCGCATGAGGAAAGCCCTTCGAGGGAACAAGTGTGGGTGACTGGATGAGCAGTGTGTGATCCATCAAGGGGGTGAGTAACTGGGCATCCCGTAGCCACACTTGTTTCTCTTTCTCTGTAACTGGTACTGTTCGAACAACAATCTTTGGATCCACCTTTCTCCTATCTTTCGTTGGTTTTAAGATAATGAGGACAATACCAAACATATCAGTATTTGTCAAGGTGGTATACGTGTATTTTTGTTCCCCGTTGAAATGTTTTTCGAATTCTCGATCAAGCCATTTTTCATCAAAATCGCTAAACTTACATTTATAATCAAACACAATCCTTCGCCCGTCAGGTTGTTTAACGAGAACATCTAACCGAGATCCACCCGCATGTGGAAATTCTAACTCAGCCCCTATCACAGCGTATTGCTTCAATGGATTCTGGTTATATAATAAATTTATCCCTAATTCAACTAACGTAGGTAATTGATCAAGAAATTCTTGGTCCTTCGATGAACCAATCATCCGCCCATAACTGGCTTGCTTTGCGTATAATACACCTAATTCTTCTAATCCTACTCGTGTAAGATCACTCAAGGCAGGATTAGAACCCTCCATCAAGGCTCTATTCCAGATCTCCATCGCCTTCCCCACAGCTCCACCACCCATCCCACACAGTTCAGGATATGAGATACGACGTGGTATCACACCGTTCTTTCGGAGCCACCACTTACGAGGACAGAAACAATACTCATCTCGTGAGGAAGGACTATAGAGTTGCATTCTTATCCACCTTTTCAGCTAGTAAAGCATATCCAGCGATATCATGCCAATGGTCTTTACAATAGGGATCACCCGCGATTATTCTGCCAATCTTGTGGAAGATCATTTCTAATGCTTCCTGATGTTCATAATTTAATCCCTCACTATAAATGTTAACAACGTGTTTCAATTCCTGTGTGACTCGTGCATGTAACGCGAACGATCCATGAGTAACCTCTCGCTCTGTCAGAGTGGCTTGAATATCCATGTTGTATATTTAGATTATACCACCATATGCAGGAAGATGGTATAATCAAGATATGAAATACTTAACAGCTAAACAATACGCCTCTCTACCACGATCTGAGAAACCTTATTTAATTCATAAGTTTATCCCCGCGACTGGGTCAATTATGCTGATAGGCCCTCCCAAGGAAGGCAAGTCCTATATGGCCCTTCAGATCGCTATGGCTGTAGCAGCAGGGAAGCCATTCCTCGGTCGGCCAAGCATTCAATCCAAGGTCTTGTATATACAAATCGATACACCACAAGATACATGGATTGAACGACTCCATGATCTCCAAGCGAATGGAATCGAACTCCCCGATAACCTGATTATTCCCGATCCGTTAGAGGTAGATTTCAAAGAAACCCTTGATATTAAAAAGAACGCAGAGGATGTTCTCTATCTCAAACAAATGGTCGCTGATGTCGATCCTGCTCTTATCGTATTAGATTCATTAAGAGATTTCTATAGTGGTGATGAGAACAACTCAGATGTGGCCTCTGATATCTATAAGATTTTCATGGATATCTTTAAAGGTCGTTCAATGTTATTCGTTCACCATACTCATAAGCTCTCCCCTCCACCTGGTCAGAAGGTCCAGCATCGTATCTCCCCAGTCGATGCTGCCCGTGGAGCGAATGCAATGGCTGCTAAGATGAATGGTGTCTATTTATTGAATGGTAATATGTTACGAACTGATCCACGTTTCGATGCAAAAGCAGATTATCACTGCCAAATGGATCCAGTCACGAATCTATGGGTATTTGATGAAGAGGAGAAGATCACGAAGCACGAGAAGTTAGTGAGAGACCTGTATGCTTCAAAATCATGGGCCTCGTGGTTGGAATTTCGGCGTCATGTCAAACATACCTTAGTAACAGTTCCTGATCACCTACTCACACGACTTGAAGGAGAGCTAAGCCCTTCTTCCGTATCTTCTTCCGAGCTGATGTAAGGATCTGACCAATACGAGTTTTTGAAACATGATGCTTCTTTATCATCTCTTCATACGACAAACCATCCAAGAACCATTCCAGGTGCATTAGTTCTGATTGATTTAATACTCGCCGCAATTCCTGAAAATGTTCTAAAAGAAAATCAATATCAGTATAAGGGAGATCTTCTGTACAATATTGAATCTTGGCCATTTCATGCGGATCAGAAGGGGTCATATACGTATATTCGAAATTACGTTGTTTAATATCCCGATGCCTTGTATTCTCTTGCTTAATCATGATCTGAACATAAGCATAAGGAGAATACGTAAAATCAATATCATACCATCCTTCAAGAAGAATCATCATGGTACGATGCAATAACTCAGCCGCTCGATCCTTATCTCCCTTTGTCCGATACATAGCATAATTCAATAAGCGTTTATAATTATGTTCAATAAACTCATGACATAGACGAGTGTATGTCTCCTTGTCCTGACCGTTTGGCATCTTTCCTGGTAAGGGATTCGTATTCCTGGGTGGCATCCTCGATCACCTCCTTTGGGATGTAGTGTATATACCCATACATATCAGGCCCTTGTTTATTGCATTCATCAAGTAGTCGTTTGATTGCTTTCATCACAACACCCATCACAGCCATGAATTCCATTAATATGACCAAAACCTACTTTATCTAGCCATTCTTGATTAGGGTGGCCTACTCCATGTTTACATACATCTTCTATGACTCCATTCTCTCGATAGATTAAACCAACAGCCCATGAGGGTTGTTTATACTTATTTTGTTTTCGCATATTCCCCTTTCGTATATTGCCGATACCCACAATTGACACACCGAGCACAGGCATAGACACCCTCGACTTGTTCCCTGAATGGAAGTTTCTCAATCACAACCAACCCATGACATTTAGGACAACACATTTTTATTCACCATCCTTCTCAGCCTTGTATAAAAGGCTGTATATTTAATATCAAACGTCTCTTGAAAATGAGCAATAATATCCATCTGCTTCATCCCATCATCCTTCATTCGTTCATAAAGACGCTGAAAGCAATGTAATTCAGCCTCCTTAAAGGTCATACCAGGTGATCCTTCTTGGATATCTCGTACCTGAGACCACCAGAGGCTATTCCCCACTCTTAGCATATACACCTTCCTTATGTTTTATATCTATCCCTTTTAATTCTTCTTCTTTAGAAAGAGGTGGCCCATCATAAATAAAATCGAGTAATTGCCTTAATTCGCATACTCCATAATGCCATGCTGCTTTTTCTCCCTTTCCTTTGTAACGATTTCGTAAATTTAAATTGGGGATCGCTATTCTTGGATCTGTGTTATGAATGAATGCAACTACTTCACTTCGTGTCTTCATTGCCTTCACCCCTCCTTTCTACTTCTTCTACCAATTGCTCATAGTAAGCAATCCAATCATCATCTGTCAGGGCGCATTCTTGGTTCATGAATTCGGTGAATAATTCTTTAGCACTTATCATGATCACCTCACATACAATTAATCGTACAATGCCCACCAGGATAACAACATTGCATACAGGTGACAATCTTGCCTGTTTGCATATCGGTATAGGTGATGGGGATACAAGCGAATAACGATAGGATAATCAATAGTTTTTTCATGGCATAGACTCCATTATATGATAAGTTAAAAAGGCAATTAAGCATACCAATACGAATAGGTTAGAAAAGAAATCCGACTTACTCAGATCAGTACGATACTGGGGTGTTACCTTATATACCTTCATGCCTTCACCTCCTGTTGTTCTTTGTTATATTGCTTCATCGCCTCCTGTTCTACCCATGCTGCGACAAAATTCGGGCAGACAGTATGACACTCAGCCTTATACCCTACTTCTTTATCATTTCTTACCTGGGTAAATACCTCCACGTCAAAGGATATTGTTCGTTTGACTGAATAAGGCATTTTATCTCCTTCTGTATAAGATTGTCGAATCTCCCTCTCCATCCATCGCCCCACCATTAAGGGAATATGGCTTTGAAAAGGGCCTGGTTCGATTGTGATATCTGTAACATTCCCCCAGAATCCATAATGGATATAGACATCAACAGGGATACTCACTTCGATCATCATTGATTTCATCACACCTCCTCTTCTTCTGCAAACGGATCAGCTAAAAGTTCATATTCATCAACTGGATCTCGTTCAGAATGTCGATCAGGATCAGGTGTGTACTTACCTGAGCGATGTTCTTTAATATATTCACTTATTGCCTCAGCCGCCCATGTAGATGGGTTTGTCATAGATTTTTTAGCAAATTCACGAATCTTTGCTACAACCTCCTTGTTACCAATAGTCACAACATCAGGATTTGCATAACAACGTGGCATCTCAGGGCCTCCTTTGTATGGTTGAAGACAGCTTATTAAGCTCACTAATGGCTAAGGCATTCGCATAAACCTCTGCACACATAACCCATCCTGTTTCATGAAAGGCAATCACCCCACTCTGTAGGAGTTCTTGAACAAAATTAGACATAAGCTCCGCTCGCTCTGGTGGTGCTGCATTGACCATTTTCATTCCTAGCTCTGTTAACCATTGAGCTTTCTTCGTGCTATCTGAGAATGCTCCATCCCATTCCTTCATACAATCCATATTAATTCTCCTTCTAGTAAATAATGAATCGACTAATGTATACAATAACTAGCCATACGCTGAGGTATAGCACACTTGCCCCAAGAATATTCATATTATTCTCCTTCCTTCTCAAGGATGATAGATGGATTATACCCCTTTAGTTTTTCAACAACCAATACCATTGAACACATCCATCACAATCACACCCATAGTGATGATCTTCATATCCTTCTAATGGGTTATGTTCAATTTGACAATTATTTTCTTCATCTTCTCCTGCTGATGGGCAAATAAGTATCTTCATACTATCCTTCTTATACAATTAATTTCCCCTTTCCACACTTAACACAATACATCCATCGATAATGGTAGACCTCCATAGCTGTGTGAAAACGATGGAGTCCGAGGTAACAGAGCCATTTTTTCATAGTTTACCTGCCTTTCTTTCCCAAAATGGGGTATATGCAAAAGGGATATCGTACCAAAGTTTTTTATCTATATTACAAATAAATGTAGTAACATTACAACGGTACTTGTAGGTTTCAAGAATAGGACGTGTTATCTCGTTCACAGGCACATACAAATCACTCTCATGGTGATCTATCTGGACTCCCGCTTGTTTCATTTGTTCATAGATACTCATTATTCACCGTCCTTTCCTTCTGCTAGGGCAACAGCTTTTCTAACGTGATAAACAAGACTAGGACTCATTTTATATTCAGGCTTTAGCCCTTCATTATGATGTAAAACTCCTTTGAGTGCTTTTAGCATCGCCTCATAACTATTGACGGCTTTAACGATGAGGGCAGCATTAGCTTCCCATCGTGCATCCGCATCACGAATAGATACGTTCGGCTTATCCGCTACAATTTCACCAGTATCTCTATTGCCAATCCATTTATTTTCCACGCTGTTGTATTGCATCCACGGTGTTGGTGTGTGCATGGTCTATTCTCCTTTCTTCTCTTGTGGTGTCTCAATAATCTTACAGCGTTGTAACGGTACTCCATACAATGCTTCATACTTGGCAATGTCTTGCTTCGTTACTCGCATGGTCCCACCACCATAAAACTCTAGTATCACCCACTCTTCTTTGGCAAACATAGGTTTAATTCCTTCTTTCTAGTGTTTGTGTATATATAGTACGATAAGTTTCCCTTATAGGCGATTCATCAAACACAAAGCAATAACCTTCCTCAGTTCCCCCACCGATCAACCTCCCATCCCATTTCATCTTGTCACAAAGCTTCCTGGCCGCATACATATGGGCCTGCCCTTGTGTCCGTCCCTCATCATCACACTCTGACCATGACACCATGATACTGTTGCCACCCTCGGCATAGGCTTTAATCCGTGTCGGCTTGGTATCCGTGCATGGAATAACTTTTGTACAGATTGCTTTCATCTCATCCCCCTTTGGTTATTTATCCATATTTATGATAACTAAATTTTGGACATATCCATATTTATTGTAAAGTTTTATAACAACCTGTGAGCTAGTTTCAGCCTCTACCTCTTCACGAATTGGGTAAGTAATCTCAGGATTCCCAAGTAATCGTTCTGTGAATATGCACTCATACAATTGAGTCATACAATCCCCCTTTGGTGTGTGTGTTCGTGGTTTATGCCCTCTATGTCTAGATATTACTGCATGATACATGCCACTCTGTATAATTCCATAGTTTGATGTAAGTTGTTGATATTTCATATACTCAATCCAATGTATAGCCTTACCACATTATGAGGAGTGGGGCGAAAATGTATCACAAATTTGTAATATTCTCACCATCACACCAAATACTATCACACAATCAAGCATATGCAATAAACCGAGACATAAATGTCGTGATTTGCATTTTTGCCACATGTTGTCATAGCCACTCGCTCCGCTCGTGTCTCGGAGAGCATCCAGTCTATTCCCATCATAGCCTCTCACGTGGTGGAAGTGTATCTAAATAGATACAGTAATGGGCTCCCCATACCCTAACCAGGGGAGCCATAGGGTAAACCGTATAAAACGTCAAAACCCTATAAAATCACAAAAACCTATAATAGGTTATATATAAAAGAATATATAACCCATTGATGTGTAAGATTGTTGCTTACACAATCAATAGCCCCCTCTTAGGCTGAGGGGGGCTGTTTTGGGGGTAGAATTATAGGTTTTATAGGTTTTTTACGTTTTATATGGTTCTGTATGGAGGGCTAGTGAGGGGTGAGGAGAGGATTATAGGTTTTATAGGTTTTTGTTAAATTATATGGTTGTGGTGGAGGCCGGCACACCAACAACTGACATAGGTGTATCCGAATAGATACACACCATGACATAATGGGGCATAATTCCACACACTGTCCCTTTTTGCTACAGTAGTGTTGCATAATGCTACAGTGATGGGTACGTGGATACATTGCAAGTCCCATGCCATTGCATACAAAAGAGTGTTACCTTTTGGTAACACATTGGGACACAAGCATTGCATGGCAAGCATGGGTGCTTGCATGTGGGCACGCTTCTACCTACCTCGATAATGGGGCAAGCTGTTAGAGAGTAGTATAACTATATGATATAGAAGGATATAGGAGTAGACATAATGGATATTATCAGAACCTGACGTCGTATGCAAAGCTTGTGCCTATGCAATGTTCATGCCATGAACGGGTGGCTAGGTGATCGGCAGACCCTCCTCCGGCATACGGTTTGGGTCCCATATTGGCTTTGCACCACCCCTACAAAATGCGAGATATCAATGACTTATACGATGATTGTGATAACTTATTGATAATACTAGTAATGCTAAAGTAATGCTAAGCTAAGTAAAGGGGTGTTGTAGAAATACTACACACAATCTGTAGAGTGTGGTATAATTACTACAGGAGATATAGATGGGTATGTGGGAGATGGAAAGGGACAAGGGGTACAGGAACTCTCTCGATCCTATGAATAGGGTCTCCTTGATAGGGAATCCTGGGTACGTCGTGCCCGTGTGGTGTGTGAGGTAACAAGGCCCCTTTGTTCCGTCTCTTTCCAATAATGTCGAATTTGTGAATAAATGGGATGGCTCAGACATCCTCGAACCTATAATGAGAAACGAGCAGATCAGACAGTACGAATCAGGGGGCCTCGGAAAGCGCATAATCTTCCGTCATCATGGGATGATCTCTTTAAATTAACGTATCGGTCATGGAAATCGTATAGGCAAACCCAATACAGGCCTAAATGAATGCCAGTCAAGAAGTTCAAAGACCCCTTCAGCCAGCCCGTGGCGAAGTCAGCGAAGGAGATACTGGAGGCTTCCGAGTCCGATACGGCGACGAAGGAGCCGGTTCCCAGGCGTACTCGGAACGTGGACTCTATTCTAGAACGCATGCCGACATCCTCAGAGCCAACGAAGAAGTACAGCAAAGAGGATCTGAAGTTAGGATGGGGCAATCTATCGGGGAGAGTAATCAAGTATCTACAGGAGGGGGATCGGCTGGAAACCCTGATGGCCGAGACCAAATTAAAAGACTTGGGGGTCTTCCTGGGTATTGCAACTGAGAAGGTCTTACTATTAGAGGGCCAGCCAACATCAATAGTAGGACAAGCTGAAAGTAAGAAATTAGAAGACTTGATGCCTGCTCTCCTCATGGAAGTAAAGAGGAGAGGGGTAAAAACAGATGTTATAGAACGGAAGGTCTCTTTCACGGTCTCTCCAGATGTTCAAACGGAAGAAAGTAGTCAAATACCCCAGAAGGGTAAGGAATAGTGAATCTCATAAGAGGTATTTGGCTAATTGGAATGCAAATCGAAGGGAATTGTGGAAGATAGCGGCTGTTAATGTACTGACCAACGGAGAAGGTTCTTGTAGACATTGTGGACAATGCGACATTGATGTCCTTACTTTTGACCATATAGAAAACAATGGGAAAGAACACCGTAAAGAAGTACCCACATCAATGTTCTTATATTGGCTAATCAAGAATGATTATCCACCAGGTTTTCAAGTTCTGTGTGCTAATTGTAATTTAAAGAAAGAAGTCACTCGACGTAGACAAGCCAGACAATATGCCTGTTGATCTCTTATCTCTTGATGTGGATGCAATTCAAGATTTGTCAGATGATGATCTGGCGGATCTGGCTAATTATGCTCTTGCTCTACGGGCTAAAGACAGAAATGTTAATCAATTAAAGTACTATATTCCAGTTTCCGAGAAGGCTATCCAAGTTCATAAATCCAACTCAAGTGTATTCTTTCTCGCTGGTGGTAACGGGGCATCAAAGACAGATACAGCCCTTGTAGATATGATCATCTGTGCTACGGGGATTATACCAGATTCCCTAAAGGAGATCTACCCATTAGAGAAATTTCGTGGGCCGATCAATTGTCGGTTAGTAGTTGAGTCAATTACGAATACTCTAGAAACCATTATCCTTCCAAAGCTCAAATGGTGGAATTGGCAGGGGGTTGATCAACCTGGTGGTTCACGAGGACATTACGGATGGATTCCTCAACATTGCTTGATTCGAGGGGAATGGGATCATTCGTGGACAGCTAGAACGCGGACGTTAGAAATCAGATATTGTGATCCTGTTACGGGAGTATACAAGGGGATCTCTCGTATTCAGTGTATGTCTTATGATCAGGACCCATCTGATTTTGCATCTGGTGACTTTCACATAGTTCTTCATGATGAGCCTCCGAAGGAAATGATTTGGGTGGAAAATAGTGTTCGAACAGCCCGTGTGAAAGGACGTATGTTTCTTTCTATGACATGGCCTGACGATCCAACAATTCCTGTAGATTGGCTGATTGATCGAGTTTACGAAAAGTGTATTCCAGGGAAAGAACGAGATCCAAATTATGAAATGGTGGAGATGTATGCCACCGAAAATAAGAATCTAGACCAAGACGCCATTGCACAGATGGCAAAGAACCTAACTGCGGCTGAACGAGCAACCCGCATATATGGACAACATTTACGCCTTTCTAATCGCATACATCCTTTATTTACTGATACTGATCATATTTGGTGCTTCGATTGTAATGACCTTACCATCTTAGATAGCACGGGGGCTTGCGGAACCTGCTCATCCTCCTCAGTCACCTCATTCAACCATGTCGAACCGCTGGTGATTAATCCCCTGTATCCGGTGATTAATG
>JACCDR011786883.1_pt1 | contig 13296 bp, 11 predicted proteins | sample 7446431 | NCBI WGS metagenome assembly JACCDR01 (sample SAMN15323443, study PRJNA562643) | freshwater metagenome | isolation source: river surface water | place: USA:Blue River Watershed | collected 2017-08-17
GCCCTCTAATTTTTCAGCGTTAAAATCTCTGAGAAGAGCCGGAATGCTGAAATAAAAAACAAGAAAGGTCAGCGAGATGGCTAAAAGCAATCCTACAAAAAGCCCCAGCCTTCCGCCAATTTGATAACCTATAAACAAATGAGCCATGGCGATAAGACCTAAGCACAGCCAAACTTTCACTGACATGCGAGAGACGGGAAAAATATCCCAAGAGATATCAGCTCGTGCTTTTGAATGGGGTCTCTCTATCGGAGGCGAGACTGTTTGTAACGGGCCTTTGGTCCATGTCGACATAAGATCATAACTACAACAAAGCCTCTCTTTCTTAGCAAGCTTTTAGTGAAGCTTTGCATTAAGTCGTTAAAAAGAGATGAGCTTCGAGGCAAAGAGGCGGAAAATATTCTCCTAGTCAGTCATAACCGGAGGTTTCTTCAGTGGAAGTCGATATCATGGCGCTTAATGCCGCCATCAAGCAAGAAAGCCAATTTGTTGATCGTATGTTGAACGAGGTCGGTAAAGTCGTCGTTGGACAAAAAGATATGGTCGAAGGAATTTTGATGGGACTGCTCACCGGTGGTCACGTTCTTTTGGAAGGGGTTCCCGGATTAGCAAAAACTCTGACGATCTCGTCTGTTTCAAAATCCATCTCTTTGAACTTTCAAAGAATTCAATTTACTCCGGATCTTCTTCCAACTGATTTGATCGGGACAATGATCTTTAATCCTAAATCCGGAGAATTCGTTCCTCGCAAAGGGCCTGTTTTCACAAATATCGTTTTAGCCGATGAGATCAATCGGGCTCCTGCCAAAGTTCAATCGGCTTTGCTGGAAGCGATGGCCGAAAAACAAGTCACCATTGGCGATGAGTCCTACAAATTAGAAAATCCTTTCTTAGTCTTGGCGACTCAGAATCCATTGGAACAAGAAGGCACCTACCCACTTCCCGAAGCGCAAATGGATCGTTTTATGTTTAAGATTCATGTGGGTTATCCGACAAAAGCCGATGAGCTCGAAATCGTCAATCGTATGGGTAGCAATGAAAAGTATGATATTCAGCCCGTGATTACTCGGGAAGATTTGATGAGAGCCGGAAGCCGTGTCGATCAAATCTACGTCGATAACAAAGTAAAAAATTATATTATTGAAATCGTCATGGCATCCCGTAAGCCCGCCGAGCACGGTCTTTCTTCGATCGCGAATTTGCTCGCGGTGGGTGGATCGCCTCGAGCGAGCATCAGTTTGATTCGGGCTTCGAAAGCTCACGCTTTCTTGCGCGGTCGGGGTTATGTCACGGCTGAAGATGTGAAAGCGATTGCTTACAATGTTCTTCGTCATCGTTTGATTCTGACTTATGAAGCAGAAGCTGAAAACGTAACGTCTCAGGAAATCATCAAGGAAATTTTGGGATCTATCGAGGTGCCATAGATGGCTCAAAAGGGTCTGCCTGCTGAAATTTTAAAGAAAGTAAAGATGCTGGAGATTCGCACGCGCAAAATGGTGAATAACCAATTTGCTGGCGAGTATCACACGCTCTTTAAAGGTCAGGGTATGACTTTTTCTGATTTCAGAGAATATGTCCCCGGTGATGACGTGCGAGCTATTTCTTGGGCGCTCACAGCGCGTACGGGAAAAACCCATATTAAGAAATTTGATGAAGAGCGCGAGCTCACTGTCGTTTTAGCTGTGGATGTCAGCGGTTCAGCTGATTTTGGCACGGGCGAATATTTTAAAGGCGAAGTTATGGCTCACATCGCCGCACTCATTGCCTTTAGTGCCATAAAAAACAAAGACCAAGTCGGTCTTTTGCTTTTCTCGGACCAAGTTGAGCATTATGTTGCTCCGGGAAAAGGTCGTGGCCATGTTCACCGTATTTTGAGAGATCTTTTTTATTTTAAACCCAAATCTCGAAGGACAAAAATATCTGTCGCTTTGGATTATCTTCAGGGCGTTCTCAAAAAGCGTGCGGCGATTTTTTTGATCAGTGATTTTATGGATGAAAAATTTGATCAAGGTTTAAGTTTGCTGGGTCGCAAGCATGACGTCTCGGCTTTAGTGATTCAAGATACAGCAGAAATCAAAGTTCCTGATCTCGGCGTCATTGAATTACAAGATTCTGAAAGCGGGGAGCTTGTGACTGTGGATACGGCGTCGGCAGTTTTTCGTCAGACCTTGAACGCCGAGATGAAGAGAAGAAAAGAAGTTCGGGATCGATTATTGAGAAAATCCCAAGTCGACCGAGTCGAGATCAACACCGGCGAAGATTATGCCTCGGCCTTGATGCAATTCTTTGCTCGACGCGGGCGCAGGAGATAATTTGTGAAGTGCGCCTTGGCCGGAAATGAAAATTTGAGCGTAGGTCAAAGCTTTGAGTTTAAATGCGAAGCGGATTCACCTACGGAATTTTCAAATCTCAAACTAGAGCAGCTCGAAGTCCGCCTAGAAAAAGAAGATCAATACAAATTACAAATTCTAAGAACAGAAAAAACGGCCGACAATCAAATTCAGTTCACAGTCGTGAGCTACAAAGCAGGCCAACATCAGCTTAAAGCTATGCAGAATGTCGATGGTGAGCATTCTTTGGTCTTGGACGATCTTAACTTTCAAGTCAACAAAAAGATCAATCAAAACGAGCCTGAACAAGAGCCTTATCCGACAGTGGGGGCCTTTTCAGTACATGTGCCTTTGTGGTATTGGCTGGTGGCCTTTGCGGTTGTGGCATCTATTTCAAGTTGGATTTATTTCAAAGTGCGCGAGCGCAGGCAAAAAGCTCAGCTGATGAAAGAGATGTCTTTGGATTCCATTGCGCAGAATCCGGTCTCTCAATTTTTCCATTCAGTTCGTAAAATGCAAAGAGCCTATGGTTTTTTCTCTGGCCAATCTGTGGAGCCAGCGGTGATGAAAGATTTTATTAATGAGCTCGATCAAGCTTATAAGACTTATCTCGCGAGAAGTTTTTGGGTTCCAGCTCTCCAATGGTCAGAGCGGAAGATTTTGGCTGACATCAAGAAAAATCACAAACAGGCTTATGATGATTTACGGCCCGTTCTGCGCAAAGGTTTAGCCGAGCTCTCCCGTGCGCAAAAGAATGTGGACAAAGTGTCCTCCGCGGATGCTCAACAATTATTTGAATTGGTTCGAAAGCAAATCGATCAAATCGAGGCGATCAAGCTTTCTCATAACAAAGGAGCTGATGAGTGAGTTTCCAATCAACTCAAAGCTTCTGGCTGCTCCTTGCTTTAGCTTTGTGCGTGTTTTGGTATTTAAGCCAACGCCGTAAAAAACAATCCAGTCTTTTTTATTCCCAGGTCCAAGTTTTCTCAAAACTGGCTCCGACCTTAAGAGCCAGATTGATGTTTTTGCCTTTGCTTCTCAAGGTCTTGGCGTTGATCTTGGCAATTATAGCTCTTGCAAGGCCACAGACTTCGGATACCAAGGTGAAAAAAAATGTCGAAGGCATCGACATCATGATCGCCTTAGATATTTCTGATTCCATGCTGATTGAAGACATGAAGCCTTTTAATCGCATGGAAGCGGCGAAAGAGACCCTCAGAAATTTCGTTGAAAAAAGAAGCACGGATCGCATTGGTGTGGTGATCTTTGCCGGAGAATCGTTCACTTTGGTGCCGCTCACATTGGATTATCAATTGCTGTTGTCTCGCATTGAAGAAATTAAAACAGCCCAAGCCGCCCGTATTAAGGACGGAACAGCGATTGGTGTGGCTCTTGCAAATGCCGCAGGGAAATTAAAAGAATCCACGGCGAAAAACCGTGTCATCATTTTCATGACGGACGGGGAGAATAATTCAGGAACAATAGATCCTGACACGGCCTTAGAAATCGCCAAAGGTTATGGGCTCAAAATTTATTCCATCGGTATTGGAAGAGATGGTCCCACGAGAATTCCGATTTATCAGCAAGATGTCTTTGGAAACAAAGTGAAGACCTATCAGCCTTTTGAATCGACAGTAAACGAAGATCTCCTGGCGCGGATGGCTAGCTCCACTGGCGGGAAATATTTTAGAGCATCTAAAGAAGATTCTCTCGGCGGAGTTTTCAATGAGATCGATCGTTTAGAGAAAACAAAAATTGATGTGAATAAATACACCAGGTATACAGAAAATTTTCCAAGCTATCTCAAATGGGCTATTGCTTTCTACGTGATGTCTCTTTTACTGGGCCAAACTTGGCTCAGGAGGATGCCATAATGTTTCGCTTTGAAAACACCTCGGCTTTTCTCTTATTGTGGCTTGTTCCTGTGCTTTTTATTATTGCCATGATCTTTGCTCGTCGCAGTCGATTGAAACTGAAAAAAGTCATGGGTGAAAAGCTTGTTCCTTTTTTAACCTCTTCGGTTTCAATTCCTCGCAGGCGCTGGAAATTGATTCTTCAATTATTAGCTCTTGTATTCATGATCATCGCTCTCGCTCGTCCACAAATGGGACAAAGCAAACAGGAAATTAAATCCGAAGGTGTGGAACTCGTCTTTGTGGTTGATGTCTCTGACAGTATGATGGCCGAAGACGTGAGACCCAATCGTTTAGAGCAGGCCAAAACAGAGCTCGCAAAGCTAGTAGATCTCATGCCAGGAAATAAAATCGGAGTCGTCGCGTTTGCCGGGAGTGCGGCGGTGATGTCGCCATTGACCACGGATCCTTCGTCTTTGCGAATGTATTTAGAATCTCTCAGCACAAGCTCGGTGTCATCACAAGGGACAAGCTTTGAAGCGGCGGTGACAGAAGCGGCAGAAGCTTTTAAGCGAGGCGGAGTTGAATCCGATGACACCACCAAGGTCACCCGCGTGATCGTCATCGCTAGTGATGGTGAAGACCATGAACCAGGGGCCATTGCGGCGGCTGAAAAACTGACTAAAGAGGGCGTGCGCATTTTTGCCTTGGCTTATGGAACAGAAAAAGGGGCTCCGATTCCAATGAGAGATGCCATGGGTTTTCAGCGGGGCTATAAAAAAGATCGATCAGGTCAAACAGTTCTGACGACTGTCAAAGGTCAGGCTTTAGAAGCATTAGCTCAAGCAGGACAAGGATCTTTTTATCACGCAGCTTTTGGCGGTTCACATATTCAAAAAATAGCCGGTGATATTGATAAGCTGGAGAAAACTCAGTTTGAGAGCGAAATTGCGACTCAGTATGATGAAAGGTTTCAGATTTTTCTTCTTTTCGGTATCCTGATTGCTCTATTAGAAATTATTTTAGGAGAAAGAGCTCCGGCATCGAAAATGTGGAAAGGACGATTTGAGGTGAATACATGAAATCACTGATTCTTGTTCTAGCCTTGATTTCGAGCGTGGCTTGGGCGCAAGAGGCCGGTCTTTCATCGACTTTGGAAAATCGCAAAGGCTTGGCGGCCTTAAAAAAAGAACAAGCCTCTCTTGCGCAGACTCATTTTTTGGAAGCTTTGTCTCAAAATCCACTGGATCCTTATTTGCAATTTAATTTGGGCTATAGCTTAGAGAAAATGGATCAAATCGAAAAAGCCAAATCCGCTTATGACACTGCAGCGAAGCTTGGAAAAGATGAAGAGCTTCTCTTTGCCGCCAATTATAATCGCGGAGTTCTTTTTCAAAAAGAAAAGAAAATCTCTGAAGCTTTGAAAGCCTATCAAGAAGCTTTGAAATACAATCCAGACTCCAAAGAGACCAAGGTCAATATTGAGCTTTTGACGGCGGACCAACAGGGAAAAGGCGAAGGCGAAAATAAAGATCAAAAACAAGACGGTGACAAAGGTTCGGATAAAAAAGATCAGCAAGGCGAAGGCCAGGATCAAAAAGATCCCAAAGATGATAAAGACCAGCAAGGGAAACAAGATCAACCTAAGCAGTACGGAAAAAGCAAACCTCAGCCGAAACCCTTTAAGAGCGAAGAGCTGACCCAAGGGGATGTGAATAAAATTTTGGGCGAAATTAAACAACAGGAACAAAAAATACGTGCCGAGTTTAATAAAAAAGATGTGAAAGATAAGCCGAAAGATAAGGATTGGTAAAAGCCATGACAAAATTATTTTTAGTATTTTCATTCATTTTCTTTTCTCTCACAAGCTTTGCTCAAGGGGTGAAGGTCGAAGCCACCGTGGATCGCAACGAAATGGGAATGGGGGACACGCTGACTCTTTCTATTTCTGTCACATCGAGCGACAGTGTCGAAGCGCAAGAGCCGCGAATTCCTTCTTTGAATGGTTTTGAATTAGTCAATTCATGGACTTCGAGCAGCACTTCCAGCCGTTTGGTTCAAGGCCCAGGCGGAATGCAGTTTGAAACCCAGAGACGCCAGGATTTTAATTATATGCTCACACCGCAAAGAGCAGGAGCTCTGACCATTCCAGGCTTTGAGGTCATTGTGGATGGCAAGCGCTATGAAACCAAACCCATTCGCATGCAGGTCTTAGAACAAGGCAGTGGGGCTGCGCAAATGCCCCAAGGTCTCCCCAATATGGATGATATTGATGAAGCTGAAGACTTGTTTAATCAGCTTTTGCAAAAAAGAGGCATGCCCCAAGAGCCCGCTTATCGAAATCTTCCGAAAAATCCCAATGAAGCTTTTTTCATTCAATGTGAAGTCGATAAAACCGATGTCTTTGAAGGCGAGCAGATCACGGTGAACTGGTATATTTATACTCGTGGAAATATCATGACCTTGGATCGTTTGAAATTTCCAGATTTAAAAGGTTTTTGGAAAGAGATCATCGAAGAAGTTCCCTCGCTCAATTTCACTCAAGAAGTGGTAAACGGAATTCCTTATAGAAAAGCACTGCTCGCAAGCCATGCTCTCTTCCCAATCAAACCAGGTATTGCGGTGATCGATGAGTATAAAATCAAGGCCCAAGTTCAGCTCTCGAACAGCCCGATGGGAGCTTTCGGATTTGGAAAGCCTTATACTTTCACCAAATCGAGTGAGAGAATTAAAATCAATGTGAAGCCTTTGCCTGTCGAGGGAAAACCAGGGGATTTCTCAGGAGCCGTCGGTCAGTTTGATGTTAAAGCTTTGGTAGATGGAAACCAATTTCCAGTCAATCAACCTTTTTCTTTGCGAGTGCGCTTCGAGGGCTCAGGAAATGCCAAATTGATTGAGCTTCCGCCTTTGAATTTGCCTAAGGGTATTGAAATCTATGATACCAAATCAGATTCCAAGTTTTTTAGAAATAGCCAAAGCTATAAAGAATTCGAAGTTCTCATTATTCCTCGTGAAGAGGGTGAGCTAGAAATTCCGGCCATGAATTTTAGCATGTTTGATCCTCGAGCAAAAAAGTATATCAGCCGGCAAACTCAAGCCATTCGTATTAAAATCGTGAGCAATCCCAACGCCGTTGCTGGAGCGAGCAGTTCTTTTACCGGCTCAGGCGGCAGTGGTAATGTCGGCACTCCTCCAGCTCCCGTGAAACCTCAGCTTCCAGATATTTTGGTTTCTTGGTCGGAAACTCAAAAAGGCCTGTCGACATCTCAGCAGCAAATGATTTGGGCCTTTCTCTATCTCGGGATTTTTGCAGTTCTTGGCGTGAAAGCGCGTCGTGAATTTGGCTGGGGACAAGCGCGTCGTAATTTGAAAGAGGAACTGAAAAAGAGAATGAAAAAAGCTCAAGGCTTGATCGACAAAGGCGACTGGAGAGCTGCTTCAGCGCAGATGACCAATTCTATTTATCATATTCTCGGCGAGGTCGCCGGTACGGGTGGGGCGAATCTTGAGCTGTCCAAATTATTAGATGCCGCTCCGCCGAGCCTTCGTCGTGAGCTAGGAAATGAAATCACCTCTGTCAGCGAAAAATGGCAGGTCTTAAGCTTTGCTCCCGAATCAGTTGTTGGAAAATTGAAAGAGCCGTCGGAAATGAAAAAGAATCTTCAAGAGACCGAGAAAGTTCTCTTAAAGGCGTTGGCTCTTGCTGAAGATCAATCCGAAGTTTTGGTGAAGGCTTAATTCTTTACTGAGCCATCATTTTCTTTAAATAGCAGCTCCCGCATTGGCTGTCAGGCTCCTGGGTATTTTTGGGGCCTGCGAAAATAAATCAAGTATGACCAGCCACCTAGGGGTCTTCGTTCTCAATACACAGTTCAATTTTTTTCCAAGCGGGACAAAAATGAATGTCATGCACATCTCGAGTATGTGTAAACGACACGGCGGTTAGAAACTATAAAACATAAAGCATAAAGAATCTATCAGGCTAGGAAGTCTTTTTATTGATTTCGATAAATAATTTGACATCGCTACCTAAAGTTAGTAATTTACAAAAATGCATCGCCAAAAGACTCAGCAAATTGACATTTTTAATTCCAAATCTCAATTTGGCAAAAGGGCTGTGCATGGGGGATCTCAAAGACCCAGCGACAGAAAATATAAACGCCCACTGTCGACCAAAGACTTTACTCATTTGATTTTAAGATCATCACGTGCCAAGGGCGCTCAGTCTCTGAGAAGCGCTCGGAATTTAAAAGCGATTGAAAGAATAATTCTTCGCCAAGCAAAGCTTTCCCGCGTGAACCTTGATCGTTTCTCCATCAATTCCAATCATTTGCATCTCCTGATCTCATTTAAACGCCGAGAATTTTACTTCAAGTTCGTCAGAGCGATTTCTGGCTTGATTGCTCGCCAAGTTTTACAAACAGAGAGAGGCTTGGCCATGAAAGAAAGCCAATCAAAAACAAAGAGAGAGATGAGAATTGATAATAATAATTCTGCAGGAGCTCAATCTCTCCCGGGCTTTTGGGATGCCAGGCCCTTTACCCGGATCGTGAAATGGGGCAAGGCCTATTTCACATTGGCGAGATATATTTTAAGAAATGAATTGGAAGCTCTTGGGTTCATCAAATACCAAAGGGGTCCACGGATGGACTTCTTCCTTCGCCAAGGTTATTTTTCGACAGCTTGAAATCTTAGCCTTAACTTCAGGTAAATTATTTCAGTGGCTCATCAAAGGTGAAATCAAGTTAACTAAAACAAATGCCTTAAATACTCTTTAAAAAGAGGGATTTTACTGGGTCTTTTATCTTTGGACTGAATGGGCATTTGGATGACCTTGAGATTCTTAGCATGAGCGGCTTTGAGAATATCCAAACTATAATACCAAGATTTCAGCTTTAATTCGGGCAATAAAGCATTCAGTGCTTTTCTTCTAAATATCATATAGCCACACAAAGGATCGGTCTCAGGTAAAGGGCGGTTTTTTTCCGTGAGAATTTTCTCCAGAGTCAAATGCCATGAAGACTTGGTAAATTGGGCGAGCTTTCTGCCGGTCCAGCGATTGCCAATAGCGATGTCGGCCGTGGGATCGATGATCAGCTCTTGCAAGAAAGAAAAAAGCTCAGCCAGTGGAATCGTGAAATCCACTGGGAAAATCACAATATATTCTCCTGTGCTGGCAAGCATCGCTTGTTGAAGCGATGGAGCTCTTTCCATTTTAGGAAGATCTAGGATTTGAACTTGGACCTTTTCGGATTGGAGCTCTGGCAGGGGATCGAAATCGGATTTAGCCAAAATCCATTCCCATTCCAAAGGGAATTTCTGCACGAAGCTCTCTAAATTTTTTAATGCTTCAGGTAAAAATGCAGATTCGTGTAAAATGGGAGAGATCAAACTCACTTTTTGCGGCATGCTTTGTATATAATGAGAAGCGCACGGCGATGGCAATATAATATTCTTTTCCTCATCTTTATCGGTTTTTTAATCAGCCTGCGCTTTTTAATGCTTGAAAATAAGCCCATCCATCACGATGAGGCCGTGAATGCCTGGTGGCTGACGCAAATTTCAGAGCTTGGCTATTTTCCTTATGATCCCACCAATTATCACGGCCCTCTGTATTTCTATGTTCAGTGGTTTTTCAATTCTATCTTTGGCGATGAGCTGTGGGTTTTAAGAGCGGGGGCGGTTTTTTTCTCGGCTTTGACCGTGGGTCTTCTATATAAAAAAGGATATCGCTGGGGAGCCCTGGCGATGTCTCTCTCTCCAGCTTTTTTCTTTTTCTCGCGCTCAGCTATTCATGAATCTATGTTTGTTTTCTTCCAAGTGGTCATGCTTTTGGGATTCTTGGATTGGGTTCAAGAAGAAGATCGGGGTCTTGAGCTCTTTCTTTTGGGATTGTTCGGATCCTTCGCTGTCAAAGAAACATGGGCCCTGTCTTTTATCAGTTTAATTGTCGCATTCCTTGCGACGAAATCATTTCCGCGTCAAATTTCCTTCCGACCAGTGCTTGTGGCTTTTGCTGCTTGGTTGATTATTTTTACAGGATTTTTTCAGGATTTTTCGGGTGCTCTTAATTTCTTTAAAGCTTTTATGCCATGGTTGAATACAGGCACTGCGGGTTCAGGACACGACAAGGCTTTTCTTTTTTGGCTCGAGCAGATTTTTCGCTATGAAACTTTATTTCTTTTCGTAGCTCTCATGGCAGGTTTTATTCTTCTTAAAAAAAGGGCCTCACGGAAATTTTGTTTCATCTTTATTTTCACTCTTTTACAGCTGCTTATTTACTCTTTGATTCCTTATAAAACGATCTGGTGTTTGATTGCCATTCTTTGGCCGTTGTGTCTTTTAGCGGATGAAACCGCAAATGAATTCATGGCGAAGTGTTCTTATCGAAAATGGATTTTCTTGTTTTCAATGGGCTTAATGGCTTGGCAATCGGTTTGGATTTACAAACTCAACTTTCAAAATCCTATTTCTTTTGATCACCCCTATGTCTACGTACAAACCTCGCAAGCAGTGAAGACATTTGCAGAACGAGTGAGCTCCCAATGGAATGTTTTGGTGGTGAGAAAAGACGTCTGGCCTTTTCCGTGGATCTTTAGAAAGAATCAAAATCTTCGCTATCTCTCTCAAAACGCCGATAAAGGTGAATTAGAAAGTTTAATGACAGAAGTGGATATTGTCATCTCAGACCTTGAATCTTCTGACCAAGTCACCGAGCTGGCTCAAGGCTGGAAAAAAGAAATGTTTTATCTCCGAGACGGGGCCAACGAGGTCTTTGTCTTTCAGAGGAATCCGTGAATCTCTTTTTCTTGCTTTTTATTTCTATTTCGAGCCTCAGTGGATTGATTTTATCGATGATTTTTGGAAACTTGAGTATCGCTATTGCGGTCATCAGTTTCCTGCTAGCCCTGGTGCTTTCTTTTAGCTTCAGTCCAAAAGAAAAGTGTTCTTATTCTCTTTTTGAAATGGCAGGTTTCAGTTTTGTTTTTCTACTTTGTAGCTTTCAGTTTACTTTCCTTATTTACGAAATCCGTTTAGATGAAATATGGTTAGCCACAATCAATCCCAATAACCGCGGAGATTTGCCTTTTCATATTAATATGATCAAGGCCTTTTCACGTGGGCTAGAATTTTGGCCCGATCATCTCTTTATGATGGGAGAAAGACTGCGCTATCCTTTCGCCATCAATCTGTTTAATGCTCAATGGGATATTTTGGGCCTACCTTTAAAAACGCATCTGATGCTCACTGGATTATTGTGCTTGGCTGTCTTGATTCGCGAGCTCTACGCCTGGCTCGGCGTTTGGGGATTGATGTGCTTTTTCATCAGTGGAGGGTGGGGATCTTCTCTTCCAGGCAGTGATCTCGAGTTTAAGAATTTATTTCTTTCAGTTTTTGTCACGCAAAGAGGATTTCTATGGGCTTTGCCTTCAGGTATCTGGCTCATCCGAAATTTTTCGCAAATCCAAAGTTCTCATAAGCTCAAATGGGTTTGGATATTTATCTTGGCGGTAATGCCATTTTTCCATCTCCATAGCTTTGTCATTCTTTGGCTTTACTTTTGTGGCCTTCATTTTCTTCAAAAAGGAAATTGGAAGATTGTGCCGCAAGAGCTGATTTTCGCAGGTCTTGGCGCCAGTCCTTTTATCCTTCAAGCTATTTGGAATAATCCTGTGGGGAATGTTGTTCATTTCAGTTCCTATTGGTGGCAGTGGCATAATTTTGGAGCATGGGGAGCTTTGGCGACGGCTTGTCTGATTTTGATGGCCAAGAAAAAAGTGCTGTCGAGAGAAGATCTCTGGAGCTATGTTCTTCTTTTGGTTTTCTCTGTTTTTATGTTAGCTCCCTGGGATTGGGATCAGATTAAAATTTTATTGTGGTGTTACCTTTTGATCAATGCGGTGATGGTGAAAACTTTGCTGAAGAAAACCCCCAAATACGCGGTGGCAATATTAGCGGCTTTGGTTTTCTTTCCTGGGGCTCTGCAGATGTACCATTCATTGCCCGTTCAACAGTTTAAGAAAGATCGAGTTTATTTAGTCAAAACTCGGGATATTAAAATTCTGGAAGCAAAATTGTCAGAAATCAGTCCCAACGAGGTGGTGTTCGCAGCTCCGATATATAATCATCCTCTTTTTTTCATTGGTCAGAGTGTGTTGATCGGATATCCCGGACACGCCTGGTCACAAGCTCTGAACCCAAAGCCCGCGATGGATTATATGGAAGCGATTGTGGATAAAGGCTGTGTGTTTGAATCAGGACTGTTTAAAAAGCAAATCAGTTGGGTTCTTGTTTCACCTTTTGAAAAAGAAAAGTGGCCTGAATCATCTTTATTTTCCTCTCAAGACTGGTCTTTGTTCCGTGTTGACTCTGGACAGTGCCGCTAAATCAGAAGACTATTAGATTTCTCATCTTTCATGAGGGAACTTTATGAAATTATCACGTCAAACTTGGATTCTCTTTTTGTCTTTTCTACTTACTTTCCAAGCTCATGGCCAATTGGTGGTGGAAGAGCTGAAAGGGAAATCTCCTTTAGATAGCGCAAAGACGGTGAAAAAAGCAGCGAAGCCAACGACTTTGGCTTTACAGAAAAAAGCGGAACTGGAATATCGTTGGGCGGATTGCATAGCTCAAGCCAAAATTAATTTGAAAAAATATCCTTCTGTGAAGCAGTGGGTGATGGCTTCTTATCTGACATGCGTGAAAGAGCAGGGAGCTTCTGGAAAAAATTTGGCCCATCTTCAGCTTTTAGAAAAAACATTTCAAGCGGATGCTGATTTTCAAAAACAAGGACCTTGGGAAGAAAGTTTAAAAACAGAATATGCTGCTGTAAAAATGCTCTTATTAGAACAGCTAGTAAAATCGAATGTGAAAGCGGCCTGGAATCAAGCCGAATATCTGCTTTCTCATCCGGATCTTCTTTCGAAATCAGATCAAGCCAAAGTTTATATGCATGCGGGGGAGATTTCCCAGGCCAGAGCGCAGTTAAAAGCGGCACAAAATTTTTACGAAGAAAGTCTCGCTCGCCAGGAATCAAAAATAGTCCGCGAAAAATTAAATTCGGTGCTTTTTGCGATCGGCAAAGAGAAAGTCGCGACAGAGGTCAAAGAGAC